>OGMT01000047.1_pt1 | contig 97929 bp, 121 predicted proteins | sample 1573271 | NCBI WGS metagenome assembly OGMT01 (sample SAMEA2582000, study PRJEB24529) | metagenome | biome: Human gut stool | place: China | collected 2011 | reverse complement strand
GAGCTTTGAGGATTTTGTTGAAAAGAAGATGTTTGATTGGGTTAAGAAGAATGGCGGTACTGTTACAGAGAAGGGGAAAGGAAGCGATGTGTATATTTTGAAACTTCCCAATTCCAAAGAGCCTTTCATGATGAGCCGTTTCCAATACGAGAACAACGCAATCAAAAGAAAGAATGCGTTTTCAAAGCCGTACAACTATCCAGTGAAACGATTTTCCGATTGGTTGATGAAAGAGCATTACAACGTTATTAACAAAAAGGTTGAGAAGGCTATCGACCAAATTGGTTCAAAGGTTCAAGAGATACAAGCCGACATAAAACTCACCAAGACCGAGTTGAATACAAAGATTGGTGAGATGAACGACTTGAAGAAGACAAAAGACCCAAATGGGGATATTCTTTCTGGAATCTACGAATCAGTCAGAAAAGGAAGCAAAGAAGCTATTGGAACATACGCAGCTCTCAAGGGCATTGACGCCATAGTAGAGCCGCATGGAAACGGTGGGCCAAATTCCTTTATGATTGTTCTTAATCGTAGTAAAGTAATTGTTAAAAGATAAAGTTATGAACAGAGAAAGATTGGTTTCAATAGTAGGTGGACGAGCCAACCGAGTTGTTGGGCTCAAAAAACCGAGTGAGCTGATTCCGTTCAAGGGCAAGTTTCCTCTGTTAGAGCCTTACCAAAATGAAGCATTCCATAAAGCTATCGAAGAAACGGAATACATTGAAGACCTTCCAGAAGATATTCAAAAAATCGTTGAAAAGGGTAGCAGAATTGTAATCATGGAAGAAGGCTTTCAGAGATACCTGAACGAAAACGGACTTCAAAAAAGCGACTTCTTGAAGTTGTCCAATTCCGATAAATCAAATTATCTTGTAAATTGGATGAACCAAGATTGTATTGATTATTCACAATTAACCATAAAGTAAGATGGCAGATTTTGAGAAAGCATTCCAGCGTACCGAGAAGCACGAAGGAAAGAATGTATGGACGAACATTGACGGTGATTCGGGAAAGGAAACTTGGAGCGGCATAAGCCGTGCTGCCAATCCTAAATGGGCAGGTTGGGCTATCCTTGATAAAATACCGAATAAAAAGAACAACCAAGTTATAAGCACTCCAGAGTTGGAGCGTTTGAAACGAGAGTTGTACAAAAGTAATTATTGGAATCCCGTTTGGGGCGACCGTATCAAGAATCAGAAAGTTGCTGAAGATATGTATGATATGGGCGTTAATGCTGGCCCAGCAACTTCCATAAAGTTATCCGAGCGACAATTCAAAATGACCGAAACGGGAAAGATGAGTGAAGCTCTATTAAACAAATTAAATTCAGTGGTATGAAAAAGGTCATATTTTTATTGCTAATAGTCTTATGCTCCTGCGGTAGTAAGAACGTACAGACGAGTGAAGAAAGTCCGCAGATAGTGCCTGAAATCGTGTACGTTGAAGATACTACGAGAGTAATGGAGCTTGAAGCGAGAATCCGAGTTATGGAAGATTCTTTGAAATTCTATCGGGATTCAATTCCATACGATACTTATATCAATGCCCGTAGGATTGAGAAAATCAAATACTACATAAGTATAACCGAGAAAAAACCTACAAATCAAAAATTTTTCTATGGGTGGATAAGAAGAACGATGAGTGAATAATAAAGCCAAGAGACAAAAGCAGCTATAAAGAGGTCAAGAGATTAAAAACTTTTGACCTTTTTATTTTATATGGCTACAAAAAGTAAAAGCAATTTGGACAAATTCACCTTCTGGTGTCCTCTGGATATTCAGAAAGCCGTTATTGACCCAGAAACAGGTCAAGAGGTAATGAGGTTGGGGGGAATAGCTTCAACGTCAGACGAGGACAGTGATGGTGAATTTCTTGACCCGAAAGGGTTTGACATAAAACCGTTAATCAATAGTGGTATGGTAAATTGGCATCATCAAGCCAAAGGACAGCCTGCTACTATTATCGGAGAGCCTTCAAAAGCAGAGATACGCCCAGAAGGACTTTATATTGAAACTGACTTGTATCCTTCTTCTGCTATCGCACGAGATGTGTGGGATTTGGCTCAAACTCTTGAGAAAGATTCAAAGACAAGGCGGTTGGGGTATTCTATCGAAGGAAAAGTTGTAAAGCGTAAATCCAATGATAAAAAGTCTCCTGACTATAAGAAGATAGTCAAGGCAATTATTACGGGAGTAGCAATCACTCATCAACCAAAGAATCCTAAAACTTTCGCAAATATAATCAAAGGCGAGATTGATGAGGATTTTGAAGATGAAGTTGAGGAAGCATTGGACACTGAAAACGGTAAAGCTCTCAAGAAAGAATCGGTTGATAAGAAGTTAAAAAACCAAACTTTTTCAAAATCCGAAGCAATTGAGAAGCTATTCAAAGACATTCCAGGTATAGATATTGAGAAAGCAGAAAAAATTTATTTAATGACATCTAAATTTGCTAATATGAAAGGTAAAAAAAGAGTCACCGATGAAGACATCAGCAAAGCATACGAAGCTCTTGGGCTTGAGATAGAAGCTGCTGACGATATTCAGAAGGGTGATGGTTGCGCTGCTAATGGCGGTGGCACCAAAAAGCAGCCTATCAAGAAGGCTAAAAAAACGGCAGACGATGTTGGCGATGACGGAGACGAAACGGACGAAGAAGATGAGGACGATGACGACTTCGAGGAAGCCAAAAAGGCCAAAGGTAAAATGAAAAAAGCCAAGGATGACGAAGGCGATGAAACTGATGATGACGAGCCAGACGATGAGGAAGATGATGAAGACGGAAAAGTTTTCACCAAAAAATCCAAAGGTAGCAAAATGAAGAAAGGTGGAGACGGTGCAAACCGCTTTGACCGTATCGAAAAGGCTATGGCTACGAGTTACGCAAATCAGACGCAGCTCATTCGTGCTCTTGGCGTTATGGTAAAGAACTCTGTTCAGAAAACAGAGGAAGTTCTTGCGAAGAACGATGAACTTTTGGACATTGTAAAGGCGCAGGAAGAAACTATCAGCGTAATGTCCGAAAAGTTGGAAGAGTACGGTTCAGAGCCTTCGGGGTTCAAGTCTCACCGCAATGTTCAGGGCGTTGACCGTAGCTTTGCGAAAGCAGAGGATTCAGACATCACCAAAGGTGGTAAACGTGGACTTGGTAAAAATCAAATTCCTATCGGTAACAAAAAGGTTGTTGCAAACCTTCTTGACCAAGCGACCTTTGCAAAAGGTTATGACGAGGAATTTAGCAAGGCTTGTACTACCTACGAAGCAAGTGGTGCTCTGCCTGCAAACATCATAGCACGTATCAAGAACGAGCTTGGATTTGAAATTGTAAAATAAACCATTTATAAAGGAAAATTATGACACCTGAAAGATTAACAATTAACCTGTCTGACTACGGTTATGCCGCTCAGCAGGATGGGTATCATATCGGTATGGGTAGTTCCGAAAACGTTGACCAGCTCAACAAAGCTCTTGCTGCGGAACAGATAACTGGTATGCAAACCCAGAACATGACGGATGCCTCTGGTGCTCCGTTGAAGGTTGAATCTTTGGAGAAAACTCTGAAGCATATCACCTTCCGTGAGAGTGATATTCGCTTGTGGAAAGACCTTCCCAAGAAACCTGCTTACAATACCGTGGAAGAGTACAATCAGCAAACTTCTTATGGTGCTAACCGTGGCGGTTGGAATCGTGAAGGGGAATTGCCTGAGGAAGAAGATTCCATCTTTGTTCGTAGAGCGCAGTTGGTGAAATACTTGGGTGTAACCAAGTCCGTAACTCACCAGATGACGCTTGTGAACACGATGATTGGTTCTGTAATGGAACGCACAATCAAAGATGGTACGCTTTGGATTCTCCGTACTTTGAACCAAGGTTTGTACTTCGGTAACGAAAAACTCATTCCTGAACAGTTCAATGGATTCCTTGCTCAGCAAATGCAGTCTGACGCTTGGGCTTCTTATGCGGCTTACATGGATTCGGAAAACGTTATTGACTTGCGTGGTAACGCATTGACCGAAGATGCCATTGAAAGCGGTGCCAACTCTATCGTAGAAAACTACGGATTGGGAACACAGATTTATGGCCCACCTGCTGTACTGTCCAACTTTGTGAAGAACTTCTACGGTAACAAGTTTATCGTTCCGAATACTCCTTCACTGTCTGACGGTATCATGGGTCAGAGGGTTCAGGCTTTCGATAGCCAGTTTGGACGTATCGGATTGAACCATGACGTGTTCTTCAAGAAACTTCCTGCTAAAAATTCCGTATCACCCGCCAACTCTCAGAAAGCTCCGAACAAACCTGTTTGGGACACTACAACTCCTGCAGCAGTTCAGAGCAATGTTACTGGAACGAAGTGGGCGAGTGAAGATGCCGGCAACGTTATGTACGCTGTATCTGCTATTAACCGTTTCGGTGAATCCGAGCTTTCAATTTACGCAACAGCGGTTGCTGCCGTTGCTAATTGCGCAATTGACTTGAAGTTTACCGATGGTGGTGGCGTGAATAAAGCAACTGCTTATCGCATCTATCGTACCAAGGTTGGTGGAAGTGCTACTGGCATGTTCTATCCGTTGTTTGAAGTTTCTTTGGACGATTTGACCCGTGGTTACGATGGCGGTGGAGCTGGTATTATCCGAGACATGAACCGCTTCTTGCCCGACACTGACCAATCAATGCTTGTACAGTTCGACAACGAGGTTGTTGAGTTTGCTCAGTTAGCTCCGCTGATGAAGATGGATTTGGCTGTTCTTTCTCCTGCCTTCCGATTCATGGTGCTTCTGTATGGAACTCCGTTCTTGTACGCTCCGAAGAAAATGGTGCGCTTAATCAATATCGGAAAGACCATCAAATAAACCGAGAAAAAAAATTGTCTAACAGAGAGAAGGGGTGGGTGCTTTGCCCCACTCCTTTTTTCGTAAATTGTAAAACAAATATGAAAATTAAAGCAAAAAATCCGAAGATTGCGTCAATGAAGTTAATCGTGCCCGTAGATGGCGAAATTTCGATTGACGGTAACGGTGTAGCCGATGTATCAGCGAAGTGCGCAGTAGCATTGGTAACGGGCACTAATGATTGGGCGTACGCAAGTAAAGCGAAGAACGCACCCGAAGTAGAGGACGAGGATGATGAGGAAGAAGATGACACTGACGAGGCATCTGACCGTGACAAATTTGAAGCTCACCTGAAAACTCTCAAGCTGGAAGAAATGAAAGCTATGGCAGAAGAAGGAGAGATGCCGAAAGAGGAATGGGAAAAACTCAACTCCAAGAAACTCATGTCAGCCTACCTACTCAAAAAGTACGATGAAGCCGAAGCAAACGGTGAATTGGACGAGGATGATGAGGAAGAAGATGACACTGACGAGGATGGAAAGTAATAACCTATAAAACATTGTCTTGATATGCCAAGTTTGAAGCTGAAAATATTATACAACAAGAATGAGGGTTTAATAATGAGCCCAACGGAGTTATCCGAGCTTTACTTGTTTGGTATTCCTATGTGCACCAACGATGGAAGAAAAGTGTCTATGCAGAGCATTAAGAACGCTATTCAAGTTGCTCAAACAAAGGTTGAGAATCTTTTCAGTATCAAACTCGCAAAACAGGTCATATATGAAAACCGTGATTTTATACGGCAAGAATTTATGTCTTGGGGGTATATCAAGACAATGTATCCTATTGATTACATAGACAATTTGGAAGGTTGGATAAACGATGTTTGTCAAATAACCTATCCGAGAGAATGGCTGTCCATTAAGAAGATTGAAGCGGTTGCTGTTTATCGAAACATTTACCTTATACCAAATACTGGAAGTAAGGAAGGAGCAACGATGACTCAAAACTCTTTAATCTACAACGGCATCAGTCCGCATCTTGGTTGGTTTGGTCAAACTTACATTCCAAACTATTGGCGTACAAGATACATTACAGGTTGGGATAAGATTCCAGCCGACCTTCTTGACTTTGTAGCAAAATTAGCAGCGTTGAACGTTCTTGCTATTATTGGAGATATAATTTATGGAGTAGGATTGACGAGTATCAATATAACATTGGACGGTGTAAGTCAAGTAACTCCGCTTTCACGTTCCGCACAAGGCGGTTTATTTGCAGGAAGAATAAAGTTGTATCTTGACCAAATGAACAATGAACTCCCAACGCTTACTTCACGTTATCGGGGAATCCCTTTTGAAGTATTATAGCGATGGCAAAACAAGAAAGAAAAAGCATACTTACAGGACATCCTGTAACAGCTACAACCCCACCTGCCCCAGCGAATCCTGCTGCGTATTGGCGGGTGGATGACTTTAATAAGCTCATATATTCCCAAGGATATGACGCATTAATTGACCGAGCTATGCGATGTCCTTGCGTTGATAGAACTTCTGGTCAGGCTCTATCTACTTGTCAAAACTGTTTAGGCAGGGGATGGTTTTTTGTTGACCGAAGGGAAACGAGAGTTATTGCCCAATCCATGGACAATAAAAAGAGATATGAAGCGTGGGGAGAAGTAAACCGTGGCACGGCTTCGATTACAACGAGAGGTTCAGATAAATTGGGCTTTATGGATAGAATCATATTGACGGAATTGGAAGCGTATTTCTCCGAGATATTAAGACCAATCATGTACCGCCAATTGGTAGCATATCCCGTTTACGAGCCTTTGGAAGTTACAAGCATATATTTGTTCACGGCTGACAATGCTCCTTTGTATCCTATTCCAGAGGATATGTATGAAGTGGACGGTAACAAAATAGTATTTGACCCGAAGTTATGGGAACACGTTGGAGCGAGTGATATGAATAAAGTTCCTTTGACTATTTCGATACGTTATTCACATCACCCAGTTTTCCATGTGATAGATGCTAATAGAGAGCTGATGAAAGTTCGGGAGAGGAATTGTTCTATGTCCGAAGAACAGCTCACGCAAATGCCGATAAATGTGTCCGCAAGGAAAGCTCATTATATCTTCAACGCTCAGAATTTCGGAGTGGAGATGTTTGAAAATTCAATAACGCAAAAATGAAACCAATAATCATAGATTTGTCGGGGTTACAATCTCAATTCGGACTTGCTGCCGATACGATTGACCAACTAACTGAGACTTGCGTAAATGCAGTCACAGCGGCAATCTATGCTAATTGGGAAGCTCTGGCGAAACAAAAACTTCATTCAACCCTTCCTGAATACGTTCAAAATCTTATAAGGGTTGACAAAGGACGTTTTGAGAAGCAAATAATGTTGACGGGCGTTCTTCCGAATATGATTGAGCAGGGAGCAACTGCCTTTGATATGAAGGAAGGATTCAAAAAGTCCCAAAAAGTAAAATACACCATTCCCGTTTATAACAAGAAAGGTAAACAAGTTTACAAAGGCGGTGATTGGTATTTAACAATTCCTTTCCGTATAGGAGTACCAGGCACGTTGGGTCAAGCAGGATTTACAGGACAAATGCCCCAAGAGATATACAACTTGATGAGGAAACGTGGGGCAGGAAAGGGTTTGACTTTATCGGAAATTCCAGAGCCGTACAATGCCCCACGCTCAAGAGCTGCAATTGAAGCTACGCCAACAACTCCTTACTATGGAGAGTATCAACATAAAAATTCTATCTATGAAGGATTAACAAAAAGGAAAGCTCAATACAGTAAGACTTCTCAAAATACATACGGAACATTCCGAAGGGCAGGAGCAAATTCTGACCCATTGAGTTGGATAAACAAAGGAATCAAAGCGTACCATCTTGCCGAACAAGCCGTTCAAGATACGGACGTTGAGACTATCGTAGAAAACGAAGTGTTGGACTATTTAGAAAATATATTATGAGCGCAATACTCTTACCAGAAGTAATTATTTACAAAACTCTGGAATCAATTGTAAAGTTGCTTCGAGACGATTTGCAAAATAATCGTGAGAACGCAACAATATTGTATCGTTTACTTGGAGTTGATGAGGACGGTAAACCGCTTTCAATGAATCTTTATAACTTCTTTACACAAGCCAAGAAGATTATAACAACTCCAGAGAATCTGAATGTACACTTTGGGTATAATCAGGAAACCGCAAAACAAATAGCTTTACACATTATCCTTCCAGCGGAGCAAGGCAAGTCCGCTATCGGAGAAGATGAAGGATATTTGGATGAGGACGAAGTTAATGCCGCTGGAGATAGAGTTGTACAGCAGCAATTTACAAACACCTTTGAGAGCACTTATCAGATTATGATAACGGGATATAACTCAAGCGAGGTGAACTTGGTTTACAATATCCTTAAAAGCATGCTCTTGATGGTTAATGAGCATCTTGAAATAATGGGGTTGAGGATTCCCGTTTTATCGGGGAATGATATCATAATGCAAGATGACCTTGTACCTGTTCCAATATTTCATAAGGTCATCAATCTTTCTTTTACATACGAGCTTACTGTTCCAAAATTGCTTAAAGATGAAATCATGAAAGGCTTTTGGCAAAATGTTAGAATTTGTGACCCGTTTGACGAAAGTAGATGTATTCCCATTAAGCCGAGAGGCAAGCAAGTATAGATTATTGAGAAATCATAGAAATTCATAAATTTAATTTGAAGTTATGGCAACAGTTGTTAATTTTCACGGTAAGGACTATGTTGAACCTGGTTCTTATGCAGCAACGGTTTACAACCCAACTTCTGTCGTTAATGTCGCTACGTTCGGGAACGTAATGATTATTGATACGGGGTTGAGCATCAACGGCTCTTATGAATTTGCTGGTGGTTCAGGCGTACACGGAGAACTCAATCAAGGCTTAAAGTCTGTATATGAGTTCGACAATTACGAGGACTTCTTGGCGTTCATGGGCGGTGGATTCGTTGGAAATCTTGCTGAAAAAATCTTTACTCCGATGGACGGAGTGGCTGGTGCGCCCAAGCTCTATTATACGAGAGCAGCAACGACCAAATGCGCAAACATAACTCTTACAATGTCATCAGGGAATACTCTGAATCTGAAATGTAAGAACGAAGGTATTGCGGGAAATGGTCAAGCTGTATCGGGCGTTTTGAAAGTAGGTTATGCATGTAAGATTATCGCAGGTGAAACTGCCGATACATTTATTTTACAAGCATACAAAGGCTCTTTTATGGGAGTGGACGAAGCAGGGGAAGCCTACGGAGCAAAAGACTTGGAGAATGCTAATCCAAACCTCATTGCTGAATCTCCTGAATGTGCTACGTTACAAGACCTGTACAATTGGGCAAGTACCAATAAACAGATGCTTGCTAATTTCGTAGTAAGTATGACGGGAGACGGAGCAACCGAAATAGTAGCAATTGACCAAACTCTTGCTACGGGTGGTACAACCGAGTTTTTGAGCGGTACGGAATATGCTGACGTTTTGGAAGCTATTACGGAGCTTGATGTAACGTTTTTCCTTTGTACAAACAAAAATGCTTCCAACGGAAAGGGAGTTGATGCGGCTACAAACGGCAAGTTGTTTACGTTCTTGAAACAAACTGCGAAGTACACCGAATTTATGGTTGTGCCTGGTGGACAAGACGATACCGACTTGTTTGGTGACGCTAATACTTCTCAGTCAATTGCGAAGTATTTCAATTCAGGACAGGTTGTTTGCGTACACGGTGCTCCGCAGGTTACGAGAAAAGACCAAAACGGAACGAAGGATTTGCCGACCATTTATTTGGCTGCGGCTATCGTAGGACTTAATGCGGGTATGGCTGCTCAAACTCCTTTGACATTCAAACGAGTTGGTTACCAAAATTTCGTTTACGACCTTAAACAAAGGGAACGTGTTAGAGCTTTACAGGCAGGTATCATGCACGTTCGGAACGTAGCAGGATATTGGTGCGTGAACCAAGGCATTACCACTTTGCTGGAGAACAAGAAAACTATTGCAGACGATGGTCAAAGTTTTGAGCTTTCAATCGAGCTTATCAAGGCTCAGTTGAACAAAGAACTTATCATTGAAGGACAAACGAGATTCACGGGTAACACCGCTGCTCAAGCAAGTCCTCAATCGGTTAAGAACTTTACAGAGACCAAACTGCAATCGTTGGTTGCATATCCTGGCAATGATAACTTGCTTATCAGTTGGAAGAACGTAAAAGTTGTTGCTAAAAACAGCGACTACTTTATCACGTATGACTTTACTCCGAACGTTCCTGTGAATAAGACGTTCTTTATTGGTAACATTCTTGACTTCTACGTTGAAGCATAACATTAAAACTATTGTATTATGGCTAAAAAAGAAAGAGTATTCACCGCACCGCTTGCGGTTATACAAATAAATAGCGTTACAGTGGGGAAGATGAAGAATGTACGCATTACCGAGAACATCAGACGTGGACGGGTATCAGGTTTGGGGCGACTCAATCCCGAAGAACTACCTGCGTTGGAATGGACTGGAAGTTTGTCATGTTCTTCCTACACTATCAATTTCAATCTTTTGGCGAATAAGCTCAAGAAAGGTACTTTCAGGAATGCTGGGACTATCGAAGAATGGGCAAACGCTATCTTGATGCAAGAGGACGGCTTGGAAATAGCTATCTTGAAGAAAGTGAAAGACGGTGAAATTGATTTGGAAACAGGTTTGGTAAAAACCAAGTACGAAACATTTGCCAAGGTATCGGGAGCGTTCGCAACCCGTGAAGGATTCGATGTTCAGGAAGGTCAAATTTCAGGTAGAGATACCGAGTTTGAATACACTGACCCGATTCTTTACAACGATATTGCTTGATACATTGTTTAATCAATTATAGAGAAGGTGTACTGTAAATCACGGTACGCCTTTTTTATTAACAATTAATTGTAAAGTAAAATGGAAAATTTAGAAAGACAAAAGACGTTCAATTTTCAAGGCGAAAAGGTTACTGTTAAATTTCCCAACGTAGGGCAAATGATTGACATGGAATCTTTGAAGCAATCTTTGACGGGGAATAAGTACGGAGCTATGTCAGCATCAGGAGTGAAAAGTATGTTCTATGCTCTTGATATGGTAGATGCTCTTTCGTTCTTCGAGGTTATGTGCCCCAAGATTAAAAGGATTCTTGAGGTAAAGAGTTTCACCGAGATGTCTCCAGAGGAAATGAAACCCGTTGTAGCAGCTTATAAGGAGCATGTAGCACCTTGGTATAATAAATTGTTACAAGACCTTTACAAATTAGGAGAAAGTGATGGAGAATCAAAAGAAACCACAAACGCTGACGAAGAGAATAAATGACTTCATAGTTGAGTGGTCAAGATTCACCGTTGACCTCTGGTGGCGAAGGCGTTACAACATTCCTTTTGGTTCTCCTGCCCATAGAGCTATGAACTTCATAGACATGGCGATTGAGTACCAAGAGGCATTGTTGTGGAATAAAGCTATTAATCAACCATACGAGGAAGTTGTTGATGAAGAACAAGAAGCATACATTGATAAACAACTCAAGGATTCCGAAGAAAAGACCGTAAAAATGACCCAAGAGGAAATTGATAAAGATTACGAAAACTTGAATTTGGATGAATTTGATAACAAAGAATAAGTAATATGGATGTAACTGTTAATATTCGTGGTAATGCTCAGGGATTGAGAGACGAGCTGGACAATGTAACTCCTGACCAAACAGCTCCCACTCCAACACCTGGCAGAGCACCCGATGATTCCAGACCGCCAACACTTCCACCGAGCGACCGACTTATTGACGACCTTCGGAGAGCCGTCATGCAGCAAGGTGCTGTAATGGTACCAGGTTCAGCAAACTATCGTCAAATATTGGGACAAGTAGGGCAGAATCAACGTACTGCCATGGAAGATGATATTTCGTCAAGATACGGAGCAAGGAGAGCCGATGTACAATCAAGAATGTCCGCTGAATATGAAAAGATAGACAAAGAAATTGAAGCGAAACGACAAGAAGGTTTGAGGAATCTTGGGCCAAATGCTAATGACCCATTCTACCAAGCTATGCTCAATCAGCAATTGGAGAGTGAACGTGATAGACGTTATCGGAGAGCTGGAACAATGTTCGATTCTGAAATGGAAGAAATCGACAATCAAGAAGCCCAAGAACGTATTGATGCCGAAAAAGAATTGACTGAAGCTATCCGAAGGCTTACAGGAGAAATGGAGCAACGGGATAAGGAAAGTGAAACAGGTGGTGACCCAAATTCCTATATCAATAAGCTCCGTGAGCAAAGACGGCAATTGTTGATTGACCGTGATAACGCTCCTGATGAAGAATCGGCAATGGCGGCTCAAGGACGTTTGAATGCCGTAGATGACCAGTTGCGTAGAGTGATGAACGGCGGTGGAGCAAAGCAAGGATTCGGAGCGAAGATGCCAGGTTTGGTAATGGGAGCTATTGGCGTTGGTTCTTCTTTAAGCGAAGGAGACTTGGGCGGTGCTATGATGAGTGGTGGCTCTATGGGTTTAATGATGGGTGCGAATCCGTATGTAATGGCTGCTATTATTGCAGGTGGTGGGATTTGGAAGGGAGCTACTGGAATATCAAGAGGATATGACGACTTGGGACAAATTGCCGCTTACCGAGCTACTGCTGGTGGTATGAGGGGTGAAGCTGGTATGGGATATTTGGCTCAAAATATAGGTAGTCAAACAGCCAACGGATTACAGCCAGCCGACCTCAATTTATCTATGGATGAGTTTTACGAACAAGCATCCAAACGAATAAAAGCGAGAGGAACATCAGACGATTGGTACAGGGAAACTATGTCTCAATTAAGTTTGGAACGTACATTAGCACTTGACCAAGGTAGTCTGGAACGTGGTTCTCAATATGACCGTTACGGAACGAATGTGACGGATGCTATAAGCCGTTTGGTAACTGTACTTCAAGGAATAGAAGGTTCAGGAGTATCAAGCGGAGACTTTACAAGGGTACAAGAGAAGTTTGATATACAACAGCAGTTGATGGCTTCTTATATGGGACGTACCGACCGACCTGATTACACTTGGGCAAACAATACTCTTGCTGCTTTCTCTGCTACGGGAGTTCAACAAGATTCCCGAATGGGAACGGATATTGCATCATTCCAGAATATGATTCAGAATCCGATGAACGAACGTATGAGAGCGTTGATATATGGAACGGTTGCAGACCTTATGCCCGAAACTGGCGGACGTATGGACTTAATTGACCGAGCTATCCGAGACCCAGAGAACGAAGGTAAAATCATGCAAGCAGTCGTACAACGTATTCAACAACAGTTTGGCGGTACTGATACGACAATGGGATATTTCGCATTCAAGTCCTTACTTCCGAATATAGCACCTGACCGATTGGATGAATACATAGAACAATTTACAGGCGGTAACTATGCAGGTGGATTGTTGAAGAGCATGGCTGGTTTTGGAAACCAAGGTAGGCTTGATGAAATTGGTACAAATAATAAATCCGCTTGGTCATCAGAAGCAGCTGAATTAACGAGTGCTATGACAAAGGGAATAACCGATATATTGAACACTTTGAAAAATACAGGTGTTAAGGTATTCTTTGGAAGCGGAGTAACTCCCAATTCAACTAAACAAGGACAATAATGGCAGAAAAAGATAACAATAATTTCATTTGGCTTTATCACCGCTATCGTTCCGTAAAGACCATTGAGGACTTCATGGAACGTGAGCATATTTACAATATAGAGCTGAAAGACTTCTTTGAGTTGAATCGGGAATTGATTTGGCAACAATATACCGATTACGATAAAACCATTGAAAAAGCAGGAACTGGTAAGTGGCCAGAGTCAGCGTCAGACCTTACTGAGAACTCATGGTTGCCCTGCCCTTGTAACCTCAAAATACAAGCAACGAAAGTTACGGCTGAGTTAGCTATCAGTCAGACCAACTTCCAGTCAGAAACAGGCGATTTTTATGCCTTTGCATCTGATGAGATAGCAAACATAATTCAAGACGGGGGTTATCAGATAGCCGAAGCCGTGAAGAGGAATCCCGTTGCGAGAGTTTATGGTTGGTTTAAGTCAATGTATTTCGTACATTCATTGAAGAATGAGGGTTTGGCTTATACTTTGAATGACGATTTTTTTGATATATCTCAATTCATTGTAAACTTATCAACGCTTCAAGCGAAAGACGGTGGAAGTTTCTCTATGCGTTTACCTATTGTAAATATATTCAAATACGCTAATGGAATTGGTATAGATGATAATGATGTTGTTTATAGTGGAACGCCATACGCAGATTTGAAAAAGGATGGAAATAGTTATCGCAATTTGTACATGAAAGACGAGGATTTTTATTCCAAGAATATGTACGGAGAACTTGAATCAAACTATTTCAATTGGCTAATCAGTTCAAACGACCTTCTTTTCATATCTTTTGAACAATTGGAAATGGAAGAGGATTCCGACAAGGATGAAATGAGAACTAAAATAGCAAACGGAGTTTTTGATATGATAGCTTTGGTGGATGACGTTAAGGTTGTAGCTGATTCCGCAGGTTCAAATGGATATGTAGAAGTAACGGGAAGGGATTTGATGAAACTTCTTATTGAGGATGGCTCTTTCTTTTTCAATCCTTCAACGACTTCTGACCCAAGCAATATATTCATGAATGAACAAAGCTATGGTAAGCAAGGAGACATACGAGAAGCCGACCAGATAAATAATACCTACAATAATCCAATCAACCGACTTCGGAGAGTAACGGGAGAAATTGATATATTTGCCAATAGAATCAATATGGATTTGAGCTATATATTGAAGGGCGTTATTTCTCAATTGTCGAATGTTGAGGTTGTGCCTGGATTTGTATTCGATGCTTGGGGCGAAAAAAGAACAACCTATTTGGAATTACAACCATTAAGAAAAGAGGAAACAACGAATGGCAACAATTAAAACTTTCATGAAAGGCTTTTTGGTAGGTCAATCTCAACTTAATGTTACAAGCGACTTCGGCAAAAGGCATATGAATGGTAAGATAAGAAACCATAACGGGATTGACTTTGGCGTTCCCGTAGGTACTGTTTTGAAAGCTCCTTTGGCTGGTACGGTTATAAAGAAAACGGTTCAAAAGAACGGAGCTGGATTGTACGTTGCTATAAGATATATTGCTGATATGGGTATGTATTTTGATATATACTTTATGCACATGCATACTGTTGAATCAAGCATATCCGTTGGCGTATCAGTAGCCGAAGGTCAAACGATAGGAACGACTGGTGGAGCGAAGGGAGACCCAAACGCAGGGCATTCAACTGGCCCACATTTACACCTTGAAGTTCGTAGAAGTGGAACTGTACCTGTTGACCCAAAGTATTGGTTTTTAGCAAAGGAAAGACTTTATTCAGTTAAGTACAAAAAGATATTGAACTATGGAGACCCAACTTGGTTATCATTTACGGATGCTTCTTTGAAATCTCAAACAGCTTATAAGTATTCAGCCCAAGCCGATATGACAATGGCTGATGCTACTGAATATGTTCCGATAAAAAAGAAATCTCAACCCAATACCGAAGCGAAAGAGAGACTTGCTCCAGGCATTTGGCAGATAACTAAACTTTTGGTTGATAGCTCCGTTGCTGATAAGCAAGTTTTTGATTCGGGAATATCTACTCAAATGGGAAGTATATTGAATTTCTTCCATAAGGTTTGTCAAGAGCCTTTGGTTGAAATGATGGGAGACACGTTTGGTAGTCAATATTATTGGATAGTTCGCAGACCACCTTTTGACAAAGAGAATCTGACGAAACTAATAGAAAGCGCAAACTTTGTACTGAACGGAGATGATATCATAAATACCAATTTATCTTGGAACAACCAAGAGATATTTTCATGGTATCGTTATGTGCCGTATGGCGACCTTTTGGGAATACCCGAAGCTCAATTGTTCATGCCTGCGGTGTTCTTCCCAGAATTTGCTGCGGTATGGGGAAGCCGACCGCTTGCTGTAGAATCTAACTATTACAATTGGGCTCAATCAGGACGTTGGAATAATGATAAGACCGAGCAAAAGAATAACGGAGACAGAATCATTCGCAATGCAGTACGTGATTTCAAATACCTTATTGAAAGCAATGCTTACAATGCATTCACCCGAAGGGGCACAATAACACTCATGGGCGACCGAAGAATCAAACGGGGAACGTTGGTGACTCATACTTCTGGTGAGATATTCTATGTGGATTCGGTTCAAAATGAATATTCTGTTTTCGATAAGCAAATAACGAGAACAACAACGCTTACCGTCTCCAGAGGAATGTATCCAAAATTTATTGATGGTTTTGAGATTAATAACAAAAAGTATAGTTATTTCAACATCATAGACTTTGGTGAATTAGACATTGAACAGATAACTTCGGAGAATTGGAAAAAGCAAATTTCAAAATGGAAAGTTGATATTGATAACTTCGGATTCTTTATGTCCAAGCAACAACTGTTTTGGAGTAACATTTGGTTAAATAGAAAAAAGCAATAATATGAATACCATTGGACTTGTAAAGGTTGAGACGGGAGTAGGTTCAGGCGGTGTAGGCTTTTTAGTCGTACCCGATGAAATCGACCGTGTGCAATATATAGAAGATTGCTACCGCACTCAAACCGTTTCGATGAACGGTGGTGAGGGTTACGGCTATTACAATTCAGTACGATGCCCGCAAAACATTCTTGAAAATCTTCAATTCCCTACGGAAACGAGCCGTGGAACACCTGTCGTTTGGGTCAAGGACGGTATGAGTCATTTGCCCGTTATCGTTGGTTGGCTACGTCCAGAAGGAGACTTTTATGCGTTGGGAGAAAATCAATGGAGAGTTTCAAGAGGTAACGACAAGCGGAATGTTGAGCTATTTGTTGATGGTAATGTGGCTGCTCTTCAAATTAGCGTCATGGGCGATAGTGAAGAGCCTGCTAACGTTGATATAAAATTGACGAGCCAAAATCAAGATTCCGTATTCAATCTTTCTTCGGATAATGAAATAAATCTTAATGCGTCCAAAAAGGCTACCATTTCAGGAGACAATGAGTTGGACTTCAATATCAAGGAAAAGGGAGAAGTCAAGGGTCAAATAAGATACTTGATTGGCGAAGGACTTTCAATAATATCCGAGAAGAACGTTTCATGTACTATCCGAGATGATGAGGATAAGGAATTGACTACAATGACGTACAAGGCTGGTACGGGCTTTGTATATAAAGACGAATTTGGAAATGAGATAAAGTGTTCTGACGGACTGGTAGAATTGATTAGCAAGCAAATAAACCACAATAGCGGAAAAGAGCCGATGGTTTTGGGAGATACGCTTGAAAAGATATTGAATGACCTTTTAACGGCAATACAAAAATTAACCGTTATTTCTCCTGTGGGAGCTACATCACCGCCAGTTAATATAGCCGACTTTGCTGAAATACAAGCGAGGTTGGATACAATCAAAAGTAAAAAATCTAATTTGGAATAATTATGCCATTAGCAACAGAAGTATTGAGAACAACTCTCAAAGCAAAAATCAAGGAAGCTCTTGACCAACCGATTGATGAAAAATCGGATTCCGAAGCGGTAAAGAATAGATTTGCCGAAAACATATCAAACGCAATAGCCGATGGCGTTGACGCTTGGATTAAGACAGCGACCGTTACAGTGGCTCAAGGAATACCAGTGGCAACAGCAGGAAGTCCTACGGCACAGACAGGTGCAACAACAGCTCCTGGCACTGGAACAATCTCTTAACAGTTATTAAGTTGTAAAATTAAACAGTATGGGAGTTTTAGGAAATTCAGTAAACGAAGTATTGGAACAATCGAGGTCATTAGTGATGACGGTTGGGAAGGCTGCTTTACACTCCATAGCTCCAGACAACTTTGAATATTATCTTTGTTCTTTGGAACTTATTGATAGTGCTGGAAATACAAAGGGTTTTTTGTCTTTCGTTGTTATGCCAAATAACTATATGGAGACGAGAACAACGGTTGGTTCGGTTACTAAAACCCAAAGTGGTGTAACTACATTATATAACAGCACATTCGCTCCGAGAGATATTTCAATTCAAGGAACGTTTGGACGAAAATTGAGACTTTTGCTTGGCTTAAAAGAGGTTGAGGATAAGAATGATAAAAGTATTCCATTTTTCAATGGTCAATTCGGCAAAGTATTAGGTCAGGAAGTTCTGGTGAAGACGGGATATGGTTTGACGAAGATGCTACAAAAGATGGTTGAAACTACTTATAAGACCGATGAGCAAGGTGGTTCACATATACTTCTTTTTAGCAATTATTCTTTGAATACCAATTACGTTGTAGAAGTTTTGCAGGATTCTTACAGTCAAAGTATAGATAACAATATGCTTTGGTTTTATTCTTTGGAAATGAAAGCCGTTGCACCTCAATCAGCCGTACAACGTGGAGAGAATTTTAGCAAGACCGCTCAACTAATAACAACCGTTGCAGCAGGAGCGATAGCGAAGGGAATTGGTAATATATTGAACTCCGTAACAAGAGCGATAAATTTGTGATATGGAAAGTATTGTAATAGAATTTCAAAAAGTAACGAAATATCCGTTGGTTGAGTTTCTGACTCAATACAGGAATTTTATGCTCAATTCCTATCCAGAGATTGACCGCTATTTTTCGGGAGAAACTGCGTCAATAGATAACGCTCATTTGATTGCTCTGAAGAACTTGACTAATGAGTGTGGTAATTGTATGTCGCAATTCAAAAACTTTGCTAATAAGTTCGACAAGTGCGGTTATTGGGAATTGATGGAATATATAGGAAATTTGGAAGATACGATTGATAAAATCAACAAACTTCCGAAGTTCCGCAGAACGTCTTTGACCAAGCGAGGTTATCAACCAGTAGTTCAAGTAGCAACGGATGTTGGCGGATTCCGTACTATGGAAGATGTTGCGAATATTGTTCAAAATCTAAACCAAGATAATTTCAATTGGGTTGATTTGATGTTAAGCAATGACTTAAACGAGGTAGATTGGGAGATTGATAAACTCACTCCGTTGAACGTATTGATAAATAATACGGTTGATGTAGTAGTTACAACGATTCTTGACCAACCTATCGGAAAGCGTATCTATGGGAAGGATATAAACAGAAAGATTACTTTTGTAGATAACGACTTGGATATAAAGATTTGGCAAGATAATATTGAACAAAAGTGCGATATATTGTTAAGTCTGAAACGTGGCGATGTTCCCGAAAATATGTTATTTGGTCAAAACACTGAATTGACTATCGGAGTAACGTCAAAAAGTTTCTCCTATCCAGAGTTGGTTAAAAATCTACAAAACACGTTCTTACAAAACGACTTGTTCCAATATGTAGAAATAACCAAGTTTCAATATGAGAACGGCTCTATGTTTATGTATTGCGAGATTAAGACAAAATATGATTATAAAACCGAAAGAAAGATTGTAGTATGATTACAAAAATAATTCCTGTAAATGAGCTCAAGCAGATGTTCCTTGAAATCTTTCTTAACAAGACGGATAAGGTCAACGATGTTTCTCAAGAATCTGTATTGAATGGCTTTGCCTTCGGATGCGCCAAAGTGGGTCAGAAGTGTTTGGTCAATCAAGCGATTGTTGAGGGGCATATTTTTCCTGATACGGCTTATGGAAAGTATTTGGATGACCTTGCTAAAATTCGTGGCGTAGCTCCGAGATTTGGCGCACAAGGCTCTTCCACTTATTTGAGATTGGTAGGAGATGAAGGAACGACCTATTTGGCTGATGTGACTACCTTTACAAGTTCTTCGGGCGTTAATTTCTCTTTGGAAAATGACGTTGTGATAGGTGTGAATGGTTTTGCTTATGCAAAAGTCAAAAGCGATTCCGAAGGAGCTTCAACGAACGTTGACCCATTGTCTATAAATAAGCTCACCCCAGTTCCTTCTGGACATATAGCTTGTACAAATGAATACCGAGCTACGGGTGGACGAGACGATGAGGATGACGATTTGTTCCGAATAAGAATCAAAGAAAGCGTAAACCAATTGGCGAGAAATACACTGTCTTATTTGGAGCAAGTGTTTATGAAAATAAACAATAATGTTTTGAAAGTTCATAAGGGCGGTGTTGATAGCGATGGAAGATTCAACTTGATTGTGGTATCGGTAAATGGACAAGACTTCACGGATGAAGAATTTAACCAGATATTGAGCCAAAGCGAGGAATTTTTGACGTTATCGGAGTTATTGAGCACATCAACTGGATATTCCTTGAAACTCAATAATGTTAATTGGTTACCTGTTGACGTGGAGTTCCGAGTGGATATTGACCCAGCCTATGACCAAGATAAAGTAAGAAGGGAAATCCAAATTCAGATGGGCAAGATGTTTGACTATCGTTTCTGGAAGTACGGGGATAAAGTTGAATGGGAAAACCTTTTATATGCCGCCAAGAACGTTGATGGAGTGCGATATGCGCCCGATACGCATTTTTCACCTCATGCTGATATAAACGTTCCCGAATATCGACTACCACGCATAAGAGGGTTTGTAATGCGTGACCTTGACGGGAATATCATAGAAGATAATGGCGGTGTATTGAGTGAGTTCTTCTATCCCAACGAAATTGATTATTCATTCCAAGCATCTGTATTAACGACAATATGACAACCGAAGTAACAACAAGAACAATAACCGAGATGAAGGATGGAGAAGGCGTGAACTTATCTATCCTTTGCGTTCCTTCAATGCAGGATGATGGTTCGGAAAATCCGACAATTTATTCATCCAAAGTATTGGAAGAGCCTTTGACCGTTGATACAGTTGATGGAATAGAAGGTGAGTTGATAATTTCTTCCGAAGAAACAAACGCAGGAAGTCTCAACAACGCTGGCGACTTTATAGTCAATACCGAGATTGATGACGCTGATAAGTATTCGGTTGACCAAACAGAGGGGGATTTGCTATATGAAGAATAACAAACTATTAGCAGTTGGAGATATATTGATTGTAAACGTCCATTCTCAAATGAGCGGACGAGTTCAATTGTTATCTTTTGTAGATGACCTCACAGGAATTGATACCAATAGAAACGTACAAAGAGAGTTCCGAATAACAGTTGATGATACGTTCTGGACTGAATGGACAAATTTGACCGATGAGAATTTAGCAAAGACCGATTCAACATTTGTTGATGGATTCTTTACAATTCAAGTTCGTTACACACGCATAGGCTCTGACGAGACGGGAGAAATAGAGTTCAACAGTATTAACTTCTCAGGACACGTTGAACCCAAGATTTTAGTAGCACCTACAATCGAAGGCAGCATCTTCGCTGATACTATTAATGAGCCTGAATTAAAAGTCTTGGAAAGGAACATTTTCAAGAAATTATATTATCGTGGAATTTTACCTCAATATATCATACGTGCCGACAATTCCGATATAAAAGAAGATAAGGACTTTGCCGACCTTTGGAGTTCGGTTGCTAAATTCTTCGGTTTGTTTATACGATTCTTCAAGAGATATGAAAATTTCAATGATGACTATTCTTTGTTGTATGAATACGTTCGACAGAATGGTTTGTATTTTGATGAGTCAAAAATAACTCTTGAAGATTTACAATATTTAGCTCAGCACTTTTATGACCAAATTCGTCAAAGAGGAACGAATATGATATTCAAGAAAAAAGGAGATGTTTTGGCTGATGGAACTATTGTGCCGATTGACGGTGAATTTATTCGTTTGATGAGAACGAAGATATATGATGAGCTTTTGTATGAAGTCCTTCCTTTGAACAAAATAGGTTGGTGCGTTGGTCAATCATCTCCGATGTGGAGAGGTACATCACGTTCCAAATTTTTGAATAAAACAAAAGAAGATACCGAGAATTTCCAAGACCTATCTAATTTTGTATTGAATCGTGAAGGCAATGCTTCATATGCTCTATCTACTTTTGATGGCAAACAAGTTTTGATGTTAAGAGCCAATACAGGTGGAACGGCAGGACTTGGAAGATTGGATGAAGAACAAGACGTTTCAAACAATCTCTATATTGCCGATTCAAGAATGGATTATGAGATAACTTTCGCTTTCCGAATTTTGAGCACTTCCAGCGCAAATTCTCATTTACGTTTCGGAGTTGAGGGATTTGATTCATCAAAGAATAAATTGAACGATGCTTTCATTTTACCAAGTGGTGATTCTGTTTCTGAATCCTTCTTCGATATTGATACGCTGAATAAGCGAAAGGATTGCTGGTATTATGTTCGTGGAATCATACACGCTTATTCTACCCAGAATGTTGACGAGAATCCGAAAACTAATATTGGATTTGGGAACAACTTATATTTCAATAACTCATTTGTGAAATATATATTGCCGAAGATTCAAGTTACAGGCACTTCCGATACCCAAATAGCAATTTGGGATTATAAGATAAGACCTTTGGTGAGAGGAACAAATATATTGCCGTTGAAAGACGGTCAAGCGAACGCAATGAGCTTGGGATTTATTCAAAGTTCACGTGTATTCTTTATATACGTTAAGAGCAATAACAATTCCTTGTCTCAACAAGAGTTGACCGAGATAGTGAACAAATATTTACTTCCGTTCAACTTCAATACCATTTATGTATATATTAACAATTTCTAAAATAATAACGCTATGTCAAAGTTGAAAATTAGTGAAAATTTATTCCTTGAAGTAGCGGAGCTGAACAGGCTTGTCCGATTCCTTAAAACAGAAGGATATGAGCAGCTTGTAAAGTCTATGGTAAAGTCATACGGAATAGTTAGCAATGCTGAAAATAACTATTACAAGGTGACTTCAAAGGTTGGTACTTCCAATAGTATCATTATCAATCCTGGCATTGCCTTTGATTCCCAGCTCCGAGCTATCAAAATGGAAAACTCACTGGACATGACCATAACCAATACGGGTATGGTACGTTGGTTGATTTTGCAATATAAATCTACCAATTTTGAGAAAGGAACGGTTGCTGTAACCGCTGACGGAACAATTCAAGGTACGGGAACAGCTTTCACAGAAGTATTAAGAGGACAGCCAAACTTTCCAACGAAAGTAGTTTTCAATTCTTCTACCAATACAGAAGAATATGAAGTTGTATCGGTAACCAATGATAATTCGGCAATCCTTTCAGGCTCTTTCATTCCCGAAGCTGGTTTGAGGTATTCTGTTGTTGGAGCTTTCACACCTGGTTTTGAACCGACCGAAGAAAACAAAAGAATTTATGAAATGGATAGTTATGAAATAACCATCATAGATTCGGCTGACGTTCCTTCCTTGACTGCTGACCAATTCGTTTTGGCTTCAATAGAGTTTTCTGGCAATGGTATGATAATAACAGACAGACGGTCAGGATATATGTTTAATAGCTCAAGTTACACGGGCGGTATCAAGCCGACTACGGATGAGCTTGTAAGTTTGTTGAGGATTCAAAGGATTCAAACAAACCTTTTGGAAGTTTCTATTGAACATGGATATTCCATAACGGGTTTTGAAGTAATAGAAACCACAACGGCAACGATATTCCGAATCAAAGCAGGTAGTAGCAATTTCTTGGGCACTGGAGCTATTCCCAACAGTATGTTCAAGAATTGGGTATTGATTAACAAAAATACTTTGAAAAAAGTAGCTATTGACGATAATACCGACCATGACTTGTATATCTCCAAATTTGATGAGGACGTTATCGCAGGAGACGTATCGCAGTTTGCTGTTTGTCCGCCATACCCAGAATTGGAATACCGAATTTCATACGCTGGAGATAATGTTTCGGCAGCTCCTTCTTTTCATTTGGTAACGCAAGGAAGTAATGCTAACAAAATATTGATTCCTGTTCCGTATGGAGTCATAACAATCGGTTTGCGCTTTCGTCTTATTGACGGAGATGAATCAACTCCTTGGCAAAAATTCTCAATAGCCGAATATGTCAACGAGAACGGAGAAAAGCAAATGATTGGAGATTCTCAATTTATAATCACGGTGAACGAGCCTGTTGTTGAACTCAGAAATTATTCGTAAAGATATGATGATATATTTAACAGGTGCGCAAGCACCATTAACAAAGTCTGGCGGGGCAAGTCCCCAGTCAGACGTTAATAAGAGTTTGGGTGGGTATGTTTCTTCAACTCCAGTTCCCAACGGAGCTTTGAACGTAGTCTTTGACCTTATTTCGTCTTATACTTTGGAGAAGCGTACACCTGAAACTCTTGCTTTTGCGTTGATAAACAAGTTCGATAAACCTGTTAAAGACGTTGAGCTGAAACTTGTAACGGATGAAGGAAATTTAGCGATGTTCAAGATAGCAGCCGTTTCGGTGGATTCCGAGACTATGGCAATGGAACATATTGCTAATAGGTATGAACAGCCGATTAATGCCGAATTTCATGACGCTTCTTTCTATCGAGCAGCCGTTGACGTTCGTATCGTTACGCCAGCTGTTAAGGGAGAAGAAATTGTCTTTTATCCGATGAACGTTGTTGTGGAAGTAAAAGAAAGCGGATTGGAAGGAACATGGGAAGCAATTTGCGATGCTTTTGACGATGATGACACCTATCGGGCGAAACGACTTACAGCCGATACTTTCAGAATCGAAAGAAGGGATGAAACGGTGCTTTCCGAGCCGTTACCATGCTCTTTTATATCCACTGAAGGTTCTTCCTTCACTTTCGATGGAGAATTGCGTAACAAGGCAAATAATACTGTTCTTTTATCTGATGAACTTGCAGCAGGAGCTTGCATTGGAATTTGGGTTCAAAGACGTATCAAACGCAATAAGGGATTATCCAACGAAGAAATACTCAAAAACTACAAAGATAAGTTTAATTATCCGACTATTGAAGAGGTTGATTTGGTTATCAATTATAACGAAGTTGAAGATGATAAGAACTATCAGGAAAACGAGTATGATGAAGAATATTCATAAAAACAATAATTTCTAACAATTATGGCAGGATACAGCGATACCAAACAGATGATTATCAGTACCCTGATGGGGCGACCTGCGGGAACTGAAATTCAGCCTGAAAACCAGCAAGCATATGAGTTAAATATGCTTGATTATATTCGGAGCTTGGAACTTATTTCAAGCAGTCCGATTATTGGGGTAGCAGAAGAAACAACAACGCCAGTACAGCCAGACAATGCACGTGTAAGTTACATAGCAGGAGTGGCGCAAAATCGTACTGTTACGTTCCAAAACTTTATCGGAGAAAATGGACAGCCATTATCCATTACAACGGGTGATATGGAATCCTATCTGGTAATATTGCTTTGGAACGCTCAGTATTGGTCAATGCAAGCAATTCCTTCAAGCATAGTTAGTTCGGCTGAAACGGCATACTTCTACTACAGTTACAACATACGCAAAACATATGCGTCAATTTCAGCAATGAACGCTGATAGTACAAACCCCATTGGAACAGACGGTAAACCGATTAAGATTGGCGACCTTGTTTCCGTTGTTAATACAGGCAATCCCGATGAGAATGGTTTTTATAGCCGTATTGAAGACGGTTGGCAGTTACAAAGCGGATTCAATTTCCAATTAAGCGGAGATTTGGGTCAAAGCAATAGTGTGGGCATTACTCAAAATCGTATAACAAACGAATTTTTGAGAGAGATAAGCCTGATGAACAGGGTTTACAGTCGATTTATAACTCTTGCTAACTCAACGTTGGTTTACCGAGATAGACCAAGCGAGACAAAAGGATATTATTTGAATTGGAATAACGGAGCATTAACCGTAAATCCGAGTTTTGCCGCAACACGTTTCTTTCCAATCGAATCAAGTACGCAATACATATTCAATGCTTCGGTTCATTCCTATCTTTGGTATGATGAAAACTTAAATTTCTTGAGCGGTGATTTACGTTCTAATGATGGCAACCCGACATCACCCGCAAACGCTGTTTATGTTCGTGTAAACTTCGCAGGTGACCAAAATATAGGAATGTATAAGGGTACAGCGATACCTACGGGAGCTGCAACGAGAGGTTACACTCAAGATTTGAGACTTTCGCAAACCGTCTTGAAGCCTGTTATCTATGACAATACGGATGATTTTCCGATTACACAAGGTTGGATTGATAACGGAGTTTCAGACGTTATATTGGCGGCAGTTTGTGACGTAGAATATGAGGAAGGGTATGACTATTCTTTCGCAGTTGGAGATTCGAGTAGTAATATAATAAGACTTTACAAACACGAGAAAGGAATCATTCCAGAAACGCCAGCATCTCTTTCTATTGTTGATATTTTCGTTTTCATAGAAAAAATTGGAACTTTAACAGTATTGGGAAGCACTTCAACAAGGTCAAGAATGATTGTTGATTGGAGCAAACTAAAAGGAATAACATCATGGAATAACCTTTACGCATATCATGGATTGGGAGTCAACCCAGCGATATTCCGTGGAGCACCTTTATTCAAGCTGTACGATAAGTTACAAACCAATATTGACATAGTAGTAGCAGACGTGTCAAGCCTTGACACGTCTTTACATACGGTTGTAATAGACGAAGAAAGAGTATTGGAACCAACCTATATCGGAGAAGCTGCAAACTCATATATTGCAACGACATCTACATTCTCAGGCTGGGGACAACCTGTTGGCATATTAGCTTCTGGCGGTAATGCTTTTGGTTTCAAAGTCAAAGCAAGAGCAACGCCAATCACCCAAATTCGTTTCACAATCTACGAGACTGACCCGAATGGTGCAATATTATTGGACGTTACGAAAGATGTTAATATCCCAGCAACGCAAGAAGCGAACATTGTTATAAAAATGCCTTTGGGTACATTCGACAATTCCGCAGGTAAACAGTGTTTTGCTATGTGGCGTTGTAACGCTCTTTGCGACTTATGGTCAGCTAAAATGCCTTGGCCATACCCTTCTCCAACCTACGCTTCAAGTTATTACTCAACCAATGGGTTACTAACACAAGCCATACTCGTTACAAGCGGTGGAAATACTTTTAGTTATCCGCTTACCTATGGTACATACGAGAAAGTATTTGAGTTAATCAACCAAGCCGATGTTGACCATTTAGTTGGAGTCAATTCTCAAATGGTGCAAGGCGGTGCAAATATCAAAAATCCTTCTATCTTTGGAAGCGAGAATGGAAGTTGGTCAATGACGAGTTCTACGTTTTCTGGTTGGGGTGAATTATTTGGAACACCTACGGGATTCAACGCTGTTGCGGTTAATATCCGAGCGAGAGCCGCAAACACTGAACCGATAACCGAAGTAAGGGTGCGAATACGAGAAGGACTTGCTGGACGTAATGGGGCAATACTTTATACAGGAAGTGTAACTGGTTTGAATATTAATGCTGGAGAGTTCCAAAGAGTAGTTGTGAAGCTGAACGATATAGTGGACAATCCTAATGGTGACTTGCTTTGGATAGAGTATATGGCGGACAAATTGCTTGACCAATACGCTTTCTCTAGTTATCCTTACACTCCAGCCGATGATGTAACATATCCGAAATGCGCATATTCAACGGACGGTAACTTCTCAAGTGTATTAAACGCAGGAACGAGTACATCAGGTTATCCGTTCACGGTTTGGTATGGTATGTATGAAGAGTTCTTTGAACTTACCGATGAACAAATAGCAAACATTGCGGAGCGTTTGGATATGCCCGACCCAAGCGAAGAAACCGTTGACGTTAATCTACCTGACGTCATCACAGCGGTTGTTGGAGATACGCTCCAATTGTTCTTTCGAGGCATGGTGTATGCGGTTGACCCTTATATCTATGACCTTCTGGTTGCTTGTACGAAAGGAAATAAATATCCGAGATATTTCCAATTCACTCCAGCAGCAGGAGATGTTGGTGATGTAACTTTCAAACTTTCGGTAAAGAACAATAATGGTAAGTTACTTGGAACGGCTCAATCTACCTTGAAAATCCGAGCTGCCGTGAAGTCTCCTGATACGAATGTAAATATTTGTTGTTTTGGAGATAGTTTAACTGCCGCTGGTACGTGGTGTGCTGAAGGTGATAGACGTTTGACGGGTTCAGGCGGTACGCCAGCAGGACTTGGTTTGAGCAATATTACGTTCTGTGGTTCAAAGAAAAACGGAACAACGGGATATTTCGGAGTAGGTGGATGGCAATGGACTGACTATACAACGAGAGGACGTGCCGCATTCCGTTTCCAAGTTAGCGGAGTAACCACCGCAACGGTTGGAGCTGTTTATACAAATAACGGCTATCAATATACGGTTGCTGAAGTGAACGTTACAAGCGGTTCAGGTAACATACTTATGAACGCTGCTTCATTTGCTCAAACTCCTCAATTAGCAGGAACACTTACCAAAGTGAGCGGAACGGGAGATGCTACGATAACATTCTCATCTTGGGAAGAAAATAGTCAAAACCCATTATGGAACAAAGACACTAATCAGATGGACTTTGTGCCGTATGCTAATGCATATTGTAACGGACAGATTGATGCGGTTTATACTCTATTGAGTTGGAATGGTCAATCTCCTTGGAAAACTGATTTTTCGGGCGTTATCGCAAATGTTAAGATATTCGCAGACACGCTTCACCGAGACTTCCCGAACGCTAAACTGAAAATAATGGGCATCCAAGTTCCTTCAGTTAATGGCGGTATGGGGGCAAATTACGGTGCAATAGGTACGGGTTATGCCGATGGATATGGAAACGTCATAACGGCTTTGAATCAAAACAAAGCGTACCAAGATTTTGCTAACCAAGCTGCGTATAAGGATTTTGTTGAGTTCGTGAACGTATCTACGCAAGTGGATAGTGAATACAATATGCCTTTCAGTATGTATCCCGTTAATACGAGAAACAGTACAAATACCGAGATGAGGGGAACGAACGGAGTTCACCCAAGCACGGACGGTTACTATCAAATTGGAGATGTTTTGTTCAGAAATGTTATAAAAGAGTTCTGCCAATAGTGCATATTTTAGAAGTTGATTAGTTAAGGAGACGAGAGTGTATTGCTTTCGTCTCTTTTTCTTTTGTATTCGTGCTATCGTATATCGGTGAAGGAAATTATCACGGTTAATAATAGCAGTGCCGAGCAAGCATGAAAATGCCTCACTATCCGAAGCGAGGTTCAAAGTTATAAACGGAGCGTGAACGTCATCACCAGTAACGCCAATTAAAATCGCAGCACTGTCCTTGATAATAATGGGGTAAACTTCTGACAACTGCGTGCTCATACCCAAGTAAATTGATTGTTTAACAAAGGGGGATATGGGGGCAAACGTTCTTTGCTTCTCACCCCAAGTAAAATTCAAAGATTGCGATGAAGAAAACAGTTTGGAGCATATTTCGGGATTTGGTCAACTCCAAAGAGGTTGGCACCGAAATTACAAGGCAAGAGATTCTTGACGAAATAGAACGACAACTCATTGAGTATGGAACGTTCATTGAAACAAAAGGAGTAAAACGAGCAAGATTTTCATCAGTTACGTTGGATTGTGCTCGCAATATGGCTACGGGCAGATATTATCTTGAAAAGACCGAGCGAGTTGGTCACTATAAGATAATTTGTCATTTTCCGCCAGATTACACCGTGTCGCAGTTGAGACGAGATTACGACCGAGAAATGGCGATGATGGCTGAAAGAAATAATCATGGTAGCAATTGTAAAGATAAATCGGATAAATAATTTGACTTATTCGTTCAAGCTATCTACCAAAGAAGGTATAAGGCATGTTGCGAAAGCATTAACGTTTCGCAATCCAGACCCATTTGCGTATAGTAGCAGAATAGAGAAGTTTGATAAAAAGAAGTTTACGTTCAAAATAGGCATGATGCCAACGCTTGAACGTTATTTAACCAAGAAAGGCGTTGAGTACGAAGTAGAGGACTACGCATTTGATTTGCCCGTTGGGGTTGAAGTGGATGACCGAATGACGGGCAAATACATTCACCAAAAGAGAGCCGTTGAAGCATTCTTCCGAAAGAGGTTTGGAATCATAGTTGTCCCAACGAGAGGCGGAAAGACTTTCATTGCTTCCGAGATTTGCCGAATATTCTTGAATACGGATGACGGCAAATTTTTATTCCTTACAGATAACACAACGTTGTTTAATCAAGCTGTTGGAGACTTACAAGAGTTCTTCCAGAGATACGGTGGTGTAGAGGTAGGAGAGATAAAAGCTGGCAAGATTGACACTGGCAAGCGCGTAACTGTTGGAATGATTCAAACCGTCCAAAGTACACTATCGAAGCGTTGTAAGGACAAAAAGAAGAAAGCGGAGCTGACGAAGTATTTGCGTGAGTTGAAGTTTCTTTGTGTCGATGAGATACATGATAACTGCTCCGATTCCAAATTGTCGATATACAAGAAGTGTAAGCGGTTGGAATATCAACTTTGTCTTTCAGCAACTCCGTATCGCACGGGAGCTTTGGTGCAAAATTTGAAGCTCAAGGAATGGAGTGGTGATGTTGTTTATACAATAACCGAAGCAAAGTTGAGGAAACGAAAAGTGTTGTCGGATTACAAAGTGTTCATGCTTTTGGTAAATCATAACAATCTTGAATACGATACGAAGGTTGATGATTATGACCAATACCGAAAGGACTTGATATTTCATTCAGCCTATCGGAACGGGGTATTGCGTATGGTGGTTAAGATTCTACGGAGATTGAACCTGAAAACTTTACTACTATTCCAATCGAAAGAGCATGGCTACACGATGGAACGGCTCACGGGCATACCTTTTATCTGCGGTGATAATACGGGTGAGGAAAGAGAGGAAGAAAAAGAAGCCTTCTTGGAAGGAAAAGGCGGTATGTTGTCTGCTTCGGGGATATTCAAGAAAGGCGTAACACTTCCAGCCGTGGAAGTAATGATTAACGTAGATGGCGGATTGGAAGATGCTAATACGATTCAGAAAAAAGGGCGTGTTCTTGGAGCTACCAAAGATAAACAACGGAGCTTGATAATAGACTTCTTTGACGAGTTTGACGCATACTTCTCAGACCATTCGTGGACAAGGTTACAGACCTATATTGACGCTATCGGAGAGAAGCGTGTGGGAATCCTTGATACCGAAATTGACGATTGCTACGAGACTTTGGAACGATGGATTAAAAGGTGGTTCAAATTAGATGAATAGGAAACAAAAACAATTGTATAGACAATCGGTTGATATGTTTATAGATATGTTGGAAACGATAACCAAACGGAAATGTAATTACAGGTGTAATGATTCCGATGTTGGTTCGTTTGAAACGTTCTGTAACGAGTTCGACACGAATATTATCGGCATGTCCTTTATCAAGACGTATCTTGAATACCAATTCCAAAGTTGGTTCAATACGGGAACGGATAAGGACTATTCAAGAACAGTCAGATTCAGTTGGATGTTTGGAGCGAAAGCAATAAAACGCTGGCGAGTATTCAAACCCGAAGTGAACGTGAAGATTGTTCGAGGTCACATAAAAAAGTTGGGTATCTACAAACCGAAGGTGAGCCGAGAAACGAAGATACCAGAGTTAATTTTAAGGATAAGACCTGCTGAAGAAAACTTCAAAATGGAGTATCACAACACCCAGAGGGGATTCGCATGGTGTATAGCGAATACAACGTTGTATAACCATAAAAGTTCCCTTTGTGTTCGTTGTAGATTCAAGAACGAATGTAAGGAAGTTCTGGAGAAACAATATCCAAAAGTATATGTAAAACGAGGTTATGGCAAGAAATAACGCATTAACAAGTAATTATATCAACGAGCTATTTGCGGCTGCGTTTCAACGTAGGGGTGTATTTGATACGATTCGTGAATATCTCAAATTCTCCTACTTACAAACCGAAGCCGAAAAGCAACTATGGCAGTGGGCGGTTAAACAATACGACCGAACAGGCAAAGTACCAACGATTGGTCAACTACAACAACAGTTCTCCGAGAATGAGAAAGTGTTGGATTTTATTGTAGATATAGCCGATGTTGAGTTTGACGATGAAGATAATTTTGAGGAAGGCTTGATTCATACTTTTGAGGACTTTATCAAAAAGATGAAGTTTCTTGAGGTAAACGATAAAATTGTTGATATTTATAATAGGGGTGAGAAAGACAAAGCGTATGAGACTTTTGTGAAGTATGCTGAGGACTTTGGTAAATTCTCTATTATGAAGCCGAAGTTTGAGACGGTGTTTGGAGACTTCGGAGAACGTCAAGCAAAACGAAAGAGCGAGGATTACAATTTCAGGTTCAAGATTCCTACGGGAATAGATGAAATTGATTATAGGCTTGGCGGTGATTACGGTGGGCCAGAAACGGGTGAATGCGTTCTTTGGCTTGGAGATTCGGGAGCTGGTAAGAGTCAGTGTTTGGTTCATCTTGGTATAGCTGCCGCACGTCAAGGATTCCGAGTTGCGCACTTTCAGTTGGAAGGTACAAAGGAACAATGCTTGAATCGTTACGATGCTGCTTGGACAGGTACGTTATATCAAGATGTGAAACTTGGTAACATTACCGATAAGAAAATGGAAGTTACCAAGCGTATCATCAAGAAGCTCAAAAAGTCTGATGTTATTGTAAGCTCCGAAGAAAAGTGGGGTGGTAAGAGCCTTGTTGATGTTCGTAGGGAACTGAAAGAAATGGAGAAAATCTATGGCAAGATAGATGTAATTGTCATAGACTACTTGGAATTGTTAGAGGTTGGTGATGGTATAGTGTATATGCCAAAAGATGAGCGATTCCGTCAGGCGAAACTTGCGAAGGGTATGAAGGCTTTGGCGATGGAGTTTAATGCCGTAGTACATACCGCAACCCAAGCAAGTAATATTCCCGAAGAACAGAAGAACGACCCAGAGTTTGTAATAACGAGAGCGCAGTTGAGTGAGGATAAGGGAAAGATACGACCGTTTGATATTTTCATAACGATTAATCAAACCCGTGATGAGATGCGAGAGGAAATCATGCGACTTCATACAGATAAGCTCCGAGACTATAAAAACGGAGAGCCTGTTCACATTTGTAATAATTTTGCTTATTCACGTTTCTACGATAGAATGAGAACATTGAATACAGATTGGGATGAAAGAGAGGAAGCGAACGAGGAAGATTGATGAAGCGGATTTGAAAGACATTCTTGTCAATCCGACTTTGAACCGTAGAGGACAATACATTTGCGATTGTCCTTTTTGCGGAAAGGAAAAGCATTTTTATATCTCCAAAGATACCCAGATGTGGGATTGTAAGAAGTGCGGCGAATATGGAAATATTTACAAACTTCTAAAACGTCTCAATAAAACCTACCTTCTGGGTGGAGCTACGATTGAGGACACCGATATTCTTACCAGTATCAAGGTATGGTTGGAAGAGCAAGCAGAATCTGACGATACAGTATTGGAAGAACTTCCTGTGAAGAAGTTACCTGTGGGGTGGAAGATAAGCGAAAAGAGCACACCGTATTTATTGGGTAGAGGCATTACACCCGAAGATTGCAAGCGGTATAATATCGGAGCTACTGATTTGTATAGAAAGTACAAGAATTATGTTATCATTCCGATTTACGACAATGGTGAAATAAGAGGATTCTTGGGACGATACGGAGCAAAACACGTTCCCGAAGATAAGTTGCGTTACAACAACAGTACGAATACTGAGTTTGGTCAATTGCTATTCGGATATGACGAGATTGTAAAGAATAAGACTTTGACCGTTATTTTGGTAGAAGGTGTCTTTGATAAGATAGCGGTTGACAAAGTTCTTCGATTATGGGAAATTGACGAAATAAAGTGCGTTTGTACGTTCGGCAAGAAGATAAGCCCAGAGCAACAAAAGAAACTTATACAAAAGGGAATTGAGAATGTTGTTTTGTTATATGACTTCGATGCTATCAAGGATATAAAAAAGTATGGATTGGAACTTGAAGAATCGTTCAATACAACTATTACTTATACAATGAAAAAGGACATTGATGAGTGTACCAAAGATGAAGCATTGGAAGTTTTTAACAACGTAAAACGACCGAGAGAGTTTAATGAGGATGTTATTGGAAAATTAAAGTAGGTTATGGAACATACAAAAACAAGAAACCTTTCAGTTGCCGAATACTTTTTGCAGTTACAAAAAGAATATTTGACTGCTGAGTTTAGGCGAAAAATATATTTCAATCCCAAAGATAAGGCGTATTACCAGAAGGTGATGGGCTTCAAGAAGGAGAAGATTGAAAGTATAGCAAAAAGAAATCGTTTGAAGAGCATTTTTAATGACAACGTTACTTTAAGCGAGATACAAAGAGAATTGTTCACTTTGGACGGAAAGCCGAAGTTTGATATGACGGATATTGACCGTGAAAATTACTACGCAAAGGGCAATGAGTTTTCCTATAAAGGAGAAATATGGACGCTTGACCAAGTGAACGATGATGGAAGTTTAACGCTTTATTCATTGAGCCGTGAGCAATATGAAAATGCAACCCAAGATGAGGTTTGCCGAATATTATAAAAGAACTTGCGAAAACCCAATTTAAGTTTGGTTTTACCTGAGAATTGCTTAACAAAAGTTAAATTTTTGGGTAAAACCAAACTTTTTTCGTAAAAAATTTTGTAGTTTGGAAAATAGTCTCTATCTTTGTATCAGAATCGTAAATCAAATTGTAAATGACGATGGAGAAAAAACAAAAAATTTCAGAAACTTTGTACCATAGATACGAGTATCTTGCAAAGAAATACGCAAGTCGTATTTATTCATACGAACAATTATCATACGAGTTCGATGATTTGGTGCAGGAGTTCCGAATAAAGATATTCACGTCAATAAAGAGCTACGGAAAGCGTTGGTTAAAATATCGGAAAGAAGGTTATGCGAAACCTGTGCCCTTGAAATATTATCTTGAAGCTGCTTGCGCTAATAAAATGAGAGACTTCATGAAATATATAACGAGGGAAAATTACAAAGTAAGGATTGACGAAATCAATTATGACTTTGGGGTGGAAATGGATTCCGAGATTGTTCCAGAGCTTAACAAGTTCGTCATTAACGGAATAGATTTATTGGAAGGATTAACGGGAAAGGAGAGAGCAATATTCAGTTTGTATCTCCGTGGGCATAGCTCAAAAATTCTTACCAAAGTTTATTTTAACAACGCCAAAGAGAAGGCAAAACGAAAAGAAATTTTGGACAGTGGTGACGAGCCGTTTGGAGTAGCAGATATAATAGAAATGCAATGTAACTTCTTAATCAAAAAGTATGGTAGTGAATTGCAGCAACTCCGTAGGACTTTCGCAACTTACAACTTTGATGAAGAATAACAAATAATTAGACAATTTTTTAATAAACAATTAAATCGTAAAAAAGATGGCAACTAAATTGACCGCCAATGTGGCAAAGAGAGTTAAAGCATTAGGAATTAATGCAACAACTGACGAGGCAGCACGCCCAAAACTTCTGGAAATTCTGGAAGAGAATGGAATTGAGCAGATGGACGATGAGGACATCACAACTCTGGTAGAAATCGCAGAATCTTTCGTGGACGCAGATGCGGACGGGGATGATGAAGGAGACGAAGAAGCGGAAAACGATGCTTTGGCTGAAGAAGTTGAAGAGGAAGAAAAACCGAAAAAGGGAGCAAAGAAAGCTACCAAGAAAGCCGAGCCTGAACCCGAAGAAGATGAGGACGAGGAAGAAGAAAGCGATGATGAGGAAGAATCTGACGAGGATTCCGAAGAAGGCGATGAGCTTGACGACATGGACAGAGGTGAGTTGAAAGACTACATCAAAGAAAACGAATTGGAAATCACCGTGAAGAAATCTTGGAGTGATGACGACATTCGTGAAAAAATCCGTGAAGCTATGGGCGATGAAGAGGATGAGGAAGAAGATGAAGCACCTGCTCCGAAAAAGAACGCCAAAACTGCGGCTGCTCCGAAAAAAGAGGAAAAGAAAGCCGACAAAAAAGAAGCTCCGAAGGCTTCAGCCAAAAAGGAAGACAAACCGAAGGCTGACAAAAAAGCTACTGCGAAACGTGGTAACAAACTTGACCCGAAGAACAACGAAGAAGACAGAAAACATTTTGACTTCTTGAAGAAGTTGTTCCCTGAAAAAGATTACATCTATGCTTGGGTTGCAAGTGCTGGCGTAACAATCAAGTACAAAGGCAAAAACAGCAACCGTTCTCTTATCAGCCTTGAAAATTGTACGCTCAAGGGAGAAGGAAAGAATGCGGTTATGACTTGCAACCTGTACCTGCTTATCTTCAACGGCAAATACGAAGCGTTGGAAAAAGCCGAAGTGGAATATGAAAAATGTTGGAGTGGTGCTCCGATGTTGAAAGCTATCGAAGTAAGCGAAGCCGTTGAGGTCATTGAATCTCTGAAAGACGAAATGGACAAGATGGTAGGCGGTATCGACAAGAAGTTGGGAGACAACCGCAAGAAAATGGAAGAAGGTTTGAAGAAGGACAAGAAAGCTGCCGGCAAAGCATCATCCAAGAAGGCTTCTGACGATGAAGAGGAAGAAGATGAGGACGAGGAAGAACAGCCGAAAGCAAAAGCGAAACCTGCCGCAAAGAAGGCTTCCAAAAAGGTAGAAGTGGAAGAGGACGAAGAAGATGAGGATGACGAGGAAGAAGCACCCGCACCGAAAAAGAAAGCGACCTCAAAGACCGCTACCAAGAAAACGGTAAACAAAAAGAAATAAGCCCAACCAGACTTATTGTAATTGGAAAGGGAGTAGCTTGTAAAAGTTGCTCCTTTTCTTTTCTCCCAGCGTTATCAACGTTATAAGATACGAACGAAAGAATAAAGAAATTAAGTCATTTTAACAAATAAATTAAGTTGATATGGAAATTCCGAAAAACAATTGCTTTTTTCCCGATTATGGAGTGGCGAAAGTAGAAACGTTTGGGATGTTGTACCCTGTAATTAATGATTACATCTTAACCAACAAACAAAAAGAAGAAAGCCGAGCAGGAGATGTAAAGGAACTGCTGGACGTCAAAACAATCATAACCAATCCTTATCAACGTTGCGTTGGCGGTTATGGTAGAGACATCAATGTATTCTTTCTTCTTGCCGAAGCTATGTGGATAGCTGTTGGAAGAAAAGATGTAGAGTTTTTGGAAATATTCAATTCACGTATGAAGGACTTCAGTGATGACGGAAAGACTTTCCACGCACCATACGGATTCCGATTGCGTCATTGGGGTATTCGTACCGAAGACAAATATGAAAGCGGAGTTAATGCCGCTCAAGGATATGACCAAGTAGCAGATGCAATACGGCTCTTGTCCGAGAATCATAACACACGTCAGGTAGTTATGGCAATATGGAATCCGAGTTTTGACTTGGGAGCGAAAAGCAAGGACATTCCTTGTAACGACCTTGTGATGTTGAAGATTCGTGATGGTAAGATGGTCACCACAATTCAGAATCGGAGTAATGACCTTCATTGGGGATTGCCGACAAATATATTCCAATTCTCTTTCTTGACCGAGATTATGGCGACTTGTCTTGGTATCGAATTGGGAACACAAACACACAACTCTCAAAGTCTTCATATTTATGATTGGAACGGTACGGCAAAGAAGATGCAAGAAATCTTCAAGGCTTCGGGAACGGGGCATTCACTTTATGAAGCTACGCCAGCCGAAGCGAAACCGATGGACTTTGCTTTCAATCATGAGGTTGCAATTAACCGTCTCCGTGAAGTAGATTCACATTTGAATATCGTTATCGAAAATCTTCTCAGGATAAAGAATGGAGAAGATGAGATACAAGACGAAATTAAGCAGCTACAAGACTTTTCAACCTTCTTCTTTAATACTTACCAGCTCCTGAAAATATACGTGCTCTACAAGCATAAAAACAAGCTGGCTAAAACGGATATTGAAAAGGATGCTATTCGCAAAACAGCGATAGCCGAAATTGAACTGTTGGAAGCCGAAGGAGCGAAAGATTGGGACATGGCAATACTTGCGAAGAACTTCTTTCACGCAAGGTTAAGTAAACCAATGAAGCATAAATATCTTGGGAAGCTATGACCGAAAGTTTACAAAAATGGATTGAAGAAAATCATTTGGTAATATCAGAATCGTCTTTGAATGGTTCTGATATTATCTCTATTGAAGGCATGGGAACATTCTTATACCTTCACCCGTTTGACGGGAAAATAATTGACGAAGATTTTGGCTTTATATTATCCGATGAAGAATTTGATATGTTGGATGAGGCGAAAGTGAACTTCATTCTATTTGAGTTTGGTCAAAAATTCTATTATTCGGGAATAAAGAAAACCAAAAACCGCTACAACGAATTAATCTTCAAACCTCAATTCAATGACTTCAAATATCTTGGAGTAACAAGCGAGGAATTTATAATGGACTTTTCTCACTTGGGCGTTCATTCGGAGTACGAAATATTGAACGGCTCTGGCGGTTGTGAGGTATGGGCAAAGAAAGCTAAATTCACGGGCGTTAAGGCTCTTGGAATATGCGACCGAAATACTTTGGCTGGAGCTTTATCATTCCAGAGCTTCTGCGATAAGTATGGCGTGAAATCGGTTATCGGAGAAACCATAACCGTTGCCAAGGACTATGATGCCGAGAAAGAGAATCAAGAAACCTTTGAACTGAAAGCCTACATATTGAACTACGAGGGTTGGAAAAATCTTTTGTTGATTAATAAGGCTATGAACGTAGATTACAACGGCTTCATTCCAGACAATGAATTGTATAAGAGAGGAAAGGGATTGGCGTTGGTTATACCCAAAGAATCGGAGTTCAATTACATTAAGGATGAAAAGAAGGAAGTTATCAAGCTCATAGCAAAGTATAAGAAGCATTTTACAATAGTTTACTATCAGATAGACACCGTTGAGTACGTTTCGGATTCTCTATTCAAGAAGCACTTGGAAAACATTGATACGTACATCTGCGAATATAAGAAGTATGTCAAACCAATTCTCATAAATGATTCCTACTATCTTGACCGAGAAATGCACGAGTTGAAAGGAGTTCTCAACAAGGTGTTAGGAAAAGCAGCACCTGAAGCATTGAACCAATATTTCAAGAGTTGTCGAGAAACGTTTGATGAATATGCCGATTGGCTTGACGAGGTTGAACCGTTATTCCAGACAATCATAGAAGGTATTGAAAATGCCAACCGATTAGCAGACCGAGTTGACTTCAAGATTCCTTCGGGAGAAAGAAAGCTGCCTCACTTCGAGGTTGATGACCCAGTGGCGTTGTTCTTTGATATGTTGGAGAAAGGAGTTCAAGAACGTCTTTCACATCTTCCAAAGAAAGAGTTTGAAGTGTATATGAAACGCTTGGAAATCGAATGTAATGTAATTGTACCGAATGACTTGGTTGATTACTTTATGATTCTTTGGGATATAATCAATTGGTGTAAAAAGAATGGTATAATGGTAGGCACTGGACGTGGTTCGGTTTGCGGTAGTCTTGTTGCTTATTGTTTACACATTACAGATGTTGACCCATTGAAATACGGATTGATGTTTGAACGTTTCTTGAACGAAACACGTGTATCGGGAGAGCGAGCAAAGTCAGCCGATAGTATGCCCGATATTGATGTGGACTTTCCAACGGAACACCGAGATGCGGTGAAGAACTATATCAAGGAGAAATATGGGTATGACTACACTTGTTCTATCGGAACGTACACCCGAATGAAGCTCAAGACTTGCTTGAAGGACTTCGCCAAAGTAAAGGGTTTGCCGTTCGATGTGATGAATAAACTCACGAAGGATATTGACGACCAAATTGAATACACTTGGGGAGACTTAATTGAATACGCAAGTAAATCGAAAGCCTTGTTCAAGTTCGTTCAGGAGAATCCCGATATTGTTCATTTGACGAAATACGGCATGTTACAATGCAAGGCTGCTTCGGTTCACCCTTCTGCTGCGATTATAGTTCCAAAGCATACGGTTGACGGAACAAACCGAGAAATTGATATTTGGGAATGGATGCCCGTTAAGAAAATTGATGGTGTTCTTGTATCGGAGTGGGAAGGTAAATACATAGACAAGTCTGGATTTTTGAAAGAAGATATTTTGGGACTTAATCAGCTTGATAAGTTCAAGAGTATGGAGATATTGATTCAGAAGAACTACGGGAAAAAGATTGATTGGAATCAGATTCCTTTGGACGATGAAGAAACATTCAAATATTTCAAGAGAGGTTGGAATGAGGATGTATTCCAATTTGGTACACAAGGCTTGATGAATTATAGCCGACAAGTGAAACCTGATACTTTGGCGCAACTAATAGCCATGACGGCTCTATTCCGACCTGGCCCAATGGAGCTTAATGCACACTCAGATTTTGCCGATATTAAGAACGGAAAGAAGAAGCCAACATACGACTTCGGAATGGAAGAGATAACTGGGGAAACCTTTGGATTATACGTCTATCAAGAGCAAATCATGAAGGGTGTAGTCGTGGGCGGTTTAACCGAAGTTGAATCAGACATTCTCCGTACTACTATCAAAAAGAAAGACGTCAAGACACTATCATCATATGGCGAAAAATTCAAAGCAGGATATTCAAAATTATTGGAGAAAAACGGCATAGAGAATCCGAAGGAATATGCGGAGAAGGTATGGGCAAAATTGCTTGCTTTCTCTGGATATGGTTTCAATAAATCTCATGCTGCGGCTTATTCCATAATGTCATATTGGAGCCAATATATGAAAGTTAATTATCCGTTGGAGTTTTGGACAACTTCTTTGCAATATGCCAAAGAGGGTGAAGTGCCATACCGATTAGCGGAGTTGAAGAAAACAGGCGTTGAAATCGAAATACGACCGCCAGATGTTAATTTCTCCGAGCAAACATTCACTTGTGACCCAAAAGAACAACGCATCTTCTTCAGCTTAACAAAGATTAAGGATGTTGGTGAAAAGGTAGTTCCATATATAATGGCTGAACGTGAGAAGGGTGGAAGATTCTTTTCATTGGAAGAGTTCGTTGAAAGAGTTCCGTCAAAGGTAAACAAGAAAATCATAGAGAGGTTAATTGTTGCGGGAGCTTTTGATATTGTTGAAAATGTAAAAAATCCGAGAGATAGAAAGAAGTTGTTGCAATGGTATCTTGATTATAAGAAAGCCGAAATGCCGAAAGATTATCAAGTGCCCGAAAGTGAAACAAATTCATTTTGGGTATTCGAGCAAAAACGTTTGACGGGATTTGGTGAAGTAGATTATGAGACAATGATTCGGGATGCTATTCCAAATAAAAGAGTGGCAAAGTTATACGTTAATGACTTTGAGTTCTCCAATACGAAGGAAGGCAAAGAAGCCACAATTGCGGGCAAGTTAATATACTACCAAGAACGTAGCATCAAGAACGGAACAATGGTCAGCGTTAATATAGACTGTAACAATACTATCATACCCGTAACACTTTGGCCAGATGCGGTTGAGAGACTTCCTGAAAATATATCGGAGTATAAAAACCGAGTTGTGGCAATATCTGGACGGGTCAAGAAAGATAAGTTCAAAAACCAAAAAGTTCTCTATTCAGATGATAGAACAAAAATTTATATAATATCGTAAATCAAATTGTATGTTAAGCAAAATTATTTTAGGCAAGTACCTGCAACGACTTGACAACATCAAGCAATGGCAGGAAATGGACGTTTTCAAGGAAGAAAGCGTGAGTCAACATTCGTATAAAGATTCAATTTTTGCGAGAGTATTATTGGAAGATATATTCGGCAACAATCAAAGTCCGAAGGTAGTTCAGTTCAAATTAGATGTAGTTACAAGAACACTTCTTCACGACTGGGATGAAGCCTTGATTCTACGAGACATGTCTCACGAGACCAAATACAATCCTTACAACGGAGAGGAAATCAGAAGGTGCTTAAATGCCCTTTCCAATCATATTGCGTTGAATGAGTTCCGAGAGGTTGACGAGGATTCTTGTGACACGGATTCGTCACGTATGATGTGGGGAATGATTTGCGCTTGTCCAGAGCCAGTAAAGAGTTTTGCTAAACTATGTGATTGGATTGCGTTATTCTTTTATATGCAAAGGGAAAAGCATCTGGGCAATAAGGACTTGGAGAAATCTTGTAACATTGCGGCAAGTAAATTTCCCGAAGCGATTGACAATGTAATAAATGTGTTGAAGGGATATTTCCCGAACGAGAAATTGAACTTTGATGAATTGTATAACTTAAAAACAATTTTTGAAGATGAGTAAACAGGAACAGGGTAAAGAGATGACCAAAGAAAGTATCAATGGCATCTTTGATGGCATGACTGATACGTTGTTGAAGAAGAATGCCGACTACAAAGGAGCGAGTTTTGACTTGGGTTTGAACGGGAATATGGTTCATATTTGGGACAAAGTTAGAAGATACAGAAGTATGGTGGAGAATCAGAATCACGGAATCACGCCAAACTTTGAAGGTATCGAAGACACTTTGAAAGATATTATTGGCTATGCCGTTATTGGCTTGCATATCTTGAAAAAGGAAAACGAAGAAAAGGAGTAACATCAATATGGAAAAGAAAGTAATTACCATTGGCGGTCAAACCTACGTGTTAAGGTTTGATGACTTTGACGAAGATGTTGATATTGATTCTTTGTTAAAGATAGACTATTCCAATTTAATCGGAGAGCTCATCACCTTCCCAGTCATTGTAAACCGTTTTGGTCAATTGCTTGCGGAAGCCGAAAGTCAAGTTGCTCTTGCTAAATTAAATTTGGAAGTAACGGAAGCCAAACTCAAAGAATCAATGCGAGTTAAATTGGCAGACCGTAACGGGAAAGCTCCGAGCGTTGACGCTGTAAATTCTGCTGTTACGTTGGAGAAGGCATATCAGGCAATGCGTAGGAATTTGATTGAGAGACAAAAGACAAGAGACTATATGAACTCAATATTTTGGTCAGCCAAAGATAAGAGCGAAAAGTTGGATAAATTGTCTTTGACTATTCAGCCGAATGATTTGCCTGATTCGGTTATCGAAGGTAGAGTGAACAACGTTCTTATAAAGAGAACAAAGAAATTAATTGGAGATTAAAAATAATTTTACAAATTCAAAAGATTATGGCTGTAAAGAAAACAGAAAAGAAAGGTGGCGCAGATTTGAGAGCGCAACTCAAACCGACTTCAATCAAGAAGTTGAAGAAGGTTGTCGATGAAGACAATGAAATGGTAGGTGCTCAAAGTAATGAGTATCTCAACCTTGAGGACGGTAAAACACTCAAGATTCGTATTTTCCCTGCACACCCTGGTCAAGAAAACTTCTACGTGGCAAAGAAATGCTACTGGTTGACCGTTGAAGGAAATGACGGAGAGCCGAGACGCACCACCGTTCTTGATTCCGTAGTTCACGGTGGAACAGAGAAAGACTTGTGTGCCGAGTTCATCAAGTACGCCAAAAAGAAATGGGCAAAGGATTCCGAGAAAATGGAATGCTTCAGTGGTCAGGATTCGTTGAGCCCGCAATACACTTGGTTGTGCTATGCTGATAAGGTAGTAGCCGATGAAGAACTCCGTGCGAAGCTCTGGGAGTTCAAGAAAATGGTAAGGGATGCGATGAACAAATTGGCGTTCTCCGAAGATGAGGATGAACCAATTGAAGTTGACCCGTTCACCGACCCAGACGAAGGACTTCCAATCATGGTTAAATACATGAAGAAGCCGAACAAAAAGAAAGGCGAAAACTACTATGAGGTATCATTCCCCAAAAAGGTAACGGCAAGACCGTTGAGCGATGAGGAAATTGAATATTTCATGGGATTGAAACCGCTTTCTGAAGTTATCCCGACTTATGCGATGCGAGACTTTGAACGTGCTTTGGAAGGCTTGCAGAACTTTGACGAAGAACACGACCTTGAAATGTTTGAAGACGAGGGTTGGTTGGAAATCGTTGAGGAAGTAAAAGCTCAGTATGATGCTGAAGATGACGAGGAAGAAGAAAAGCCTAAAAAGAAAACTTCCAAGAAGGTAACTAAAAAAGCCAAAGACGTGGAAGAAGATGAGGATGACTCTGACGATTCGGATGATGAAGAGGAAGAAGAAAAACCGAAGAAGAAATCAGCACCCGTCAAAGGCAAAAAGAAACCTGAACCAGAGGAAGAAGATGACGATGAGGAAGCGGACGAGGATGAAGAAGAATCAGATGATGAGGACGATTCAGACGAAGCCGAAGATGACGGATTGGATGATATGGACAGAACGGAGTTGAAGAAGTATATAAAAGACAACGGTTTGGAAGTATCGGTCAAGAAGTCAATGTCAGACGATGACCTGCGTGAAGCTATCCGAGAAGCCATGGATGATTCCGAAGGAGACGATGAAGCGGATGAGGACGAAGATGACGAGGAAGAAGAAAAGCCCAAGTCAAAAGTCACAATGAAAGACATTCGCAAAAAGTTGGGTAAATAAACCATGTGACTAAAATAAATTGGAGCCAACAGTTGAAATACATTGTTGGCTCTTTTTGTAAAAGTATATAAAATGAAGAATAATTTAATTGACAAAATCGTTAAGAAGTTTAACAGCGATGATGTTATAAAGTTCTCCGATAAGGACGGATTCAGCGAGGTAAAAAGCTGGGCACATACGGGCAGTCCTACGCTTGATTATAACCTTCGGACTTTCGGACTACCTACGGGCATCATAGAGATTGCGGGCAAAAGCCGTAGTGGTAAAACTACGCTTGGACTTATGGCAATGAAATACTTCTTGAAAGAGAATCCCGATAATGGGGTGGCGGTTATCCTTTCCAGTGAGAATCGTGATAACAAGGATTATGCTTTACAACTTGGTTTGCCCGTTAATCAGATAATCATTGTAAAGATACGTTATGTTGAAGCGATGTTCTTGCAAGTCAAGAAACTTATCAGCGATGCAAAAGAAGTTTTGAAAGCTGAAAAACTCACGCCCAAGTTCTTCTTTCTTTGGGACAGTCTTGGAGCTACATTATCAAAGTCCGAGCTTGAAACTATGGAAGAGAACACCAAGCGATTGGATAAGGAGCTTCAAAAAGGTACGGACGTTGAGGACATTGAATTGAAGAACGAGAAAATGATGGCATTCGCCAAAGAAGCGAAGAAGTTTGCGAAGTTCATCATGTCCGAGATGTATAGCAATATCATGCACTTTGTAATGTTGAATCATCAATACGAACAAAGCACCATGGGTATTTCTACCAGAAAGAGTACAGGCGGTGAGTGGGTAGAGTTGATGCCAACGATACGTCTATCAATGAAACTCAAAGGGCACGAGAAGATTGACGATGTAGAGGTTGCCCAAATAACAGAAGTGAAGGTTGTTAAAAACGACTTTGGAAGCCGAAAGAAAACAGACATCAGAATCCTTCTTGGTTATGGCATTATACTTTCACAGGAAGATATTGAGTATGCTCTTGAGACGGGAATACTCAAAAAAGAAGGAGCAAAGAAGGTATCATTTTTGAAAGGCAAATTGTCGTGGAGTTCTCCGAGAGAATTATTCAAACTTTACCAAGAACATAACCCAATGCTGAATGTTCTTCATATGAAGATAAAATCGGCAATGCAAAAGGACTTGGTTGAGTTTAGAAATTCCTTGCTAAATGGAGAAGGAGATGACGAGGAAGATGATGAATAAACAGAGTTAATAAGGGTATGAAAAAGAAAGCAATTGGCATACTAATAAATGACCCGCATATCGACAAGGATAATGGTGGGCTGGTTCAATATATTTTTAGCCAGCTCATCAATCTTTGTAATGATTATGGAACAAACAGAATATTCTGCGGTGGGGATATATTCACCAATCGTTCTGGTCAGCCGTTATCTTGTCTCATGGATTGGAGAGATATATTGAATATGATTGACCAAGCTGATATGGAAATTCACGTTATCCCAGGCAATCATGATAAGACAGATTCAGACGATGAGAAAAGTTATTTGGATGTTTATAGTGAGCGGTGTTTTCATCTTTACCGTTCTGGTGTACGTAGGCTTATTGATGGGGTGGTCATGGCATTTATTCCGTACTTCAAAGATGATAAGTGGATTGAGGAATTTCAAAAGGTTGAAGAAGAAATCGAAGAAAACCTCAAAGACGGGGATATTGACGAGAGTTGGCCAACAATCCTCATAACTCATTCGGGATTCGATGGAGTTGTAAATAATGACGGCACAACAGTTAAATCTATTATTAAGCCGTCTATGTTCGATAACTGGACAAAGGTATTGATTGGACATTATCATAACGCAAGTAAGTTAGCGGATAATGTTATATATACAGGTTCAGCATACCAAAACAATTACGGTGAAAACATAACCGATAAAGGATTCACGGTCATATTCAATGACGGTTCAACGAAGTTCATTCCAAGTAAATTCCCGAAGTATATCAAGGAAGTTATTGACGTTAATGATAAAGAGACGTTGATGAATTTATTGGAGAAATACGGAGACGAAGAACGTGAGGACTTCATAAGATTCGTATTCCGTGGAAAGAAAGCCGATGCTCATAAAATCAATATATCCGAAATCCAAACCAAATACGGAATAGATTGCAAATTTGAAGCCGAAGAACAATTGGAAGCTATGGAGATAAGCGAGAATGAAGAAGTTTTGAGCTACGATTCAAAAACGCTTCGACAGGACTTCATCAGATTTTGTTCCGAAAACGGTATCAAGGGAGAAAAGTTCAAATATGGTTTGGATTTGATAAAACAAGTTAAATATGTGGAATCCTGAAAGTATAATAATAGACAATCTGTTTGCGCATAAACATTCGGAGTATCGTTTCAAAAACAATCGTTGTACGGTTATCTTTGGAAAGAACAACACTGACCGTGGAATGCAAAACAATGGAGCTGGTAAGACTACCTTGCTGGAAGGAATTGCCATAGCTCTTACAAATGAGAGTTTGAGAGACGTCAAGAAAGATTCTTTTATCAATAGAGAGGAAGAAGATTGCGGTGTTGATTTTACTCTTGTAAATCCAGTGTTAAAAAAGAAGCTCCGAATTGTACGCAAATTTTATCGTGGAAATAAACCCGTGAAAATTGAGTTGTATGAAAACGATAAACTCAACAAGCAAGTTACGTCAGTAGCCGAAGCAAACAAGCGAGTATTTGAATTGATAGGTATAAGCCGTGAGGATTTGTTGCGTTACTTCATAATAAGTCAAGACAATCGTTACACGTTCTTTACAGCTTCTGATGGAGACAAAAAGGAAATAATGAACCGCATCACGTCAGCCGATATGGTGAACCCTGTCTTGGAAGAACTTTCGATGCGTCTGAAAGAAAAAGAAGCAGAATACAAGATTGTTTCCGATGAGGTAAACGAGTTATCCACGAGGAAGGAGATACTTGAAGAGCAAGCACGTAATGTATTGGAAAATGATACTACTGCCGAAGAACTTGAAGCACTCCGAGAATCGAAAGCCGAAAAAGAAGCGGAGCTTGAAACCGAGCGTGAAAATTTGTCCAATCTTGAAAAGAAAGTAAAAAGAAAGCTCAAAGAAGTAAACGAGCTGAAACCGAAAGTCAAAGACAAAAGTAAATTGGTTGAGATAAGGAAGAAGTTGAAGAAGGAATTTGATGAAACTGATTCGGACTTGACCGAAGCACGTTCAACCGTTCGACAACTGAAAGCCGAATTGGAAGAAGTCATTACCTGTCCAAAATGTAGTCATGAGTTTATCAAAGAATCTGAAATGGAATTATCCGTCAAAGAAATTAGAGAGCTTTTGACACAAGCCACACTCGTTCAATCAGAATTGGAAGAAACCTATTCCACCCAGCAATCGAAGCTCAAGGAGTTGAAGAAAAAGATTGATGAAGCGGATGAGATTCAAGAATCACTTGAAGAAGCCGAAAGCGAACATAAACGGCTGACCAAGCGTGTATCTAACAAGAAAGCTGACATTGAGGATATTGAAACCAAAATAGAGAGTATTTCAAAAGAGATTACAACGCTCAAGAATCGAAAGAAAGACAACAAAATATTAAAGAATATACAAAACCAAATAAAAGAATCTCAAAAAGAGATTGATGAGAAGTTGCCGAAAGTTACGGAGCTAACCAGCGATATTGAATTGATTAGATATTGGCAGTTCCACATGGGACGTTCGGGATTCACGACCTACCTTGCGAATAAATCTATCAAGGTCATAGAAGGTATTACCAACTCATTCCTGCGTAAATTTGACGTTGATTTATCGGTTATCATAAACGGATTCACGGTGCTTAAATCGGGAGAAGTACGGGAGAAGATTGACGTGTTCGTTCAGTCTGATGGTACGGATGCCGAGACTTTCAAGGCGAAATCAGGCGGTGAGAAAGGACGTGTAAACTTGGCAGGAGTTCTTGGAATACAACATCTCATAAATCTATCTACAAATGGTAAGGGGTTAAACCTTCTTTGTTTTGACGAGTGCTTTCATGGTATAGATTCCGAAGGTCAGGAAAATATTATCAAAATCATGGAAAAAATGGGTATTACGATTTTGATGATAACCCAAAACGTATCGGAAAACTTCAACAACGAGAATAAGTTGTTTGTGGTTAAAGACCGTAAAATAGCACGTTACGTTGAAAATTTACAAAGTTAATACCTAAATGTAGAACATGAAACTTTTATTATAAATGGATAATAAAGATTGGATTAAATATCTGAAAGATAAGAAGATAATTGCTATTGACCCTGGCAAACACGGGGGCATAGTTGTTTACTCTATTGACCGAGACGAATTGATTGAAGTCATTCAGATGCCAGAGACACCGCAAGACATTCTCAACTTCCTATCGAAGTATCAGAAGAACAGCGTGTGTTATATGGAAAAGGTTGGCGGACTACCAGGCATGGGTGGTTCTGCTATGTTTAATTTCGGTGAAGGCGTAGGATGCTTGAAAATGGCTCTTTTAGCTTTGAAGGTGAAAACGATAACAGTTACACCTCAACAGTGGCAGAAACAGCTACAATTAGGCTCAAAGGGCAAGAAAAGTACGAATGAGTGGAAGACTAAATTAAAAGAGCGAGCACAGCAGTTGTATCCGACCGTAGGAGCTAAATTCAACTTGAAAACAAAACAAGATTGGCTCAACGTGTCGGATGCTTTGTTAATAACCGAATATGCAAGATTAACAGAAAAAGTTTAGAGATATGACCAAATTTATTTGTAGAAACGAAGCCTGTAAGAAGTTCGGAGTTGAGGATGAATATACATCTTTGACTTACAAAGTAGTTAATGGACATCTTCAAGCAACTGTAGCACCGTGTCCTTGTTGTGGAGAGATAAGAGAGGAAATCAATCCAAACAAAGATATTCCGTTATCGGAGAAAAATATAAGCATTGGTAAGTACGCTTCAGCAAGCAAGGAACAAAAGACCGAGATGTTGAAGAAGCGTTCTCATGACCATTACGAAAAGACGGTTAAACCGTTCAAGGAACATCAGTTGAACGAAGCAATGAATCAAATGAAGGAGTACAAAAAGACAAAGCAATAAATGGTATGGGCTTGGAGCATGAGATTTTTAAGATTGATTATCATTACCGACCAAAACAGGTTAATAAATTCTTGGTAATGATTAAATTTGGCAATACGGAAAAACGAAGATTGGCGTTCAAAAATTTAGTTTTCCGTATGATGAAGGATATAGTGTTAAAAAACATATCCAATTATTTGAATTTGTTGAATAATACTCCGATGAAGGATAACTTGCCCGATAGGGATGAACTTGTTTCGGAGTGCTTCTTGATATTTAAAAAATGTATTGAAAAATACAAAGTACTCCCAAGTCACAACTTCTATTTCTATTTCAACAAATCATTGAGTAGAAATTTCTTCAGAGATTATCAGAGAGCCTTGGTCAATGACAAAATAGAATTGACCGAAGCAATCTACACCTGCCACCCTGACCTACGGGAAAGTGAACGACCGAACACCGTTGCTATTCTAATGGATAATATGAATTTCAGCGACCTTGAACGAAGGATAAGCGAGAGCCGAATGTTGGGTCAGAAAACATCAGAGTTCTTGGAAGCCAATCCCGATGTAACAAGCGGACAATATTCCAAAGCTCTAAAACATATCAAAGAAATGTTAAACGAATTAAAAGACAAAGGTGAGTTATGAATACACAAATTGATTTTTCGCTTTTTCAAAAAGCAATTGAATCGTTAATATTGGAAGGTTGTACGATTCTCCAAGTTATACTTCCTGATAATTCTTGTGCTTTCTTTTCGGTTTGGAGCTTTACAGAATCATTCTTCAACAGTGCTCAATCGGTTGATTTCAATACCGTAGAAGGAATAAACATCACAGAGTTCTTAAATAAGCAGGCATCGCAATATATGAATCGTAGTTCGTTTATTGCGGCTTATAATAAAGTTGTTGACGATTCGCCAGTTGTTCAATGTCAATTTCATAAGAACGCAGTTTGGTTCAAATGGCAGCAGGTTGGCGATGAAAAGAAACGGAGATTGTAAATGAAACCGAGTAAATATCAAGAAGCGATTTACAAAACATTCAAATTAACCAAGCGAGACATTAACATCTCAGCCGTTGCGGGTTCAGGGAAAACAACCGTATTATTGGAGCTATTGAAGTATGTTCCTGACGGGGCAAGTTCTCTGTTCCTTGCTTTTAACAATTCAATCATTGACGAGTTAAAAGACCGTAACACCCGAAGGGATGCCGAGATAATGACGATACATTCTTGCGGTTGGCGTTCTATTCTTTGTAGATATGGAAGCCGAGCAAAATTGAATCCGAATAAGGGAATTGCTAAAACGGAACAAGTTTTGAAGAAATTCAAAGACGAGATTGGAGATAAGCAACGTGGGTGGTTTTTCTTTATCATTCCGAAGCTCCTTGACTTGTTGCGTTGTAACCTTTTGGAAAACGAGAAGGAATCATTTGAATGGATTGCCGAGCATTATGACTTCAATATATCGGAAATTGAAATCAAAATAGCTATCGAAGTATTCAAGCTCATGCAGAAGGACAAAGGTCAATTTGACTTTATGGATATGATTTATCAACCCGTTGTTGATGCGTCAATCCGATTCCGAAAGTTTGATTTTGTACTTTGCGATGAAAGCCAAGACTTTTCAGTTTGCCAACACGAGTTTATAAAGCGTTGTTTGAATCGAAAAGGCAGACTTATAACGGTTGGAGATAGGAGACAAGCCATATATGGTTTTGCGGGAGCTGATGCGGAATCGTATGATAAGTTAGCAGAGATAAACGGAAAGGCAATCAAGTTACCACTTTCAGTATCGTACCGTTGCGCCAAATCAATAGTCCGAGAAGCCCAAAAGATAGTTCCTGAAATCTCTTATGCTCCGCACGCTATCGAAGGAGAAGTGAGAGATGGAAGCCTTTTGGAATTGGACTATGGAGATTGGATTCTTTGTCGTAATTTGAAGCCGTTGGTTCAAACCTACCTTTGGTTGATGAAGAATAAAATCAAGTCAAAGATTCGAGGCAAGGAAATCGGAGAAGGGATATTGGCGTTGATTAGCAAAACAGGCGGTAAAACGATTGACGGATTGTTAAGAAATCTTGATTTGGAAAAGGAGAAACTTCACAACAAGCTAAAACAAAGAGGGGTAAAACGACCGAGCTTGCACCCGAAGATGGAAGTGTTGATGCAAAAGATAGAAGTTATCGAATGTCTGTGTGAAGAAGTAGATACTGTTAAGGACTTGAGAAATTTGATTAGCAATATTTTCTCTGACGAGGTTAAAGGAATACTGTTAAGCACTATACATAAGGCGAAAGGATTGGAAAATGATAAAATATTCTTTCTTTCGCCAGAGTTAATTCCAAGTAAGTACGCAACCCAGCCGTGGCAGTATGAACAAGAACAAAATCTCAAGTATGTAGCAATAACAAGAGCCAAAAGTTCATTAGTGTACGTATGGGGAAACGTGTTTACAAAAGATATACAACAACGAATTAAATTATCAAGATAATGGAAGACATAAAGAAGAAAGTTCAAGACGATGAATTGAACATAGAGAAGGGGCAAGACCTTCACAATCAACCGAGAAAGTTCATACCAGTTCCCAAAGTTAAATCTGAAAAGGATAAAGACAAGAAAGAACAAAAGAAATGATTTATGGATAAACAACGGTTTTTCTTATTCCGAAGAAAGCGAGAGGACTATGATGGATATTATTACATTCAGCATATGACGTCTCCGAGCCATGACGGTGGGTTATCCAATTCATGCTGGCCAGAATTTGCTTGGCGTGGGCAAACTGCTTTGGAAGTAGAAAAGATGAAGTATATGATTAGCATCTCAAATTATAAAGATAAGGTTTGGGAGCTGGTTGAATACGAAATGGATAGTGACACGCCATCTTGGGCAATACAACCCGAAAAGATTGATTATGTAAACCACTTCAACGGTTTGCGTGAATTAACTCCGAAGGAGAAGGAAGATTTGGAAGTTTTCAAAATTAAAGCATTGGAGCGATATGGAAAAAGATAGACTATATTTTTACAAGACAAACACCTACAAGATTATTGGTGAATGTCATATGAAGGATTCTGAAAAGAATTGGATTGAAGCGGTACGATATGTTGATATCAATTCCGATTACAAAGGAGAGTTCGTCAGAGCGAAAGAACAATTTGAGAATCGGTTTATTCCAGCTGTTCTTCGGGTTGGTGATAAAGTTATGATTATATCCCACGGCAAGTTCGTAGGAGTTACCGAAGTGGTTGATGAAATGGAAGAGTTCGTATCATTGAAACAATCTATCGGGGATGCTCCGAAAACCTTAACAAAAGAGGTGAACAAACAAGGTTACATCATGATGCATCATCATTGGGAATTTTACATATACAACGAAACAACTTGCAATGCGAGACAGATAGAGTTCAAATGATACGTTTTTTTTTATTGGGGGCATTTGATTGTCCATTGTTCAAGATGGAGTGGCTTGTAAAAGTCGCTCCTTTTTATTTTCCAAGGTTATTAACAATATCAATGTAAATTATAAGAACATGAAACGTAGAACGAATACACCTGAACGCTTATTGGCGTTGCGAAAAAATGAAATCTTTGTCTTTGGCTCTAATATGGGCGGCAGACACTTCGGTGGAGCAGCTAATTTAGCATATAAGTCATTTGGAGCTGAATGGGGCGTTGGAGAAGGCTTAACAGGACGGAGCTATGCAATTCCCACTCTGACGAGAGAAGGGCAGAAAATGATGCTGGAAGCTATCGGAACGAGCATTGTACGAATGTATATGGAAGCGAAGGCAAACCCTGAACTTGATTTTGTCGTTACCAAGATAGGTTGCGGCATAGCAGGATTTGAGGAAGATGAAATCATTCCCCTATTCCGAGAAGCAGAGAGAGTTGTTGGTAAATTGGAAAACGTAATACTACCAAAGGGATGGGAAAGTTGAAAGGCAAAAAGATTCCGAGAAAGCTCAAGAAGGAGTTTTGGAAGATAGAAAGTTGGCAAGTTCAAGCTCCTATGCACCGAAGCGGATTCCATACTGACCCGCACGGCAGAGGTGATTCACGTTGGGACTTTTGTTCTTTTATAACAAGAGAGACTTTGAAACTAAAAGACGGTGTTAAGGTGAACAAATGGACACGAAGGCTTATCAGACGTTTGTATAATGAGAAGCTCAAAGGACACCGATACTTTGCGGAGAAGATTATGAAGAATGATTGGAGTCATCCAAATTTCCCTGACGAATATTACCAAAAGATGGTACGTTCAAAAACTTCTGAAGAGTTCCGAAGGGAATATTTGAATGAGCCTATCCCAGATAACAATGCTGTTTTCAAAGGACTTCCTGAACTTGGTAAGTATTCCAAAGTAAGACAATTGGACAACGGACTCAAACCAGGGTTCATTATAATTGATGATATGGACGATTCTATGCCTAATTTCCGTACCAAGCAAGAAGAAATGGAATGGATAGAGCGTATGAAGTTATGGCATAGCGCAATGATTCAACCTGACGTTAACGGAGAATGTTTTGCTCCAAAAGCCGTATTGAAAATCAAAGAAGGAGCTATCAGCCCAGAGAAGTTGGAAGAGTTCAAACAGGAATGGAACAAACAAATGCAATCGGGTATGCCTTTGACTCTTGGAGATGAAGCGACCGTTGAATTCATTCCGAGTAAAAGACCGCACCGACTTCATAATCATCCAAGAAAAGAAATGGAACTTTGCGCTGAAGATGAAGTTATTGTTGATATAGAGTTTATAAGGGAGTTTTGTTGGTATAGACCTTTGATTGACGGAGCTACTGGAAGATATGACGACAAACACGTAATAGTACGCAAGAATGAATACCGAGCAAAGGTTGAAGGCTCAAGAGAGAGAGAGAGAGACCAGAATATTGACAACATACCGTAAAAAGAAGCGTTATGTTGAAGAGGTATTCTCAATGCTTTCCGAGTCATATCAGAACGTTGAAGGTGGACTTCTTTACCGAAGTGGTGAAGAGTTGCTTAGCAAGCAGAATAATGTTTGGAAATTGCTCTTTAATTCAGATAGTGAACGACCGCAGGTGATAATAATATGGAAAGATACGGAATTTGGTAGAAAGATGACCGCTTGCGGATGTACCCAAACCAAAGTATCAAAACAGATGTTACTTGAAGAACTTCACCGAGATTTGGAGCGAGGGAATATATGGGCAGAGGTATCGGATAAGATTGAGCATTGGTTAAATCGTTGCGATGTTCCAAGACTACCTTTCAGAGTTGCCCAAGAGTTATTAAAAGACAAGCATCTCATACCCTTGGGGGATGGTTATCATTATACGAGAAAAATCCAAGGATTCAGAAAACAAAAGATAATATTTGGGAAAATTAATGAAAAAGCGTATCAACAAAGGAAATCCGATTCACGGGTTGGAAAAGATTCCTGATTCAGAATTGTTAAAAATATCACAACAAGAAGTAGGGCAATGGAAGTCATATGCCCAAGAACTTGAAGACAAAGTAACGGAGCTTGAACGAAAGTTAGCGGATAAAGAAGAAGCCTACAAGCTGACCGAAGAAGATAAACGAGCTGTAACAATGAAACTCCGAGAAGATGAGATTTGGAATAATACAAAAGCACAAGTGAAATCTTTACAAGAGCGTATAAAGAAAGTTGAAAAGACAAACAAAGAATATATAGCAAGGATATGCCAATTGTCCCAAGAAAAGAAAATTGATAGAAGCAAAGAATATCTACTTTGCGCAGCTATCCGAAGAAAAGAGGAAAGGGATTGCCCGAAAGTATATTGGGAACAATTCCGAGATATATACAAAATAGAGCTTGGTTGGCGTCATCCAGACATTCTTCATAGATTTATTGGAGAAGTAACAAAAGACCCAGATGACCAAGGATTCTACACTTCCAAAGGAAGGTTTGTGACGAGAGAAGAAGGACTGATAATAGCAAGAGCCGCAGGACAGGTTGGAGATATTATCGGTGGAGTTCTAACAAGTGAAGATTTATATTGATTATGGACGGGAAAGCAAAAGACGAATTTTTCAAACGAGGTTATGGTTTGGAAATGGAAGACAAGCAAAAAGGAACGAGAATGAGGGCATACTTCCCAGAAGAACTACGAGCGTTTGAGCAAGATTACAATAACAATCGTATCGTGATAGGTTGTTCGGTTTGCGGACGGGATTTTGTAATCAAAAAGAACGCAAAAGGAAAACGACCGAAGTTTTGTCCAGATTGCAGAGAGAAGCGCAAGAAGTTGGCATCCAAGAAATACTTTGACTCAATTAAGGTATCGGGCAAATACACCGAAGATAAAGCCGAGTTATTGAAGATGTTCTATGTAATGCGTAGCTACGACAAAAAGATACAAAAGATTTTGAAGGAAGCAGTTCACATAGAGAACAGACCGATATTGAAAGCGGTTGCCCGTATATTACAAATATTCTTGAATCGTTTCCAAAAGTATTTGGGAGAGGAACAAATAAATTTGATAAAATGAAAAAGGAAGATGAAGAATTATTAGCAAAATCGGGGTGGGTAGTGGAATGCGAGTCACCTCTTGAAATAAGACACGAGGATGGAAGTTTCGCTACAATGCAAGCAGCCGAAATGGTTTTGTCAGTATTACAAGAAGAAGATTCAATTGTTTGGAAATAGTTATGACCGAAAAAGCATTAAAGAAACTCATCAAAGGTTACGATACAGAAGCGGTGCTCAAGAAGGATTCCCTGACCGAGTTCCGCATATTTCTTTATTCAAAAAAGAAACGCTATCCGATTACAAATGCAATAGACAAAAAGGAAGATTGGAAGATAACAAGAATATCCGAGTATGACCCAATAGACGAAACCAAACCCAAGATTGTCATTTCATTACAGCGTTTGTATTTGAAGAAAGAACGCAGGAAAGTATAAAGAAATGCAATTAAATACAATACAAGTACAAGTATTAAGAAGGAGTATTGTAAAATCAAATTGTAAAATGTATGGAAGAAAGTAAAAGAATACCTATCCCAGAGGACGTTGTAAACCCAAAAGAATATCTCAAATGGTATGCCTTAAATAAGCATCCATTATTGAGGAATCCTTACCAAACGACTTCGGATGGAGAAGAAGTAAACATAGCAATGTTACCTCATAGGCTCAAGAAAGCTATTGAGCATTTGTCTCCTAAAGAACAAGAGGATTTGCTAAACTTCAAGAAGCAGTGGATTGGGCTAAATTCCAAAAGAAACGTAGCAAAGGCTATGGCGTATGGAAGAATGGGTTGTTTGGGCGGTAAGAAACCCGAAGAAGTACGTGTAATGAAACTCACTCCTTTTGAGGAAGATATTATGGAGCTTCTTGGACGTATGTTTACCGTTCCCGAAGTAGTAAAGATTCTTGGAGAGGATAATGGGATTGTAATAGACGAGGACGATGTAAAGAGAGTTTTGAAGCGTAATATTGTAGAGATAGAGCGGAAGCGTGAAGAGTATCGCAATAAGATTACGGATGTCAGACTTTATAACAAACGCCCAAGACTTGACGAGTTGGGTTGGATGTATAGTAAGATGAAAGCAAGGTATATTGCGCTGAACTCTATTGATGCATACAACGCAATGCTACGAACGCTTGAGCAAATTCGCAAAGAATCCGAAGGAGACATTTTGAACATCAACGGAGTTCTTGACGTAAATATCGAAGTCCAAATACAAAATCATATCCAAAAGGAAATTCTCAAAACTATCAATCTAAAAGAGATTATATTGGGACGTGTAGCGGCAAGGATGAACTTCAGCTTACCAAAATTGATTGCTGGGTTACATAATTCTTATTACGCAAAATTCGTTGATATATCGGGAGACTACGATGCGGATGCTGAAATGATATATCCTTCAACTATGGCTTATGACTTCACCGCTATTGAACGACAATCGGGCAGAGAGGTACAAGACATAAAAGCAGAGGATGTAACCGAGCAAGAGAAGTCCTCAGCAGAACGTACCAAAGAGATGTTCTTGAAGAAGATTCGGAAGCAAAAAGAGGACTTGGAGAAACGCAATGCCGCTTTCGATGCAGAAGCAGAGATAGCAAAAGAAAAGATGAGCGAAGATATATATGAACCCGTAAAGCGAGGAAAGGGCAGGGCAAAGGATAAAACACCACCTTCCAAAGAGAAGCGGAGTGGGGCAAGGTTTAAGAACAGAGACTACTATACAGGTGAATCTAAAAAGAAGAAATAATGGACTTACAAGAATTTATCAAACAGAACATTCCCAACGTAGAAAGTAGGGAAGATTTTAAGCAATATGTTTCTTTGAAAGAATGTCTTGCCGATGATAGTTTGTATGACCGCAAACAAGCAGCCGAACATTTTGAGAAATTTCTTGAATTGAAAGATAAGCTGTTTGATGAATCAATCGGGAATTATTTGAAGAAAAGACAATGACAAATGAATCAAATAAAATCTACCAAACGAAACTTGAAGAAGCAAATAATGTTTTGTATAAGGTAGTAGATGATTTACAAAAAGAAGGAAGGAGCTTGAGAGAAATCGGAAAGCTCCTTTCAATTAAGAGAGCTGACTTGCTCAAGATTCTTCACCGAGACGTTGGTAATTTGTCTTATTCGGCAATATTACGCATTCAAAGTTCTTTATCAAAAACGATTGATATGAAAACATTAGAATTAAACCAAGAAGAACTTTACAAATTAATGATATCACTCAGTCCTCATACGGAGCTTGATGGGTATCGGGAATTACAAAACAAGATACGCAAAGCAATGGGCTTTCCCGTAGGTTTTGAATATGACCAAAGCTATGATAACGTAGCAAGGTTGATGATGGAAGCAATGCAATACGATAACGGAATGTGCGACCGTTACAACCGTGAAACCTATCCTGACAAATGGGTTGAACTTATTCGACAAGCAGCTGAGAAGTTCTTCCAGTCCAATCCCGAATTGCTCAACGAAGAAACTATTGAAGAAATAGGAACAGGTGGAGAAGAAAGTGAGATGGAAGAAAAGTATGGTCACCTTGAAGGTTGGAAAGAATTGAACCGAGTTCTTGGCCATTACTTTGACCACTACCCAGAGGAAGATGAATATCAAGGTGATTGGGAGTTATACGATTATAAGTGTCGTCAAAAGCCTGATTGGATATACCGTTGTAAGAAGTGCGGTTGTACGAAGGTAGGAGAAAAGCCTCAAGTTTGCGATTGCGATAAAATAGAATTGGTAAAATGAGGATTATTTGCGTGTTACAAAACGCTTGGGGTGATAGACAACTTCCAATAGTCTTTTGCCCCAATCCTTTTAATAAGAGTGCTAAGGTCATACGGAAAATGGTAGGTGATAATTATTATGACTTTTCCAATACTACTGACGTTGTTACAAGCAGTCCGAAGGGTAAACCTTCACCGAACTATGAACACTTCAGAAAAGTCATGGATATGATGCCTAAATATGATTTGATATTAGTCTGCGGAAAACAAGCCGAAGAAACGGTGAGAAAGTTCCAAGACGAGATAAGACAAATTGGTAAGCCAATCATATTCGTACCTCACCCAGCCGCAAGAAATCTTACCAATAAGAGAATAGCAAAGATTAACCGAGTTATACAAATTGTAAATAAGATTGTAAAATGAGTAACAAAGTAAATATAGCAAGACCGATTCTTGACGACCTTCAGCGTATGATGAATGAAGGTATCTCTGTACCGAGTTCCGTTGAGCTTTGGCGTAGTAAGCACCATATAAAAGCCGAAGATTGGTTGCGTTGGGCTCAAGATAACAAAGAGTATTTTCAAGGCATGATTCGTCAAGAACTTGCTTATAAACGTTCAAACAAATATGGCTAAAACGAAGGTTGAGAGAGTCAGAATACCATGGAGCAAGAAATAGCAGCATTGTATGAACGTTTGTTACGTCAAGCCAAGTTCTACTATCCGAGAAGTACGGATGACGCATATGACCTTTGTAATGATACGATGGTAAAGATGCTAACTAACCAAGACAAATTCCAAGAAGGTACAAACTTATACGGTTGGGCGTGTATGATTATGCGCAATCTCTTTATCAACGATTATCGAAGGACTTCCAGACAAGGCTTTGTAATGGAAAGCGAACAAGAAGGTGCGGATGTATTTGGACGGCTTGAACTCTTTGCTCCTGATACGGACGATTATTCAAGAGAATTGGACATACGGGAAGCAATTGATGCACTACCAGAAAACGAGCGTGTTTGTATTAACTATTTGATTTGCGGTTATTCCTACGAACGAATGACAGAGATATTTGAAGTACCAATCGGAACGGTCAAAAGCCGTATTCATTTAGCAAGAAAGAAGTTACAAAAAGTCTTGACGAGATATTAACAAAGTTTCTTACCAAAAGAAAGGAGTTGTTATGAAAAAGTTTGAGCCTACAAAGCAGGGAATCTACAAATATGAGGTGTACGACTACAACGGCAATTATATACCTTATGAATTGAGAGTTGAAGTGCTTGGTGAATCCGATAGTGGAAAGACTTATCAAATCAAAACTCTTGAGGTAGGAGCTGGACGACTTGCATACGTTGGAACGCTCCTTTGGGTTCACAAAAGAAAAGTAATAATTGTAAATGACAACGGAAATGAAACAAGTAGAAACACCTCAGATGTATCTGAAGATAATGAGGACACAACTGGTTATTGGTGGGAAGAGGCATTTGGATAAGCGTACCGCCAAAGTAACGGACTTGGAAGAGTATCGGAGAAGCATACGTCAGGAACATGAAGGAGAAGCGTTGGAAGCAATATTCTTTACCTACGAGGAAAGACCGATGCCCAAAGAGCAAAGTAAATTACAAATAACAATTAAATACGAAAGAAAGTATGTTTAATATTGGAACAATTTTCATAGCCGTGATATCAATTATCATTTTGGCTATCGGTGTGACGTTATTCCGAATGGTAGGATTCACCCGTTGGGCTATCATAGACGGTTTACGTTTGAATCGTTTATTCAAGCAACCCAAAAGGGAAAGTTTGTCATTCGTGGAATTGAAATCTCATGTAGCAAACGTTCTTTGGACAAAGATGAAAGGGGGCAAGCCTACTTATAGGAATGGTTCAAAACTCCAAGAGATTCATCCATTGTCCGAAGAACAAGGACATAAGTATGTAACGATAAGCCGTGATAATCGTCCATTCCAGAACGTTTGTCATATTCTTGTAGATACCGATATTGCGGGAATAGAAGTCAAAACGACCGTAGTTGCCCAAGATACCAAAGCATACGAGAATATGATGAATATAATGGGTTGGAATTTGAAAGAGGTTTTGAGGAATCTACGAGCCGTTGACGCTGGGGATTCCGAAGCGAAGCAAAACATCATTGACCGATATATAGAATATATGTTGAGGGAAATTTTGTAGTTTTCATTATGATGATTTGGGAAAGCTCTGGTTTGCGAAAATCGGAGCTTTTTTGTTGCCTTTCGTTAAAAAGTTACCAAGAAAAGTTAAATATTGTCGATTTACCAAAAATAATTTGGAAAAAGTTTTGTAGATTAAATTATTGTTCGTACCTTTGTACCGTAATCAAGAACGAAACATCTGTTAAGGTTACAAAGTTAGAAACAATAAACATTAAAATATCAACTTATAAAATTTGGAAATTATGGCAACGAAAGTAAACAACAATCAGGTAAACGAGAGCGCAAACGAAATGATGGACGCAAGAATCGTTAAATTGAATGAATTGAAAGGTGTAAAGATGGCAAACCTTTCCAAAGGTAAACGACCTGCTGCGAAGGAAGCAAAGCTCCAAGCAACGTACATTCTTGACAATTGGGATAACGAGTTTGAATTGGTGAAGATGCTTAATGATACCGAAGTCGTATTCAATGATGATATCAAAGCTATCCTTTCCAGTCGTCTTCAAAACTTTGCTGACGCCAAGGAAGCGTGCAAGAAGGCGGTTGAGGAAGCTCCGAAGAAGGAGAAGAAAGCAAAGGCTCAAACCAAAGAAGAAGTTAAGCAGGAAGCTCCGAGTGTTAAGCTGACCAAAAACGAAATGGAAGTGCTTATTGGTATGGCGGTTAATGCCGAACATTACGGAGAACACAACGCATTTGTATTATCGGAAATCAAATTGGAACGCCCAAGAAGCATCAACTCACTTTCAGGTACAATGTCAGCTTTGAATAAGAAGGGCATGCTGTTAGCTTGCAATGGAGATAGCTATTTTGACGGTGAATTAACCGAAGCTGGTTTGGCTATGGTAGGTGATATCACTACGCATTTGAAAGCCTCAAAGAAATTCAAAGTAGCAGCAACGGACGCAAAGAAAGCTACTAAAGCTGAATCAACTCCGAAGGCAGAGGCAAAGAAACCGACCGAGAAGAAAGAAGCTACCAAACCAGCAACATCTACAAGGAAGGTTGGCGATATTCATAAGAACGGCAAATGGGTATGGACTGAATATGCTCCTGGCAAATTCGACTGGCGCACTATTCCTTCTATGAAGCAGAAAACGGGAGCAAAACCGAAGGTTGAAACCGAAGGTAAGAAAGCGGAGAAGAAGCAGACCGCTACGAAGTCAAACAAGGCTGAAAAGAGCACTGCTAAGCAAACGAAGAAGGGTGAGCCGAAGAAGAACTCACCCGCAACTCCGAAAGTGCTTACAATTGATGAATTTGTGGCTCTGCCCGTCAAGACTGCTAAAACTAACAAGAAGCCTTCACCAGCTCAAGCTGAAGCGTTGAAACTTATCAACAAAGGGTATCGGATAACGGCTGACCAAAAGTTCTTTGAGAAGGATGGAGACCGCAAAAGTTGCAATATGGATAGCGTTACAGCGATGTTCAAGAGATACGGCATTGATTACATTCCCGAAGGACTTATCATCAAATAAGGAGTAATCATGAAAAAGACCCAAGTCAAGAAGGTTAATCAAGGCACATACTTCAAATTAACCGAGAGCGAGAAAGCACCTGTTTGGGTACGTGGAGAGTTCAGCCGAGAAGCACAAAAGTATTCGTGCTACAAGTTTGACGATGTGAACCACGAGAAGTTGATGAAAGGTACGCAAACAATATTCGTAGATTTTGAATTTTGATATGAAAGAGAACAGCTTGGTCATAGAACTTCAACACTTCGCAGGATTTATGGAAGGTAGGCAAAAGAAGTTCTATGACCAAATGATAAAAGACGCAAAGCCTGTTGAGGTTGTAAGTTTATCCGAAGTATTCACCCCAGAGCAGATAGACTTCATAAAGAAGGCGGTACAACCCAAAGCAAAAGAGTGTTATCGCAATGCTCATCTGCTTACTTCTATCTTTCCCGAAGCTCTTTATGTGGAAGGGAAAATGACATGCTGTAAATGCTTCGGAATCGAGCATGCTTGGAATAAGATAGGTGACAAATACATTGACATTACTATGGAGCTTGTATTACACCGAGACCCAACCAAAGAGGAATACATGAGCTTGGGCGAATATAGCGAGGACGTAATATCACCCATAGTTTTGGAGACGGGATTTTATGGAAACATATATTCCATAGTTTATAACAGAAACAATCGTAAATAAAAATTAATATGGCAAAGATTTATAAAGCAAACGGTGAAGTGTTAGACATAGAGCCTAAGAACGGTACAGACTTCAAGTTGGAAGAGTTACAAGCAATTGTAGGCGGATTGATAGACTGCCAAATGACAAATGATGGTAAGGATTTGATTGTATTCAATGACGAAGGAAAACTCATGGAACTTCCTTACAACGATAATGCAACAAAGATTTACCAATACAGGGTTTATGAAGGAGACTTCTTGGTTGGCGATGTTTTGATTTGTAAAGAAACCGAAATGAAATAATGTTATGGGAAAGTTATATGACCGATTACAGAAGCAATTGAAGATAGAGGAATACAAGCAAGACGCTGAAGATTGTCTCAAGATATACGAGAAACTCAAAGAAATGAATGGTAGCGTTTGGGAGTCATCATGGAACCCATTAACAACCGTTAAGTTTGTAGGAACATATCCCAATTCCGAAAGGATATACAAACCGAGCAAAGAAGGTTACGTGTTTCTGAAAGGTATTGAGGAAAAGAAGGAGCGTGAGGCAGGAGTTCGGTACATATCAGTACAAATGGCTATCATGAGTCATCTATCGGATGCGCAAGAACTTATTCAAATGGGAGCAGAAGGAAGGTTGAGAGCTAACAATCATATCAACTTCGCAAAACAATTAGTATTAACATATCCTGATACGTCAATCGAAGTATCGGAGAACGAATTGAACGAGTTATGGAAAAAGACAATGTAATGACCAAAGAAGCAGCAATCAATGCTATGGAGCAAGGTGGTTATAAAGTTGCTCACCGCTTCTTTTCCGAAGGAGAATACATATGGTCAGTTGATGACGAGTATTACAAGGATGAAGAAGGAACTTGGATACCAAAGAAAGACTTTTGGGAATGTCGTACAAAACAAGAATGGGAAACAGGATGGAGAATAGTGGGTTAAAAATAATCTATTTAGATATAATGGTCAAAGATAGATTTGTTACACAAATACCATATCCGCATTGCACTTTGTTTCCCATAGATTCAGAAGAACTGAAAAATTTTGTATTAGAGAAAAGACCGAGTTTGAAGAACAAAGATTTTAGGATTGAATTTTCCAATAACAAAGTTAAATAACAAAATTGTAAATTAAATTGTATGACAAGAATAAATAGTGCTATATCAGTAAGATGTTTGACTGACGAACATCTTCTTGCCGAGCACAGAGAAATAAAGAGACTGCCTGATTGCTTCGTTAAATCTTATATAAGCGGAGCTTTGAAAAGAATACCAAATAAGTTTTGTTTGGGAACTGGACATGTTACATTCTTCTTAAATAAGGCTCAATTCACTCTTGACCGTTACAAACAAATACACGAAGAATGTATCAGGCGTGGTTTTAACGTTCCAGACTATTCCGAAAATTGGAAACAAGTTATAATGAAAGATTATTGGAAGTCTTACGAGCCTACGAAGGAAGAACAGGAGCTACTTATAAATCGCATTACAGAGCGAATACGAGGCAGTAGCAAGACTTTCTTTCACTATGAGGGTAAAGCTATCAATAAGGGCGAAGCAATCGAAATATTAACAGATAAATCATTATGAGCAAGACAATAACAGAAGCAATGCCTGAGATTGAAGAAATAGCAAAAGAGCTTGGTATCAAAGTAAACAATTATAAGGTTTTGGAAGAGTATCGGAGACGACACCCTGAAGAAATGAAACCTACAAAACAAACGGAGGTAAAAGATGGACAAGAAATATAATATAGCAAAAGCTATCAACATACTGGTATGTATGGGTATAGTAGCGATAATGCTTTGTGCGTACAATGCTTGGAGCCTGAACGGTGAATATACTTTATTCAGTTTCTTTGCTTCTTTGGTAATGCACGGAGGATTGGGAATAATGATATATTGCGGAGTTGATTGGATACTCCGCAGAGTGTTTCACCAAATTAAGTAAAGATGAAAAAATTGATTATGTTGCTAATGTTAATCATAGCCTCAAGTTGCGGGATTAACAGATACCAACCAGTTCAGAACGAAGAAAGAACAGATGTAATAAAACAAGAGATTAAAGAAGAGCCGAGCGAATGGGACATATTCGTTGAAGCTCTTATACAAGTAGAAAGCGAAGGCAAAGCAGATGCGGTTGGCAAAACCAATGACGTGGGGATATTACAAATAACTCCGATATACGTCAAGGATGTCAACCGCATTCTTGGTGAAGAACGGTACACGCTTGCCGAGCGTGCCGATACCGAGAAGAGTTTGGAAATGTTTGAAATTTTACAAAGTCATTACAATCCGAATAAGGATATTGAAAAGGCTATCAAACTCCACAATCCGAGAGCTGGACAAAGTTATCGAATAAAGATAATGAATCAAATGGAAAATATTAAAACAAATTTATCATGACAAAAGAGGAATTAAAAAGGAAGTATCACGGTCATGCAGTTACTGTGAGTTATCCTATTAGATTGGGCGGTTTTAACGGAGAGCGAGAATCTTCAGCCAAAACAAATGCTCCAATCAACGCTTGTAAGGGATTGGGATTGCAAGTTGCATTAATGCCAGATATGGCGATGATGACAGGTCATAATGCAAAGGTGTATGCAATTAGCGACCCAAATGTTAAGCCGAGTTATTCAAACACTCCTTGTTCTTCGATAAGCGTTGAAGAGTTCTTGGAAGATTTTTCTCACTATACAAAAGTAGAGGAAGAAAAGCAATTTGTAAAAGCTAAACAACTTCTTGACGAGTTCAAAATTGAATACGGCTCTATCGAAAAGAAACATGAATCATGTACATCAACCGATATGTTGGACGAAGGATTCATTCAGGGATATACCTCAAACGAGGCATCACTGTGGTGGCATCCACTGGGTAGGCGTGTTTTCTTTGTTCGTGGAGAAGGAGCGTTTGAACTTACAGATAAACCAAAGGAGAATGAGCAGAATTGATGACTTTCAAAATTATCTTGAATGGCTTTACCAAACTTCATCTCAAATATTCGGATTCGATATATCAAGAGAGACTTGGCGAAACAGACCTCATTACGATAATACACAAGAACCGAAAGAAGTTTGGAGCGGTACGCCAAGAAATCAATTCACATCAGAACAAAGAGAGTATCTGGACAAAATAAAATCATTAGCAGTAGATGTAGAGTATGAAGAAATTCAAAGTTAAGTTCTTTGGTTCAAAGAATCGAAAGGAGCAAATTAAGCAAGTAAAAACCGAAGTTGAAGCCGAGAGCCGTTCAAAAGTTGAGGACATTCTCAGACATGAACACGGTTACGAGGTCATCAACGGATTAAAGATTCATGAGTATGAATAAAGCAACGAGAATCGGACTATTCATTTTGGGAGCTTTATTGACCTTGACTCTATTCAAGGGTTGCAGACAATACGAGCGTAAAGACCCAAAAGCGGTTGTGTATCGGGAGAAGGTAAGTGAAACGGATACAACCGAGATATGGCGCAACGTAAAGTATGAGCTTGTAAGCGTTGAGCACGATACGGTGAGAAAAGTTACCAAACCAAGAAACAGTTTGGAGATTGCACCGCCCAAGCCAATCCCGATGCCCGAAGATAGAGTGGACTTGAACGAATATCTTGGAACACCAGACGATGGTACGGATTGGAACTACACGGATTTGAGAGAGGAAGAACAAAAGTATCTTGATGATTTAGGTATATATTGGGATAGTAACAGAGGATATTGGAGAAAGAAACAATAATCAAGTATAGAAGGAGTATAATTCAAACATGGAGTTATACTCCTTTTAATTTTACAATAATATGAAAAGTCTTTATGTAGATGCAAACAGCCGTACCGTCCAATGTGCACGATTGAGCATTGGGTTGAACGTAAATGCGGCAGGGGTTGTAGCTCAAATAGAGCCCAACCAGTTTATCCGAGTTAAGGCAGTAGGCGGTGATGCCGTTATACGACAGGAAAACCAGTCAGGTGATGGTGTACTTCTTTCCGAAGGAGAAACTGAATACTTCTTTATTGAATCTCACCTTGAGCTTGTAAGTGGTCAAATCAATGTAATGTATTAAGCCATGCTGAGAATCGGGAAAATAGGCAAGCTCACGAGCCGCCAAAAGCCTAAAAAGGCAAGCACTCCGTAACGCAAAAGAAGTTACCAAAAGTTAAAAGCGAAGTTTTTACCAAAATTCTTCGCTTTTTATTTTGTAGTTTGGAAAATAGTCTCTATCTTTGTATCAGAAACATTAAAATTACAAAGATATGAAAGTTCAATTAAGTACTCATCAGAGAATGGTTATTGTTAAGGGCATTTGCGCAGGAGTTGCTTTAAGAGACAAAGAGCCTGTTATAAACAAAGATAATAACGGCATTATAGAAATATCGCATAAAGGAGTTGTAAATATTTGGGATTTATGCGCAATCTCTTGCGATGCTGAAGCCTTCGGATTAAAAGCAAAATTTCACCCAAACAGAATAGAAATAATACAAGAATCATGAGAACACGTACTTTCATAATCATATTGCTGGTAGCTCTATTCGGGAGCTACCTATATATCAAACTTGTTTGGGGAAGTTTCGGAGCTTTCATGACAGCGTGTCTCATCAAGTCCGCTATCGGAATAGGATGTTTGGTTGTTATATTGTTAGCAACGTTAATTATATCAAAAATCAATCGAAAATGAAAATTGTTATGCGAATATTGTATGCTATTGACGGAAGGTTTGGACGTAGAGTGCTCAAACCGCAATACCGAGTTTGGTGGAGATTGTTTACCTACGGAACGCTGGCGGTATTACTATTCAGATTTGTATTTGTACCGATTCTTGATTGGTGGCAAGGCGTTGTAGATTTTCTTAATTATGTAATTTGGGGATGATATGAAAGTATTGGAATTTATATTTAGCAGCTTTTGGACGTTTATCGGTTCAGTTATCCTGATAGGCTTATTCTTTCAGGGAGTTGCTCAAGTTATCCGAGCGATTAAAGGAACGCCAGAGCCAAAAGACGAAAGCGATGAAGATTGAAACAGCCGAAAAGGTCATCAAGAAGATGTCTTGGGAAATAACGAAGCAAGAACGATTCCTTGGACTTGTATCAAGAGCCAATCAGATGAAGCCTAAAGACCGTGAGAACGTATTGAAGGGAGCTTGTTGGATTGATGGCACAATCGAAACCCAAATCAAGTTTGCGATGGATAAGAGAGCGAGACTGGTGAAGGCACGTTCAACTCTATCGAAACGATATGGAATAGCAATCTATTAACCACATTTGCTGACGATTAACCGAGAGGATGAAAGGAAATACCTTCACGGATAACGAAAGAGGCAGAGCAATCAAATTTTAAGCATCATGGAAGATATTAAACAAAGACAGATTGAACAACTCCAACGTGACATAAGGATTCTGGAAGAAATTATTTCAGGCAAGATGGAGAATTACACCAGTCATCCAATTCCAGTCCTCAAAGAAGGTTTATCGAAGTACCAATCAGATTTGGCGAGGTTACAAGAAAACGTTGGGCAAAGGGGGAATTAAAAGGGGGTTACTTCACGAGCGTATGCGAGTGCACGAGGAAACAAGATTTTCAAGATAATTGAATATAGTTTCTTTGGGCACTTTCTTTGATATATAAGGGGGTTCATGAACCAACGTTACTTCCTTCCAGATATAAAACAAAGACGATATGGAAATTGTAAAGAAAATAGCAAAATGGATTCTCCGAGAGGAACTGAACGACCTTCAGACCACCGTGAATAAGCAAGCCCACGATAAGGTTGAAATGAACAAGCAGATAGCGAGTTTGAGAGAAAGGTTGTTTGGTTCAAGAAAAGTCCTACTATCCCAGACGATGGTAGAATGTATTGTTAAAATGCTACCTGACCCGAACAAAGCAGGTTGTGGCGGTTTAACTTCTTCGGACTTGAAAATGCGAAACATGATTTTTGTAGATGAACTTGGCGGACGACAATATCAACACTCCGTTCGTTTTGTTCAGGCTATCGGAGACGATGAACGTTTACAAGGTTTAACCATAAACATATCTGAATACAATATCAATGTGTTCGTTCCGTTGAGACGGGAGAATGCGAGTTATGAGGTATTCGGAGTACAAACCGCAATAGATACTTACTTTTGGGACTTGTATGGAGCAGGCATACGAATGTTGAGCAACGAAGCCTTTGCGATGAGTTCCGAATTTATCAACTCTCAGCATAATGTTTTGAAAGAATTTAGAGAACAAGGATTGTTATGAATATATTGAACCAAGAAAGTTTTTGTCGTCATTGGTGTAATGACTACGACAAAGTAATGAAGGAACAGACCGAAGAATGCGAATGTATTGTAGCTTGTTCAAGTTCGGAGAACGGAATGAATCCAGATGCCTTTGCTGCACAAGGATTGATGATGAAAACCGAAGAAGAATTGTTTGAGGAAGCCTTGAAAAATTTTGCTAAAAGTGTGTTATTTACAAAAGATGGTTCATTTTGCGTAGATGACTTTGAGAAATATTGGGAAGATAACAAAGACAAATTATTGAAATATGACCAAAGTGAGATTAAGCCAAATTGAGGAAGGAAGCGGAAAGCCGATGTTCACCCGAAAGCATAAAGGAACGACAAAGAAGAAGCCTTTGATTGGAGACATAGACGAAGATGATGAAGAGGATTCGGACGATGACTTCAACGACAATGAGGATGAAGGCAAGAAGCGGTTATCAAAAACAATGCTTCACTTCAAAGACGAAGGAATAACCATATCAGCTTGGGACTTACATACCATTGAAACTGATATGCGATTCGTAGAGAAGCCGAAAGCCCACTGGGAGTTTGGAATCACTATCAATAAGGGATTGAATCCCAGTCAGTTTATCAATAAAACCGACCTTTCTATGTGGTATTTAAGCGAGGAAGTAAGGGATGATAAAATGGCAAAAATGCTGGAAATCCTTAAAGTAGAAGGACTCAACGTTATCGAGATATAGAGAACGCAAGTATATAGTGTTTGAATATTGTTTAATTTAACAAATTGTAAAATGAAAAAGTTTGAATTAGTGCAAGCAATTGCCAAGGAAACGGGTTACACCCAAGAAGTAGTAAACAACGTGGTTGATGCAATGCAACCGATTATCGCAAACGCTTGTATCGAAGAAGGCGATGAAGTGAACCTGCCTGAGCTGGGTAAGTTCAAACGTCAGGTGTTCACGGCACGTAAAGGACGCAACCCGTTGACGGGCGAAGCTCTTGACATTCCCGAATCACACACCGTTGGCTTCAAGGCTACGACCAAGCTGAAGAAAGTTATTCAGCCGAAGAAAGCCGCAAAGAAGGGTAAAAAGTAAGCATGCTCCATCAAATGCTTTTGAGAACTGGGTTTTGGCGAGTTTAAGTCAGCCCAGTTTTCTTTTTGCCCAAAGTTTATAATTCCAGAAGATTAAACAATATTATAATGAAAGCAATAACGGAGAAAGAAAAGTTACCAAAGTTTCTTATTGTGAACGGAGTTCCTGAAACTCAATCTTACAATAAGCATCTTTTGAAGCCTTGGAAGAAAGGTGAGCTTGTAAAAGTTGCTCCTTTTGAAGAGCAGGTCAGAAACGATAAGTATGACGACCAATTGAAATACGTCAAACCAGACAACAATCCTTTGCACTTTCGACAAAAGTATGTAAAGGTTATCCGAAAGGACGACAACGGTGAATGGACTTTGACTTACACAGCAGGATGGGAATATTTTGATATGTTAAAAACTAATAAAAAGAACAAAAAATGAAAATCAGGAGATTTATTTTGAACCGCATCTTGAATGCGAGACAGAGAGAAATGATTTGGGCAGCGTTGCTATTTTCGGCTCACACCTACAAAAGACGTGGGAACATGGAAGGATTTGCCGCTGTAACAAGAGTGTTGGACGAAACTCAACCGATTCTGGGAGTTAAGGAAAGGACTTGGACAAGAAAGGAAGTTGAAGCCTTGATTGAGGAAAGCTCCGAGCACATCAGCCGAAAGATTAACGAGATTGCCCAAGACGCATACAAGAAGGGCGTGCATGCAGGGCGTTCCGAAGCTATCCAAGAAAGAATCAAAGAAGACACCGAACACGCTCATCACATTGAAGAGTTTGCTGATACGCTCCGACCTTTTGGAATCGTCATTGGTGTAAGACGTAGCGAGGATTCCGAAGGACTTCAACCAGGTCATGAGTTCTCAAAGGAGAAATGTGAAGGATGCGAGAACAAAGAAGATTGTGAGCTTTACAATGTGGTTCTCAAAGACGAATTTGAGTCAGCCGAAGGAGAGGACGAAAAGAAAGAGAACGGCACGGAGAAGGCAGAAGAAACCGATGAGCATGCCGATACCGAAGAAGGAAAGACTGAAGGTGAAGACAAACATGAGTAGTCTCCTGTTATTCCATATATAATCCGAATACCGTGGACAAGGTTAATAACTACGTTCACGGTATTTTAATTTAACAAAAGTATGATAACAAGTAATTATATTGTTCACGACTGCGAAACGGGTGGATTGGATTGCGAAAAGAATCCCATTACCCAATATGCTTGCATTATTCTTGACGGTAAGACTTTGAAGGAGCTTGACCGATACGAGACATTTGTAAAACCTTATGCTGATTTGACGATTGAAAAACAAGCTCTTGAAAAGACTATGGTAAGTATGTCTGATATCAAGAACGGAGTTCCTGTCAAGGAGTTCATTGCCACAACTCACGACCTTTGGAAACAATATCAATCAAAGGCGAAATGGGAAGATGCCCGAAGGTTAGTATCAGTTGGGCACAATATACCATTTGACCACCGTATGCTTGAATGGGCATTCCGATATTGCAAGAAAGGAAGTATTTGGAATTTGCTACAAGATAGCTTTATTGATACTATGGTATTAACGAAGATGACTTGGGGAATTAACGGAAATGAAAAGATTACACTTTCAGATGCCGTTCGATATGCCAAGTTGAAGATAACGGATGCTCACGGAGCTATGAATGACGTAGAGGCAACCGCAGACCTTCTCCGTTGGTTCATGAAGAAGCTCCGAAGTAAGAAGGGAGAAGCGAGTGTTGAGAAAGAAGTTAAGGAACGTTTGAAAGGTCAAGAGTTCTTTGAGTTTCAATGCGGCGGTAAAACTCCAAAATAAAACTTACCAAAGTTTATATAACAAAATTGTAAATCAAATTGATATGGCACGTGCAACAGTTGACGAAGTAAGAGCTGGATTGGAATTGGCTCTTGAAGAGATTCTAAATGTCCAAAACATGAATGTTTGGATAAGTGTTAAAGATAGACCAATTGGTAAGATTCTTGAAAGCGCAGGAGTTGAGAAGAAATACAACCCATACGTTATGAAGGCTCTTGTTAAATTAGGATTGGTTGAGGAAGAAGGACAGCTTGGCGGTAAAATGTATAAAATCAAGTCCAAAGTCATTCCCGATGTAAAGTATTTGGTTAAGAAGATTCACGAAGAAGCCAAAGCCGAACGGAAATCATATTACACTCCAGTATCGGAGCGAGAGGAAAAGCAATTTGACGGTTATCCTACTTCAAAGCCTTCCGACCTTAAACCAAAACGCCCATACAAGCGCAAAGATGCGCATCAATCCGAATACTCTTCACCAGCTGTTAAAACGACACGACAAGTAATTATACCAAATTTGGGTGATATGAGATTCTTGGTATATGAAAACAATATCGTGGAAGGAAAGATTGTATCACTTCACTTTGGAGAGGACGGCAAGAAAATTATGTATAATATTGAGATAGTTAATACATATTGGATTAAGATGCAGAATGCTCCGAAGGTAGAAATCAAAGAGGACACGAGAGATTATGATGGCGAAGAAGATGACGTTGAACCAACAAAGTATCTTGTATTGAGAGATATGAGCGTGAAAGACTTATTTGAAACACCTGCAATTGCTGCTGAATATCTGGTACGTCATTCAGTCAAATACATTAAGAAGTAACATTATCAAGTATAATAAACAAAATCGTAAACGTTATGTCAGAATTGGAAAAGAAAACAGAAGAAGCTCCGAAGCGTAAACGCAGAACGAAAGCGGAGCTTGAAGAAGCAAAGAAAAACGGCACTTACAAGCCGAGAAAGAAAGTTGTGAAGGAAGAAGTGCCGAACGAGACGAAAGCACCCGAAGAACATGCCGCCAAAGCTCCTATGAAGCCTGAGCAGAGTGTTCTTATTATGGCGTGTTTGAATCCGACCGTAGCAGAAGCCGCAACGAAAGCAGCACATGATGCGGGAGTCAAAGTGGTCATTCTTGAAGACCGAGTTATTCACGACTATTTGGAAGTAAGAGAAGGTGAAAAACCTCAAGACCTTTCCGACTTCTTGAACAACGCTTCAAACCGTCTCCATGCTGAAGACCAATGTAAGAAACTTTATGCTATCATAACAAAGGGTGGACGCATTGAAGATTCGGTTGGAAGAGTATTCACGGCAAGCGAGGTTGTGAAAGCTACAAACTTGACTCACTCAAAAGCGAGAGCCGTGTTTGACCTTCTCAGAGCGTTCGGACTTATTAAGTTCACCAAAGGAAACTTCCAATTTATGTTCACATTCTCCAATGACCTTCGGAGAAAGACAATCAAAGAAGAAGTTTTGGGAATGTTGAAAGTTATCAACGTGGACATCCAAAGATACCGAGCTTCAATATACAATGACGATTCTTTAACACCAGAGCAAAAACATGAAATGTATAATGGTTTGGCCAAAGATTTGGACGAGGTATTGGAGTTCTAATAATTCATAATATAGTGTGGGAGCTAACAAGGAGCAATCTTTGTTAGCTTTTGCCGTTTTAAGACGTTTGTTTATGTTAGTAGATTCTTCAGGCACTTTGTTACTTCAAACTCCGATGCACCGATTGGAGTGTTTGAACGTTGTTGATGAAATAATCGAAGGACTTGATGAGCGAGGAATCAACGAGCTTTTGGAAGGCTCAGAAGGCGACTTGGATTTTGTTATTGATAATTTAGTCCGAGATACTTTTGAGGTAATGTACACGGGAAAGACTGATATTGACTTTTCTCCTAAATACACCGACCGTCTTTCAGAATCAATTGAGGAAACGTTAAGGACAAGAAACCTTACATATTTTATCACTTCGGTGATGCCCGACTTTCAATTGTCTTGGCATCATTTGGAATGGGGAGACTTGGTGCACCGATATAGGAAGCTGTGTATTGAGGCAGCACGTGACCATGGTAAATCTTTCTATTTCTCCAATGCTTATGCAGCTTGGCAATTGTATAAGTATGCCCGACCGAAGGGAACAGTATTTTCAGCCAGACCTACCAAATCAAATTCCAATCGTGGTTATCTCTTTTCGTTCTCTTTGCAACAATCCGTTGACCTTATGGAGATTCTCAAAGGAACGATTGAGAGCAACGATATATTGAGACAAAGACTTTTCCCAGATTCAAAACAAAGCGGAGCTTGGGCAAGTACGAATATAGTATGTAAGAACGGAGCGAGATTGACGTGTAAGGGATTTGGGTCATCAGTACGTGGTGCTCACCCGTTCTGGATAGTAGTAGATGACGGATTAAAAGATAACGTCATATACAGTCAGCTACAAAGGCAGAAAAGCATTGATTATTTTCATTCGGTTATTATGAACATGCTTGTGCCAGGTGGGCAGATTATTGTTGTTGGTACTCCATTCCACGCTTCGGATTTATATGGAGACTTGAAAAGCAAGAAGGGTTGGTTTGTTATTGAATATCCTGCTATCTTTCCTGATGGTAGAATCCTTTGGCCACAACGTTGGAGTTTCTTTGACCTTCTTGATAAGAGAGCTTCACAAGGTAACATAATATTTTCCCGTGAGAACTTATGCCGACCGATTACCAATGAGGCTTCTATATTCCCATTGAAGGTTTTGGAACGTTCTTTATTGCGTATGGAAAATTATGTTTTGGTACGCAATCGTGATGACTTCCCAATGAAGTTTAACAAGGTTGTTACGGGTTGTGACTTTGCAATATCTGCAAACGTAGGAAGCGACTACACTGTATTCACAACTTGGGGAGTTGATGACGAGACGGGAGAACGCTGGTTGTTAAACTTCCACCGACAAAAGGGAATGACGTTCAACGAGCAAATGCAAGTTCTACGAGGAATCAACGCAAGATTCCGTCCAGATACGATGATATTGGAACAAAATACCTTCCAACAGATATTCGTACAGGAGAGCGACCGTCAAGGACTTCCAGTGGTTGGTCATACTACGGGAATAGATAAGTATGATTTGAAAACAGGTTGGCCAGGTTTGGCGATAGACTTTGAGCGTGGCAAAATACACATTCCCGTAGGAGATGACTATTCACGCAACGTTAAAGACCTCATATTTTCTGACCTTGGTTCGGTGGCGTTTACCGATAAGGGATTGGAGAGTGTAGGAGAGCATGATGATATTTCATCCAGCTTCTGGTTAGCCAAGTTGGGAGCTAATTTGATAACAACAGGATTCAAATATACATTTTTATAACAATAATATAAAGAACAATGAAGAAAAGAGAAGTAAACATTATCATCAAAGGATTCGGAAAACTACCTTTGTATGCTACGGAGAAATCGGCAGGAGCAGATTTGTATGCCGCCAACGCTCAAGCAATAATATTAGAGCCTGGTCAGAGAGCTTTAATACCAACGGGAGTGTTTATTGAATTGCCCGAAGATTCCGAAGCACAAATCAGACCAAGAAGCGGTTTGGCGGTAAAGAAAGGCATAACAGTTCTCAACGCACCTGGCACAATTGATGCTGACTATCAAGGAGAGGTTGGAGTGCCTTTGATAAACTTGGGACAAGAAACGTTCGTTGTTCAAAGGGGTGAAAGGATTGCCCAAATGGTTTTGAACGGTGATGGCGGATTATTCCAAGGAGAATGGAAGGAAGTAAAAGACTTTGAACGTGATTCCGAAAGAGGTGCTGGCGGCTTCGGTCATACAGGAATGAAGTAATGGAACAGTTTAGACAATTTACCAACGGCAAAGGCTTATTTATCGGGGTTGACTTCGGTAGAGGTAAAGACTTTGCCGTTGAAACTCAAATACAAAAGCAACCCGATGGTAGCTTGAAGATATTATCAAGTAATATCATTGGACGTTCGGCAGATATGAGCGAAGAAAGAAAACAACAAATTTGTAATAGATATGAAAGACTTTGCGAAAATGAAGCCGTTGAGCAAAAATCAACTTGACGACCTTACTGATGGATTGGTAAATGCTATGCGTTATTCCAACCCAGAATTTGAATATCCAGAGTATGACGGAGCGAAGCCAGACGATGGTGTTCCAGCAGAATGGTTTTATCCAATACATAATGGAACAAATTCGTTCTCCGAACTTACAGCGATACACATGTATGTTACGCAAGAAGCTACTTTTGAGGATATAGGAGAGTTGATGTTGGGAATTGGTATGACCGAAATGAAGCATTACGACAAACTTTCCGACTTCATAAAGAAATTGGGCGGCAAGATTGACCAACGCTTCAATAATTCGGGCGTTACCGTAGGAAAAGACGCAGTTGAGGCTTTGACTATTGCTATCGGAGCTGAAAAGGAAACAATTGCGTTCTATGAAAAGATTCAAACAAGGTTAAAGGAAGTAACGGAAACCAAAACAGTCAAGATAGCTTTTCAGCTTACTTCAAAACTTATAGCCGATGAGGAAGTTCATTTGGAGTTATTAAAAGAAAGATTAAGACTTTTGGCGGACGAAGAAACCTACAAAAGCGTAATTGATGAAGATTGAAAATTTCATATTGAACATTCTCCGAAAGATAGAATCATTGAAAGATGGCACGATAGCATACGCCTATCTGGACGGAAATGCCCCGATGACTCATACATGGTATTTGGTGTGCCTTAATGACTACGAAATGTATATGAACGATAAAAGGCTCAAGGCTCTGATGAACGCTTGGCACAAGGCAGGAAAAGCATTGGGAATTAAAGTCATTTTTGCATATTGCAATCCGAGCGAGGAAAAGTTGAACGAGTTGGCTGAAAAAGACAACCTATTCTTGAACGTGTGAGCCGTACTGCTATTTTTGCGAAGGGAGTAACCTGTGAAGGCTATTCCCTTCTTTTTTTTGGTGCCCAAAGTTAAAAAGATAAAATAAATGACAAAAAGTTTTGTAGTTACAAAAATACTCCGTAACTTTGTAACATAAACTTAAATAAATTGGATTATGGCATTCATACCGAGCAAATATCAAAAGACCGTTTACACTTACATCAAGATAGGTAAAGGCAATGCGGTTATTGATGCAGTAGCAGGTTCAGGGAAATCTACTACCATAGTGAATGCGCTCAAACAAATACCGAGCGCAAAGAGAGTTTTGTTTTTGGCTTTCAATAAAGCTATCGTTGAAGAACTGAAAATTAAAATCGGAAATCTACCAAACGTTGATATTAAAACACTTCATAGTTTGGGAGCTTCTATTTGTATGAGGAATTTGAATTGCCAAATACAAGATGATAAGTATAAGATTTGGGTTAATAACGGTGTAAATTATAGCAATCTTGTTCCGACAGTCCCACTTCCAGATGAGCAAATGGGTACGTGGAAGCAAAATATCTTAAAACTTATAGACCTTGGCAGAGTTAATTTGGTAAAGACGAAAGAAGCGTTGGAAGATTTATCATATAAACATGATATAGACCTTCTTGATAACGAAGCCGACCTTGCCTTGAAGGGTATTCAATGGGGAGAGCGAGAAACGGCAACCATTGATTTCACGGATATGATATATTTCCCGAACGTTAAACAATTGAAGATATTCCAATATGATTGGGTATTCATAGACGAGTGCCAAGACTTAAATGCGGCTCAAAGGGAATTGTTCTTGAAATGCGTTAAGCCGAAAGGAAGATTTATTGCGGTGGGAGACCCACGCCAAGCAATATACGGATTTGCTGGAGCTGACGTTGAAAGTTTCAATCTCTTGAAGAAGATTCCGAATACAGTGAAACTTCCACTATCGGTTTGTTATCGTTGCGATGCCGACATTATAAGTTTAGCCAAAGAGATAGTGCCTCAAATAGAAGCACGTGATGGAGCACCTTCGGGAGAAGTAAACCGAGATTGTAAGATGGCAGATATTCAAGACGGTGATATGGTGCTTTGTCGTCTTTCAGCTCCTTTGGTTAAGTTGTGTATGAAATATATCGGTTCAGGCGTTAAGGCTTATGTCAAAGGAAGGGATATTGGAACCAACCTTATAAATATGATTAAAAAGACCAATCGCAAGCAGATTAAGGACGTTGAAGAACGTCTCCAGAAGGAGTTATCACGAATAGTAGGAAAAGTGGTTACAAGGCAGAAATGCACTGAGCAGGAAGCGAGAGAAAGCGATGTGTACAAGAACTACGAAGATAAGGTCAAAGCAATCGAAGTCCTTTCAGAAGGATTAACAACCGCAAAAGAGGTCATTGACCGCATTGATACAATATTCTCCGATGGAAATAAATCGGGAATATGCTTGAGCACAATCCATAAATCGAAAGGATTGGAAGCCGACCGAGTATTCATCATATGTGAAGATAAGTTATATTTCAAGCCTTGTATGAATGTTCCTTGGATGGCTGAGCAGGAAAAGAATTTGGTGTATGTAGCTTATACGAGGGCAAAACATTTTCTTGGATTCGTTAAGGATTTTGTAGCATAAAAGTTAAAATTTGGTAAAAATCGAAAAAAGTTGGCAATTTATTTTGCGGTTTGAAAAATAGTCCGTACCTTTGTATCATAATCGAAAAACAAATTGTAAATTAAATCGTAAATTTTTGGAATATGGAAGCAACAAATTTAGACAAGATTAAGACGAAACTTCAAAAGTTAATGCGTTTGTACGAAGGTGCAAAGAAAATCAACTCCGAAGGTGAAGCAAATGCTGCGGCTGCCGCAATTCAACGGCTGCTCACCCAGTACAATCTTACTATGGGTGATGTATCGCAGGAAGAACAAGACCGAGACGTGGTCAAAGAAAATATCATGTCTTGCTATCGTTTCAAATCAATCGGTGGTGATTGGGAGTTCCGTTTGATGTTCGTAGTTTGTAAGTGGAATTTCTGTAAGGTGTTCCGCTACGGCAAGACGAAAGACAAAAATATGATTTTCTTCGGTAAAAGAGGAAACATGGAAACCGTTAAGTGGTTGTACAATATGCTTTGTGAACGTTTTGTTTCTTTCGGGAAAGCGAGATACAAAGAGTATCAAGAGACTGAAGATTACTTGGTGAAGCCTATCGGACTTGACACCTACCTTCGGAGATACCTTGAAGGATGCGCAAAAGGACTTGACGCAAAATTCCAAGAGGAAGCCGACCGTGAGAAAATCCAAAACGAAGATAAAGACTATTCAGCCAAAGTAACAGCGTTGGTAGTTCGGAACGGAGCAGAGATTGATAAGTATGTAGGCGAAAAGTTTGGCGGTTATCAGAAGGGCAGAGCGATGCCGAGTGCTAAAAGAGATTCATGTTTCGCATACGGATTCAAAGATGGTAAGAATACTCAAATCAACAAACAAGTTGGAGAGTCAACCAGAGAACAAGCAAGTAAAGTTAAGTTGCTCAAATAATCCAAATATTTAAGTTGAGAATCGTGGGGCAGTTCCTTCGGGGATTAGTCCCACGGTTTATTTAAGAAAAGATTAAAAGACATGAATATACTTTTTGACGGGAATTACTTATTCCACAAAACGTTCTCCGTGTTCTCAACCTACTACAAAGGTCAAGATATGGGAGAAGTTCTTCAAGACAAGGAGAAGCAGCAGGTGCTATTGAGAAAGTGCATAATTGATATGTGCTTTGCTTTATCGAAGTTCCGAGATATAAAGCGAGTTGCGTTTGTAATAGATTCATCAAGCTGGCGTTACAGCATATACGATGATTACAAGTACGCATTGACGAGAGTGAGAGACCCATTTTACAAGCATTTTCTGACGTGTTTAGATATGTTTGAGGCTCTTTTACGAAAGAAAGGAATAATCGTCAGTAGAGTCATGGGAGCAGAAGGAGATGACCTGCTATATGTATGGTCAATTTACTTCGGATATATTCTTGACGAGCCGTTGGTGATTGTAACGGGTGATTCTGATATTCGTCAAATAATGAATAAGAATGTAGCGTTGTTCAATAACAATTCAAAGAATCTGAGGATGTATTGCATTCCAGACCGAGAAGTGTTTTGGAACGAATACATGGAAACCGATGTTCAAGTTGTAGCTACAAAGCCGTTTGAAGTTCTTCTGTATAAAGTAATAATGGGCGATACTTCGGACAATATACCGAAGCTCAAAAAGGGATTCGGGGATAAAGCATTTGAGAAATTCATAGCAAGCATATCTCCATACCGAGAGCCGAAAGACGTTGATTTGGTTAGTATGGCTCAATGGATTGCTGGACGTTTCTCTGAGTTCGCTGGAATGAAATATGAGGAAGTATTGGGACAAGTCTTATTTAATCTAAAAATGACTTGGTTGAATTTGTCTGTTTATAACGAAACCGACTACTACACCCAGAATGGCAAGAGCCTTCTTGAGAACATGCTTGACGATGTGAACGCCAACAAGAACAATTACAAGTATAATAAGGCATACACATTAGAAGATTTTTATGGTTCGTTAATTAAATAAAGAGACAATGAAAAAGAAAACAATTATTTGTATTGCGGTTATTGTAGCCGTAGTTATCGGAGTTCTGGTGTATATGCACTACACTCCTGTTTGGGTGTCTATCTCAAACGTAATTTTCGGAGCTGTCGGCATTGTTGTAGGCTGGATTGCTCATGTGTTGTACAACAAATATATCAAAGAATAAAATTATGGGAAACGAAATTCATGATGCAATTCACGGAGCAAGAGCCGAAAGACTGAATTTGCTTTACAAAAGTTTCGGGAGCGAAAAACCGAACGATGACACAATTCAGAAGGGAGAAGAAAATGAGAATCCCTTTGAAAAGGCAGCTCAAGAAGCGGATTTGGAAAAGTCCGATGTGATGGACGCTATTCAATATGGCGGTGATATTAAGGTAGCAAAGACGGGAAAGGAAATCAAGAAACAGGTAACTGATATTTTGATTCCCGAATTAAACGCTCAACTTGCTACCAAAAAGAAAGAAGCAAACGAGTGTTTGAAATCTTGCGGGCAAGCTCCTACGAAAGATGTAAACCCGTGGTGGACTGACGACCTACGTGTTGAAGTTCCTTACAAGGTGTACGATTGGGAAGAAATGAGCGTTAAGTCAACCGATGACCGTGTTGTTGATACTCTTTCCGCTGAACATTCAGCCGATATGGAGAAGAAATACAACTACGCAAAGACGGCAGATGAAGCTGCTGCGAGACGGGAATACAATGACTGCGTTCGTGCGGTATGCAATATTGTGGTAGATTTGGAAGCGTGTCGAATTTGCCAAAGTCTCAAGGATGCGACCGAGTATGAATTGACTCCGAAGCAATTCGCAACATTCCGATTTTAACAGAAAGGACGGTGTTTTGAAGACAAGGAAAGCTCTGGGCTGTGAAGTTCGGAGCTTCTTTATTTTCCAGAGTTAATAAGGGAAAAAGTTCATAATTATGCCATCACAAAATACAGACCCAAAAGTTTGGAAATATTTCAAGACAGGAGACATTGTGAGAGATTCCGATGATAGTGTCTGGGGAAAGACCAAATTTGAAATAACGGGTTTTCACGGGAATTGGTATTGTCCTATGTTATCTACAAATATATGCGGCAAGTTCTATCCCAGCGGAAATCCTCAAAGATGTAACTTGGGTGTTCGAGAAGCAAAGTTAATATCAGCACCACGCAGACCGTTCCGAAATATGCCGAAGAAAGTTTTGATAAAACTAATGGGCAAAGGAAACGTTGAAGCCAAGCGAGAGTTCATGATGAGATTAAATACAAAAAGTTTATAAATATGTTTGAGAATGCAGCATGGTACGACAAGTTACCTGACGAAAACTTGGAAGTGTACGAGCCTCATTTGAGATTGTTCTTTGAGACTATGTACGAAAGACAAATGATTTGGAAACGTAGATTCATTGAGAAGAAAGAAAGACCTTGGACAGATAACAAGATATTTCAAGAATCGAAGTTTACCAACGTATATCGGGAATTGGACAGAAATAGTCAATGGCAAATCAAAAACATTCTCCTTGACGATTCTTTGACTTTGAAGAATCTTATTTGGAAGATGATGGTTTTCCGTTTCTTCAACAATCCTGAAACGTTCATGTTCGAGCCGAAAGGAAAGACCTTACAACCGAGCTTATTTGGAGCACCTATCAAGTCAGGACTTAAACAAGCTCAATCGAAAGACGAATTGATTGCGGCAACGAAGTGGAGAAACGGCATTCCAGATTATGACGAATATGATGAGGACGAGTTCAGCCGATTTATTGCGGGCGTTCGCAGTTCGGGTCAGAATCCTTACACGACCGCTTACTTGATAAACTCTCAAGCTACACCTGGTCAGCCGAGAGACTATTGTTATACAAGGGTGGTTATTCCTACGTTACATAAGAACATGGATAAGCTCATTGCTAAGGTGATGACAGCGAAGAAGCCAGAAGATATTATTGAGTACTTGAAAACGTTCCCTGCGGTGGCGGATTTTATTGCTCACGAGTTCTATCAGGACTTCACATACATACCGAGATACACCAACCGTAAATTCATGAAATTTGACCAAAACGACTTTACAAACGTTGGGCCAGGTGCGTCAATTGGTATTCGTCTTATCTATCCGAGTTTGAAAACCGTTCGTGAGCAAAAGAAAGCTATCTATTGGTTGAAAGACGAAGCTGATAAATGGCTTGAAAAGATAGGGAAGGAAAAGGGTGAGATGTTTCCTTATCTTGGTTGGGATTCGGCTGATGGAGAATATTTCATATATGACTTGAAGAAGCAAAAGGAATATTCAAAGGATTCTGATGCCCGTATGTATAGTGGCATAACTCTTCACCAAATTGAGATGTGGTTATGTGAGTTCCAGAAATATTGGAAGATGATTATTGGGGAAGGAAAACAGCGTTCCAAATTCGTTCCGAGAAGTAAAACCATTATAAAGAAATAAAAGCCTTATGTATGCGAAGAAGCTAACAACGATGAAAGAGCCGTTGGATATTGATTTACAACTTGCCGCAGCTGAAATTGATACTTCCGTACCGAGAATGAAATATCTGTCGAATACAGTCATGGAAACTGCCTTCGATATAGAAGCGTTCAAACTACTTTGGGAAGACATACGCACCAACGCTCCTGAAATTACGAGCCTTGACGGAAATACCGTTTTGGTAGAGTATCTTGAAGAAGCCATAATCATTCACGAGAGCTTGGAGAACAAATACATTATATTCGATTCCTCAATTACTCATAAGGTTGAGGAAGCACTTAACAGTTATAAGGAAGTAAATTGATTTTACAAACTTTTTAATACGTTAAGAAATGAGAGATTATGTATTTGTAAACAAAGACACCAAAGCAAAGGCGACCTTGCGTACAGACATAATTGATGGTAACGAAAGATTTACTATCATGTGGCTGGAAGGTGTACAAGGAACGGAATTTGAGAAGATTATGCCGTTCAAACCTGGCACTGTTATTACCAAGAAAGAAATGGAAGAGTGGTTTGAAACTTTCCAAGGCATTCTTGACGGGTACATCTACGGTGGTGAACAAGTAGTTCTTATGGGAGCTGAAACGTTTGACCTGACCATTACTCCGACTATCACGGGAGCGACTTCATGCCAACTCACGCTTTCGGGAACGAAGGAAGGAGCAGAGCCGATTCAGGACACTGTTACCGTTAATACGGGTGAGGCAAAAGTTCTCAAAATCATTGATGGTTGGGAATACAAAATCACCCTTCCTACGGGAACAATTACAAGTGGAGACCCAGGCACTTGGACAGCCGATGCCGACAAAGCGGTTGCGTTGGCTATTACTATTGAGCCGTGATAACAATAATTTCTGCTCAGTAAGAAGAAGGAGACAAAAATCAAAATTGTCTCCTTTCTTTTTGTTCACATGTTTAACAGTTATAGATACTCAAAAGAAAATATAAATCGTATAACAGATATGGCGGAATTATGGCAACAATTGGACGCTATTGATTTAGCAAACGCCAAGTTACGGGTTAAGAAAATGAGGACGATTGAAAAGGCAATTCGCTCCGATTCTCCTGATGATATACTACGAGCACAGAGAGCTTTGAGTAACATTCAAGCAAGAGATGAACAGACAATTGGCCCAAAGGCGTATTTCATTGACCCACTTGAATTCAATTCAAACTTGGGTTACAAAGACAAGTCATTTTCTTTGACGTACACTACGTTGAAGCGAATGTCTAAAACTCCCATTATCAATTCCATCATAAAGACAAGGAAGAATCAAGTAGCAGACTTCGCAGAGCCTCAAGAGAATAAATATCAAACGGGGTTTGTTATCCGAAAGAAGCCGAAAGGTGGAACTGAGCAGAAGATGGATAACAAAGACAAGAAGATTGCTTTTGCTATTACTGATTTTCTTTTGAAGGGCGGTAACGTGGGAGAATGGGAACATGATGACTTCGATACCTTCATCAGAAAGATTGTAGAGGATTCCTTGACTTATGACCAAATGACCTTTGAGATTATGCGCAATCGAAGGGGGCAAGTAGAATCGTTCATTGCAACTGATGCGGCAACATTCCGCATGGCCAACTCCTATTTTGCAAAAGACTATGACACTGCGTATTTCAAAAAAGACAAAGGACTTTGGGGAATAGATAAGGAAGATTATGGGCCAAAAATCAAGGGTTACTATCCTGCTTATGTTCAGGTTTACCAAAACATAAAGGTTGGAGAATTTTATCCATGGGAGCTTTGTTTTGGAGTTCGCAATCCTTCTACTTCTATTTTTGCGAATGGTTATGGATGTTCCGAGCTTGAAGAACTTATCAATGTAGTAACATCTATGCTTTGGGGAGACGAATACAACCGAAGATTCTTCAGTCAGGGTTCAGCTCCGAAGGGAATGTTGAGAGTGAAAGGAACGGTAAACGAAGCAGCACTACAACAGTTCAAACAGCAATGGCAGTCTATGATTACGGGAGTTATGCAAGCATGGAAAACTCCTGTGGTAAATCAAGACGTTGAATGGATTGACCTTCAAAAGAACAACCGTGATATGGAATACACGGCTTGGATGGAATATCTCATTAAGATTGCTTGTGCTATATATAATATTGACCCTGTTGAGATAGGTTGGGACATCAGCCGTTCTTCGGGCGGTGGCGGACTTTTTGAAGGAAGTCAAGAACAAAGGCTTCAACACTCCAAAGACAAAGGTTTATATCCATTACTAAAATTCCTTCAAAGGAAAATCAATAAGTACATCATTGAGCAAATTCATCCAGACTTTGAGCTTGTATTTATGGGCTTGAATGGTATGACTATTGAGCAAGAACTTGAAATGGATATCAAGAAAGTTCAGCATTTTGCTACTATAAACGAAATACGGGAGAAATACGAAATGAAGCCTTTGGATGATGGAGACATTATTGAAAGCACCGTATATATGCAAGCACGTAATGCAGCAGCTGGTTTGGGCGGTATGCCAGGTCAAGGGAATCCGAATCAACCTCAATCGGGCGTTCCTACTCCTGACGGAGAGGAAGAACAAGCAGAGGAACAGAATCCATTTGATTTATATGCCGAAGGAGACGAGGAAGAAACCGAAGATGGAGACGACACTGAAAAGGCAGAAAATTCGTTTGTAAAGGCTTTCGATAGTTTCATGGAAAAAGAATTAAACAAATAAATAGTTATGGCAGGCAGCAAAAATTTAGGACAAGTGGCGGGTATCTACGTTGGTACCACGCCACCTGAAAATATCAAAATGATATGGTGGGATAGCACTTCCAGCCAACAGTGTCATAAAGTATATGATTACAATCTAAAACAATGGGTAATACTTAATCAAGGTATTCTTTCAACCATTACTTATACGGAGCTGCGAAATATAGCTTTGACGGTTGGGTTATCTCTTGGTAAGTTCTATGTTGTTACGGATAAAGGAAATGTGCTTGCTCTATCCATTACCAGAACGAAAGTACAATATGTGGATATTTCTGGAAACCTTTTGGTTGACGATTTGGGTTCAAATATCCAATATTATGTATCTTCAAACAATCTTACCATAGATGGTGAGACGGGAGTGTTCAACCAAGAAAGCACGAAGCTGAATTTCAATTTCGTTGAAGCCGTTCCGAACGTAGATACAGCGTACATCTACGGTAAAGATAGAACTTCATCAAGTTCTTCGGTCATGCGTTTGATTAAGTTCAAGTTGAGTTCCCTTATTTCAACAGTAACGGGAAATGCTTTGACTTGGAACTCTGGATTGTATTTCAATTTCAATCAAACTCTTTTGGACTTGGGAGACAAGAAGGGCGGTGTTGTTCTTTTCGACACTTATACAAAGGAACAAGAAGTACAAGACCAATCTATTGAGAACATAGCGAACAATTACAATGCTCTTGTTTCGCAAGTGAATGCTCTTGTAACGTCAGCGACTTCGGACGTTAATATAATGAACAAAAAGATAACGGCATTACAGACGGGTGGAGAGCCTATTGATGCCGCAGCAGGTGATACTCTGTACACCGTCTTATCGAAGTTTCAGAGATACATAAACAAGTTCAAATACGCCACTGGAATCAGCATTAGCAAGAACTTCAAGGAAGCTACCGACCCAGAGTACATAAATAATAATGACACTGTGGAATCGGCATTCTCAAAGGTTCAATATTGGTTGAAGAATATTTATAGCACTTTGTCGCTATCGAAGGACTTCAAACCAGCAACTGACCCGTCATATGGTACTCCGATTCCTGAATGTGCTCCGCTTGACCCAATTGAAACTGCTATATCAAAACTTCAAGGAGTTCTGAATGATATTGGGACGATTACGGATGGCAATATAAAATCCAAACAACAAGCTGTCAATTCAAGTGGTCAAAATCGGGGAAACCGAATGGAGATAAATTTGAATCAAGGCTCTATTGCTATAAAAGCAGACCAATATGGCGGTGGAAGTACGGCTGCTGATGTTACCATAGACACTTCTGGATTTAGTGCTTACAGTCAAGCAGCTGGGAAATCTGCTCAATTAAATATGAGCGGATTATATACCAACGGTGGCGGTCAAACAAACGGTTATCCGTACAACGGACACGCTTCAGCTAATATATTTATGACAGGAAATTACGGTTCAGAATATCCTACATTGGGAGATTGGATTGCTGGATTGTATGCTTGGTCAAATAATAACTCTACATCAGCATATCCTTATGCAGATTACGGAGCTTATATTGAAAAGTTATGTGCAGCAGGACTGATTCTTGCTTGTCGTAGGTTAAGTGATTCTGATTCTGGATTGACTCTTGGTAATTTTAATTGCTATATTTCTTGTTATAACCAAAATGAGAATATAACAATTAATCTTCCACCGAAACCGCAAACAGGACAGTGTTTATGGATTAGACAGGTTAATCCGAACGGTTGTGTAATAAATGGTAATGGAAAAAACATTGTAAGAAATGCAAATGAATCGGGCGGTGCATCAAGTGTTACAGTATCGGAAAGAGGTGCTTTGTATTTCCTTTGTTTTGATGGGCAATTTTGGATGATGAATAAGCAAAATAATTAATATTATGGAACAGAAAGTAAAAATTTTGAGCAAGTATTCGATTGATGCAATTGATTACGATTTTGAGAAAAAGAAAGCCGAAGCGAGAATGAAAGACCGCATTGAGGCTTTGGGCGTTGACCTTGCCGAAGTTAAGAAGATAAATGCCAAGAAAAAGAAAACCGAAGAAGATGAATTGATTCTTGCTTCGGTTGTGGAAATTGAGAAGGAATATTCAACCCGCATGGATGAAATAAGCCAATACAAAGAGTTGATTGTTCCACCCGTTCCCGAAACTACTGACCTTGACCAAGCTGTTCCGTATTACGAAGAAAAGGACGGCAAAGTTGAGATGCTTTGGGAAGTTACTTTGAATGAACCTACCAGAGTTGCTGAAAAAATAGATTCTTTGAAGAAGTCTCTTTCAGATGGTGATTATAAAATCACAAAGTGCTATGAGGCAAGTCTCTTGAAAAAAGAACTGCCTTATGATTTGGAAACTCTTTCGGAAGAAAGGAACAAAATGCGTGAAGAAATTAACCGTTTGGAAGCATTACTGCCGAGTGATGTGAAGACTGTCAAACTTTAATAAGACAATCTCATGTGCAAGATAGTTTATTTAACGTCCAGACGTTTCGATGAGCCTTCAAACAAATTCAAGAAGGCTCTTGCGGACGAATTAAGAAAGCGAAATGTTGAAGTTGTGGTAGATAGTTCGTATGACTTCTTTAATTACTTTCGCAAGCATAAAACGTATGGAATAGCACTTGCGTTCGACTTTTACCGAGACGGGAAAGAAGGATGCGGACTGACGTTGAATAAAAATTGTTCTGCCATTGGGAGAGACTTTGCCTACAATCTGTCGAATGAATATGATATAACAACTCCGAGAATACATTGGCGAGATTTTAAGTATGTCAATTCAGACGACAGAGAGTGGTACAAGTTTTTCAATAAAGTCAGCTCAACAACAAAGGCAATATTTTATCTATGCACTTATACCAATGAAAGCGATTGGAACGCTTTTTCCGTGGCATTTGAAAATATCATAAAATTATTTGCTGATGAGATAGTTCGTTGTTTACGCTCTGAATATGATACAGAGGACTATCGCAAGAGGGTGAAAAGAGCAAAATTACGAACCAATAAAGTAAATAAATAACGCCATGGAGTGGTCATCAATAATTTCGCTAATATTCGGTGCGGGCGGTATCGGGTATGCTATAATAGCGAGAATCTTGGACAGGCGAAAGTATGAGCAAGAAGTTCGCAATGCACAAGCAGAAGCTGACTTGAAAGGAGACGATTTTTGGAAGAAGCGTTATGATGTTCTCCAATGCGAGGTTCAAAGCAAGGATGTCTGGTGGAAGGAACGTTATGATACATTATACAAAGAATTTCAACAAGAGAGGCAATTGAATAATGAAATAGTTAAATCCTTCCGTACAGAGTTAAATGAAATGAGAAGCGATTACGAGAAGCAACGAGAGCTTGACAAACAAAAATATGAAAAGCTATTGGAGCAATATCGTAAATTCGAGGAAGAAAGTCAACAACAGGAAAACGAATATAAACAACGTATTTCTCAGCTTGAGAATTTGGTTGCGAAGTATGAAAAAAGATTGATGTAATGAACAAGAGTATAACCATATCAGTAGGCGGTATCATAGCAATAGCCATTGCTGTATTTATCGGTTATCTTTGGGGGCAATCAAACGTGACCATTCCAGAGGCAGAGATAAAAGAAGTTGTAAAATGGGAGAAAGAGCCGTATGCGGTTCATGATACTATTTATGAGCCAAAACCATATCGGGTTGAAGTTCCCGTTGACCGACCTGTTTTTATTCCGACCGATACTGCAGCACTGTTTGCGGTTTGGTGTGATTATTACTTGAAAAGAGATTACAAATTGGACTTCTCTAATGATACGCTGGGAACGTTCATAGTAAATGCGTCTATCCAAGAAAATAAGCTGCTTTCTGCCACTTCTACGGTTCAACCTGTAAGGAAGATTGTAGAAAGGGAGAAAACTGTTTATAAAGTGCCCGCAATGCAACCTTGGGTTATGATAGGAACGTCACCAACGTTGAATACTCAAAAGATTCAATTTGGTTTGGATATAAAGAACAAGTACATCTTCGGAGCTTCGGGAATACGTTTGGATGATAAATATGGTTATACATTAGATTTTGGAATTAAGTTTTAACAAATAGAGCGATTATGAACAACAAGAAGGAAGTTGTAAAGAATAATCATTTCATTCCTTCTCCGTTTCCAGCTGTTACCGCTTATGAGAATGAATTTGTAAAAGTGTGGAACAATAATACGGCTGAGGCAGTTGCAGAGGTTTTGAAATATATGGCCAAAGCTACTGCCTTCGCTATTAAAGAAACGAAGGAGACAAAGAAATGATATTCAATCAGGCACAGATTCAAGATATGCTATCAATACTCAAAAGGTATGAGTTGTTGTTTATAGCAGGACAGTTGGGATTGGATTTTCTCTCTCAATCGGATAAGGATATTTTGATTGCCGCAGGGGTGGACTTGGATAAGTTCAAAAACCAAAAAGGAATAATTGAACATGCCTTTCTTTTCGGAATCCTTGCTGAAGCTATCGGAGACAAGAGAGCTCAAAATATGACTTATGCTCAATTCAAGAAGTTTCTTGCTTCGGGAAATTTCATACCATTGACCGAAGAAGAAGAATTTGCCTTGCAAACTTTGAAGAATCGAGCATACACCGATATTACGAGTTTGGGAAGTAGAATGAGAACGGGGTTGAGCAATAACATTCTACGAAACAATCAACAGCAATCGGTTTTAGTACAACGGATGATTAAGCAAAAGGCAATTAAAGCAGCCGAGCTACGAGTTGGAGCGAGAGGACTTGCGGCAGACCTTGCTGAAACGTCAAAGGATTGGGAAGTTGATTGGTTGAGAATTGCGTACTATCTTACTCACGAAGCGTTCAATTCAGGACGTGCTCAAAGTATATTAAAGAATTACGGAGCTGATGCTGAGGTTTACTTCGATGTGTACGAGGGTGCTTGTAAGCATTGTCGTGAACTTCTTTTAACCGACCCAGAGGACGTAAACAGTGAGCCGATTGTATTTAAGCTCAAGGACATTATAGCAAACGGCAATAATATCGGGAGAAAGGTTGCTGAATGGAAAGCTACCATATCACCTATCCACCCATATTGTCGTTGTACTATTAATCATAAAAAGAAGGGTTTTGCTTGGAATCCTGACCTGCGTGCTTTCACAACTCCGATAAAGAAAGTATCTAAAAATCCAAAGTTAAAGAATGTAAAGTTAAACATAAAAGTTTCAAAGTAGTATTATGGCTAAAAAGAAAATTGTACAACAGCCACCGTTCACGGTTTTAATAGAGCCGACCGAAGGCTGTAATTTGGGGTGTTCATTTTGTGGGTTAAGAGGTATGCGTAAAAAAGGAACGAAGCCTTGGAATCATATGAGCACTAAAACTGCAAAGCGTATTGCGACCGAGATAGCGAAAGCAGGTTGGAATAGCAAAATTGTATTCGCTCAACATGGAGAGCCAACGTTGAATCCGAAAATCTTTGAGATTGTAAGGATATTCCGAGAAGCGTTGCCAAGTAGTATTTTCCATATGTACACAAATGGTTATGCGGCAAACAGAGCCGAAGACACCGAAGCGTATGTGAGCGAGTTGTTTGCGTCTGGAATTAATAATCTTATCGTGGATTGCTATACAGACGAAGGAGATTGGAACTTCATCAATAAGTTGGAGAAGGAAAGTTGGAATATTGAATTTTACACAAAGGGAGTTCCGTTGTACACTAACAATCGCAAACCAAGAATCCTTTTACTTCCACCGATTAAGACCGACCATAAAATAACAAGGAAACTTGCTAACCATTGCGGAGCTGCCGCACCTTTGGATAAGTCTTATAACAATAAGCGTTGCGCCATGCCGTTCCGTGAGTTAGCTTTCCGATACGATGGCAACGTTTCTTTATGTTGCGATGACTTTCGTGGGGAATATCCGATTGCTAATATCAATGATATGGGAATCGTTGAACTTTGGAATCACGAACGTTTTCAAGCAGCAAGGATTATGTTGTATAATTACAGCCGTCATTTTAGACCATGCAGCGGTTGTACTAACATTAGTATGCGTGTAGGATTCTTGCCTGACAGTTCGGGTCAAGAGAGCCTTCCAGAAATTACTCCAGAAATCAAGAAGTTAGCACAAAGTGTGCACAAAGATGGCTTCTTGTCTCCTATAATCATAAAAAGGAAATGGGAAAAATAAAACAAAAATATCTCATAATAGCTCCGCATTCCGATGACGCTCTTTTTTGTTGTTCTCACGTTTTGTTCTTCCCTGAATATGAAGTTCAGGTTTTGACCGTAGAGAATGACGAGAAACGAGTTTCAGAAGATGCGAAGTTATTTGAGTTCTTAAACATTACCTTTCATCATTTGGAGCTTGATTTTAAGGATGAAAGTTATTACGGATATAATAAGGCATACCCGAAGGGAATAACATTGGAGCATGCTTACAAATATCTGAATGAATACTTCGGGCGTGAGACTTTGAGCGAGATAGAAGACACGTTGATTGAATGGGTAAGAAAGTTTTTGAAGAAAAACAAGGGGTATAAAATTCTTGCACCTTGGGGAGTTGGACACCCTTTTCACTTCTTTGTCCGAGAAACATTGCAATCGGGATTCTCCGATATGGACTATTATCGGGAATTTCCTCATTCATACAAGAGACGTTCTCAAGCACAAGTTGAAGAACAAAGGAAAGATTGGTATTTGGAACGTTCAGTACCAGTGGAAGAGTTTGCTGATATTAAGTGGAAATTAGCATCCAAGTTCTATCGTTCTCAATCGGGTTTACTCTTTTACGAACAGGGTTATATAAAGAAAAACCTACCTGAAGAAATATGGCGAAGATATGATTCAGACTTACCATTTTAAGGATTATGAGAATACTTATAGCAGATTTTGAGATTGCTAAATACGGTGGAATCGTAGAGCATGTAACAGCGAAGGTCAAGGCATTAAAAGCTCTTGGCCACGTTGTCGATATAGCTCAATTGTCCGCTGCCGCAACAACTCAAAAAACTTATGATAACAAAGTGAAGAAATTTGAGAATGGTACTTTCAGCGAAGGCTTGAAGGTTAATTCTCAAAATGGCGGTTATGAATACGATGAAGCAACTGGATATTGGAAGAACAATTATTATGGATTCTTTCTTCCACCCAGTAACCGTATCGGAGTATTTGAAAAGAACGCTTTGGAAAGATGGCATAATCTTGTTGAGAAGTTCGATTTGATTATGTGGAACTTTATGCCTACGAAGTCAAGTGCTTGGGGAAAGGGTGATTTTTCTTTTTGGTGGAAGTTCTATGACCTTCCTACCGATAAGATAAAGCAAATATTCATTGCTCACGATGCGTACTTTGATGTACGTGCTTCAAACGTTACTGCCCTACGGGAGAAGATATTGTTTATAGAGTGTGCTCATATTGCTGCATATCGTTGTTGCGAGCATCTGGGAATACCAAGAACGTTATTGTTGAATCCGAGATACCTTGAAGAAGGAGCGAGAATGCCAATCAAGATGATGCAGAAGCGTGAAATTGACTTCTTTGCCGCTCATATATTCAAGTCTATGAAGCACGTTGACGACCTTATCAGAGCCGTACCGCATTTCAATCAAAAATCGGAATACTCCGTACAGATAGCAGGTTCAGGAATAGAACAAGCCTATATGGTAGCTCCTACGAAATGTAAAGAGCCATACAAGGTAAGCAGAAAGCGTGACCCAGATATTGATTCAGAATATCTTGGACAAAAGATTTGGGATGTAGCGGAACAATATGGCATGGAATATCTTGGTCAGATAAGTTCCGAAGAAGTAAACCGAAAGTTGAGGAACGCTAAATTTGCGATTGACCCAAGTTGGGCTGCTCATTATTCTCAATATTGTCGTACTCATATAAACGGCTTTATTATCGAAGCTATGTTGAATGGGTGTTATCCTGTTTTGCGTGATTATAGAGGACTGATGAAGGGCGTGGACGAGGATTTATATGACCCGTTGTTTGAAAACATCAACGCAATCATTATTCCATGGAACGCTACACCGAAGGAATTTGCGAAGGCTTTGAAGAAAGCCGAGAGAATGAGCCCAGCCAAATATTTGAAAGATACCAGAGAGAATTTTGCTTTGGTTCACGAGTTATTCAACGCAAAGAATAACATGAAAGAAGTCATTCGACTTGTTAAGGGTGGAAAGAAACTTGTAAACAAAGAGCTTGAAAAAGGTAAGGATTCACCAACGGTTAAGAAAATTACAAAAGAGATAATGGAAGATTTTTACCATATTGATTTACCGATTGAGTGGGAGACTGATTAAGCCCAGTTATTATCTAACCATATGTAACGATAAATCATAAATGTTTAATAATCGTAAAATATGGACGAAATTAAAAAAGCACGCCAAGTAGGCGACCAACACCCATCAAAGCCTTGGGTGTGGACGGAGTACAAGCCTGGCAAGTTTGATTGGAGACCTATGAAGGGAAAGAAGGCAACAACGGCTTCTTCTGACGATGATTCGGGAGATGACGACAATGCTGGAGCAACCAAGAAAACTCCGTCAAAGCCTTCTGCCGCACAAGTAGCAGGAGCGAAGGCGAAAGCTGGCAAACCCATGAACTCTCAGCAACTGTTAGTTTGGGCTCAAAAGACTTCTGATGATAACCTTCTCAAAGTAGCTAACAGCAAGAACGGAAACGCTCAAATGCGAAAGATAGCGTATGACGCTTTAGAAGCAAGAGGGTTTGATATGTCGCAAGTTGATACTTCGGGAACGCTTGCCCAACTTATGAAGATGACAGGCAAAGGAAGTCCGAAAGCTCCGACAACGGGAGATGATGACGATGAGGTTGATGTAGCCGATACAAACGAAGAAGCCGAAGTTGATATTGATGACGATTCCGATGGAGATTCAGACGGCATCAAAATTACGGAAAAGTGGTATCTTGACAAAAATGACGACCGTGTCAAAAAGATGTTCAATCTGAAAACAAAAGAAGGACGTATCAAATACGACCAGTTTGTTTATCGGATGAAGAAAAAAGAGAAGGATTACAAAGACCCAGTTGAAGTAGTTCAGGACTTGAACGAACAATATTTGGAGTTCCTTGATAACGATGAACAACGGTTCATGATTTCAGCAGGTGGAGCTGGTATTGGTAAATCATACGGCTTCAATAAAATGGCTGAACTCCTCAATATGAAACCGTTTGAGGAAGGAGACTCACCAGGGGATGGAGATTACGACATCTTTGAAGCTCCTGACGTTAATTCGGGCAAACAGCTTTTGAATATTCTCAAAGCCCATAACGGTAAAATCATTGTATTTGATGATAACGATAAAGTGTTGAAGAGAGCCGACTGCGCAAGTGTTATGAAGAAGGCTACTGCTACAACAGGCAGACGTATCGTTGGCGACCCAGATGATATCAAACAGAACTTTGAATTCACTGGACGTATCATTATCATGACCAACAAAGACCTTTCGCAGTTATCCGAGAACGAAGACACGAAAGCGATTATCAGCCGTGCAATGATGGTATCGGAAATCTATATGACCGTACCAGAAACAATACAAGTAATGGAGAGCCGTTATCAGGATTATGAATTCAAACAAGCTCCGAGACTTGACGATGAAGGAGAAGATAAGAAGGAGCGTGATGAAATTTTGAGTCTTATCAAAAAGAATCAGAAGAACATTGACCCTGCTCAATTCACAACCCGTACTTTCCAAGAGATTTTGGTGAACAAAAGAAAAGTGGACAACGCAAATGAAAAGCGTTCCAATCCAGCGTTTGCTGCTCTTATCGGTACAAAGAATAAGGATTGGAAAGAAGTGGCATTGGGAGTTCTCACGAAAGCTGCTGTGAACGATATTGAAAGAAGCTCCGAAGATACTTTTGAAAAAGGAGAGGATGATGAGTTGGAGAAGGCTGAGGATATTATTTTGGGAGATGAATTTGAAAAGGGGGATTCTGCCGATGACGGAGTTGATTACACCGTAGATGATGACGATGAAGAAGACATGGATGAAGTAACAAAGGCTGAATTGCTTCTTCTTGGTGATGATTACGGAGTTTTTGAAAAAGCTGAATTTTCCGAGAAGCAACGTAAAAGTTTGGCGAAGAAAAAAGAAGCTATGCCCGATGGTTCATTCCCAATTCGTAATACTTCGGATTTGAAGAACGCAATTCAGGCGGTTGGAAGAGCGAAAGACCCAGCAAAAGCGAAAGCATGGATTAAGAAACGTGCGAAAGCTCTTGGAAAGGAAGATTTGCTGCCCGACACTTGGAAAGCGAACACAAATGACTTCTTTGGTGAAGATATGGACTTGCAAAAAGCTCAAAGCATTCTTGGAATTGGAAGCGGAATAATGGGATAAAATATGGAAGATATAAGAAAGGCATTGGAAACAATAGCTCTTCAAAATGCGAAGGGCAAAGTGTCTGATGACCTTCTTATAAAGGCTTGCGATGCTTACAAGATTAAGTCCGAGACGTTTGACGATTCTTATGACTATCATGTATGCGTCGCAAAGTCTTTATATGACCACATAAATGGTATAGAGCCGAACGATGAAATCAATAAGGCTATCGTGCCAGGTCAAACGAAGGTTGTCGATGGAGTGGTGTATATTTACACTGCCACTCCGAATGCAAAGACACAATATGATTGGCGTGTTCTAAAACCAAAGACCGCATCAAAAGTGGGGCGTCAGGTAGATGCGGCAAAAGCCGATTCAAAACAGAAGTACGTCAATGAATTATTCCCCAATGATTTAAGCACGTTAAAGGTGATTAAAAAGTTAGGTGGAAGTACGGGAGCGCAACTTGTTGAAGATAGCAGAGGCAATCAGTACGTGATGAAGAAGGGCAGTAATACGTCCAACGAGCACGTCAAGTCCGAGTATATGACCAACCAGTTGTACGACCTTCTTGGTTTACGAGTTCCCGACTTTGAATTGTACGAGGAAAACGGAGAAGCAATATTGTTGTCAAAATTCATACCGATGACCCGTATGCCGTCTGCAAAAGATTATGATGAGATGGCGAAGGGTTTTGCGGTTGATGCGTTGTTAGCTAACTGGGATATTTATCAAAACGACAATTGCTTAATTGATTCGGCTGGTAGAGTTATCCGAGTGGATAATGGCGGTGCTATGGAGTATCGTGCTCAAGGTTCAAAGAAAACTTTTGGTAAGAGTGTTACAGACTTCAACTCAATGTTGAACTACAATCCGAGTGTTCTTGGAAATCTATCGTTACAAGATAAAGTGAATCAGTTGGATGAGCTTTTGAAGAAACGTGATGATGTAATAGGATTCTTGGTTGAAAGTAATTCTAATTTAGTAGGAGTATTTGATGGGCGTTTCAAAGACCTTGAAAATATCAAGAATCAACTTGAAGCGAAAATAAACAAGAATCAACGCAAGATTACTCCGAGAAAGCTCAAGAGTGATGCGGACATGTACAGAGAGTTATCCGAAGATGAATTGGATGCTATCTGGAAAGCTCAACAAGGTAGTGATTATTATAGCAAACTCAATGCTACGAATTACACCGTTGGTTGGGAGCTTTTGAGTGCTATTTGCGAAGAACGAGGATTCACTGCCCGTCCAGAGGTTGTAGATGAAACGGAGTATTGGAATAGAGTAAAGGGTTCAAAGTATCAAATATTTCGTGGGCTATCGTCTGGAAGCGGACATGATGCGGAATATTATGCTGATGACTTCCGATATAATGACAACTGTTTCTATGGAACTATTGGTATTCACGGTTCAGGACTTTATTTCCACGTGAACGATGGTACTGGTAATAAGGACAACACAAAGACTACTTTCAAAAATTCCGATGCTTATAAGAACGCAAGGAGTTATGCAGGTAGTTCGGGAGAAATACTTGAGTGCGCTCTTGACCCCAAAGCAACTGTTGCATTAGTTCCCGACTTGAAGAAAGAGATTCTTTCAATGGTAACATTCGACAAAGCAGCAGTTGATGCGAAGCAGCTTGAGATTGATTCTCTTAACAAGACCTTATCGCAGCAGCAGGATGACCTTAACAATATAACGGATAAGACCGAGAAGGACATCAAAACAAAGATGCACTGGGATAACGATGTTCTTGTTATGCACCAATTGGAAATCGACAATACTGATTGGGGAGCTACGGACGCAGACGGCAATCCAGATTATCCGAGCTTTGAGGATTTTGTTGAAAAGAAGATGTTTGATTGGGTTAAGAAGAATGGC
>OGMT01000031.1_pt1 | contig 119199 bp, 77 predicted proteins | sample 1573271 | NCBI WGS metagenome assembly OGMT01 (sample SAMEA2582000, study PRJEB24529) | metagenome | biome: Human gut stool | place: China | collected 2011 | reverse complement strand
TCATTGCCCGGCAATATATACTTACCGCCGTCTACGGCAGCGCCATACTGGCTCAATCCCATAGGAACGGCTGCGCTGTATATCTTCTTGTCATGCTCCAAGATGCCCGCCAATGTCACAAACTCACCATTGCCCAAGAAGTTCTCAGACATATAGGCCTTTACTTTCGTATCGTTGGTCTCGAATGTTTCGGCCGCTACATCCAGATAGGAAAGCAAGAACATCTTAGGCAGATACAGGTTGCCGTCGGCATATTCCGTAGGGCCGTCGCCGGTGGAAGCAGTGATGATATATTTGTCATAAATGCCATAGGTCGTAAATCGCTTGACGGCAAACTCTCCCGAACGCGCCTGCACTTCGTTGTTGGAGTTCATGACATAAGAACGGGTGGTGCCGGCATTTCCCTGATTATAAGTCAGCCCATAGAGATAGCGATCTTTATAGAACACCCACTGGGAAGCGCCGTCGTTGACAAGTCCGTTGTTGACGGTAGAGATGACACCCTCGTCCAAAGTCTTGGAAGTCAGCAACACGTTCACCGTATTGTTTGAAGCAGTGACAGAGGAGGCGACTACAAAATCACCTTTGGACCCATTGGCGTTTCCGCCGCCCGGCACTTCCGTATCCGTACAAGATGTCAATACCGGTCCCGCCATTGCAGAGGCGAAAAGTCCGGCTAATAAAAGATTCTTTTTCATGTTGTTGTTACTTTAATTATATTACACTAATCGTTACCGGTTTATTCATTGTTTCAATTGCCGAAGTATACGCGTACCTTTCCATAAAATGCTCGTCCGGCCTTCTGCAAGCTGAAATTATCATACAGTTGCTCGTCCGTAAAGTTCCTGCACTCGAATGACAGATTATAACGTCCGTCGCGAAGGCTGTAGGATAGGGACAGATTATGCGAGAACTGGCTTGGAACCACATAGTCGCCTTTATTCGAACCGATTTTGGACGAATAGTACGTGAAGCTGTGCAAGTACTGATTATCGTAGGACACAGTCAGTGCATTTCCTTTTCGTCCGAGGTCCCGCCAGTAGAATGTCACGTCGGAATCGGCAAAGATATACGGCAGGTTGGGCATACGTTCTTTGTAGGCAATGTTCTCCGCACTGCCGGATATGGAAGTCTTCATATTATCGCGCACGTCCATCTGCGTGAAATTACCGCCGACACTCACCCATTTGCCGAAGCCGTAACGGGCGGATATGTTATATCCCTTCGTCAGCACCTTTCCGTAGTTTATATAAGTGGCTGCCGACTTGCCGCCACTCAGGTCGGTTATGTTACGCTGGATATAATCCTTGGTATTGCGATAAACCAGCCCTCCTTCCACATATACGGAATGTCTGCCGAAAGTCCTGTTATAGCTTAGGTTCAGGTTTACGTTATCGCTGTTCTCCGGTCTGATGCCGATGTCTCCCATTTCCAGATCCTCATTGCCGAACATCTCTTCTATGGTGGGCAGGCGGTAGGCTTTTTCATAAGAGAGTTTTGCCTGCAGTCCCGGCAGGATGAAATAAGTTCCGGCAGCCCCATACCCTATGGAGTTTACGCTACGGGTAGTGCGCACATAGTCGTTTTGGTTGGCATCGGTGGCTACCGGTCCGGCAACAAACTGGTTGTAATACTTGCCGAACACAGATAAGTTCCAGGTTTCGGACGGCATCAGACGGTAAGAGACACCGGAGATGTTCTTGCGGGTCTCCTTCGCTATGGCATCCGACTGTTCCTCTTTGGCAAGCAGAGAAGTATTGGAACGGCTGAAAGTGTTCAGCACATGGTTGAAAGTCAGCATGTGCATCTTGCCAAGGCGATAATTGGCGGTGAACGTACCATTCCAGTTGTTATTGTCGGCACGCGAATGTTGGTAGGACTGTTCTCCGGGAGAGTTCAGCAACTTCCTGTCTCCATACCAGTTGTATTTATAGGAAGCGGTGTCCACATTCGTTGTCAGGTTCTTGTTGTAGTTGACAGTCAGCGCCACATCCAGCCCTTTTGCCAACAAATTACGCTTGTAATATTCCAACGAAGGCATCAGCGAATGTCCTTTCCTGTGTTTCTGGCCGTAAACGATGTCCTGACGCACTCCGGTCTGTATGTCCTGATACATATTGGAGTAGGTGAAACCCAGCATCAAACGGTCCGCCCATTTCTTGTCGACCACCCCCACTTTGCCAACGACCGCTTCATTATGGTACGTATCATTGAAACGTTTGACGCGCACCTTTTTATCGCGGTCTATCCTGCCCGTCTCAAAGTCTTCTACCGGAGCTTCAATGTGATAATCATTGTCCGAATAGTTCTGAAAAGCATTGATCTCATAGGTGAAGCCGTTCTTGAAGGTCTGTCCGAAGTTCACGTTGGATTTATGCGTATTGAATGAGCCGTAGGAATAGGATGCATCCAAAAACCAGCGGCGGCGTTTCTTGTTCGTGACGATATTGATGACCCCGCCGATGGCATCCGTCCCGAACCCCACAGGCACTACGCCTTTATAGACTTCGATACGGTCTGCAAAATTCACCGGAATATTATTCAGTCCGAAGAGCTTCCCACACCTTCCTGTGGAACGCCGTCGATAAACACCTTTACATGTTTTCCGCTGAAACCGTCCAGCATAAGCTGCATGTCCGACCCTACCCCGCCCGACTCGCGCAGCTTCATGCCCGGCGCTTTGGCCAGTGCGTCACTCAGGTTCTTGGTTGTATTCTGCAATTCCTTCGTATCCACTGCCACAGCATTGAACGCCGAACGCTTGAGGCGGCTTACCCCCGTCGACACTACCGTCACTTCGTCCAACTGCTGGGTTTCGGGACTGATTGTTATGTTCTGCCTCACCCGTTGCCCTCTGAGCAGCGTCACCGGTTTCTCTACGGTTTTATAGCCGACAGCCGACACCACCAGCGTATAGTTTCCCGCGGGTGCACTCACATGATAGATACCTTCCTGATTGGTTATTCCCCCATGACCGGTTCCTTTCAGGTAGACCGTCGCAAAGTCCACCACTTCTTTTTCCGTAGATATGACCTTACCGGAAATCATTGTTTTTCCCGGCTTCTGCGCATAGGTGGAAAAGGCGCACGCCGACAGGAAGAACAAGGATAGATTTAATATGGCTGTTTTCAATTTTGAATGACTGTTAAGTTGTTACTAATACCGGATGCAAAGGTCATCAGAAAAAGAAAGCCCCGCAATCACCTGTTTTAGGTAATTACGAGGCTGCCATATTCAGAAATATATCATACCCACAATCACTATTGATAGGTATATCACATAAAAAAGGACAGTTCTACTCCCGACTCATCAAACGATGTTCCGCCATTTGTTCGTATTTCGTGCCGGGACGGCCATAGTTGGCATAAGGATAAATAGAGATCCCGCCGCGCGGGGTGAAAATTCCCGTAACCTCGATGTACTTGGGGTTCATCAGGCGGATAAGATCTTTCATTATGATATTCACGCAGTCCTCATGGAAAGCGCCATGATTGCGAAAACTGAACAGATAGAGTTTCAGGCTCTTGCTCTCCACCATTTTCACATCGGGAATATAGCTGATGCGGATTTCCGCAAAATCCGGCTGCCCCGTTATGGGACAAAGGCTGGTGAATTCCGGACAGTTGAAACGTACCCAATAATCATTACCGGGATGCTTGTTGTCAAACGCTTCCAGCACTTCCGGAGCATAGTCCTGTTTATATTCGGTTTTTCTTCCCAGCAAGGAAAGCTGGTCTTTTAACTCGGCCATATTATTCTTGATTAAAATGTTAGTAATTATCCTTTTCCCGCCAGATACTTCTCCAGCCCCTCACGCCTCAGCTTACATGCCGGACAATGTCCGCACCCGTCACCGGGGATGCCGTTATAGCAGGTGAGCGTTTCGTGGCGGATCAGGTCGAGCACTCCCAGCTCATCCGCCAATGCCCAAGTCTCGGCCTTGTCAATCCACATCAGGGGCGTGTGAAAGACAAACTGCCCGTCCATGGCAAGGTTGAGCGTTACGTTCAACGATTTGATGAAAGTATCCCGGCAATCGGGATACCCGCTGAAATCCGTTTGCGACACACCCGTCACGATGTGATTGATGCCCTTTTCGCGGGCATAGACGGCGGCAATGCTAAGAAAGAACAGGTTGCGTCCCGGCACAAAAGTGTTCGGGAAACTATCCGCCGGTTTTTCCTCATCCATAGCCATACCGGTGTCCGTCAAGGAGTTGCGTCCCAGCTTGCCGATGAGCGAAACATCCATCACTTCAAACTCCACTCCCGCTTTACGCGCTATCTCCCGCGCCAAGTCCACTTCCTTCCGGTGCTTCTGCCCATACAGGAAACTCAACGCATATACTTTCTTAAACTCACGCTTTGCCCAGAACAGGCAAGTTGTCGAATCCTGCCCACCGCTGAACACGACCAATGCTGCTTCTTTGTTCACCCTTGATATTAATTTATTGTTTGACGATTGAGAGACCATTAAATCTCACTGATTTTCCACACTTTATAGGATATTCCCTCATCATAGACATCGCTTCCGTCTATTCTCTTGATTGCGTTCACCACCCGGATTGTCACCGGAAGAATCAGCACCTCATACAGGGATTTCAGCACAATCTGGATGCACATCATCACCAGCAGCTCCTGCCACGCGATGATGCCTCCAAACGCCACCGGAAAGAAGATCAGCGAATCGGCAGTCTCACCCGCCACCGTCGACCAAATGGCGCGTGCTGAAAAGTGCCGTCCGCCGCTTGCCACTTTCATGCGGCTCATGACGTAGGCATTTAAAAACGAGCCCACCAGAAATGCCGACAAACTTGCCGCGACAATGCGCGGCGCCATGCCAAAGACAAAATTGAAATGGGGCGCCCCTTCCCAAAAGGGAGCAGCCGGCAGGGCAACGGCAATCAGTCCCAGCATCACCACAAAGAAGTTCATGGCAAAGCCGCTCCAGATGATCAGGCGCGCCTTGCGAAATCCCCACACTTCGGCAATGCAATCGTTGATGATATAGGAAACGGGAAACACTAACAGTCCGGCAGTAACGGTGATGCCGAAAACCTGAATGACTTTTGTCTCAAGAAGATTGGCCGCTATCAGACAGACATTGAACAGAATGCCCAGCAGCATAAAAGGTACAGATACTTTTTGCTTCATACTCCTGTTTTTTACGTGGTGTTCTAGAATACACGACCGCTATTCGCGGCATCTCATTGTTAAACCGGGCGCAAAGATACGCTTTCTTTCGGTGACCTCAAAACCATTTTAAATTTAAGTTGTTCAAAGCACATTCACCAAAACCTAACTTAAATGAAAACAATCTTAAAAGCAGTGTTTCTGCTGTGCTGTGCAATGCTGTCGGCATCCGCAGCCCGCGCACAAAAAAAAGTGATTATCGAGGAAGAATCCCCCAAAGGCGTCGTACTGGTGACCATAGACAAGGCAGGCGACGAAATTATCCGCATCATGAACGAGTCGCAACTCACCTACATCCACGAACCGCAAGCGCCCCGTTTCCTGCTGACGGACAGAAAAGGCAAGTTTGCCCTGGGTATCGGCGGCTACGTACGTGCCACAGCAGAGTATGACTTCGGAGATATCGTAGACAACATCGACTTCATCCCGGCTTATATCCCCAACGGAAGCAAAATCAGGAACCAGTTCCAAATGGATGCCGGCACTTCCACCATTTTCCTGAAACTGGTGGGGCATACCAAAATCCTCGGAGATTTCGTGGTGTACACCGCCGGCAACTTCCGGGACGGCTCCAGCAAAGGATTCCAACTGCGCAATGCCTACGTCTCTTTCCGGGACATAACGGTGGGCTACACCTACGGCGGCTTCATGGACTTAGGCGCACTGCCTTCCACAATCGACTTCCAGGGTCCCGACGGAGCGACTTTTTATCGCGCCACCCAACTGGCATATACCTACAAGGGACTGAAGAATTTCCGCTTCAACGCTTCCATCGAAATGCCCTCCGTAGACGGAACAACCAATGACGGACTCACCATCGCACAACAGCGCATGCCGGACTTCACCGCCTATGCACAGTACGGCTGGAACAGCAAAAGCCATTTGCGCGTGGGCGGGCTTATCCGCAGCATGACCTACACCGATGCGCAGAGCGACAAGGCGCATGCCGTCACCGGGTTCGGCGTGCAGGCATCCGCCACTTTCAATCTGGGCAGGCAATGGCAGGTGTTCGGGCAGGCCACTTACGGAAAAGGCATCGGACAATACCTCAACGACATCAGCAACCTGAATGTGGACATTGTTCCCGATCCCGACAACGAAGGAAAGATGCAGGCGCTGCCCATGCTGGGCTGGTATGCAGGCCTGCAATACAACATCAGTCCGAAGGTGTTCCTTTCGAGTACATACAGCATGTCGCGCCTCTATTCCGAAAACGGCTATCCTGCCAACGAAGCGGATACCTACCGTTACGGGCAATATTTCGTAGCGAACCTGTTTTGGAATGTCACTCCCGACATGCAGGTGGGCGCGGAATACCTGCGCGGCTGGCGTACCAATTTCGACAGTTCCGCCAATCATGCCAACCGCATGAACCTGCTGGTACAATATTCTTTCTAATCTGTATAAAAACGAAGAAGGGGGATGTTCCGAACCTCGGAGCATCCCCCTTCTTCCATATATAAAGGTTGGATTATGAAATATCAGAAGCGATAGTCTATACTAAGGCCGAAAACCTTGTTGGTGCGGCTGTACACGTTTGTACCGGGCACGCCTATGCCATTATAGTTTTGAGTTGTCTTTGTATAATCTTCATAATTGGTCCACATATAGCCCACATTCAAATCGGCTCTTTCCGAGAGCTGCAACTTTGCTCCGAATCCCAAAGAGTATGAGTCGCAAGAGAAACTGGTGTCAGACTGATAATCATCGGACAAACCGTAATCGGTGAACTGTACGCCGCCACTCAGCGTCAGTCTGCTTATCACGTCCCATTCTATACCTGCCAGGTACTCGTTCGTTCCCTTTGTCAGATACTTCTGTTTGCCGTTGGCCATACCTGCGTTTTTATCATCATAGAAGTGATATTCCACCGATGCACGCAGCACAGGAAGGAACTCATAGGCAGCAGCCACCGAAAGCATGGCAGGGATGTCGTTCGGAGTGTTCACTCCATGCTTGTAGTCACCCAGCTCGGTTTCGGGAGCGCCCAACATACGGAGCGAGTTCACTTTGGTATTATTCTCTATGTTCAAATTGGCCTTAAACTCATATTTCGCACCAATGTTCAACTTGCCGAATTTGGCATCCAAGCCGATAACCGGAGTAAATCCCCAACCCGTCTGGCTGCAATCCAAATCAATACCGATGAGTTCGGTGCCGGTGGGTATCGTTCCTCCTGCGGGTGAAGGCAATTCAACGGCGGAACTTGCTTTCAGCGCTCCTTCGTACCCACCTGTGAAGTAGTTCATACGTCCGCCCGCAAAAGCGGAAAGCCAATCCGTTATTTTATAAGTCAAGCCCAACTGTACGGAATAGATGTATTGTTTGCCGTCCATGTAGCTTTTCAATGAATAGGCATTGCCCGGAATACCCTTTTGCCCCAATCCGCCTATCACCATGGCGTCGAACATGGACAGACCGTCATCGAACGATGCCTTTCCTCCACCACCGGTAATGGCAAAGAAACCGGAAATAGTCCAGTCGCCTTTCTTATAAGCGGCAAACACACTGGGGATGACGGGCGCCGATGCCTTACCCTCATAATACTTATCCAATCCCAAGGCTTCACACGAAGCATCAATATCTCTTGTCTGAAAAGCGCTTTGGACACTCAAGGATGTATAAAATCCGTCTTTCGGCAAAAAAGCCAGACCCGCAGGGTTGGACAAGGCAGCATCTACACCGGTAGTATTTGCGCCGCGAGACAGCATACGAAGGAAAGCAGGATGTTGATTTGTATTTGTCAGGAGACCTCCCGCAAAAGTTGGAATTGAAACGATTAGCATCGCAATGCTAATCAATGAAATTTTTCTCATCTAAATCTTTTTTATTGTTTTCGGACGCAAAGGTACAATAATCCTGCACATGAAAAACTGTTTTGTGCATTAATTTTGTGACAGGACAAGGAATTAATTGAAAAAATCAATAGTTTCTATTGAAACATTTAAGATGTACACTTATATAAATAAGGTGTTTCTTTATAAGCCGGACATTTCTTTCCTTGCCACTACTACGTTCAGCACACAGCGTTCTTATCATTAAGAGAAAAAGCCACTGAAGCTAAATCTTTCCACCATGGAGTAGTTTTCGTTCCTCCATGAGGTAAGTTTCTTTCCACCATGGTGGAAAGAAACTTACCCCATGGTGGAAAGGAATGGGCAAAGCAAGGAAAAGCATTAACCGCCGGAAAATGAAACTATAAGATTAACCCGCCCGATATTTCCTAAACCTTATTATCTTTGTATGTGTTATTTCTATGTAATAATAAAGCATAACATTGCTAAAAACTAAAAACTCATGGCATATACTATTGCATTCTTCGGCAGCAAGCCCTACGATGAGGCTTCATTCAATGAAAAAAACAGTGAATACGGTTTTGAACTCCGTTATTATAAAGGGCATCTCAACCTGAACAACGTCATACTGACGCAAGGCGTGGATGCAGTGTGCATCTTCGTGAACGATACGGCCGACGCGGAAGTCATCCGGCAAATGGCGGCAAACGGCGTGAAACTGCTTGCCCTGCGCTGCGCCGGATATAACAACGTAGACCTGAAAGCAGCCGCCGAAAACGGCATCACCGTAGTACGCGTGCCCGCCTACTCCCCCTATGCGGTGGCCGAATACACAGTCGCCCTCATGCTTTCCCTCAACCGGAAAATACCCCGCGCCACTTGGCGTACGCGCGACGGGAACTTCTCGCTGCATGGGCTTCTGGGATTCGACATGTACGGCAAGACAGCAGGTATCATCGGAACGGGAAAGATTGCCAAAAAGCTCATTACCATTCTGCGCGGTTTCGGCATGAACATCCTTGCCTACGACCTCTATCCCGACTACAATTTCGCCAGGGAACATCAGGTGGTATATACCACACTGGACGAACTGTACCATAGCTCGGACATCATCTCCCTGCACTGCCCCCTTACCGAACAGACCAAATACCTCATCAACGACTATTCCATCGGCAAGATGAAAGACGGCGTGATGATTATCAATACCGGACGGGGACAACTCATCCACACCAACGCTTTGATAGAAGGACTGAAAAACAAGAAAATCGGTTCCGCCGGACTGGACGTGTACGAGGAAGAAAGCGAATATTTCTACGAAGACCAGTCGGACAAGATCATCGACGACGACACCCTGGCGCGTTTGTTGTCATTTAATAATGTAATCGTAACCTCCCACCAGGCATTTTTCACGCGTGAAGCACTCGCCAACATTGCCGCCACCACCCTGCTGAACATAAAAGACTTCATGGAACATAAGAAACTGGAAAATGAAGTCAAACTGTAAAAGACTTTTTATAGAACATTAATCATCCGCGGCCCAAACTTTCCTACACGCTTGCTTGTTACATACAGATAAACCATTAAAAAAAACAGGTTATGAAAAAAGTAATAGACAAAGCCGAGAGCCGCGGACGTTCTTTATACGATTGGCTCGACAGTTACCATACATTCAGTTTCGACGGATACTACAACCCGCGCCGTATGAACTTCGGAGCCTTGCGCGTACTGAACGACGACCGTATAGCCCCCGGCGAAGGCTTCGGCACCCATCCCCATAAAAACATGGAGATTATCACCATTCCCTTGAAAGGCCGGCTGCAACATGGCGACAGCAAGCAGAACCACCGCACCATCACCCCGGGCTACATCCAGACGATGAGCGCCGGCACAGGCATCTACCACAGTGAGATGAACGGCAGCGACACCGAAGAAGTGGAACTCCTTCAAATCTGGGTGATGCCCGAAAAGCTGAATACCCCTCCCGCCTATCAGGACTATGACATCCGTTCCTACCTGCACAAGAACGAGCTTGCCCTCATCGTGTCTCCCGACGGCAACGCTCCCGCCAAAATGCTGCAACAAACCTGGTTCTCCATTGGAGAGGTGGAAGCCGGAAAAAAGACGGGCTACCACCTGCACCAGTCACACGCAGGAGTGTACATATTCCTGATAGAAGGCGAAATAAAAGTGGACGGCACAGTGCTTTCACGTCGTGACGGCATGGGAGTGTACGAAACCAACAGCCTGGAAATAGAGACCCTGAAAGACTCGCATATCCTGCTGATGGAGGTCCCGATGTAGGGCTTTTGCATAAAATAACAGCGAAAGCGGAAGTTTGTGTAGCGTTTTTCGTAATATTGCGCTATAATTGAATCCGTACAATGAAACTTGATTATATCTACCATAGCGGCTTCGCGATTGAAGCGGACGGCGTGACAGTCATCATCGATTACTACAAAGACACCTCGGAAGAGGCGCCGAACCGGGGAATCGTGCATGACTGCCTGCTAAAGAAACCGGGGATACTCTACGTGCTTTCCTCGCATTTCCACCCCGACCACTTCAACCGCGAAGTTCTTTCATGGAAGGAAGAGCGCCCCGATATCCGGTATATCTTCTCCAAAGATATTCTGAAACATCGGCGTGCAGCGGCGGAAGATGCCACCTATATAAATAAAGGCGACGTCTACGAAGACGGACACATCCGCATCGAAGCCTTCGGCTCCACCGACGTCGGCATCTCCTTCCTGATAGACTTGCAGGGCATCCGCCTGTTCCACGCCGGCGACCTGAACAACTGGCACTGGAGCGAAGAGTCCACCCCGCAGGAAATACGCAAGGTCGAAGGCGACTTTCTCGCAGAAATAAAAATCCTGCAACAAAAGGCCCCTCTGGTAGACGTAGCCATGTTTCCGGTGGACAGCCGCATCGGAAAAGATTACATGCGCGGTGCGGAACAATTCGTGGAACGAATAAAAACCACTATATTTGCACCAATGCACTTCAGCGAAGACTACCGGGGCGGCAACTCATTCCGCACTTTTGCCGAAAGCAAAGGCTGCCGTTTCCTGACGATTTCCCGCCGGGGTGAGAGTTTTGATATTACTAAATAAAACATAGCATTATGAAAAATTTAACACAAGTTCTTTTTGCACTATTCTGCCTTTGCATGCCCGCCTTGCTGCACGCCCAACGGGATGACAGTAAGTATCTGGCCGGCGCTGTTCCCGAAGCAGACGGAAAAGTGGTATTTACCAAAGATTTCAGTATCCCCGGCATGTCTCAAGATACAATCTATTCCCGCCTGCTGAAGTGGATGGACACACGACTGGCCAAGAATGAGAATACCAGCCGCGTGGTCTATTCCGACCGGGAAAAAGGACAGATTGTGGGCATGGGCGACGAATGGATCGTGTTCAGCTCCACAGCCCTGTCACTGGACAGAACCAAAATACTCTACCAGCTCACCCTCACCTGCCAGCCGGAGAAATGTACCCTCGAAGTAGAAAAAATCCGTTTCAGCTATCGAGAGGGAAAGGAAAAATATACCGCCGAGGAATGGATTACCGACAAATACGCTTTGAACAAGTCCAAGACCAAACTGGTACGCGGCCTTGCCAAATGGCGCAGAAAAACGGTGGACTTCGTTGACGATCTCTGTGTCGATATAACAGAAGCCCTAAGCGCCAGCACTGCCGCCAAAGCTCCTGTTGTGGAAAAGAAGGAAGAGAAGAAAGCGGAAACAGCACTTGTGAATTCCGGCACAACGGTTATCACTCCCAAGACGCAGGTTACGGTGGAAACTCCCAAAACATCTGCAACTCCGGTTGCCGCCACCGAATCAGCCTCCGCCGCATACAGGGAAGTGTCTCCGGATGCCATCCCCTCGGATGCAATCCAGACCGGAAACGGCAAATTGGTAATCGTAATCGGCGAAGAACCTTTCAATATGACAATGATGACGGCCAATGCCGGCGGTTCATTAGGCAAAATAGCCGGCAACAAAGCGGTGGTATTCACCATCCTGTCGCCCGACCAGCCTTACGGACAAATGGATGCGGCACAGAATTACACCGTACGTTTCTATCCTAACGGACAGAACGAGCCTTCCATTATACTGGAATGTAAGAAGTTCCCGTCACAGGCTCCGATAGAAGGCATGCCGCGTACGTATATAGGCGAAATCCTGAAAGCGAAAATCAAATAAATCAATAATCAAACCTAACAACGGACAACAGTGGAAATAAAAAGTAAATTTGACCATTTCAATATAAATGTCACCAATCTGGAACGTAGCATCACTTTCTACGAAAAGGCATTAGGACTGAAAGAGCATCATCGGAAAGAGTCGTCGGACGGCTCTTTCACGTTGGTCTATCTCACCGACGGCAGCACAGGCTTCCTGCTGGAACTGACCTGCCTGAAAGAACATCCCCAAGCCTACGAACTGGGCGAGAATGAAAGTCACCTGTGCTTCCGCGTAGCCGGAGACTACGATGCCATCCGCCAATATCATAAGGAGAATGGCTGGGTGTGTTTTGAAAACACCGCTATGGGACTGTACTTCATCAATGATCCGGATGATTACTGGATTGAGATACTACCTGCCAAATAGCATATAGCAGACTTGTGGCACAGCAATTTACATTATAATATTTAATACAATAGCAACGTGAGTATAGAAGAAGCAATGATGGGCGGTATTGTTTTCAAAGGCAAGAAAGACAAGCCTAAGGAAGAAAACAAGGTGAAAACCAAAGCCAAGAAAAAGACCTATATTACCGGCCTTCATGGTTCCGGTGCGGCGAAAATGAAAGCAGAGATTCGCAAGAAGCGCGCGAACAGGCATAAAGGAAAGTAAAAAATATTTTTCAAGTGAAAAGGTGTAAGTTCTATCAAATAGAATTTACACCTTTTTCTTTATATCTCTCTATTTTTATCCCGGAAAACCGTTACAAAATTATTCAATTAAAACAGAAATTAGCTATTTTGCGTTAAAAAAGACTCAAGTCTCAAATAAAGTTAATGGAAAACTTTGTTTTTACGTTTTCGCTATATATTTTTGGCGTCACAAACAAACAAATAAAAAAATTTAAAGAAAAGTGATTTTATCACAAGAGCATAAAAAAAAGCATTACTTTTTTTTATCCAAAAGAATTGTAGTGTGCTTTCTTATATCAATAACTTTGACTAACGCATATGCCCAGACGCAACGCGGCAGGAAAGATGATGCAAAAGCAGAAGAAATATCTTTCAAAGACCGCTGGGGAATCAAGACAAATGCAGTGGACTGGTTATTGACTATTCCCAATATTGGTGTGGAGTTCGACTTGGGCAATACCATCCGAAACAAGCGTACAATCAGCGCCAACATAAAATGGAACTGGAATACTTCCCAGACGTACACCCCTTCCCTGATATTTAATGTGTTCGACGCACGCGTGGAATGGAGGCAGTATTTCCGTACCCGCCAACGCGGCGGCGTTACCAAAGACGCCGGATTATACACCCGACTGAAATAAACAGTGTTCACCACCCAGCGCAAGAATCCGCGACAAGAACGTGCTTACTACTGGGGAGTATACGTCAACGCCTCCAGCTATAACCTGAAAATCGGCAAAGAAGGTAAACAAGGCAATGCTTACGGCGCCGGCATCAGCGTTGGTTATACCGCCCCGCTCTACGGTTACCGCAATAATTACATCGACTTGGAATTAGGCGGTTCGGCCGGACTTCTGTACACCTCGTATGATGTCTACACCCATGATGCTGAAAGCAACTGTTATCCGCGCATAGCAGACAAATGCAAGGGCGGGCACATCGTTCCCTTCCCCTTGATTACCGACCTGCGGGTAGCTTTCGTCTATCGGTTCATGTCTGTGGGAAGCAAGTACAAAGCATCTGTCTACCGCCGGGTACAGATACGCAGCGAGAAGCGTAATGCAATCAATGCCAAAATCAACGCCATGCGCCTGCGCATCGACTCCATTGCCGGTGCCGTCCAAAAACAAGGTTTCAGCCGTCCGGACAGCCTGCTCACCAAAGAAGAGTTGAAACAGTGGCGGTTGATGCAACAGGAGCGCAAGGAACAGGCCCTGAAAGAAGCCGCCGACAAGCTGCGCAAGCATGTAGCGGATTCACTGGGCATACAGCTTAGCGACACCCTTACATCCGAACAGGAGAAAACAATAGACAAGGCACTGAAAGAGTACGAAAAACAATTGAAGCGGAAAGCCGAAGCACAGGATTCCACCAAGCTCGGCAAACGTGCCGCCAAAGATGCTAAACAAGCAGCTAAAGAGAAGAAAGGAAAGAAAAAGAAGAAAGAATCCGGAAAAAACAAGAAAAAGGACGGGCAACAGGAACTAAAAGCCACCAAAGAAGATACGGAAGCGAAGCAAGAAGAAGCCGAAGCTCCCGACAAGGAAAAGAAGGAGGACAAAGCATGAAAAACAAGACACTGACATATCTTGGCCTCAGCCTGTTGTGCTGCTTCTGCTCCTGCACTTCGGTAGACCTCTGCCCGGAGGAAGGACACCCGCATATCACCGATATGCGCGTAAGGCTGAACTGGGGGGATACCGACAAAGATGAGATTCCGGCAGAGATGCACATCATAGCAAGCCGTATCATCAATACCTGGCGCACCCGCGGCATCGTGGACACATCCATAGATCCTGCAACAGCCGGCAATATCACACAACAGGAAAGCTCTTCGGACAATCCCCAAACAGAAGAGGGAGACGGCTCCTCTTTCTATCTGCGCGGAGGCGAATACAATATTTTCGTCATCAACGACCAGTGCACAGATGCTGCGGCACCGGCTGACGGCACAGAGCCTTCACCGCTTCCAATCGTCAGCATAAGCAATCTGGACAACTACATTCACGACAACCGGGTGAGCGTGAAAGACCTTTATCTGCAAATAAGCAGCATGGGCGACAAAAAACCCGACATCGTGGCAGGTAACGACCTGCCGGACTTTAATCCGGACGAGGAATATTTGCAGGAATTGAAATCTCCCATATACTATGCAGTGCAAAAGGATATAGACATCCGGACAGGCGGACCGACCCTCATTGACTTTGACATGCAACGCATCAGCCAGCGCATCAATATCATCCTAAATATCCGCACCGAGGGAGATATAAAAAAAGAAGACCTCTTGCCGCCTATCATTGAACTGTCCGGCGCTTGCGGACACTTCAACATATCCGAAGCCTGCCTGGACACCACCCGCCTCTACCGGATGGTACACCAGGCACAGCCCAACGAGTTTACGCAAACCGGAGAGAACACCTACCGGTGCGTGGTGCACTTCCACACCCTGGGCGTCATACCGAGCGCCGCCAAAGGGCATCTCAATGGACCGGGCATCCTGCAGGTTGCCTTGCAGGTGTCTGCCAACCGGCTGGACGCTTCCGGAGCCCCGGTGCTGGACCAAGACGGCAAACCTGTAAAAAATAGCCGCTACATCTACGGAGCCATCAATCCTTATGATGAATTGACTGCGGCGCAGCTTATTGAAGTGCGCGACGGCAAAACCTATCTCCGTTACAGCAAAGATGACGTAAACATCGAAATAACAAGCCCTTTAGTAATAAAGGCCGACCAAATAGTATCCGATGACACCGGAATGGGCTGGCAACCCAACGACCCGACCAATCCGGACGACGACATAATAATAGAGATATAGGAATGCAACGACAGACATATAGAAATAAGATACATAAACGGAAATACCGCCATGCACCCGTCTTACTGTTATGGTGTATGCTGTTGCTTGGTGCCGGTTGCGGAAACCTGTACACCGGTGAGGAGCCACTCTATGACCCCAACAATCCGGGAGGCCAGGGCGACCAGACACAACTGCCCGTCATGGTAGCTTTCAGCGACCCTATATATAATGTGTTGACGCGTGGTTCGGGAGTGCTGGATCCTGAAGATGAAGAAAGTTTCAACAAGCATATATACGACGGAACATTCTTTGTGTACGCATTCCGGCGCGACAACCCCAACGGCATGACCTATGCCCATCGCCGCGCCGAAGACACCGACCGACGTTACTGCCTCATAGACGGCAGCCTGGACGGAATCACCGACGAGGAATGTGCAGCATTGGGAATCACCGCCGAACAAAGCAAAGAGCATGGCAAGCGCGCGGCATACGCAGGAAACGGTTCGTTCGTCAACTGGAAGAGTTCCGGCTATATCCCCTACTACAACCTGCAGGAGGAGTTCGACGCTTTCAATTTCTTTGCCTACTACTACGACAATGCGAAGATAGGCGAAGTGAAACGTGAAGCGGACCGCATCTGCTTCGATGTCACAGTGGACGGCTCGCAGGACTTGATGTGTGCCTCTGCCGCCGACCTAAAGACACTGATAGAGGACGTAGAAAACGGACGCGAAGTGGCTGCCGATTACAGCGAACAGGCTGCCCGGCTGAAACAGCTTCCTGCCGACGAGCGCCAGTTGATGCGCAGTTGTTATTACGGCACCTATACGGCACGCCGCAACATCTGGCCTATCATCCGGATGAAGCACCAACTGTCATACGTCAAGTTGAAGTTCTATCCTGCAAGTCAAAACCCGAAAGAGGTCGTCTACATCACAGGCGTATGGATAGAATGTGTAAACAAAGGCGTGTTCACCGTAGCATCATCGGATCCTGCCAAAGTAGGCGTCTACTTTCCTGCCGACGGAGAGCCGGGCAAACTGCCGTCACGCGATACGGAAGGAAATGAAAAGCCCTGGACCGATGAGAATGGAAAGTCCCTCTACCCCATACAAGTGAAGGAAGAAGATGTGGACAAGGATGTGAGCCGGCGTCCGGCAACAGACGGCGGTGTATTTCTGCTGCCACCGGGCAACAATGCCAAGCTGCTGATAAGTACGGAATATTATCCCAACGAAACTGAAAGCGAACCGTATATCACCACTTTCAGTTACGACCTGAAAGACGCTGTGCACAACAAAGACGAAAACGGTGCTTATCTCTCCAGTGGATTCATGGGCGGACGCGAATACAGCATCAGTGCCTATATATACGGACCGCAAGAGATAAAACTGAACGTACAGGCTGCCTCGTGGATAAACGGAGGAGACATAGAAATAGGAGAGGAAAAAGAATAAAAACAAACAGAGATTTATATATTTTCTTTTATTAATTAAAATTTTAATGATTATGAAAAAGCAATTTTTCTACGCAGCAATGGCTCTCGCAGTGATGAGCAGTTGTTCAAAAGACAATGATCCGGGTATCGGCAATCCGGAAGAGAACAATGACAAAGCAGTGATCGCATTGGGACTCGATGTACCTACTGTCACAGCCAGCACCAGAGGTACAGGTTCGGTGGGCGACGTTGCCGGTGACCAAAACACATGGAACAGCCAAAAACTGTACATCTACATGGTGGATAGAAATACCGGATTAGAAGCTGAAGAAGGAGCTGAAAATGCAAAAACCAAGATTCTTGACAATGGTGTTCTTGAGTTCAGAGCACCCAAAGCTGACGCCAAAGACAAAGGCGCCATCAGAATCTATAAAAGCTATACAGAAGATAGTGACAACGGTGTAATTCAATATAAATATTACCCGACCAACGGTCAATATACATTCTATGGTTACCATATTGATGATGCAGCAAATGCAAATCCAAGCATTACAGCAACAGAAAAGAAAGTAACAGGCGTTACAATCGATGGTACTCAAGACTTATTGGCAGCTAAAACCATAGATATGGCCGAAAATGATGCCTCTGCCACTGATCCTGAAAGTTTCTATAAAGACATAGCCACTACATTGAGCAGTGAATGGACTGAATTAATGAAATATCAATTCGGTGCCCGTACAGCCCGTAAAGGTATTGTTCCTGTCTTGAAATTCGAGCACCAATTGGCACGCTTGAAATTCTTTGTAAGAGCCGGTAGCGAAAGTGCAGCAGGTTATAAATACGAAGGGGGGCAATGGGTAGAACGCCAAAGTAGCGATGGTACATCTACAACTCTTGGTATGCAAGTTACTAAGATCACTCTAAAAGACATGGCAAATGTTGTTGATATGGATCTTACCGTTCCTTCTTCTACAAGAAACGGAGCCGGTGTTGCTGATTTTGTAGTATGTAGCAAAGACCCGGATGCTAATAATAAGCTGAACCCTGCAAAAGGCTTGCTAAATTCGGTAGTGCCTAAGTATCCTTATGGTGCTGAAAACGTACCAGAGGCAACAACTGATCCTGATGCCAAAGGAACTCAAGTCGGTGAACCCGTAATGTTCTTCCCCAATGGAAATATCGAATTGTCCATAGACCTCAAACAATATGTAGAAGATACCAAAGATGAAACGGACGGTGACAAAATCACATACAAAGAAGTTGAAAAGGCTGACAACAAATTAACTATTGATCAGTCTAAGATTTCAGAAGCTACAAAAGAATTCAAGCCCGGCGCTTCTTACAACGTATACATTACAATCTACGGTTTCGAGAAGATCGAAGTTACTGCAGTTTTGACCGCATGGGAAAACGGTGGCGATATCGATGCTGACATCGAAGACGGTAAATAATAACCGGCTTCCCTACGGAAGATAACTTCCGAAACAATCCAAAGACCAACGGGAGGTACAAAAAGTACTAACCGTTGGTATTGAAATACCCAAGCATGTAGAAGAAGTTTCGCACGTTGAAACCAATAGTCTCCTTGGAGAAACAAGAGACAATTAACGATATGTTTAACAATTACTCATTACAAAAATATGAAAAAGAACTTATGGCTTCTGGCAGCCGTCCTTTGCATGGCAGCATGTTCGCAAAACGAGGAAATCATTGCAGAACAGCCCACCACCGAGGACGACTTTGAGAGTCCCGACGGACAAGTAGTTATCCAGTTGGGTGGAGGTGAATTAAATGCCTCAGCCTCCACTACGGTGACACGTGCACCTATTACCGATGCGAACTTTATAGGAACCAATGTAGGCGTATTCGCTTTGGCCGTCAACAATGGCACCGATGTAGCCGCAACAGACTGGAGTACAGCCGCAGGTGCTCTCCTGAACAATATTCAGGGAGTAATCGCTACTCAGGCCAATTCACCCGGTTCTGAAACAGATGCCAAGAAAATCTCCCTTTACAGAGGCGGAAGCTCAGGAGCCGTCTACTATTACCCCGTAGACAACAAGTACGACTACACATTCTATGGGTATTCTCCTTATCAAGCAACCGGCGCCACTGTAACCGCCAGCCAGGCCACAGTGAGATTCACGTTCAATGGTTCGCAAGACATCATGTGGAACAAAGCCGCCGCACCTAACATTCCGGAGCAATCTATCTTCATCGACGGAAGTACCGACGAAAAGAACAATTCCGTCCTGACAGGCTACAAAGCCAAATACATCCGGCAACTGAAATATCACCACGACCTGATCACTACCGGTGGAAAAAACGGAGATGATTATAAATGGGTGCCCAACATCAACTTCACCCACTTGCTTACCCAGTTCACTTTCCAGGTGATAGCTGCCAAGAAACAATCCGAAGCCGATAAAGAGGCTGCACAAAAATTGAAAGTAAAAAATGTACGCATCAAGAATCATGGCACCAGCGCCACTCTGAACGTGATAGACGGAACGCTCACATGGGCCGGAAACGAATCATTGTCCATGTTGTCAATCGGCACTGATAACGTTGCCACAGGTACATTCACTCCAAGCATAGCAGGAGACGGCGGTGACAAAATCGGTTATCTGATGGCAAAGCCAACCGACGGAACCGCAGCCCTTGAACTGGAAGTTACCATAGAAGCTCCGGACGCAGCCACCAGCGTGCCTACCGAACAAACCGTAACCCTCCAAGTGAATACTCCGGGCGGATTCAAGCAAGGCATTATCTACAATGTGCAAATCGGAGTGTATTCAATGCAGGAAGTAATGGTGGACGCCACCCTGACAGAATGGCAAGACTTTGACGGCGGAAACATTGACGCACCGATTGAATAAAACAAGAAACAAGTTTCTAAGATAAGTAATGAGGAAACCAATAAACATATTATTCTATTTTGGCGTTACACTCTCTTTGTTGACAGGATGTAACCAAGAAAACTCCGTAGTTCCTCCCCTATCCGGGGAGGAAAACGTGGAGGTTTGTCTGAACGCCTCCGTCAGCACCATAGAAACAACCATCACCCGAAGCGGAATTATCACCGGAACAACATTGGAAGAAAGGGCTCCGGTAGGAGTGTTCGGATTGACAGAACAAGGAGGCAATTTTATAGAGCCTTATCTGAAGAACCTGGAATATCTGAACGTAGGGCCGAGTGGTGCATTGACCATAGCCGATGGCTCCACAGTCAACTACCCTCCGGGACAGGATAAGCTATATCTGTATGCCTACTATCCATACACAACCGATGTTTCGACAGACGGAAACGGAAACGCTTCCATCCCTGTAAACGGGACTAAAGGCAGTGAAGCTGTGACCGACTACCTCTATACCGGCATGATAACCGGCAGCAAAGCCCTTGCCGCAGCCGGCAACAAAGTGTCACTTCCGCTGAAACACGCCTTGGCCATTCTGCGTTTCAACATTTATACCAACACGCAGGAATATACCGTAGACTCACATCCGATACTGAACAGCATCAGTTTCACCACACGCGAAGGACAGGAAGGAACCATGGACTTAGCCACCGGAGTGATTACCTCCAACAACAGCAGTAACCGGACAGCAGTATTCCTTGACTACCAAGCGGAGAACTTAGGTATCATCGCCAATAAAGCCCCTATCGTAAAAGATTACCTGTTGTTTCCCTACGAAGCTGCAGAGAATAGCGCCATCCGTAAACTGACACTGAACGTCTCTATGCCGGAGGAAACGGAAAATAAAGAAATTGTAGTATTCGACGAAGCAGACAAGGACGAGAACCAGAACAAGGTAATCGTCAGGTTGAAAGCCGGATACATCACCACCATTAACATCAAGTATACGCAAAGCATGGCAGCCAAGGCCAGCGTAAGTGAATGGCAACCAGGTGAAGAACATACCTTTGAATAACAAATAAAATAGATTATGCCGAAATTATTTCATTTTCTCCGCCCGCGACACGCACTGCCGCTACTACTGTTGCTTGGCAGTTTCACCGCCCTGCATGCCCAGCAAATAGCAGTAAAGACCAACGGACTGATGTTTGCCGCCATGATGCCGAACGTAGGCTGCGAATTTGTGGTGGGCGAACGGAGCAGTATAGACATCTCGGCTTTCGGCGCAGTCAATATCTACGGAAACAAAGCACAGATGATAGGCCTTATGCCCGAATACCGCTATTGGTTCAACGGACGTCCCATGACGCGCGAATTTGTAGGAATATCCGCCCTCGGCACATCCTACGACATTACGTGGGGAGACAACATCTATCAGGGCGACGCAGCCGGCGCAGGAGTCACCTTTGGCTATGCACTCAACTTGAGCAAACGCCTCAACGTGGAGTTTCATGGCGGATTCGGTGCCGTATATTTCAAGCAAAAACAATACTACAAAAACGACAATCTTGAGGACTACACCAACGGAACAGCGCAAGCCAACGCCACCGGCTACAAACTGCTGCCCATCAAAATCGGTGTCTCCATTTCTTATATCTTCAAATAAAAAGAACAATACGCCATGAGAAATTTCATCAGAACATTAGCTGTCTGCATTGCTGTGATTTCGACTTCCATACCAATCATGGCGCAACAAATCTCCATCGTATCCGGCAAAGTGCTGAACCTGCCCGAAGGCGAAAAGAAGCCAAGACCTTTCCCCATGGGAGAGACAGTACGCATCTTTGCATTCAACACAGTGGCATCGGCGCGCGATGCCCTGAAAGCGCTGGAAACCGGCGGAGGAGGTACCTTGCTCTTCGATGCCGATGCCGTAGCGGGAGCCGACGGATACTATGAAATACGCGTTGCCGAAAACGGTGCGCTGATCTTCAACGTGCAAATGAAAAATGAACTGCGCGAAGTGAACTATAAACAAGAAATAAATGCCAATATTGACGGTGGCATCGCCCTTGACGAAGTGGAAGTGGTAGCGGAGAACCCTAATCCGCAACCCCGTCCCGTAGCAGGAAAGATAATAGGAAACAAACTGATTGTAAATAACTCGGTAGCGATTCCGAGCAATTACGGCGCTCCCAACCGCCGCCTCATCATGCAGCCCTATATCATGGACTGCACCACAGAAGAAGTTGTAAGCTACATGGCCCCCACCGTCATGGACGGACCGGAATACGGACTGACACAAGACCGCCGCATGGCTTATGATATAAAGAATGACAAACTGGCCCCCTATATCAACACCCGCCGGCAACTGGATGCCACACGTTTCAATCTGGACATCAACGACTCGGTACCCGTCCCCGACCCCCGGCGCATATACAGCGTTTTATCCAAAGTGATTATTGCAGACTACACCCACTCCACTTACGAAGCCGAATGGAAAATGACTACCTGCAAAATAAAACGCCCTTTGCAGTTTCTGGAGTTTTCATTTCCCGATTTCGAACTGGATCCCGACAAATACAAAGAAACACCCCGACGCGAACGAAGAAATACGGCAGGAAACATCTCACTGACATTTCTCGTAGGCAAAGCGGAACTGGATCCGGAAGATTCCACCAACATAGTGCAAATGAACAAACTGCAGGAGGACCTGATGAACATCGTGAATGGTGAAGGAACCACCCTGAAAGAATTTAAAATCACCGGTGTGTCATCTCCCGAAGGACGTTATGCCAGCAATCTGGCCCTCGCCAAACAGCGAACCAACTTTGCACTACACAAAATCACATCCGTAATACCGCCCGCCAAATGGAGCCGGGTATACAAACATCCCACAGAAACCCGCGTAGCAACCTGGAACGAAGTGGCCGACCTGCTGGAACAGGACAGCCTGACAGGCGAAGCGCAGGAGATAAGGGAGATTACCGAAAAATACAAGAACCCCGATGCGCAATTTGCCGCCGTATCACGCCTACCCTACTATGCCACTGCCATCAAAGAACGATTGCCTCAACTCCGCACAGTGCAGTATGAATACAAACATGAAATCTTCCGCGAACTGAATCCGGATGAGATATTAGACAAATACCTACATGACCCGCAATATGCCGACGGCAAAAAGTCGTTCACACGATACGAGTACTGGCATCTGTTCCAAATGATAAAAGAACCGAAAGAAGCGGAAAAACTTTACCGGCGTGCATACAGGGAAACAATGGCATACGATGCAAAAGGAAAAGAAAAACCATGGATACTGGCAGCAAACAACCTTGCGGTAGCCCTTCTGCGCAGAGATACTTTCGATGTGGAGATACTGAAGCCCCTGATAGACCTCAAACGGAAAGTCAATATGGTAGACTCCTTCAATGACGGCATCAGCATCACAAAAACCGAAGTCAATCCTGAGACAATCGTTGCCAATCAACTTGCCATGTACATACGCGCCTATAACTTTGAAGATGCCAGTATCCTTGCCGATAAGCTTCCTGACACCGAGCGCTTCCAGATGATAAAGGCATTTGCCAACTGCCTCGGCGGATATTATGATTATCGGGGTGCCGCCACCGTAAAAGAAGGCGAGGAACGTAAGAAAGTGTTCAAGCTGGTAAAAGAGTCGTCACCGCTGAACAATATTGTAATGTGCATGGCAATGGAAACAGACAGTTACAACAAAGAAGCCGAGAAAGCCCTGGCGGAACTTCCTGAAACACCCATGACGAACTATATGAAGTTAGTGATTTACATCCGGGAAAAGAAGTTGTATGAATGGAGCTATGACAATGCCTTGGATTTTGATGAAGCCTGCAAGAAACTGGAAGCAATCATCAAACAGGACAAGAAATACTATAAAACAGCCATGAACGACGGTGAAATCAGTAAAGAATTTATGGAGTATTACGACCAAGGCGACTGGAAACTTTATTAATCTGAATATAGAGAATTGAAAATATGAAGAAACTACTGATTATACTGATTGTATTGAACATTGCAATGCCAACAGCCTTTGCCCGGCAGCAAGGAAGCAGTATTCCGCCCCGGACTGTACTTTCCAAAGATACAATCAACCCCGGATTCGACGCTACGCAACAGATTTTCCAGAAGCGCTACCAACATCCGGATGCAGTCCCCTTTGATACCCTGTGGAAAAATAATGTATATATCTCATTGTTCGGCGGTATGGACAAGATGATTCCACGAGGAAACGCCGACTTCAACACAGGCCCCGTAGGCGGCATTGCAGCCAACTGGCAGTTCGCACCCGCACATATTTTGCGCGCTTCACTGTCAGCAGGCAATTTTTCACGAAAAATAGACAACGAAACATTAGTGCGCTTCGGATTGCAGGCAGACTATCTGCTGAATGTGTCGTCCTATGTCAACGGTTACAACCCCGGACGTATCTTTGAGTTCCTGACCGTAGCGGGAATCGGCTACCAACTATCCTCACTGGCAGGCAGAATGGAGCACGTAGCCGACTTGCATTTAGGATTTCAACTGAAACTGCATCCCACCGCACACGTGGATTTTTATCTGGAACCGCGCTTCACTATCATGAGCGACGGCATAGATCATTCTTTCCAGAAAAACTGGCATAAATATGACATGACCTACGGCGCAGTGGTAGGAATGAACTATCGCTTCAAGGCATGGAAACCCTTTGGCAAAATACCCATACTGGAAGGTGATCATTTCTTGGACAACACCTTTGTCAGTATCGCTGCCGGCGGACAGTTTCAGGGCTCCCGCCTGACAAGCGAAATAGGACTGGTGAATTCTATCGGACCGCATATCAGCCTGTCAGTCGGAAAATGGCTGATACCGGCATTCGGCCTACGGCTATCAGCGTTCAAATCATCCGATACCTGGCATAAAAAAGTGATCGCCCCCTCTGCAAGTGCCGCAGGCGAAGAATTCTACGAGATGTCGGCATACGCAGGCAGCCGTTTGGAAGGTATGCTGGATGCCACTTATTTCTTTAACGGAAGACAACTCGATCCTAAGTTTTCCATTAACGTGTTAGCCGGCGGTGAACTGGGATACATTCAGAAAGAAAACGGTTATCGTCCCGCAAAAGGCGGATACACAGGCTTCACAGGCGGTTTGCAACTGAAATACCGTCTGTTCGGTGATGTCTCCGTATTTTTGGAACCACGTGCCAGTATGGCATCATATTCCTTAAAAACCAATGAAAAAGAAGAGGGACGGTACGTTGCCAGAAAGTTCACAGACAATCTGTACAGCATCAATGTGGGTATTGAAATCAAACGTGCCAATGAAGAAAACCGTATGGCCCGTTCTCTGAATCGCGACTTGTTCAAACCTTCTTTTTTCGCAAGCGGAGCAATCGGCTTTGCAACTCCCATACAGATGAAACGATATGAACCGAAACGCAACTTTAACTATCAGGCCATGATAGCAGCAGGACGCACTTTCACTCCCCTATCTTCACTCCGCTTTGGAGCAGACTTCGGACCTTTCTCCGCAGAGTTGAAAGGTAAGGCAATAGAATATAACATGGCAAGCGGAAGCCTTGACTATATGCTGAACCTTACCAATCTAATGACAGGATATGACCCTGAACGCAAATACGATGTGCAGCTGTTTGCCGGAATTGTGGCATCCATGAGATTAAAACAGGACAACCGTTTCTTTATCGGCGGAGAAGCGGGACTGCAAACTTCCTACCAAGTGAGTCGCCGCTTCAAAGTATTTCTTGAGCCCAAAATCCGCTTTTACGGTAAAGAACTGCTGATGCAAGACAACGTACAGGGAAGAGATGTCATGATGTCGTTACATGCCGGAACGAGCTTCTCTTTCTAATAAAAGATTAGGCTTTATATCCAACTTTACAGGCTTAATCATATTCTCCGGTTTCAGAATAGTATCCAAATCTTCTTTGGAAAGAATGTTATGCTCCAATACCAGCTCATAAACGCCCTTTCCCGTTTCAAGAGCTTCCTTGGCTATTCGGGTAGAGTTCTTATAACCAATCACCGGATTAAGGGCGGTAACCACACCGATGCTGTCGTGTACATATCTGCGACACACATCTTCATTGGCAGTGATACCATCAATGCAAAGAGTACGCAAAGTGTCGAACCCGTTCATCAACAAATCGGCAGACTCAAAACAACATTGTGCCATAACAGGTTCCATTGCATTCAATTCCATCTGTGCCGCTTCACCACTCATAGCCACGCAGAGGTCATTGCCTATTACCTTATAGTCAATCTGATTCATCACTTCCGGAATAACCGGATTTACCTTGCCCGGCATAATAGAAGATCCCGGTTGCATGGCAGGAAGATTTATTTCTCCCAATCCGCAGCGCGGTCCGGATGCAAGCAGACGAAGATCATTGCATATCTTATTCATCTTCACCGCAACTCTCCTCATAGCCGAAGAATATCCTACAAGACAAGAGGTGTCCGAAGTAGCTCCCACCAAATCATCAGATAATTTAATATCCCAGCCTGTAAGCTCCTTCAAAGCCTTCACGCATTTTTCAGCATATTCCGGCTCTGCCGTAATACCGGTGCCGATGGCGGTAGCCCCCATGTTGACAGTAAGAAACTCTTCCGCCGCAAAGTTCAGGTTCTTTATTTCATCATGCAGGATGCTGGCAAATCCATTAAACGTTTGCCCGAGAGTCATCGGAACAGCATCCTCCAACTGCGTACGTCCCATTTTAATGATATGCTTAAACTCTTCCGCTTTACGCCGGAATGCATCAATCAGTTCTTCAAAATGCTTCATCAGTTTGAGGTGAGTATAATACATACCTATATGTATAGCAGTAGGATAAGCATCATTCGTTGATTGTGAACGATTTACGTGGTCGTTCGGCGAACAGTATTGATATTCACCACGTTTATGCCCCAATAATTCAAGAGCGCGATTGGCTATCACTTCGTTGGCGTTCATATTGGTAGTGGTTCCGGCTCCACCCTGAATCATATCCACCGGGAACTGTTCATGATGCTTACCTTCAAGTATTTCTTTACAAGCCTTCAAAATGGCGTCCACTTGTTTCTCGGTAAGTAAACCAAGCTCATAATTAGCAATAGCTGCTCCCATCTTGGTGATAGCGAGAGCGTTGATGAATAAAGGATACTCGTTCAGATGAAATTTACTAATCCGAAAGTTCTCAATACCTCTAAGAGTTTGCACTCCATACATGGCATTTTCCGGTATTTCCCGACTGCCAATCAAATCACTCTCAATGCGAGTTTTCTTCAATGCTTCTTCTTTCATAATATATATACATTTATTAACTATTTACACAAATAGTCATCAAAGGATAACCAAATATACAATAAAATGTTTTGTAAACACAAAGCTTTAATATCAGGTTAACAAACTTTAAATACAAGAAAGTATTAAGTATATTAGCGAACTTATCATATCAAATTGATACATATGAATTAATCCACAATGAACAGGAAATTTAGTTAATAAACATTTTATTTAGAAAATATAAAATAACAAACACAACACATTCACCCCCTTTTTTTGTTATATAAAAGATATTTTCAGAAATTAGCCAACATAAAAAACGGAATAACCTTTATATCTGATCTTTAAACAAGAAATATATGATATTACAACTATTGTTTGTGCTGACCGCTATTATCATAGGCGCACGTTTAGGAGGCATAGGCCTCGGAGTGATGGGTGGTGTGGGTTTAGGTATACTAACCTTTGTATTTGGCTTGCAACCTACGGCACCGCCAATTGATGTAATGTTAATGATTGCCGCCGTTATTTCCGCAGCTTCCTGCATGCAAGCAGCCGGCGGACTTGATTATATGGTGAAGTTAGCGGAAAAGCTATTACGGAAAAATCCGTCTCACGTAACGATCCTCAGCCCTATCGTAACCTATTTATTTACTTTTGTAGCAGGAACCGGACATGTTGCCTATTCCATTCTTCCTGTCATAGCCGAAGTTGCCATTGAAACCAAAATCAGGCCCGAACGCCCGTTGGGCATTGCAGTTATCGCTTCGCAGCAGGCCATTACAGCAAGCCCTATTTCGGCAGCAACAGTTGCTCTGCTTGGCCTACTGACCGGATTCGATATTACTTTATTCGATATATTGAAAATAACGATTCCTGCTACAATCCTCGGCGTTCTGGTAGGTGCACTGTGTTCCATGCGCGTAGGAAAAGAGCTGGTTGATGATCCTGAGTATCAGAAGCGTATGGCTGAGGGATACTTTGATGGCAGAAAAATAAAGATTGATGATGTAAAGAACAAGCGCCATGCCATGCTTTCCGTACTTATTTTCATCCTCGCTACCGCCTTCATTGTCCTTTTCGGTTCATTTGAAGGTATGCGTCCTTCTTTCCTTGCCGGTGGAGAGACAGTCACCTTGGGCATGTCTTCCATTATAGAAATCATTATGCTTTCGGCTGCAGCCATTATTCTATTAGTGACCAAAACAGATGGAATCAAAGCGACACAAGGTTCTGTTTTCCCGGCCGGGATGCAGGCTGTAATCGCTATTTTTGGCATTGCTTGGATGGGCGATACATTCCTGAACGGTAATATGGCACAACTTACCGCCTCCATTGAAGGTGTTGTGCGCCAAATGCCCTGGTTGTTCGGCATCGCTTTGTTTGTCATGTCCATCCTGTTATATAGCCAGGCAGCTACGGTACGCGCCTTAGTGCCACTCGGCATTGCTTTGGGAATATCGCCCTATATGCTGATAGCCATGTTCCCCGCCGTCAACGGATATTTCTTCATTCCCAACTATCCTACCGTAGTGGCAGCCATCAACTTTGACCGTACAGGAACAACCCGGATCGGCAAATACATACTCAATCATTCTTTTATGATGCCAGGTATTGTTTCCACTGTGGTTGCAATTGCTTTGGGGTTATTATTCATACAAATATTCTGATATATTATACTTCAACCTATTTTTTAATTTAAACAAATTATGTTATGAAAAAATTAGAAAGACTCAGTATGGTAGCCGCTATGCTACTGTTTTCCGCAATGATGACTTTTGCGCAACAAAAGCCTAATATTCATATCCTTGCCACCGGTGGAACAATTGCCGGAACAGGAACGTCTGCTACTGCCACAAATTATACTGCCGGACAAGTAGCTATCGGTACCCTGCTTGACGCTGTGCCTGAACTGAAAAATATAGCTAACGTAACAGGAGAGCAAATCGTAAAAATCGGTTCACAAGATATGAACGATGATGTCTGGCTAACTCTTGCAAAGAAGATTAACCAGCTTCTGAAACGCTCTGACATTGACGGTATCGTGATTACCCATGGAACCGATACAATGGAAGAAACAGCCTATTTCCTCAACCTGACAGTAAAGAGCGATAAACCGGTTGTTTTAGTCGGAGCCATGCGCCCATCCACCGCCCTCAGTGCCGACGGGCCTCTTAACTTATATAATGCCGTTGTTGTGGCCGGAGCAAAAGAGTCCAAAGGAAAAGGCGTTTTAGTGGCAATGAACGGAAGCGTACTCGGTGCTGCAAGCGTACTGAAAATGAATACCGTTGACGTACAAACATTTCAAGCCCCCAATGACGGCGCACTTGGCTATGTTTTGAATGGCAAGGTCACATATAATATGTCATCCGCAAAGAAACATACTACTCAATCCGTATTCGATGTTACCAACTTGAACTCACTCCCCAAAGTAGGTATCGTTTACAGTTATTCAAACATCGAAGCCGATATCGTCGCCCCAATGTTAGATAACGGATATAAAGGTATTATCCATGCAGGAGTAGGCAACGGAAATATTCATAAGAATATATTTCCCATACTAATAGATGCACGCAAGAAAGGTATACTTGTGGTCCGTTCATCAAGAGTGCCGACAGGCCCGACCTCTCTCGATGCAGAAGTAGACGATGCGCAATATCAGTTTATCGCATCACAGGAGTTAAATCCTCAGAAGTCACGTGTTTTGCTAATGCTTGCGCTAACCAAGACCAATGACTGGAAACAGATTCAGGAATATTTTAATGAATACTAAAAAACGGTGGCAATGATAAAAAAACTGACATTTATACTCCTGGCAGCAAGCTGCATGCAAAGCATGTATTCTCAAAATACAGAAAAAAACGAGAAGTTCCTTGAGAATAAAACGCTGTTTGAAGAACTCACCAACGTAAAGAAAAAACAGGATAAGTTCAACTTATTCCTCAACATGCAAGGCAGTTTCGATGCCAATTTCCGCAATGGTTTTGAAGAAGGGGCTTTCAAAATGAGACAACTCCGCATTGAAGCCAAAGGAAATCTCAACAACTGGCTCTCATACCGGTACCGGCAACGGCTAAACCGATCAAATGACAGCAGTGGAAATATAGACAATCTTCCTACCTCTATCGATATTGCCGGAATTGGCGTAAAGTTAGGAAAGGGGTTCTCTATCTTTGCCGGCAAGCAATGTACTGCATACGGTGGCATTGAATTCGATCTGAATCCTATCGAAATATACGAATATAGCGATATGATTGAGAACATGAGCAACTTCATGACCGGTTTGAACATCGGTTACGATATTAACGCCCACCAGCAGCTGAACCTTCAAATATTGGACAGCCGCAACGGTTCTTTCAACAAGACATATGGTGTTGAAAACGCCGAAGATGAACTCCCCACAATAGAATCGGGCAAACTTCCACTGGTGTATACTTTGAACTGGAACGGAAATTTCAATGACATCTTCAAGACGCGCTGGTCTGCTTCTATCATGAACGAAGCAAAAGACAAGTACCTCTATTATTATGCGTTCGGTAATGAACTAAACTTAGATAAGTTCAATATGTTCCTCGATTTCATGTACTCCAAGGAAAGTATCGACCGCAAAGGCATCATGACAGGAATAACAGGCAGCATGGAAGGGCACAATGCTTCCAACGTCGGATACTTTTCAATGGTAACTAAATTGAATTACCGTTTTCTACCTAAATGGAATGTCTTCGTAAAAGGGATGTACGAAACAGCATCTCTCACCAAACAACAGGAAAATTTAGAAAAAGGGAAATACCGTACCGCATGGGGCTACTTTGCCGGTGTAGAGTTCTACCCTATGGATACCAACCTGCATTTCTTCCTCACTTACGTAGGCCGTACTTATGATTTTACAGCCCGCGCTAAATCACTTGGACAAGAAAACTACTCTACGAACAGAGTATCAGTAGGATTCATATACCAATTACCGATGTTTTAATGTCTTATAGAACCTACGTTTACCCGAACCCACAAGTTTCTATGATGATTTTATGAAAAAGAAAACTCCGGAATATTCAAATAGATATTCCGGAGTTTTTGAGGTTCCTGGCGAGTTTATTGTTTGATTTACTGACAGTTGTGATGGCTAGCTAAACATCTCTCTTTCTATCAAGAAACGTGGATTTAGAAAATTCAACCTATCACTACTTATCATAGCTTACCAAGAATTTAATCCTTGTGACTCATTTTACGTCAAATTCTAAATAAGCAAACTCTTTTGTCATGTCTAAAACTTCATCTATCTGAGTTGATACAGCAGTTAATTCAAATTTGTATTCTTTCTTATACTTCTTATTGTTTAAGTCTATATATTCAATTATCAACGAAGGGGTTGGGAATTTATATTCTTCAAATTTGAATATATTAAAATTATCCACTTTCTCTTTCAATAATTCCTTCTTGAAAAGAAGGAATAAGTAGTGAGTGTAAATTATTATATTCGGAACTGTATGAAGATGAGAATGGCTATGTATATTGATAGGAGCAATATAATCAATATTCTGTTTTTCAATCTTCGTAAATGCGGAATAATGAAAATCTTTATTATTGCAATCATTCAAAAAATACAAACTCAAACTTTCATGCAATGAAAAAGAGAAATTTCTTGGAAGTTCTTTGTTTATTAACTGCATTGCTTTCTTTGTATCAAACTTCCATTGACATTTTACATTTTTAGCGATTCCAAATCCTAAATTCTCAACCTTATACTTTGCCGAAACCTCATATTTGGCTTCATTGTAATTATTTGAATAATCATTAAAATCGCAAGTTTTATACTCTAAAAGCTCTTCTTCTTTTCTCAGAAATGGGCTTTTAGAAATTGCAACCAAAAAAGATTTAATTAAAATATCTGGCTTATAGTATGAATGCCTTTGCTTCTTAACTTCAACCAATGTAAAAATAGCAATTAAAGACGAAATAAAAGTTCCTATTCCTGAAAATATCAGTACCAAATCTTTATGCTGTAACAAGAAATATACCATATTTTTAATTTATATAACCCATTATAAATTGCCCCATAAATCATTCGCTACTTTTGTCATTTTGAGATTTATCTTTTGTCTTAGAATTATTATTTGCTTTTTTTGTCTTTCCTAAAAGATTTTCATTGATGAGAGCTTGAGTGTTCAGAACAGCAGATAAATCAATCGGTTGATAATTTTGAGCGCTAAGAATATCTTTCGCATTTTGGATAGCAAAAGATTGTGCACTCAGAACGGCAGATAAATCGATAGGTTGATAATTTTGAGCACTAAGCATATCTTTCGCATTTTGGATAGCAAGATTTGTGCCGAGAAGGGTTGACATATCTAAAGGTTGATAAGTAGTAAATGCATCCTTTATATTTTGGGTGGCAAGACTTTGTGCTTTTAATATGGCTGATATATCAGTATAATGCTTCTCATCTGAAACACGAACTTTTTTCACCTCTTCAATGGTTTCTTTCTTCAACTTTGGGAGAAGTCCTTTCTCTTTTGCATAAGATAAAAAACTATCGGCGTTATATATGAGTATTCTTATACCTGTAATATCATAAAACTCTTTGATAAGTTCCTCCCTGGGACGTATTGTCTTCCCTTTTTGAATTGTCCACCAATCCTCTTTACGGTCATCTGTTATAAAAATCAACGGCTGTTTTTTTGTTTTTGTGAAATTCAATAATTCTTTCCAAATAATCAAATCTCCATAAATATGTCTTTGTCCTTTTTTCTGTTTATTAGGTAAGTCTTTGTATCCAGGAGGGATTTCATTGGCGTATCTACTTTCGCCCTCTTTATATATTTTCATCAAATCTTCTTTAGTAAACTCTTCTCCAACGGAATTATCAAATAAATCACTCAATTCATCCAAGATTTCATCATTCGTTTTAAAATTGGGATGTTTTGCTTTTTGTTTATCCAATTCTTTTTGAATATTTTCTAAAAAATCCGCATGTATCTTTTCAATCTTATCTATTGATATTGTTGGATGTTTCTTGTATTGAGAGATTAGGCTTTTTAAGTTCTTAGTGAAATTTTCGGGGAATATATTGTATAAATCTTCGTAAGCCTTTTCAATCCCTTCAATAACATCTAATCTGTTATTATGATATTCATATGCAGCTTGATAAGGAAGAAATAATTTATCTTTTATTGTTTTTAAGGCACTTAAAAAGTCCTTTCTCGTATTATCGGTGTAACGATATAGGTTTAGAAGTGTATTCGCATCAAACGCAAACACTCCACTACCCCAAGCATCATCAATCTCATTAGTTGTTGGATTGTAAAATCCTATAAATTTTTTCCTCATACTTATCTTACATTGATTTTATTTAAACTTCAAATCGCCTTCAAATATTTTTGCAAAGTAGGTCTGCTAACTTTTATCCCATAATTCTCTTCAAGCACCCGAAGGATAACGGAAATTCTCCCATTGTAACGTTCTGCCAAATCGGGCAACTTTTCTATTATTGAATCCAACTTAGGCTTAGCACCTCTACCATCTTTGATGAATAAAGTATCTATCCTTTCAGACAACTCCATATTTTCCCACTCCTTAAAAAAACGGTACAAGGTCGTTCTACTCATTCCTGTTGCTTCTATTATCCCTTTCATAGAATAATATTGAGAGGAGAGAATTAATGCTTGTACTCGCTTTCTTACCGTTGTACTCTTATGGTTCGCATATCTACGCATAAGCTCCTCTTTCTCACTATCTTCTAATTCTATGAATCGCATAATTTGTCGCTTTTCGCAAAAGTAGTCAAAGTTCAGAGAATATAAAACGTTTCACTATATTATTTCATTGTTGTTTCGATAAAATATTTCAAAAATCGCTCATTATTTATTTTATTTCAAAAAAAGTCATTGAATATCAGAATAGTATAATTAATTTAGACCATGCGGAGTTCTAATCCGAATCTTATACAATTGTTAAATGGAGTTTACTTCTGTAAGTAAGCAATGGAGCTTGCAAAAATAAAATACTGAAATATAAATGAGTAAGGAATTAAAATTGCTCATTCGTGAAGATTTAGTAACGAAGAGCGGCAAAACAAGAATTGAGTTTCTAATTTATTTTGAAGGTAAGCAATACCGAGTACCGACAGGGCAAAGTATTGAGCCGAAATTTTGGATACAAGAATCCGAGTTGGTAGATAAAAAGAGTGATGATGCAACAAAAATCAATGGCTATTTATCCGAAAGAAAGCAAGAGTTTGAGAAGTATAAGCGGAAGAAAGAAGCATTGGAAGAAAATGTATCGCTCGAAGAAATGAAACGAATATTGAAAGGGATTCCTTTGGAGGAAGCAAAAAGCACGAAAAATAAATCTATCTACCCAACTATCTCAAAGGCTTTTGATGATTACGTACAACTGAAAGAGATGAAACCAGGTTCTAAGAATAATCATCGGATTACAAAGAATGTATTGGTTGATTTCTCAAAGTCAAAATACCGCAAAGAATTAACTATTGAGCAAATTGATTATAAATTCGTGGTGCAATTCGTTAAGTATCTACGTGAAGAGAGAGCAATTCCTAATCAGCAAAACACGATAGCTAAAAGATTGAAATTATTGAAAACTGTTCTCCGATTTTCTGTTAGGATAGGTAAATATGATATTGAAAACCCATTTTCAAATTATCCTATTGAACATGGCAAGCATAAAGAGATTGCCTTATCAAAAGAGGAGTATCTAAATTTCAGGAGAGCTAAACTTCCTGCGTCTTCTTGCAAGTCTTTAAGGTTATCAAAATATATATTCATGTTTTGCTGTGAGACTGGATTACGGTTTTCCGATGCTATGGATTTGTCTTGGGAGCATGTTGATGACAAATTATCTTCCCTTGAAAAATTGCAAGTAAAGACAAACCAGCCTGTTTTTGTTCCGATTAGCAATCAAGCAAGAGCAATATTGATGGTATTAAAGAAGCACTACAGAGATGCCCAAAATCGCGTATTTCCAAGAATTGATATTCAGGTAATGAATCGGTATTTAAAAGATTTAGCTAAAATTGCGAGGATTGAAAAGAACTTAACCTCGCATGTTGCCCGTCATACTTTCGGAACAAATTTAGGAGCTTCAGGAAAAATGTCTTCATTTCTGATTTGTGAAGCAATGGGGCATAAAGATATAGGAATGAGTCAACGATATATAAATATATCAAAAAGTGAGTTAAGAGAAGCTATGAAAAGGGTTTGGAATACTTAATTATTATGCGCCTTATCTTGCTAAAATCGCCAATTGAAGTACATACAAGGCACGTCAGATAGCTCTCCCGAATAGGGTGGGTTGTTTGTTCGTGTATGTACGGGTGTTTGGCGATACCTTGCAGGATATGGACGGCAGCCCACTTCTTTTTTTATAACGCCTATCGAAGGTTGCAGAGGGTACAAAGCAATTTTTATGGAAATTATATGGTTCTTCGGCGTTATCAGTTCCATTGTTCTGTCGTTTATTATCGCTAATGCAGGGACAAAGCGTCAAATAGGTTTTGGATGGTCGCTATTCTTGGGGCTTTGGCTAACTCCAATCGTTAGTTTGATAGCCGTTCTCTTGTCGGATAAGTTACTGCCTGACGAATATAGTAGATTGGAAAAGAAATGGGGTTGTTTAGCTCCACTTGTTGTATCGCTTTTGATAGTTGGAACGATGGCTTATATCATCTATTCCTATTCAAATAAAGATAAACAGCAGGCAAGAAGTAGTATAGAGTTCAGAACTCCTGAATTTTTAAATAACAAGACCTCCCCAATTAAACCTGAAATAGCTGTAGAACCAGTAAGGCAGAGAGTATCTGAAATTAAAGAGGAGACAGTTCCAATAGTTGTTCATTCAGCAAATTCAGTTTATGAACCTTCAGCTAAGAAAGGAACAAGTCCAGTTATCGAAATAAAAGTTGATTTGAATGACTTTTTAGGCACGCCTGACGATGGAACGGACTGGAATTATACCGAACTATCAGAAGATTGTTATAAGGCATTAGCAAGCAAAGGAGTTTATTACAGTGAGAATATAGGAGCTTGGGTAATGGAAAAGTCAAGAAAAGAAAAAGAGGATGTCATAACAGCAGAAAAGAGACGGCAAGAAGCAGAAAAACAATATACAAAGCAAGCAGTTTGTAGAGCTACCTATAATTTGAATGGGCGACAAGCAAAAAGTATTCCTATGGTTGAAAACGTAAATTTCCAAACTGGTATTGTTTGTTTAAAAATTGAGGTTTCCCCAAATGGCGATGTTGTAAGTTGTGAGATTGACAGAGGAACTTCCATTGATGACTCCAGAATTTGGGAACTTTGTATCTCTACCGCAAAGAATATAAAATTCAATGCTATAAATAGTAAGATGAATCAAGCAGGAACAATAAGATATAATTTCACTAAATAAATTTCTGTAGGTAACAATCTTGCCGTATTCTATTGTTAAAAATAGCAAATATTCGTTTGCTATTTAGATAGGAGAAAACCAAAGGAAACATTGCATCAACTCCCTATTTCCTTTCAAAATTCAGTTGTTAATAATATCCAAAATGCTAATAGCTCAGTAAAATCCCTGTTATAGTATGGTTTTAACCATGGCGAGAAACTCGCCATATAAAATCATAAAATGATGAAAGCGAAAAAAGAGAAAATTTTCATCTGTCAAGAGATGGACAAAATGCTAAAGCAAAGAGTGGATTATTTGGTAAAGATTAGTTTGATTAATCAGCGTAAACGTTGGATTGCAGACTATATCGAAAAGAATTTTGCTAAATTCATGGGCGAAGACCGTTTACTTACCTCTAAAGAAGTGGTTGAGATGCTACAAGTCTCTCCTCAAACTTTAGGTAGAAGGATTAAGCAAAGAAAATTAGTGCCTGTAAATCCAGAGGCTAAAAGGAACTACCGATTCAAGAGGAGCGATGTATATAAGCTAATCGAAAAAGAGGAGGTGCAAAATGACTGATAATATCCTATTTTGGTGTGTAGAGATAAGTGTTATTAAGCATCTGACAAAGTCCTTTTTTGAAGAGCAAAAAGGGTTATACGAGAATTTCAATAATGAGCATACGTTCAAGTTGTATAATCCCGACAATTATCACGCAAAGAATTATATGCGAATTAGTAGCGTTGGTTTTGGAAGATTTCTGACCGTTAGAGGTAGTTTAAGAAAATGGTATCTTGGAGATGATTCTATCGGAGATACTTTGAACGACTTTACTTATGAATACGAAGATGCTATAAAATTGCTTCTTTCACTTCTTGGAATTAAATATAGCAAGGCAAAGTACCTCAATATAGCAAGGCTTGAAATTGGGATAAATGTCGTTGTAAGCGAAAAGTGTTCCGAAATTCTTCATAGGTTCATTGGCTATCGAAGCGTTCATTATGAACCTGCACCACGAAGAGGCTACAAAAAATTTGAATCCAAAGGATTTAATCTTACTATGTACAATAAAGTTCTTGAAATATCAAAGGACTTCCAAAAGAAGAGAATAAAGACAGAGATTCAAAAACGCTTCTTGAAAGAAAATGAAGGCAAAGATATACTTCGTATTGAGTTTACTGCAAAAGGAAGTCATACCAAAATAAAGAATCGACTTGGGATTGGTACAGTTGCGGAAAGTGTTACATATTTCGGCTTATTTTATATTTTCTTTTGGGATAGCTTGCAAGATATTCAGTTCACGGATATGTATTGTAATGAGCCAATCCTTGATGCAGAAGGACGAACTCAAAAAGAGATACTCGACTTTGTGAAGTTATACGGAATCTTTATGCTTGGGGAAGAACGAGTAAAAGAGATGATTGATGTATCTAAAAATCCACGCAATACGAGAAGAGTAATCAAAATGCTACAAAATAACACGAAAGCTCGCTATGGTTCGTATAGCAAAGAATCGTTGATGAAAGATGTAAGACGACAACTAATTCTTTCAATGCAAAAAAGTGGTTGGTTACATCTTGCAAAAGAAGGGTTGCCTTTGAGTCCGAAAGTCGCAATATAATAGTATTAAACTAAACGTAGCGAAAAGTAAACGCTCAATGTATGGAATCCCCATAATATAAAGCAGTCTATTGCGAATAGATACTTTTATAGTGAATGTGCAAAGAAGCGCAATTGAATAAGGTGGAAGCGCAGAGATAATAATACTGATACGCAATTGAAGTATAAATATTGGGTGGCTGATATATAAATAGACCTTTGGCATTCTATCAGTTGTTACGCAATAGTGATGGCTGACGATATTTGTTTGATTGCTAAGGCTTGGAAACTATCAAAAGGTATAAGGAAGCGCAGTAATATGAGAAGAGGTTGTAAAATGCTTGAATAATATTGCTAATGATGCCTATCTATCCCGAATGTAAGTTCGGGATAGATGACAGCATAAACAGTATTGTTGAGGTAATTTTGGAAAGGTTGAAACGAAGAGTAGTTCTACTGTATTATTGTCCATCAATAGTTTGATAATAATGTGTTTGATGCTTACTATTCAATTTTCAGAATGAAAGTAAGGAAAGATATATCAGCAAAAGAAAACCGTTGTAACGGCATCTTATCTAATCTATAATATGTATTTTTGCTTTTTAATTTATTAGTTTATGTATAATACGAATTCTTATAAAGTAACTACGACTTATATTCGTTTTAATGACGATATCAGAAATATTGAACGAAGTGTAGAAAATGCCTATCGTAACTTTAAACATGATTTATCCGAATTGAAAAGAGAATACCAAAAGGTAGAACAGGAGGCAATAAATGAGGAAGATATTCTTATATATGAACAGCATGACTATGAACCCAAGCGTATAGATACTTATGAAAGATTGAACAGTGAGCTTTCAGGAATACTAAAGAATTTATATACCATTTTTGAATCTACACTTTCAAATATTTTTTCTAATTATAATATCCAAAGAGCAAAAGGGGGCGAAGCCATCTATCAACCGTATTTTGAATATATAAAAAGCAATTTGGATGTTGATTTAAGTACTGATTTTGAAGAAAAAATTAATGAGTTTCGATTAATGAGAAATAGATTTACCCACGGTGGGGTAGATTTGACAACTTCTTCTGACGAAATAAAGCGAATGATTTTAGATATGTCGAGGGATATTCATTCTTTTATTAATTCGACTATGGATTCCTTATACAAAAATAAATCCTCGAAAACCCCTTAAATCACTGGAGAATCATTGGTTTTAATCCTCTTTTTAATCCTAAAAGCAAAAATCCTTGCAATCATATACTGAATTTCAGTTGATTACAAGGATTCTAAGAGGTTCCTGGCGGATTCGAACCGCCGTACACGGTTTTGCAGACCGCTGACTAAGCCACTCATCCAAGGAACCAGTCTTTCTCGTTTGCGGATGCAAAGGTAGTACATTTTTTGGAACTACCAACTATCCGCAGCATTTTTTCTTTGTTTCTTTTCTTTCTTCACTACACTCCGAACGTTTCTTCTCATATAAATTCTTTAATTCACAGCCAGTTGCACAATTTGCACAAGGATTACGTTTTTCCTTCACTCCACGAAAAAAAGAATAAATACTCTGCCCTATACGGACAATACACAGTAATAAAATAAGGGCTACTGCCCAATTCTGCCAATTATTCATCCAAACATTCCTCCTATCTGATAAATAGCAAAGACCACTACCCATGCAAGCACAGTGGTGTACACTGCTGTAAACAATGCCCACTTCCAACTTCCTGACTCTCCTTTAATGGCAGCCAGTGTAGCGATACATGGAAAATAAATCAGTACAAACACCATATAGCAAAAAGCTACCAAAGGAGTAATCGGGATACGTTCACCCAAACTCACCGCATCAGCTTCGGCATCATCTGCATACAGTACACCAAGTGTACTTACCACCAATTCCTTAGCTCCTACACCAGAAAGAATACCAATACCCAGCTTCCAATCGAAGCCCAACGGTTTTATCACCGGCTCCATGGCCTTACCTATCCTACCGATATAAGAATTTTCCTGTTGTTCGGCCACATCTGTATATGCGTCATGGTTCGGATAGTACCCTAAAGCCCATATAACAATGGAAGCTATCATAATGATTCCTCCCATTTTACGTAAATACTGCGCACCTTTCTCCCAAGTATGGCGGAAAATAGACTTGGATGTGGGTATGCGGTAAGGAGGAAGCTCCATAACAAAAGGCGTATCGTCTCCCTTCACCAGAAAACGACAGAAAAGCCGCGCCATAACTACCGCCAGCAAAATACCGATAGCATAAATTACCAATAATACCAGACTGGCATTATTGGGAAAGAACGCCCCCACCAACAGCAAATAAATAGGCAAACGAGCACTACATGACATCAACGGATTGATGAGCATGGTTACCAGCCGACTTTTACGGTTCTCAATGGTTCGTGAAGCCATAATGGCCGGCACATTGCAACCAAATCCCATAATCAAAGGAATGAAAGACTTACCATGCAACCCCATTTTATGCATTATCTTATCCATAATAAAAGCTGCACGCGCCATATATCCGGAATCTTCCATTAAAGAAATGAAAAAATACAAAATCAAAATATTCGGCAAGAAGACGATAACCCCGCCTACACCACCAATGATTCCGTCAACCAGCAAGTCTTTCAGCGGACCTTCTGACATGTTATTCCTCACCCAATCGCCCAGTACTCCTACCAGCCATTCAATACCCTGCATAGGATAGTCCCCCAGTATAAATGTTCCTTCAAACATCAGATACAGGAACAGAAAAAAGATAGGGTACCCCCATACGCGATGCGTCACAATCGAGTCTATCACACGCGTGGTACGTGCCGTATCTTCATGATTGTCGACATAGGTTTCACGAAGTGCACCGGAAATAAAACCGTATTTAGCATCCGTAATGGCCTGCTCGCTATCCTCGTTTATCGCATTGCGAAGGCGTTGCTCTTCACGATTACGAACTTCAATAATATCTTTTCCATTAGGAAACTCCTGTACTATTTTCTCCAAGTCACCGTCATTTTCCAGCAACTTGATAGCCAAAAAACGAGTAGAATATTTATACCGTATGTTTTCATTGACGCTGATAACGCGCTTCACCTCCTCGATGCTCCGTTCCAGTTCAGGCCCATGATTAATATGAATATGGCGGTAAAAGCCAACCGGATGTTCCTTCTCCTCCTTGTGAGTCCCAAAATCATGATCGGGCACATATTCCTTGTGCCAATTGCGCAGGTCATTCAGTATTTCAGCACGCACTTTCCCTTTCTTATCCAAGAAGTCTCCGCCTTCGTAAATACCGATAATAACATGAAAAAGCTGTTCAATCCCCTTCCCGGTTCGGCTAATAGTAGGCAGCATCGGCACGCCGAACAATTGTCCGAGCTTTACATAATCCAACGTATTACCACTCGCTTCCAGTTCATCGTACATATTGAGCGCAATAACCATACGTACATTCATGTCAATCAGCTGGGTAGTAAGATACAGATTACGTTCCAAATTGGAAGAATCCACTACGTTGATTATAATATCCGGCGTTTCATTGATAATGTGGTGACGAACATAAATTTCTTCAGGAGAATATGCAGAAAGAGAATAGGTTCCCGGCAAGTCTACAATGCGGAAGTGATAGCCCTGAAAGTCGAAATAGCCTTCTTTGGCATCTACGGTTACACCGCTATAATTCCCTACATGCTCGTGCGAACCCGAAGCAATATTAAAAAGAGACGTCTTGCCACAATTGGGATTTCCCACCAAAGCCACATTAATAGTACGACGTTTGCCCAAAGCGATACGTTTCAGTTCTTCTTCACTCAGACGCATATCCTCGCTCATCCCCTCGTGATAATCAAGATGTACCGCATCCCGGAGCATTTCCTGTTCGCCAACAATCTCAATCATTTCAGCTTCCTGATGCCGCAATGATATTTCATATCCCATTACCTTGTACTTAACAGGATCCTTCAAAGGGGCATTCAGCAGTACCTCCACCGTTTTTCCCTTGACAAATCCCATTTCTACGATTCGCTTACGGAAACCACCATGTCCCAGTACTTTAACAATTACACCTTTTTCACCGGTTTTCAATTCGGACAAACGCATAGTCTTCTGTCTTTCTTTATTTTTGCCGCAAAGATAAAAGATAAGTTCATACAGCGCAAATAATTTAGAATGTTTTTAAATAAGAAGAGGCTTAAGGAAATAAACGCGTAGTACATACATCACTCCGAGCGATGTTTCCATACGGAAATAATAAAATTCAATAAGAAACATGTATATTTGCCCCCATGGAACAGGAAAGAGTAGCACAATACATCAATCAGAAACGGCTTTTTATGCCAACGGACAAAGTAATCATAGCCTTGAGTGGCGGAGCCGACTCCGTTGCGCTGTTATGTTTGTTGCAAACGTTGGGGTACAACTGCGAAGCCGCACACTGCAATTTCCACCTCCGCGGCAAAGAGTCTGACAGAGACGAGGCATTTGTCTGTCAACTATGTGCAAAGCGACAAGTTCCATTACATATCGTCCATTTTAATACTGTACGTACAGCCGAAGAACGACATATCTCCATTGAAATGGCAGCGCGGGAACTACGTTACGAATGGTTTGAAGAAATACGCCGAAAAAGCGGTGCCAATGTCATTGCCGTAGCTCATCACCGGGACGACAGCGTAGAAACTCTTCTGCTAAACTTAATCCGCGGTACAGGAATTAACGGCTTAAGGGGAATACGCCCCAAGAACGAGCACATCGTACGCCCTCTCCTTTGTCTGGACCGCAAAGAAATTATTAATTACCTGAACCGCACAGGACAGGACTATGTAACAGACAGCACCAATCTGCAAGATGAATATACCCGTAATAAAATACGGCTTAACCTGCTCCCCATGATGCAGGAAATCAATCCTTCCGTCAAAGAAAGTATTTTCAATACAGCCGAACATCTAAGCGAAGTATCCATCATATATAAGAAAAGCATAGAAGAAGCAACAAAGCGGGTGCAAACAGCAGAGGGAATATGCATTGACGCTCTGATGCAAGAAACTGCTCCCGAAACATTATTGTTTGAAATATTATATCCGCTCGGTTTCAATGCTGCTCAAATCAGAGATATATACCGGGCGTTGGAAGGACAACCGGGAAAAACCTTTTCTTCGGAACACTGGCGCGTTGTGAAAGATCGTAAGTACCTTTTAATTGAAGCGTATCAACAGGTTGAGCAGCCCTTGCTGGCAATGGAAAAATACTCTCTCACCCCGGACTTCATCATTCCCCGCGATAAAGAAGTCGCCTGTTTTGATGCTGACAAGCTTCTGCATCCCCTTTCCCTACGGCTTTGGCAGCAAGGCGATGTCTTTACCCCATTCGGCATGAAAGGCAGAAAAAAAGTAAGTGACTACATGACCGACCGGAAGTTTTCCCTCCTGCGCAAAGAACAACAATGGGTGTTGTGTTGCGGCAAAGACATTATCTGGTTAGTAGGCGAAAGGACAGACAACCGCTTCCGCATTGATTTCTCCACACAACGCGTGCTCATAATCCACATTATTAAGAAAAAACGGTAACTCCTATTCTCTTTATTCAAGACATGAAAAGACGTTTGTACCTTAAATATAAGTTTCCTTTGTAACTTTCATAAGATAATCCTGTTTTCTTTCTGTCTCTTGAAACAATCGGCAAGCAGAGCGGCAAATGGCGTATCAAATGTACGAGCTTTTTGCGGGCAACCTTTTACACAGGCACAGCAACGGATACACTTTTCCGCATCAGTGTAACACTCATCACCTTTCTTGATGGCACTTGCCGGACAATGCACCGCACAATATCCACAGTGACTGCAAAGTTCTGTATCGACTGCCGGAATACGAGGCATGGGCACACCGCCTTTACGCAGTTTCACCACTTTCCGCAAAAAACGGAATAACGGAAAAAATGCCTGATAAGGACGTTGAATACGGTTGACATCGACAGCATATAATTTATCCATTTCGGCTGCAGTTTCAATCTTTGTCCGTATTTTAGCGCCAAATGTCTCCGCAAATTGCAGATCATCCACATCCGGCCGTCCTACTGCTATGGGATTCTGCTCCGTACTGTATGAATGTTCGCCAACAAACGTTCCTCCTGCAATTACTTTAAACCCTCTTTCCGACGCAAATGCATCCAACTCCACCAACGCCTTTTCATAGGCCCGGTTGCCATAAACAACAACCAACACCGCCGGTGCGCCCGAAGTATGAATATCCTTCATCCGTTCCAATGCCAAAGGTGCCACTTTTCCACCGTATACGGGAACGGTAATTACTGCTAAAGTATTTTCCGGTATTTCCAGCTTTCCTGCCGGGTGCAAAGTCAGATCCGTTTTCATTATTTCAGAAACACCTGTACCTCGAACAATTGCCTCGCCCACTTGTTTAGAGGTATGGGTAGGCGAAAAAGTAACTAAATGAACTGCGCATATATTCATAAATCTATTTCTTGATGATAATGGAACAAAGATAGACTTTTAAAATTAAAAAAAAGACGATTTATTTATGAAACCAAAAATTATTATTACCTTTGCACCGTTGAAACATTCTGTAACTCCTTACTGAGGTGAGGATTGTTAACCAGATTTCCGGTTCAATAATAAATATCCCTATTAAATCATAATTTACAAGGTAGACTTACCAAATAAGTAAAAAACCATTCACACATATACTGTATGTATAATATCATTCAATTAAACGACAAAAATTTGTCGGAATTGCAAGCTATTGCCCAAGAGCTTGGTATCAAAAAAACAGATTCTCTCAAGAAAGAAGAACTTGTCTACAAGATCCTTGACGAGCAAGCTATTGCTGGAGCAACCAAGAAAGTAGCTGCCGACAAATTAAAAGAAGAACGTAAGGGGGACAAACAAAAACGTTCTCGCGTAACAGTCAAGAAAGAAGGAACGGACAAGGTGTTCACAGCCAATAAAAACGGCGAGCTTACAAAAGGAAAAACAGGAGAAACACCTGCCACACAAACTTCTGCACAAACAGTAGAGACAGCTAAAGAGACGGCTGCTTCCTCAACTCCCGCAACAGAGACCGAAGCTCCCAAACGCAAACCGGGACGTCCTCGTAAAGTAAAGCAAGAAGCGGCCCCCGTAACTGAAGTATCCAAGACTGCCCAGACGGAAACTAAAGCAGAAGTTGCAGAACCCCAAAAAGCGGAAATAAAGAAAGCCGAACCGAAAGTAACCCCAGCTGCTCCACAACCGACACCAGATGAAACGCCCGTTTTACCGGAAGTAGAGGACGATTTCATCCCCATCGAGGATCTGCCTACCGAAAAAATAGAATTACCATCGGAACTCATCGGCAAGTTTGAGGCCACCAAAGCAGAAACTCCCGTTCCCGTAGCAGAGCAACCGCAACAACAGCGCCCCCGTCTTCGTCTCCGCGACAACAACACTCCATACAATAACAATCGTAACAATAACAACAGCCAACGTCCTGCACAGCAGCAGCGTCCCGCACAACAGCAGAACAGTAATGACAACAATTATGCTGCTCCGGAACGCAAGCCGGTAGCAGAACGTGAAAAGGCATATGAATTCGACGATATACTTACCGGAACCGGCGTATTGGAAATCATGCAGGACGGTTATGGTTTTTTGCGCTCATCCGATTATAACTACCTTTCTTCTCCTGACGACATCTATGTTTCACAATCACAAATCAAGCTGTTCGGCTTAAAGACCGGTGATGTAGTGGAAGGTGTGATCCGTCCTCCAAAGGAAGGTGAAAAATATTTCCCGCTGGTAAAAGTGTCCAAGATTAACGGGCGCGATCCGGCTTTCGTGCGCGACCGCGTACCGTTTGAACATCTCACCCCACTTTTCCCTGACGAAAAGTTCAGACTTTGCAAAGGTGGATATTCCGATTCCATGTCGGCCCGCGTAGTAGACCTTTTTGCCCCTATCGGTAAAGGGCAGCGTGCATTAATCGTAGCCCAGCCCAAAACCGGTAAGACTATCTTAATGAAAGATATTGCCAACGCAATTGCAGCCAACCATCCCGAAGTTTACATGATTATGCTGCTGATTGACGAACGTCCGGAAGAAGTTACCGACATGGCACGTACCGTAAATGCAGAAGTTATCGCTTCCACTTTCGACGAACCTGCAGAACGTCACGTAAAAATAGCAGGCATCGTTTTGGAAAAAGCCAAAAGAATGGTAGAATGTGGACATGACGTTGTTATCTTCCTTGACTCCATTACACGTCTGGCACGAGCTTACAACACTGTTTCTCCCGCCTCCGGTAAAGTCCTCTCCGGTGGTGTAGACGCTAATGCGCTGCACAAACCGAAACGTTTCTTCGGTGCTGCCCGCAACATTGAAGGAGGAGGTTCGCTGACTATTCTTGCAACAGCGCTAATTGATACCGGTTCCAAAATGGATGAAGTCATCTTTGAAGAGTTCAAAGGTACGGGTAACATGGAATTACAACTCGACCGCAACCTGTCTAACAAGCGTATCTTCCCGGCAGTCAACATCGTTGCCTCCAGCACCCGCCGCGACGACCTGCTGCAAGACAAACAAACGCTGGATCGCATGTGGATTCTCCGTAAGTACCTTGCCGACATGAACCCGATAGAGGCAATGGACTTCGTAAAAGACCGCATGGAAAAGACCAAGGACAATGACGAGTTCTTGATGAGTATGAACAGTTAAACTCTCGCATGAGAAATAGTGATAAGAGATAAGAACAAGTATCTAAAAAAGAGCGGGATAAATTAGATTATTCTGCTCTTTTTTATTTAAATTTGCCACATGTTACTATTTTTCGTGCAATGTAAAGGATAAGAAAGTGAAAGCATACAAAACAAACCTAATCTTAATCTTCTTACTGCTTGGAATATCTCCTTGGGCTTTTTCAGCCTCCGCTGAAATGAGTAGCAAACATCTTCGTCTGGTAAAAGACTTAATGAACAATAATCTTGCCTACTCCCAAGACGCAACAACAACCAACATCATTGAATGGGAAGAGGAAATCGTAGACTCTCTCCGACAAAAGAAAGATTACAGAAATATGTTTCTTATGAAACAAATGGCTGTATATGCTTATTCCCTTCAGGCCAAAATATCAGAAGCATTAAAAAAAGCCGACGCCATGATGGACGAGGCACGGTTAATGAAATACAACATTGGTATTTCTCTCTCTTATCAAGCCTTAGGAGATATCTACCTCAATGCCGGAATGAGACCTGAAGCCGTAGAGGAGTATGAAAAGGCAATGAAAACTTTACAAGCAACTCCTCATGCAGAAAAAATACAAGAAAGAATATTCATCCAATTAGTTCCCACACTCATCAAGCTCAAACGGATGGACGAGGCAAAAGCATACTTAGAGCATATGAGCGAAATTTGCGAAAGCAAATGTCTCAGCCCTTTTCTTCTCTATGCCTACCATGCATACTATTACCTACGCAATAACGACTTGAGTAAAGCCCGGGAGTATATAGATGAAGCCATAAAGATCAACAGCAGAACTCTCTCCCATTTTTACGACAATATCTTGAAATATATGCAGGCCGAATATGCACTGGAAACAGAGGACTATGAAAAGGCGATTCTATTTTTCACAGAACTTGCCAGCAAGTCCAGCAGCATAGACACATATAACAATTACCTGAAAATCCGAAAAAAGATAGCCTATATCTATAAAGAGTTGGGACAATACAAAAAGGCCTGCGAAACATATCAGACCATTAAAACAACCCGCGACTCTATTAATGCCCATAATTACACTTCTCAAATAAATTTACTGCGTACCATATATCAGATAGACCGTCTTGAATTGGATAACCAGACACAAAAAAACCGGATGTTGTTTTACCTGATTATCGGCAGTAGCATCATCCTGACCATAATCATTATCTTTGCTTTCCACATCAAACAGGAGAACAAAAGTTTGGCAGCATCCAGAGAAAAGCTGAACAAGGCACAAAAAAGCGCAGAAAATTCCATTCGTGCCAAAAGCCTGCTCTTATCCAATATGAGTCATGAAATTCGTACTCCCCTTAACGCATTATCCGGTTTTTCCTCTATTCTGACCGACAACAACATAGACGCAGAGATGCGCAAACAATGTAACGACATTATCCAGCAAAATTCAGACCTTCTATTAAAATTAATAGATGATGTGGTGGATCTATCCAGTTTGGAAAGAGGAAAAATGCAATTCCGTTTTGAAATCCATGATGCTGTATCTCTTTGCCAAAATGTTATTGACACCGTAGATAAGATAAAGCAGACTTCCGCTTCCATTGTATTTCAAACTTCTTTAGGAAAGCTGGAATTATACACCGATGAAGCCCGTTTGCAACAACTGCTTATCAACCTGCTTATCAACGCAACCAAATTCACGACGGAAGGCCGCATAACCCTGACCTTGGAAAAGCAGGACGGCATGGCATTATTTGCTGTAACTGATACAGGATGCGGAATTGCTCCTGAAAAGCAAGGCAAGATATTCCATCGTTTTGAAAAACTGGACGAGAATGTGCAGGGAAGCGGATTAGGCTTGTCCATCTGCCAACTGATTGTCGAACGTTTCGGCGGTGAAATTTGGATTGACACAGAATACAAAGACGGTTCACGATTTGTTTTCACCCATCCTATCCCCAACACCACCCCAAATAACAAGGAGGCAGAACTATGAAAAAACAACTTATCACACTGTTTTTCATCTTACAAATGCTGCCCGGCTGGAGCAACAGCCATGCAACGTCCATAACCGACAGTTTACTGACCGTACTATCCGCACTACCTCACGACACTACCCGGCTGAAAACATTACACCAAATAATATTAACCTCACAAGACACTCCACTGGCACTCAAATATGCACAGCAGCTATACAAAGAGGCGAAATTGCAGAACAACAAGTTATACATCTGCGATGGCGCATACTTCCAGACCCTTTATTATTACAATAATGACGGCGAGCAAGACAGTATCAGCAAATGGGTCAACCTGTTAAAGCCCATAGCCCAAAGTATACAATATTGGAAAGTCTATTTCAACTCACAGAAATTACTCATCAACACCTACGTATACAACAACCAGTATGAATACGCTTTCAACGAAGCATCCAATATGTTGGAAAAAGCCCAAAGTATAAAGAGTGTGACCGGAGAGGCCTCAGCCTATCAATGCCTGGCAAATATCTACCATGAAACCAACCGCCGGAAAGATGAGGAAAAAGTACTCAGGAAACTTTATGAGCTGTTTCCACAAATCACCCACCCCGGTACACAAATCAATATATTAAGCCAACTCATTACTTTCAGCAAACAAACAAAATGCTATACCGACCTTGAAACATTTTTGGATAAGAGTAAAGAAGTTTTGGATAAAATGGTACATAATAACCCCGCAATATTAAAAAGCATTTCCAATCAATATCTCTACGTAGAGATATATTATACCTATCTATATTTAGAAACCGGCAATCAAAAACTGGCAAAAGAACATTATAAAAAATGCTCCGCATACATCACCCCCAACAGTTTCCTCCCCTATCTGGTTCTTTACCGGAATATGGCAATGGAATATCATCTCACTCTTAAAGAATACGATACGGCGCTTGCTATCGCCGACAGTGCGATTCGCTTTGTGCAGGAAAATGATTTCGACATATCCGACTATGCCAAAGAAACTGGTTATAAAGCCGATATCCTAAAAGAGATGGAGAGATATACCGAAGCGTTGCCACTCTATGAAGAGATTATCCAAATAGAAGATTCGATAAGTGACGCCATTTCCAATCAGCAACTGGAAGAAATAAAAGAGTCATACCATTTAAGCCAACTGATACTGGAGCAAGGACAATTAAAAGGCTACATACAGATTATCATTTTAGTAGCAGTGGCTGTCATACTGATGTTATATATCATGTATACGATACGCATTAACCGGATACGGAAAGAGCTCAAATCCTCCGAGAGGCAGACCAAAGAAGCCACCCGAAAAACAGAGGAGGCCAACGAGCAGAAAAACCGCTTCCTTGCCAACATGAGCCATGCCATTCGCGTACCGCTTCATAGTGTGGTCGGGTTCTCACAGCTCATAACCACCGATACTGACATTAACGAAAAAAGCCGTAAGGAATATTCTGAAATCATACAGCAGAATACGGAGAAACTCATGTCGCTGGTCAACAACGTCTTGGACTTATCCCGACTGGAAGCCGACATGATGAAATATCAACTGACGGACTACGATATTGTCCAACTCTGCAACGATGCCATCTGCTCCGCACAGATGCAAAGAAGCAACCTGCATATCCACTTTCAGAAATCAGTAAACGAATATATCATACACACGGACTGTAACCGGATGATGCAGATTATTACCAGCACACTTACAGGCTTTTCCACTGTTCAGGAAGAGCGTGAAGTCCATTTCAGTCTGGACAGAAATGGAGAAATCCTATGTTTCAAAATAACCAACTCTCCTTTGGCAGACAAGAAATACAACAATCAGGAAACCTCTATACACCATGAAATCAACCGCCTGTTGCTGAAACATTTCAATGGTACTTATCAGATTATTCCCGATGCACCGGCAGGGCCAACAATTCTTTTCACCTATCCTGCTACAAAACCATAATAATATTCTGCCTCTAAAAGAAGGCAGTTACAGGTATTTTTTGTACTTTTGCGCCTCAATAAGAGTAAATTGTAATTTAGTAATTGTAATTAGATACTATGTTCGATAATTTAAGCGAGAGACTTGAGAGGTCGTTTAAAATTTTGAAGGGTGAAGGTAAAATCACCGAAATCAATGTGGCAGAGACGCTGAAAGACGTGCGTAAAGCACTTCTGGATGCCGACGTAAACTATAAAGTAGCTAAAAATTTCACCGATACCGTTAAAGAAAAGGCTTTGGGACAAAACGTGCTGACAGCGGTAAAGCCCAGCCAATTAATGGTAAAAATCGTACACGATGAGTTAACCCAGCTCATGGGGGGCGAAACTGCGGAAATCAACATTGACTCCAAACCGGCCGTTATTCTGATGTCCGGTCTGCAAGGTTCCGGTAAGACAACTTTCTCCGGAAAATTGGCACGAATGTTGAAAACCAAAAAGAACCGGAAGCCTTTGTTGGTGGCTTGTGACGTTTACCGTCCCGCTGCTATCGAGCAGTTACGCGTGCTGGCCGAACAGATTGAAGTACCTATGTACTCCGAACCGGACAGCAAGAATCCAGTAGCCATTGCACAGAACGCCATACAGGAAGCTAAAGCCAAAGGATACGACCTCGTAATTGTCGATACAGCCGGTCGTCTGGCCGTAGACGAAGAAATGATGAACGAGATTGCTGCGATAAAAGCCGCTATCAATCCCAACGAAATCTTGTTTGTGGTAGACTCTATGACCGGACAAGATGCTGTAAATACCGCAAAAGAATTCAATGAGCGCTTGGACTTCAACGGTGTAGTATTGACTAAGCTAGACGGTGATACCCGCGGTGGTGCCGCCCTTTCCATCCGTTCCGTAGTAAACAAGCCTATCAAATTTGTCGGTACCGGTGAAAAGTTGGATGCTATCGACCAATTCCACCCTGCCCGTATGGCCGACCGTATTCTCGGCATGGGTGATATCGTATCACTGGTAGAGCGTGCACAAGAACAATACGATGAAGAAGAAGCCAAACGTCTGCAAAAGAAAATTGCAAAGAACCAGTTCGACTTCAACGACTTCCTGAACCAAATTGCCCAAATCAAGAAAATGGGTAACCTGAAAGAACTCGCTTCCATGATACCGGGTGTTGGAAAAGCCATTAAAGATATTGACATTGACGACAATGCCTTCAAGAGCATCGAAGCGATTATCTACTCCATGACTCCGGAAGAACGCAGCAACCCGGCTATTCTGAACGGTTCTCGCCGCCAGCGTATTGCCAAAGGTAGCGGTACAAACATTCAAGAAGTGAACCGACTGCTGAAACAGTTCGATCAAACCCGTAAGATGATGAAAATGGTGACCGGCAGTAAAATGGGTAAAATGATGCCGAAACTGAAAAGATAAGAAGGTAAATACCCCGCTGCATATCAATCCCGCTAATTTCATATATTGAATGAAGTTAGCGGGATTTTTGCTTTATTCGGTTATTTACTCTACTTTTGCGGATAATGCTGTATAAATAATAACTAATACAATAATATTGAATATGACACTGATTGACGGAAAAGCAATTTCCGAACAAGTAAAGCAGGAAATTGCAGCGGAAGTAGCTGAAATAGTGGCGCGCGGCGGAAAGCGTCCGCATCTGGCAGCTATCCTTGTGGGGCATGATGGTGGCAGCGAAACCTATGTTGCAGCCAAAGTAAAAGCCTGCGAAGTATGCGGATTCAAATCCTCGCTTATTCGTTATGAAGCCGATGTAACGGAAGAAGAGCTGCTGGCGAAAGTGCGCGAATTAAATGAAGATGCAGACATAGACGGCTTTATCGTGCAATTACCCTTGCCGAAACATATCTCGGAACAAAAAGTGATTGAAACCATTGACTACCGTAAAGACGTGGACGGTTTCCACCCTATCAATGTAGGACGCATGTCCATAGGGCTGCCCTGTTATGTTTCCGCAACCCCTAACGGTATTCTCGAATTACTGAAAAGATATAAAATAGAAACTTCCGGAAAAAAATGTGTAGTATTAGGACGCAGTAACATCGTAGGTAAGCCCATGGCTGCTCTTATGATGCAAAAAGCCTATCCGGGCGATGCCACAGTAACCGTTTGCCACAGCCGCAGCAAGGATTTGGTAAAAGAGTGCCAAGAGGCGGACATTATCATCGCAGCTTTGGGACAGCCCAACTTTGTTAAAGCAGAAATGGTAAAAGAGGGTGCGGTTGTCATAGACGTAGGTACCACCCGCGTACCGGACGCAACCAAAAAATCCGGTTTCAAACTGACCGGTGACGTTAAGTTCGACGAGGTTGCTCCAAAGTGTTCATTCATCACTCCTGTGCCCGGTGGCGTGGGACCGATGACAATTGTTTCTTTAATGAAAAACACCCTGTTAGCCGGGAAAAAAGCTATTTACCAATAGACAAAGGTAATGAAAGCGCTCATTGCCTCTATCTTTCTACTGTATAGCGTAGTCCTTTCTGCACAAAAAAGGATTACGCTATTATTTGTAGGAGATTTGATGCAACACCAGGCACAAATAGACGCTGCCCGTACCCCCGACGGAAAATACGATTATTCTTCTTGCTTTGCTCTCGTAAAGGAACAAATCTCCCATGCCGATATTGCAATCGGCAACCTTGAGGTGACTCTCGGCGGAAAGCCCTATCGGGGTTACCCTACTTTCAGTGCACCCGACGAATATCTGCAAGCTATTAAGGATGCCGGATTTGATGTTCTGCTCACAGCGAACAATCATTGTCTGGATCGCGGCAAGAAAGGGCTGGAACGAACTATTGCTCAAATAGACTCCCTCGCCATTCCCTATGCAGGCACTTACCGGAATGTAGCCGAACGCACACAGCGCTATCCTCTTTTTATCCGGAAAAAAGGTTTCTGCATAGCCATACTCAACTACACCTACGGCACTAACGGAATAAAGGCCACTCCGCCCAATATAGTCAATTACATCAATAAAGAAACAATATTAAAGGATATCCACAGTGCCCAGGCCGTACGTCCGGATGCCATTATAGCCTGCATGCACTGGGGAGAAGAATACCAATCACTCCCCAACCGGGAGCAACGCGAACTTGCCGACTGGCTATTGGAACAGGGCGTAACCCATATCATCGGTTCACATCCGCACGTAATCCAACCTATGGAATTGCGCGAGGAAGGCAATCGGCAACACGCCGTCGTTTATTCCTTAGGAAACTTCATTTCCAATATGAGCGCGGCAAATACAGACGGCGGACTCATTTTCACCCTGCAACTGGAGAAATACCCTCTGCCCTCTCCTATTCATCCGCTACAAGGCAGATTAAGTTATTCACCCTTGCCCGACTCTTTCATCCCTTCTTTTCCATTCTCCCGAGTCACACAATGCGGATACACCTTAGTATGGACTGCCCGTCCCACTCTTACCGGAGGAAAAAATTACATTTTATATCCGTCCTACTCTCCCATTGACCAACTGCCACAAGCAGCCCGTAACCGCCTGAATATCTTTACAAAGAACTCCCGAAAGTTCCTGTTCAAGCACAATACAGGAGTTTGCGAGAATAGCAAATAGCTATTTTTTCTTGAAAATATTCACCGAAATATTTGCAATATCAAAGTTTATCCCTATCTTTGCACCGCATTTAAGAAATGTACCAACATGGTGACTGTAGTTCAGTTGGTTAGAGCGTCAGATTGTGGTTCTGAATGTCGAGGGTTCGAGTCCCTTCAGTCACCCAAAAGAAATCCTTAATAGTCAATAGATTATTAAGGATTTTTTTCTTTACAAAGACAAACTTGATCAGATATGAAAATCCTCTGGATAGACCTAAATAGTTCTTATGCCCATTCCTCACTGGCGCTCCCCGCACTACACGCGCAGATAGCAGACGACACTTCCATCGAGTGGGCCTCCGTATCCGCTACAATCAATGAAAACATAGGAACTATTGTAGAGGAAGCCTACCGGCATAAGCCCGACATTCTTGCCGCTACGGCCTGGCTCTTCAACCATGAACAATTACTGCATATCACATCAAGGCTAAAAGCCTTGCTCCCTGAAACCTGCCTCATATTGGGTGGTCCGGAATTTCTCGGAGACAATGAATTCTTTCTACGTAAAAATCCTTTTGTGAACTGCGTATTCAGAGGAGAAGGAGAAGAAGCCTTTCCCCGGTGGCTGTCATGCTGGAACCATCCGGAACAGTGGAATACAATCTCCGGGCTGTGCTTCCTGGATTCTGATGCGCAATACAGAGACAACGGAACAGCCCGGGTTTTAAATTTCTCCGGACTCATTCCACCCGAAAAAAGCCGTTTTTTCAATTGGAGCAAGCCGTTCGTACAACTTGAAACCACACGCGGATGCTTCAATACATGCGCTTTTTGTGTCAGCGGCGGTGAGAAACCCATACGTACCCTCTCCATCGACAGCATCCGCCGGCGACTTCAAATCATCCACGAACATGGCATCAAAAACGTACGCGTACTCGACCGTACATTCAATTATAATGCACGCCGGGCAAAAGAACTGCTCCAACTGTTTTTAGAATTTCCCGACATACGTTTTCACTTAGAGATACATCCGGCTCTTCTTTCCGAAGAATTAAAAGAAGAATTGAGGCGGTTACCTCAAGGGCTACTTCACCTTGAAGCAGGAATCCAGAGCTTGCGTGAGCCCGTTCTCAAACAAAGCCGCCGCATGGGTAAATTGTCCGATGCGTTGGCCGGATTGGAATTTCTCTGTTCACTCCCCAATATGGAGACTCATGCCGACCTCATTGCCGGACTTCCACTCTATCATCTCAATGAAATCTTTGAAGATGTATACACCCTTGCCGGATATAATGCGGGAGAAATACAGCTGGAATCGCTTAAGCTACTTCCCGGTACGGAAATGCGCCGACAGGCAGAAACACTTGGCATACATTACTCTCCTTTCCCGCCCTACGAAGTTTTAGAGACAAACGAAATCAGTGTTGGCGAGCTGCAAACAGCCCGCCAACTGTCCCGCCTTTTAGACGGCTTCTATAATACACCTGCCTGGCAAGCCCTAACCCGGGAACTAATATTGAACGACAAGACATTCTTGCATAAGTTCCTCGAATACCTGATACGGATAAATCTCATCGACCAGCCTATGAGCTTGGAAAAACGAGGACTTATACTTTATGAATACTGCAAACAAAACTGCCCAGAATATCAGACGCAAGCCAGCATTGCATGGATAGAAGCCGGCATGTCATTAAAAAAAGCCCCGGCAGAAAAAGCCAAAACCAAACATCAGATACCACCGGAAAAGTGGGAAGTCATATACGGGCACTACAAAGACAGCCTCAGACTTTGCTTTCTTCCGACCGACGATAGCAGCCAAAGCGGCTATTGGTTTGGATTTGAGTCTGAAATTCAAAGAACTACTCCTGTGTTCAAAGCGAAAACTATTTCACAGCAATCACATCAAGCCACGCACGAATAGCCTTCTCGTCCGTACGATTGAGCAAACGTCCCTCCTTCCAGTTCAAGTCGGGGTAGGTTTTCTTCAATACAGTTGCGCTATTGCCAATCGAACTGCCTCCCGAAGTGGCAAATGGGACTACCGTCTTGCCTTTCAGGCTATGACTTTCTATGAATGTGTTGATAATTCGCGGAGCAAGATCCCACCAGATAGGATAACCGATAAAAACCACATCATAAGTGCCGATATTTTCTTTTTTACTTTTGATTGCCGGACGCATCTTCGGATCGTTCATTTCAACCGAACTACGCGACCGCTTATTGTTCCAATCAAGATCTGCACTTGTATAAGGCTGTGCAGGAGCTATCGGATAGAGGTCTCCACCCACCGCTGCTCCCAACTTTTCTGCTGCGCGGGCTGTCGTACCGGTTGCCGAGAAATAGGCGACCAGTATTTTGCTGTTCGAATGTTTACTGTTCATCTTCTGTTTTTGTTGTGCGCACATTGCCGTAGTCATTCCGACTGTCATCAGCAGTGCAAATAGTAATTTATACATAGGAATTATTTTAGTTTATCATATTGTTCATCTGTTACCGGTTCCAGCCACTCATTGGAGGTGTTCTCACCGGAAACCTCGAATGCAAGATGTGCAAACCAGCTGTCGGATGCCGCACCATGCCAATGCTTCACACCTGCGGGAATATGGACAACCGTACCGGGAAGAATCTCCACCGCCGGTTTACCCTCTTCCTGATACCAGCCTCGTCCGGCTACACCGATAAGCATCTGGCCGCCGCCTTTTGTAGCTCTGTGTATGTGCCAGTTGTTGCGGCAACGCGGCTCGAATGTGACATTGGAAATGTTTACCTGCTCTCTCGAAACGGGTGCAAGATAACTGTTGCCAATGAAATACTGCGCGTATGCCGTATTCGGTTCACCTATCGGGAAAATCATCTCACGCTGGAATGCTGCCTTAGCATCCTCTCCGTTTGCATCTTCCGCCCACACATCCTTGGCAAGACGAAAAGCCGCCCATGCCTTTGGCCAACCTGCATAAAACCCGATATGCGTGATAATCTCCGCAATCTCCGTACGGGTGATACCGTTCTTTTTTGCCGACTGCAAATGAAATGTCAGCGAGCTGTCGGTAATGCCCTGACTGATGAGCGATGTAATTGTAACCAGACTGCGGTCGCGCAAGCCGAGTTTATCGGTACGGCTCCACACCTCACCAAAAAGGACATCATCGTTGAGTTCCGCAAATTTTGGGGCGAACTCACCCAACTGGTCGCGCCCTGCGGTTTGTACAATCTTTTTCTGTGCCATGACATTGACTGTAAAAAAAGTGAATACTGAAATTAAAATGATTCGGTTCATAATTCTCTATTAATGCATAATTCATTGTTGCAATTCAGATCTCATCCTTTGTCTCATTTCAAGTGCTCCTTGAAAAAAAGCTCTATCTTATCGAAAGGAATAATGTCCATACGGTCATACAAATCCGTATGCACAGCACCGGGAATAATCATCAGCTCCTTGTTATCACCTTTCAATTTCTTGAAAGCATCTTCGCTGAAATACCGGGAATGAGCTTTCTCTCCATGGATAAGCAATACGGCGCTACGAATTTCATCACTATAAGCAAGGATTGGTGCATTGATGAAAGCAAGTGCCGAAGTCTGGTTCCACCCCAAACCGGAGTTAATGGAACGGGAATGATAGCCTCGTTTCGTTTTGTAATAATCGTAATAATCTTTCATGAACTGCGGTGCATCTTCGGCTGGTTCAGGATTCATTGTCGTGCAGGGGTAAGTACCCGTACGATAATCTTTTGTGCGTTGCGCATTGAGCTCCCGACGCATCCGGTAGCGTGCATCTGCATTGTCCGCTGCATCGAAATAACCGTTGGCATTGGCGCGGCTGATATCGTACATGGTAGAAGCCACCGTAGCCTTGATGCGCGTGTCATTGGCCGCTGCATTGATAGCAAAGCCTCCCCAACCGCAAATGCCGAGTATGCCGATACGCTCCGCATCCACATCGGGACGTGTGGCAAGGTAATCCACTGCTGCCGAAAAGTCCTCCGTATTGATATCGGGTGAAGCCACACTGCGAGGTTGTCCGCTACTCTCACCCGTAAACGACGGGTCGAAAGCAATGGTCAGGAAACCCCGTTCGGCAAGTGTCTGTGCATACAGTCCTGACGATTGTTCTTTCACCGCACCAAACGGACCGCTGACTGCAATGGCCGGGAACTTATCGGCAACAGCGATTTTCGGTACATACAGGTCTGCAGCGAGCGTGATGCCGAAACGATTGACAAAGGTCACTTTACTATGGTCCACTTTGTCGCTCTTCGGAAATGTCTTATCCCATTCTTCCGTAAGTTTCAACTTTTCCATATTCCTGTTATTTTGCATGTTTTGTGCACGACTCTCCATCAGGCCTAAGAAAGAGAGGAAAGCTGCTGTAAAAAAGATTGTCCGTTTCATAACCGATTGATTCTTTTGATTACCAATGTTTTCTTTTCACATTGCAAAGTTACAGGAGATTATAGAAAGGATTGGTAGATGAATTACAGATGTTATAACCTCAATTACAGAAAATCTTGCGGAATAGTTACCGCTTATGCATCCGGGGTGTCTTAGCCAAGAAGAGTGCCCGGAAAACAGCAACTTTCTCATCAGTGTGCGGAAATCTTTCAGCACACTGATTCTCTCACCCTCGCCGACACCGGAATTGCCACTGATTTCTTTGGCAACTCTTCCGTCAGCATGGCTGCCTGTCCATACTTGTATGTGATGGTGAGAAAAACTTTCTTTGCAGAATTCTTGTCCGACAAGTCAGTGAGACGGTAATGTTTACGATACAAAATGTCATAATGTTCTTTTTATTAATGAATGCTTTGGTTTAATTATCTCTTTGTCAGCCGATTTAATAATATCGACTTGGGATGATTCATCAATGATCAGGTAGTCAAAAAGATATTCACCCAAAATACATGTTTTCAACGATAATGTAGAACTTAGTATTACAGGATAGCGTTTAAAAAGTGATTAAACTTATAACAATAATCTTTTATGTTCTAACGGGTTACGATTCGCCAACTTGCAGATTTCTTTAGATTGCTCTGATTTGCTTTTTCAAATAACGCTTTTTATCCGGTACAAAGATCACAATTATTTGAACCTATGTTATTTCGTCTTTATTTTTGTGGCCGTTTTTTAAACATGGGTGTTTAATGCCTAAATCACACCTGCCAGTATATGATAAAAGAATAGCAATAGTATTGCCCCCATTCGTAATTTATGTTATAATGAAAGAGACGTTTTCGACAAGATCATAATTATAGAAGACAAGGCCCCCTTATTTAAGTTTGCATTTAAAATGATTCCGACTTTTTTCCTATTCCAAGTTTTTTTGTACTTTTGCACCGGATTTCTCAATCAATAATGCCCGAAATTCTGTTCTCATTTTTTAATATTCCCTGATGAGGCAGTTTGTAGCGCATTGTGGCAGATGTTGTGCTGTCCGGACTCTTATGGTTCATTATTAGTATTTCCGAGGGAATGAACAGAGGTTAACAGCTTATAGTTAACGGTTAGAGGAAAAGAATAATGAACAACAATACATCTATTTTTATTTCATGAACAAACTTATGGTTTATTCTGCTCTGGCTGTCGCTCTGATGGCCGGAGAGGCTTGTCTTGTACCCATATATGCACAAGACAGGGCTGTGCAGGCGATGACACTCACGACACTTTACAATCTTGCTGACCAACAGAGCCAGAAAGTGAAGGTGAGTGAAGTGGCTTTGCGGGCAGCTAACGAAGGGTTGGCAGCGGCCAAATCGGCTTTGCTGCCGAGTGTGGATTTGAGCCTTCAAGGCAGTTATACGGGCAATGCCTTCATGTTGTCGCGAGGTTTTTCGGCTAATGGAACAACTGACTACATCGTACCGGGTGTGGGAGTTATTCCCGTTGCAAACGGCAAGCAAGACACACCTCATTGGGAAAACAGTTTTACGGCTCAGGTTGCACAAGTGGTCTATGCCGGTGGAGCTATCCGTTCGGGCATCCGTATGGCGGAATTGGGCAAGGAAATGGCAGAACTCGATGTGGAGAAGAACCGCCAGGAAGTGCGCTTCTTGTTGACGGGTTACTATCTTGACCTCTGTAAGTTAGGTAATCAGATGGAAGTGGTGCGCCAGAATATCGCACTTACGCAAAAGGAGATTGCCCAAATGAAAGCTCGCCATGAGCAGGGTACTGTTTTGCAGAACGACATCACTCGCTATGAATTCCAGTTGCAGAGTCTTGAACTCACACTGACAAAGCTCACCGATGCTTCTACCATCATCAACCATCAACTGGTAACAACACTTCATTTACCGGAACAGACGGTTATAGTTCCTGATAAGAACGAGCTCAACACAGAAATAAATGCACTCTCGGCAATCACTGCTCAAGATACGTGGCAGCAGACGGCGACAAGCAACAACCTTGGCATCCGTCAGTCGGAAGTGGCCGCAAATCTTGCAGAACAGAAGGTGAAGCAGGCAAAGGCAGAATCATTGCCTTCGGTGGCTGTCGTGGCAGAAAATCATCTCTTTGGTCCTTATACACAAGACCTCATCCCGAAAGATTGCAATGTAAACGTGTGGTTTGTCGGGATAGGCGTAAAGTTCAGCCTTGGCAGTCTTTGGAAGAACAAACACCACATCCGCAAGGCACGTACTGAACATCGGCAGTCAAAGGAAGCGCTCGCTTTGGCTCGTGAGGGTGTGGAAAATGCTGTACAGGCAAATTACATCAATCTCCTTACCTCCTACACCGAGGTGAAGACACAGCAGAAGCAGGTGGAACTTGCCAATCAGAACTACTCCATGGTGCAGAATCGTTATCAGAACGACCTTGCACTCCTTACCGACATGGTCGATGCCTCCAACATGAAACTCTCTGCCGAAATGGCGCTGGTTAATGCCCGCATCAGCATGCTTTATAATTTCTATACACTCAAATACGTAACAAACACTTTATAATAATGGAAAAGAACAAGATACACATCTATTTATATAATGTGCTCATCGTGCTTTGCCTCTTGGGTGGAGCCGTTTATGTGGTGAGCCAGTTTATGCACTTCGGCAGTGGAGAATTTACCGACAATGCCCGTGTACGCCAGAACGTCGTGCCTCAGAGCAGTCGTGTGCAAGGCTTTATTCGCGAGGTACGTTTCGCGGATTTCCAGCAGGTAAAGAAAGGTGATACGCTCGTCATCATCGAGGATGCCGAATTTCGCTTGCGACTGGCCCAAGCCGAGACCGACCTTATCCGTGCCGAACAAGGTTCGCAGGGAACGGCAAGCAGCATCGTTACCACCAAGACAAGCATGACCGTTACCGAAGCCGGCATCGAATCCGCACGTGTACAGATGGAGAATGCCATGCGTGAGGATACCCGTTTCAAGAAGCTCCTCAGTCAGGATGCTGTCACCCGACAACAATATGATAAAGTACATACAGGCTATCTGAGTGCCAAGGCAGCCTACGAGCAGGCAGTTCGTTCACGTCAGATGCAGTCGGCTGTTATGACCGAACAAGGGCATCACCTTTCCGTTTCGGAGCAGGGCATCGAACTGGCTCGTCGTGCCGTCGACCTCGCCCGTCTCAACCTCTCCTATTGCTACATCATTGCCACTTGTAACGGTACCGTTGGTACGAAGGACATTCACGTAGGTCAGCTTGTCAATCCGGGCCAAACACTGGTAAGTATCGTTGACAATGGTGAACGTTGGGTTGAAGCTAACTATAAGGAAAGCCAGTTGCCTCACATCAAAGTGGGCAGTAAGGCTGAGATTACAGCCGATGCCGTTCCAGGTATACAATATACGGGGACGGTGGAACGCATCTCTGATGCTACCGGCAGTGCCTTCTCACTTATTCCCATAGACAATGCCACGGGCAATTTTGTAAAGGTCGAACAGCGCGTCACCGTACGCATCAAGCTCAATGAGAATGCTGATGTTGCCAGGCTTAAAAGCGGTTATAATGTGGAATGTATCATTGAGGAATAATGGGACAATTGACTGAATTCTTTATGAAGAGTGCCGGTGGCCCTCCACCCGGCATGGGCTTTTCCATGCCTATGATGAAGGGGTGGGTGCCTCGCCATGTACAGCCATGGCTGTACGTGCTGACCGCCCTTTGCTTCCAGTTCAGCGGTGGCATCTACCTCGGTGCACTGGATGGCATCCGTGGCACCACCAACTTTATGATCGAGGACATACTTTTCCTACTTTATGCCACCCTCGCGGGTATGGCTGTCTATTTTCCGATGCTCTTCCGCATGAAGTTCCGCTTCACCAACAAACAGTTGCTCTGTGGTTCTGCCATCGTTCTTGCCATATGCAATGTGCTGACGATGCATTGCCAGTCGATGCATGTGCTCATGATAGTGTGCTTCATAGCCGGAATGGCTAAGATACAGGGTACGTTTGAATGCATGAGCAACATCCAGCTTTGGATTACTCCCCGACGTGATTTTGCCGTTTTCTTCCCTGTGCTCCACATCATCCTGCTCACCGCCATTGAGGGTAGCGGATGGCTTGCCGCCTGGTTCGGTCATCATTTCACATGGCAGATGATGCACGTCTTCACCATCGGCACTATGTCGTTTGTACTGCTCACGCAGGCCATCTTCTGTCGTCCGTTTTGTCCCATGCCTCAACGTCTGTCGCTCAAAGGTATCGACTTTCAGGGAGCATTGCTCATCTGCGGACTGATGCTCGTGGTGTCATACATTGTGGTGTACGGCGACTATTTCATGTGGTTCGATACCCTCCGCATACGCCTTCTGTTCGGTGCTGCCATTGTACTTTTCGGCATTGTGCTCTACCGCCTGCGCTACTACCGTTATCCCTACATCGAGCTCAGTCTTTTTACACGTCGCAACGTTGTTCCCATTCTCATCGTCACCTTCTTTGCCGAACTCGCTTTCGGTGCTGAACACACGATGGAAGAGATACTTTACAGCGAAGTCATCCGGTTGGAGGAACTGACCAAAGAGTCGCAGTATATGTGGGCACTTCCCGGCATGTACCTCGGTATCCTACTCGATCTCTATTGGCTGAAAGTCAGGAAATGGAAAGTGTGGAAACTTTTCGGCATTGCCTTCATCGGCATCGCACTCTATGGTATGCTGATGTACTTCACGCTTGACATAAACATCAATATCGAACAGTACCGCTTTGCTATCTTCTTGCGAGGGTTTGCGTATGCCATCCTTGCCCCAACATTGATGTGGGCTTTAGACGAATCGGTCCCAAGTCTTGAACAGTTCTTCATGGGCTTGTTCGTATTCAACATCCTCCACATGTATCTGGCAGGAGCGGCAGGTTATGGCATTTATACCACTATCTTCTCGCACTTTATGAACGACAACATGACGAGCTACGGACAGCAACTCACTCTCACACACTTGGATATGGCGCACTTCAACCTCGGAGAATACGTTAGCCACGATTTCCTGCACTCCATGATGATGGTGGCAATGAAACAGGTCTATGGCTATGTTATCTGGTTCGCTTTAGCCCTTGCCACCCTCTTCCTGCTGTGCGACATTCCTGCTGTCCGCACAAATATCCGCAAAGTTCCCCGCTGGCCTGTTTATGCCATTGAGTATCTTGCGAGAAGGAAGTAAGAGGATGTTACACATCAAGGATGAGAGTGGTTCTTGTTTGGATTCACTCTCATCTTTGACATTCAGTCAGACAGAATTAATAAAAACGTTAAATATTTCACCCTTTAGAATTTGCCCTTAAGAATTACAAGCATATTTCCAGTTTATCACCTACAGCTAAATGCCTGAAAACAAACCTGTGCAGAACGGTGCAATGCAGACTGTTCCATCCTTGTTTATTTGATTCTTTCTAACATAGAAAAGAATCTTAAATGTACTCTTGCCTATATACCTTGTTTTTTATGTCCGTAACAATGGGGTTACAACTTCCCACTGCAAAGGAACGATTAACAATTAGTTTATGAACGGACATCTAAGAGACAACAAGCGACAAATCAACAACTTAGAACCAAAATCGTTACTATTTTATTTCGTCTGATTTTCAGTAACGATTTAGTAACACTACTTTGTCCAAACGGGGCATTTTCTTGTCTTTTGCTTGTCCGCCGACAAAACGAAAGAAGTCCCGTAAAACCTTGATTTTACGGGACTTGTCTTAGTTTTTCCACCATTTATCTTTAGTGTTTTGCGGAGAGACGGGGATTCGAACCCCGGATACCCTTTTGGGGTATACACGCTTTCCAGGCGTGCCTCTTCAACCACTCGAGCACCTCTCCTTTTCGGGGCGCAAAAGTAGAGGAAGTTTTTGGATTTACCAAATGTTTTGTGCAAATAATCAATCAGAAAATATATTATATTCGAATATTACAAGTAAAAAATAGAAAAAGGCTTCTATTATCAAAAATAATTATTACTTTTGCACTACCACTTATGTATGATAATAAATGCGATATATGCAACGGAAAGGCATTAAGCCCTCGACGATGCGTTTATCGCATTTATTGTTAGTGCATGAGTGGTTTCTATATTAACAAGTCGAGGGCTTTTTTAGTTTCCTCATAGTATGATTTTATTTTCTTTATATACTTGTATAGTCCTCTTAAAGAGGCTATTATAAATTTTGTCGTTTTCCCGTCTTACTTGTGAAAGCAGGACGGGATTTTTTATCAGCTTCGTATGAAAGATCTAATTGCCAGACTTTTGAGTTATAGAAGAAACCTTTTGTAGACGAATATCAGCAGAAGAAGCACCTATCATAATAGTATAGTCTCCAGAAGGGTGTACAAAGCATTCTTTCTCTTCATCCCAATAACGAAGCAGATCTTTCTTTAATCGAATGGTCACTTTGCGACTTTCCCCTCTTTTCAGCGAGATACGCTCAAAGCCTTTAAGTTCCTTTATAGGCATTATCTTATCTCTTTCCGGAAGTTTCACATAAATCTGCGCAACCTCATCACCAGCATATTTTCCCACATTCTTTAGACAAAATGAAACATTTACTTCTTGGTTGCCATCGGTTACTTGCAAATCGGAATATTTAAATGAGGTATAACTCAACCCGTAACCGAAAGGATAAAGTACGTTACCCTTAAAGTACTGATAAGTGCGCCCTTTAGTAATATCATAATCATCAAATGGAGGAAGCTCATCTAAACTTCTATAATAAGTCAACGGCAAACGACCACCCGGATTATAATCGCCAAAGAGAACTTCTGCTACCGCCTTCCCTCCACTCTCACCAGGATACCATGCATTGATGATAGCAGGTATATGTTCATCCATCCAATTAATTGATAATGAACTACCAGCAACCAATACAACTACAATATTAGGATTTACCTTATAGATTTCCTTCAAAAACTCCCGCTGATCTGCTGGAAGTTGAATGTCAGATCTGTCCTGTCCTTCACGTTCTATCGCCTTATTAATGCCCAATACAGCCACAACTTTCTCACATTCACGTACTACTCTTCCTGCTTCACCGTACAAATCCAAACGAGTCTTTTTCCCAATTTGCGGAACTTTCCATTGTAATTTGGCAACAGCATAGTCACGATTATCGTAATATTCAGCTTTCAACCGATAATCTCTTCCTGCTTCCAAATAAATAGTTGCCGTATCTGTACAGATTGCATGTCCCTGCCATGCATCAATCAACATTTTATCATCAATACTCAAACGACATCCATCATCGGACAAAAAACTAAAAGTGTATTGCCCCGTAACCGTAGGACGCAATTTACCCGTCCAGCGAACAGACAAAGGGGATTTGGGCAGGAAGGGATCCGGTGCCTGATTAGCAGGTTCAAAATTAATCCATTCCTCTTTCCTTACTTTTGGAATACCTTGCAAATTCGTGTTATCAAAATACTCTGCTTTCAACCCCTCAGGGAAACTAGCTCCCTGAATGAGTTCCATACCATCTACTGCTGATTTCCATGGAGCATATACAACCTTTACAGTATCACCTACCCTATCCTTGATACCCTGCAAAATAGAAACCGGAGCAATGACCGGTAGCCCACTATAATCACCGAACTCACTGCGTCCTGCATTAATGCCCACCACTGCAATGGATTTAATTTTCTTAGCATCAAGCGGTAACATCTTGTTCTGATTTTTTAGTAGTACAATACATTCACGAGCAGCATCTAACGCTACCTTTTGATGTTCCTTAGAGCCTATCACTTTGGGAGATATCTTGGTATAAGGATTGTTTTCCCCACTATCAAATAGTCCTAACTGCATACGTGCCCTCAACACACGATAAGCAGCCGAGTCTATGTCGGCATCAGTAACCATGTATTGTCGGTAAGCATTTAATAACGGCGCATCATACACATCATCACCACATTCTAAATCCAGTCCGGCCTTTATAGACAAAGTAGCGGCAGCTTCCTTTGTTTTCACATACTTATGAGCATTAACCAACAAAGCAGGGCCTCCACAGTCAGAGACCACATATCCTTTGAACCCCCAATCTTCACGTAATACTTTGGTCAACAACCAAGCATTCAACGTACAAGGTACATCATTCAAAGCATTATAAGCAGACATAATAGATGCAGATTTTCCTTCCTTAACACATGCTTCGAAAGCCGGAAGATAGTACTCGCGTAATTGCTTTTCTGATATTTGCGGATTACATACAAAGCGATTATGCTCTTCATTATTGGCAGCAAAATGCTTAGGAGTTGACACTATCTTCAAATAACGACTGTCATTTCCTTGCAACCCTTTCACAAAAGCAGTTCCCATAATACCACTCAAATAAGGGTCTTCACCATAAGTTTCCGGAGTACGTCCCCAACGTGGATCACGCGCCATGTTTACCGTAGGAGACCAGAAAGTGAGTAAATCACTGAACTGACTATTTTGTTCACGTCCTTGATCCAGTTCATTCCAACGGGCACGCGCCTCATCAGAAATAACAGTAGCCACTTGTTTTTGCAATACAGGATTCCAGGTTGCAGCCAACCCGATAGCTTGTGGGAAAACCGTAAATCTACCAGGACGGACTACCCCATGAAGCGCTTCATTGCCATGATAGTATTTTGGAATATCCAAACGAGAAATGCCCGGTGAAGTGGCACGCAGCAAACTTATCTTTTCCTCAACTGTTAAACGCGACAGGAGATCCATAATACGCTCATGGATTGGTGCTTTCTCATTTTTATAAAGTTCTTGGGCTTGAACCGTTCTTGCTAAACAAACGATAAAAGCCATTAAACCTATAAAAAGAACCTTTTTAAGTGTTTTCATGATGTTTTATTTGTTACTTATAGTTCTATCTACACAGAAGATAGAAATCATATAATACAGCCAACTACTCCAATTTATAATTTCTCAGCTGATGGCGGTACCGCATCATTAGCACTACCCCATGACTTATTAGGTCTGTTACCCATTATCAATATTAGCTTCCCTCCATCTTTTATATCATCATGACTAAACCAAGGCTTATTCCACTCTTTACCATTCAGCGTTGCCGACTGAATATATTTATTTTCATCAGATGCATTTTGTGCCTCTATCTCAAATACTTTCCCATTGTTCAATGTCACTTTAGCCTCAGTAAATAACGGGCTGCCAATATTATAAGCAGGAAATCCCGGAGTTACCGGATAGAAACCTAAAGAAGAAAAAACGACAAAAGCAGACATTCCGCCACCATCCTCATCTCCCGGAACTCCCATCAGGTCATTACGGAACCAAGTTTTCAGCATTTGACGAATACGTTTTTGAGCTTTCCATGGTTGACCGGCATAATTATACAGATAAGGGATATGCAGTGAGGGCTCATTAGCCATCGAGAACTGTCCTACATTACCTGTATGGTCGGGCAACTGAGCATAAAAAGAATATTTCCCACGTCCCAGCGGTTCACGAAAAGTTTGATCCAAATTAGCAATAAACAGCTCATTACCACCCATTAAATTAATCAGATCAGCCACATTATGAGGAACATCCCAACGATACACCCAGCCATTATTCTCGCCATAATACTCACGAGCCCCCTGACCTCCTGAATAACGATAATCAAACGGTTCAATCCATTTTCCATTTTTATCTTTAGGGTGAAAAAAGGCAGTTTCGGCATTATATACATTACGATAATTATAAGAACATCTCAGATAATGAAGCATGTCTTCTTTCTTTCCCAAAATATCCGCTATACGCGACAAACACCATTGGTCATAAGATGTACCTAATGTTACAGCAATCGGTTGACGTTTCTCAAAATGATGTACATTCGGATCTGTTTCTTTTTCTCCGGCCTGAAGCGCCGGGATATATCCGTTTTTCTTATAAAAATCATCTATCCAACCAGCAGCCGCACCTGACCAAGGAGCCAGCGTTTTTTCTTCTATCCCCTTGCGACAAGCCTCATAGGCTTTCTTCAAATCAAACTGCAATCCTTTAGCGGCAGCATCAGCTATAGTTGCTACCGCATGATTAGAATTCATACGACGGGAATCGCCTGTTATCTCAGGAAAAGTAGGCATCCACATATTTCCCATCTGCTCTGCCATAAGCAAATAAGAATTAATTACATTTTTTTCTGTTTCCTCATCAATCAACAAACGCAAGGGATGAGCAGCACGATAAGTATCCCAAATCCAATCATCCGTATAAAAAGGTTCACCATTGTCTTCATGTATCTTTCCATCAAATGCACTGTAATAATTTCCATCCTCACTGATACAAACCGGACGTTCAAACACACGATAAAGTGACGTATACAGAATTTGTTTATCGGACTCTGCACCACCTTCTACCTGAATATCACCTAAAGCTTCATTCCATACTTGACGACCTTTCTTTACCAAAGCCTGCAAATCATAGTCCGGTAACTCACGTTGTAGGTTCTTCTTTGCCTGTTCTTCACTTATAAATGAAATACCATAGCGCAAATTTACCTTTTTAGTTCCGTCAGCAAAATGCAGAACGGCACAAGCGTTACGGCCTTCAGCATTTTTTTTAGAAGTATCTAGCTTACCGTTAACTAAAATACCTGTTTGCAACGGCGCAATGTCCGATTCAACATACAAATACACACACGTATTGTTCTGCAATTGCTGATAACCGCTCACAAAACCATCACCCGCCTTGATAGCTCCATTCTGCGAATTAATCATCATATAAGCAGGTTTATTGGGTTGCCCATACTCTATCTGATAAAGAGCAGATTGATGAGAAGGTGCATATTTTACATTAATTTCTGCATCATCAAGAAACACCTCATAATAATATGGCTTCAATTTCTCATCATCATAGCTATATGCTATAACCGGACGAAGGCTATCCCCCTGATAAGGACTCAAATTAAAAGCAGAACTGCCACGATGACTCGTCACAATTAAAGGCAACCCGTTCAACTGATCCGTCGTATAATCAGCCCGTTCCGGATAAACACGAAGCATACTATTCGGTAAATGGATAGTAGGAAAAGTGGGAACCAGCAAATGACTGATATTTCCCATATAGGGATTTACATAGTCAACTGGAGCTCTACCGATTATTTTTTGATTTTGTACTTCTCCGCAAGCACCCAATATGGAAGCTAAAACTACGGAAGCTAAACAATGCATAAATTTCATAACAACATTTTTGTTTATATTCATTTGTAATATAATAGATAACCGACTAACTATTTTGTCTGCTCTACCACTTGTATGGTACCATCCGGATTGTAGTACAACTTATCTACACAAATAGAGCGTAGATTACCTTTCCCCGAAATAGAGCTGTTGTGATAGAAAGCATACCATTCTCCCTTATATTCTACAATGGATCCATGGCTTGTGTCACAACCCGTAGGCTCCAGATAAATTCCTTGATAAGTCCATGGACCCAATGGAGAATTACTTGTTGCATAATTCAGGCGGTTAGCTCCTTTCCCATTTTCCGCATGATTATCAGCATAAGACAAATAATAGATACCGTTTCTTTTATGTATCCAAGCTGCTTCATGGAAATCTTTCAAACCTTCCATCGGCCGCAACGGCTCAGCCAGTTCCATCATATTGTTTTTCATTTTGGCCCCAACACAGCGACCTCCACCACCATAATAGAAATAAGCCTGTTTATCATCATCCACGAAAACACAAGGATCTATCATGGCAAAACAATCGTTTTCCATGCCAATCATCTCAATAAATTCCTCATGCACTGTAAAATCCTTAGCCGGATGTTTGCTGGTTGCAACTCCCACTCTCCAAGTATGGTTCCAGTCCGTTCCACTGGGATGGGGGAAATAATAATAATAGGTTCCATCTTTATAAGCACAATCGGGTGCCCACATAAAACCTCCTTCCTTTCTTCCCCATGACACTTGCGAAGAATTCAAAATTTCTCCATGATCGGTCCAATTCACCATATCATCTGTGGAAAACACATGATAACGATCCATTAAATCACACCCCCGCGGAGGATCTACATCATGGGAGGCATAGACATAAAGCCGTCCATCTTCCCACACATGAGCAGAAGGATCAGCTGTATACATGTGAGTAATAAAAGGATTAGGTCCCAAAGTAACCGTTTTAGCTTGTTTCGAGCCATTACACCCTGCCAATACGAATGAGAGGGCAAGTAAAGTAAATAGGTAATTTTTCATATGTAATCAATAATTTTATATTTATACTGGCAAATTTACAGCCACATACTTAATAAAGGTCTTAATTTGGACTTAAGGCATCACTATTTTCAGCCTGTAACCCACAAATACACTACATTACGTATAAATCCACATATATGCCTAAATAGATAGCACTTTATACTTAGTAGCAAATACAACAGATTGGTTACTGTCTTTATCTACAATAAAAGGTATCAGTTTTTCTTCTCCCGGAGCAAGTTCATAATGTACTTTATCTCCCGTTTTCCGACCGTCGACATACATTTCGACCTTTCCTGTATCCATTAAAGTACCATTATTCTTGACAGAGATCCATATTGTTCTCTGCTTTGCCAGCAAGTTGTCTTCCACTTTGGATAAAGCCAAATCGAAGTCTGCCGCAAATCCATGGTTATACTCTAACATAGCAGATAGCCCTTTTTGTGCATCCTCATATCCCAAACTATCTTTGATACGGTCTTTAGCTATATATTGGGGACTAACACCACCAACTAATATTTTGAATGTTCCTTTCTCTACAACCCTGTCCATGTTGTCATTAAGTAGTGACAATTCATAAGGAGTTAATTCAAAAGAAATACTCTTGGACTCTCCCGGTCGTAAATGAACGCGTGTAAAGTCTTTCAATTCAGTAATACGTGTTTTTACACTAGCATACATATCTGTTACATACAATTGAACAACCTCATCACCAGCACGATGACCTATATTCTTCACATTCACGTGCGCGATGATATTACCGTTCTCTCTCTCTTCCACTTTCAAATCCGAATATTCAAAAGATGTATAACTCAAACCATATCCAAAATAGTAAAGAGGATAATACTCCAAATCTGAATACTCATAACGACGGCCGGAAGTTTTAAAGTTGTAATAAAGCGGTAACTGTCCTACATGTCGCGGGAAAGTCATTGGTAAACGACCGGCAGGATTGTAATCACCAAACAGCACATCTGCCGTAGCAAGCCCTCCTTCCTGTCCAGGTAACCAGTTAACAATAATAGCCTTACATAACTCCGACTCTTTTGTCAGGTTATAAGGGCGACCTATTTGAAGCACTAAAACAACAGGCTTTCCTGTTGCACAAACAGCTTCCAACAGCTCCTGCTGCCTGCCAGGCAGAATCAAAGTTGCATAATCATGATTTTCACCAGATGTTTTATAAACGTCTGTCGTAGCCTCGCTGGTAGAACAATCACCCAAAACCAACACTACTACGTCCGACTGGGCAGCAACTTTCACCGCATTGGGAATGCTTTCACCATTGGAACCGGTAAATTCACATCCCTGCTCGTAGAGAATTTTCGTCTGATTACCTACGGCCTGCTTAATACCTGTCAAAACAGACTTCAACTGACCAGGACGAAGTTTGGGAGTATAATCACCCGGCTGAAGGTTGTCTGCTCCGGGTCCCAATACGGCAATTGTACGCACATGCTTGGATAAGGGCAACACATCATCCTTATTCTCTAACATAACAATAGATTCCCGTGCCGATTGACGTGCAATTTCCTTATGGCTGTCCGAATTCCAACCCGGATATATCTTATTCCAATCCAAAGGTTTCTTATGTTCTTTTTCAAATAATTCATTACGGAACATCATACGCAACATTGTACGGCAAACATTATCAAGATTTGCCATATCAAGGCGTCCATCTTTTGCAGCTTGTATCACTTCTTTATCATTATAAGTATCACCACAATTTGTAGCAATACCTGCAGCCAAAGCTTGATTAGCAGCTTCTATCTTGTTTTTTGCAGTATAATGCTTTCGTGATGTTAAATTACCGATAGCACCGCAATCACTCACAACAAAACCATCAAATCCCCATTCTTCACGCAAAATATTACGCAGAAGTTCTTTACTTTTAGCAACAGGCACCCCCAAGAAATCAGAGTAAGCCATCATTAATGACTGACAGGCATAGTTACGAATAACATGTCGGAAAGGGACCAAATGTATCTCACGCATTTCTCTTTCAGACAATCCTATATCGTGCGAATCACGTCCACCCAAAGGTGCACCATGACCTCCAAAATGTTTCGGAGTTGTAAACAGCCCTTTAGACTGATAGCCCTTAATCCAAGCTCCGCCAATTTGAGATACCAAAACCGGATCTTCGCCGAAGGTTTCCTCACAACGTCCCCAACGAGCATCCTGTGCTACGTCTAACACAGGAGACCAGGCTTGCATGGTACCTGCCGCAAGAGTTTCCTCCCCAATAGCCATTGCTACTTTTTCCGTCAGATTCTTGTTCCAGGTCGCCCCCATAGCCAACGCCTGTGGAAATATTGTTGCTCCGCTACCATATGAAAAACCATGCACAGCCTCAACTTTCGTAATGGGAGGCACATATAAATGAGGAATTCCGGGAATCCCCCATCCTTCACGAATCAATTCCATTTTATCTTCCGGTGTCATTACAGACAATAAGCTTTCCACACGTTCATTTACAGGAAGTCTAGGATCCATATAACGTAATGTCGTTTTATCTCCTTTATGATTTTTCAGTTCCTCATCAGCCAGAAAAACTGATACTTCTTTTATATCGAAAGGCCCCACACGTACATTACCTTTAAAGACAAGTTTTACATGGGCACCATATTTAGGCGAAAATGTTACCCTCATCCCTCTGGCGCTACCTTGTACCTGATAGTCGACAGGTTCTCCTAAATTCATCGGGTCATATGTCACAAATATACTCATCTGTTGCTTCAGTTCGTCCTTGGATATTCCCTGCAATTGAAGGTACATTTCACACACATCTCCCGGAGTTTGGAGAGTAAACATCAGCCATTGATCTAGCTTCGGATTTTTACCATCAACTTCCCACACCGTACGCTGATCTTTATCAAAAGCCTGTGAAGCTTTCTCTTGATTGACAGATGCTGAAACTGATAAGATTTCACTTGACCTTTGAGCCATTAGATAAGTACAGAAAAATATTCCTGCGAATAGAACTACATGTTTTTTCAAATTCATATTACTAGATTTTAACTCTTTACTTATTTCAAGCCTTTTTACTAACCATCTGTTTGCTCGCTTTTATTCATCAGACAGACTTTACTCTTTTTTAAACGCAAAATAAAAGTCGGCATATTAAATGAGACACCTAGAAGGTATTAACTTCTAATTAAAATAATATTAATAACAGAATATAGTGTTAAAATAATTCCAGGCAGACATATCAGCCGTATCAATCGGAAAAAAACAATATGATTTTAGATAATACCTTTTACAGTTCTCATAGGCTTACTTCACCTCAAACTTTCCCTGTAACCGAATATCCTGTGAAGAGCTGCCAACCATTACAGCAAAGGTACCCGGCTCTACTATAAAATGATTATCTTTATTCCATAATCCCATATCCTGAGGTGTAAGCACGAAGTCAACTACTTTCTCCTCTCCCGGTTGCAAATGGATGCGTTCAAAACCACGTAACACTTTCACATAAGTAGTCACGGAACTTACCTCGTCATGCAAGTAGAGTTGCACAACCTCATCACCGGCAATTTTGCCCGTATTCTTCACCCTGCAACTCAGTTTCACACTTCCTTGTGTACCAATTACCGGATTTTCTATCTTCAAAGCACTATAATCAAAAGTTGTATAGCTCAAACCATATCCAAAAGGATAAAGGGAACCTGTTACACGCACAAAACCTTTGGAATCAGAACCCGGTTTAAACGGGAATGCAAAAGGGATCTGGCCCACAGAACGAGGAAAGGTCACCGCCAACTTTCCACCCGGATTATAATCGCCGAAAATAACTTTCGCAATTGCATCACCCATAAATTCACCCGGAAACCAAGCGTGCACAATCCCCGGAATATAACGTTCTGCCCAGTTGATTGTAGCAGCCCGTCCATCTATCATTACCAGAATAACAGGTTTACCAGTAGCATATACTGCCTGCAACAGTTTCTCCTGCCGCCCACACAAATCCAAATTAGTTCGTGAATATTCTTCACGTACAGTTTTCTCGTTTCCTCCTAACACCATAATAGCTACGTCTGACTCTTTAGCCAAAGCAACCGCTTCATCTATCATAGTTTCTTCTGTTTTATTCAGAGGTACATCGTAAAGCTCACTCTCCGGAAAATATTCATCAATAATATCAGCTCCCTTCGCATAACGCACCTCCGAATCCGGCAAATAGTCTTTTATACCTTGATATACTGTTTTTATCGGAGCATTAGCAGGTCCATAACGACATATCAAATTGTCAACTTCGGCTGCATTTGGACCAATGACTGCAACTTTCTTGATAGACTTAGATAGCGGTAAGATATTGTTCTCATTTTTCAATAAAACAATAGACTCTAAAGCAGCTCTCATAGATACATTCTGATGTTCTTTGCAGTGTACCACCTTTTCCAACTTCTTGGTATCACCTTTGTAAGGATTATCAAATAATCCCATCATAAACTTCACACGTAATACGTCAGCAACACGACTGTCAATAGTTTGCATAGAGATCTTCCCTTCACTGATAGCATGACGAAGCGGATAGATGAAAATCTCAGGTAAAGAAAAATTCGTACGCACGTTCAGTCCGGCATTTATCACTTGAGCGGCTCCGTCCACAGCATCGGCAGCCACTTTATGTTTAGAATAGAGAAACTCTACCGCCTCACTATCCGAGACCACATAGCCTTTAAAACCCCACTCATGACGAAGAATTTCTGTCAAAAAATGATAGCTACCCGTAATCGGTTCACCATCATAATCATTATACGAACTCATTACCCCCAATGCTCCCGCTTCACAAAAAGCTTTACGGAAAGGTTCCAAATAAAGTGTTCTCATCTCACGTGGCGCTACGTGTGGATCTGTACGAGTACCAGCATCACGCCCACCCACAGGGACACTATATACTGCAAAATGTTTAGGAGTAGCAACAAGTCCCTCTGCCTGAAGTCCTTTAATCATCCGCTTTCCAAGTTCCCCTACAAGAAAAGGATCCTCCCCGTAACATTCCACTACACGCCCCCAACGAGGGTCTTGAGCGATATCCAAAATTGGAGAATAAATATTAGTATATCCCAATGCTTTCGCTTCTTCTGCTGTTACGCGCGCAATTTCGCTTATCAATTCTTTATTCCACGTAGCACCTTGTCCGCACTGTGCCGGAAACATGGTTGCCCTATCATGACAAAGTCCACGGATACCTTCATTAGTAAAATCAACAGGTATTCCAAGACGTGTTTCTTCTACAAACCAGCGCTGGATTGCCTGTCGATTTTCTACACTATTCACATAAGGGTAAGATAAGGTAGAACCAAATGTTCCCAAACCATTAGCCTGTTCATCTATATTTGCAATACCATCTTTCCAAATCTCATTCTTCCATTGTTCTGTGGGTAGGGAATCCCTTAATACACGACCAGAGCCATACAAGGTAGCCATCTGACATGTTTTCTCCTCTATCGACATCTGTGACAATAAGTCATGTACTCTTGCATCCAAAGGAGCCGATGGATCCTCATAAACATCCTTCACTCCATTCTTATTAAAATCAATCCAGCCCTTTTTATATATAGTAGGACCACTACCTGCATATGCTCCTATACAAAGCAATACTGAAATACATAAAGAAAATCTTCTTTTCATAACGCATTTATTATTTTTCCATTTCCAATACAAGTTCGCCCCCTTTCATCAAGTCAAAATGTGAGAACCTTGGCTCTTCTAATTCCCTTCCATTTAACTTCATCGAACGAACATATTTATTCTCTATACTATTGTTTTCCGCACGAATCACAAAGTCCTTTCCATTATCCAAATGGATAGTCACTTTATCAAATAACGGACGGCCTATTTCGTAAACCGGTTTCCCTGGACAAAATGAATAAAATCCCATGGAGCTAAGTACATACCAGGCTGACATCTGTCCTACATCCTCATTGCCTGACAAACCATTGGGATCATTATGATACAATGTGCGAAGAATATAATCAACCAAGGCCTGTGTTTTGTGAGGAGCATCTGTATAATTATACAGATAAGGAATATGATGGCTTGGTTCATTACCATGAGCATATTGTCCTATCATACCTGTTACATCGGCAGCAGCATCCGAGTCTCCCGTCAGTTCGGAACTTCTAGTAAACAACGTATCCAAATGGGCTTCAAATTCAGATTTACCACCAACCAACTCCATCAGTCCATCTACATCTTGTGGTACGAACCATGCCCATTGCCAAGCATTGCCTTCCACATAGTTGCTGGGACGTTGCACAGAGGAGGGATCAAAAGGAGTAATCCAACTGCCATCACTTAGACGGCCACGCATTAACTTTGTTTCCGGATCAAAATATTCACGATAAGCTTTAGATAATTTCATATACTTATCATACATGCCTTTTTGGTTATCCTCTTTCATAATTTGTGCAATCAACCAATCATTATAAGCAAACTCCAACCCCTGAGAGACTGCACCATAAGCTTTATCACAAGGTATATAACCAAGCTCATTTTTATATTTGATAGAAATCGGCATAACCTTTTCGTTTAATATTTGACGATTCATCATCGGTGTAATATTAGTTGTATCATAAACCGAAGAACGTATACATGCTTCAATAGCCTTTTTTATATCAAAATCACATTGCTTCTTCATTATAGCATCTGCAATGACTGAAACAGCATGGTAACCAATCATAGTTCCAGTCTCATTTGATGCCAGTTCCCATTTAGGCAAAATACCCGATTCATCATATTTACACAGCAAAGAGCGGATAAATGCCTGATTCTGCTTTGGCGTAATGATAGTATAAAGTGGATGGGTTGCCCGAAATGTATCCCATAAAGAAAAGACTGTATAATTAGTGTAAGAAGTATCTCGTTTTATTTCATGCCCCATAGTACGATAACGACCGTCTATATCTGATGCCAAACTTGGTTGAATAAAAGTATGATACAAAGAAGTATAGAAAACAGTACGGCTATCATTGTCTGAGGTTTCAATATCAATCTTTCCCAATGTATTATTCCAAGATACATTTGCCTGTTGTACTACTCCTTCAAAATTCCAATCCGGTATTTCAGATTCTAAATTTAGCTTTGCTCCCTCCTCATCTACACTTGATATACCAACTTTTGCGAGTACAAGTCCGTCAGCAGAAAGATTGCGGAAAGTTATTACAGCTTTTGCTGTATTGACAGTAACAGAGGTACTATCCGGTTGGTATTCCGTTCCGGAATACAATTTGTAATCGAAAGATTTGGAGAAAACAGCATAGAAATAAACATAATGTTGTTTAGCCCATCCTCTCGTATATTTCTTTCCAGCTATAGTGGAATCATTTACAACCCTTATTTGAGTAACAGGATGTTGATGTCCATGAATAGTAGGTTCCATATCAATAATCAAGCGAGCATCACTCCCCTTGGGATAAGTATAACGATGTAACCCGGCACGCAAAGTAGCAGTTAACTCTACATTAATCGAATCATCCTGCAGTAAAACCTGATAATATCCTGGACGGGCGCTTTCTTTATCATGAGAAAAACGAGAACGATATCCTTCATCAGGTTTTTCTGCTGTTCCAGCAACCAAAGGCTTCTCTCCTACTATGGGCATAAACAATATATCACCATAATCACCGATACCAGTCCCGCTAAGATGTGTATGGCTAAATCCTATAATGGAAGTATCATCATAATAATAACCCGAACAAGCATCCCAACCTATAAGACGGGTATCAGGACTTAACTGCACCATTCCATGAGGCAGAGTCGCACCTGGAAATGTGTGTCCATGTCCACCAGTCCCTATAAAAACATTCACACTATCTGTATACTCTCTTTGCAATTCCCCCTCTACGCAGGACATCAGCCCAATACCTGAGACCAGCAATAGCATATAAAATTTGTTTTTCATGAAATTATATATTTATGTTTTTATATGACATTAACATTAAGGCACAAAACTCCAATTAGCTTCTACCTTCATACTCTTACTCTTGACGCGAATGATCAACGGATAACAACATTTTACCGCTATATCTCCTGCTCCCGGCCCATCTTTGACTGTAGGATTGGCCGGTATGCCTGAAGCCTCTCCTAACACGATCTCCAATATTTCATCAGCAGAAACATTTAAACAGACATCAGCAGAAGAAGTATGACAAGTAAACCCAGGCCAATAAGAGTAGGAATTGATATGACGAATACGTTGATGAACTTCACTATCAGTTAATGTTGTCATCGAAGGATGTCCTTCTAAAACAGGCTTCTCATTAAAAAGGATAACATATTCATATAAATGAGAAGAATCGGAATTACAGGTATATATATCTTGTAAATATTGTCCTTTCAAATCCAAACTCCGGCGCATCTTAACTCCCGGATAGGCTGTAACCGTTTCAGCCTCAGCATATCCACCGTCAGAGCGAGGTCTAAATTTAGTAATTTTTCCTGTACTTCTTTTTTGGTCTTTAGCATCCACCGTCACAGTGTTATGAGATAAGCTACGCTTATACCATTTTAGATAATCGGGTACTCCATATCCGGAAGTTCCAAAGTCGGATATCAGTTCACGCTTACCATCATGAATCGCAATGGAAAGTTTATCCGGATGCCCATGCCCAATTCCCTCACCACCAAATTTCAAGACCACCGTACGCGTATCACTGCGTAACAAACAGAAACCTGAAGTATTGAATGAATAACTTGGCTGAAGCAACTGCTCGTCAGAAACATCTATCCTTTGGTTACTCAATAAAGCTTCTGCATCCAAACGTTTCTTCTGTGCATATGTCAGCTCCAGCACTCTCTGTAAAAAAGGATCATTATAACGAGTATTGGCAACCTCATACAGTGCTGACTGTGAAAGGAGATTAGCACCATACCAACCATCGCTGTGTGCAGGGAAAGATAAATCCGGATAGGTTCCTTTCACAGGTTCAACAAACATATCATGCAGGTCACAGTCAAAAAGATCAATACCACGACATCTTACTGCATTGGCTGTAAACAGCAAAGCTTCTAACGGATAATAATGGTAATGAGGAGAGCCTTCGTTAATCCATCCATCATCATTTTTATGCTTATCTATTAAAAAATGATAACCATATTTATCTCTATTAATTGCCACATCAACAATAGAATCATTTTCCAAAGCAATGCCTAAAGCTGCCAATCCGCTATTATGCCACATCTGCCAATTTGCACCTGCAGGACGATGGAGTAATAGAGTAGCGGCAGGAGCCAAGTAACCTTTCTCTATAAAATCAATCTCCTTTTTTGACAGAATAGGTTTAATCGTTCCATAGGCCATAGCCACTTTAGTAGCCCAATTTGCTTCGTCCAAACTCTGAGCAAAAGCTTTTCCACTATGTTGATCAGTAGCCTTACGTCCAGAGTTATGTTCGAACCACCCAGAATATTTACCGGCATAATCCAGTAACATAGTACGTATATAATCGGCATATTCCGGTTGCCCGGTTGCCAAATAAAGGTACATGCACTGATAAAGATAGTCCTTATTCAACATATGTACTTCATAAATCCAAGCCCAGTCATAACGTTTATTTCCACTCCATTCTTTATCGCAAGCAGAACAATAGTGAGCTTTCGGATTATCCCAGCGAAAAGTAAACTGAAGATTATGTTTTGGACAAAAAAAGTCATGAAAATGCCCGCCTTCTTCTTTAGGGACTTCCAAAGGATATTTACGCCTTTCCTTTACTTTCATTTTCAGATCTGCTATAATCTTCTTTCCCCAACGAGTATCAGCAGACAAACGAATGGCCGTTTTATCATCGTCTGAGAAGAAATAAAATCCCTCTGCTCCTTTCTTTGCAAGTATTGACCAATCACCGGAATAATAAGCCTGATTCAGCAGGCAAAGTTTCTCCTCATCTTCCTGCCGGATAAACAAGTTTTCCAAATCCTTATACAAATAAAATTGCAACCAATAACCGCTATTATATTTTTCACGAGTTGTAGAGGCATGCATCCATTTAGCATACCACAAAGAATTTATCCCATATTGACGTGCCACCTGCAATGCTTGCGCCGCATTTTTCCAGATACCTTCTGAAACTTGTTTGCCCAGCGCTACATAATCATTATATGAGAATTTGGATATATCAATCAACTCACAGGTATCGTCAATGCCAAGATTTTTAAAATCTATCACAGTTTCCATTTCCATATCCCCATCAAGATCATACTCTATATGATCGAAGAAACCATTATTGTCGCGGTCACTATAAAGAACAGTAGCGTAACTCTTAGGATCCTGAAAGTTCATCCACATACGATCCCACCCCTGAAAATATTGGGCATTCTGATCTATTCGCCAAACACCATTTTCTGCTCCATAAAGGTGTAAGCGACCATCAAAATGACTAATATATAACTGTGCATTTCCGGAATTATCCATATCCCATTCACCACGGTCGCCGGCTGCATCACTTTGCTTATTATTGTCTATACCACCTTTATTCCAACCTACTTTAAACGGATCTTTAGGATCATAAAATTCCACACGCTCCCAACGACTACAATCATCATCCTCATCATAGACAAAGTTAACACGATTCCATTTGCCACGACTAAATATTAGATCATATGCTGCGTCATGATCCGGATAAATCAGTTCTGTCAATTGCCGGTAACGGGAATCCATAAAAAAGCAGTCTGCTTCAGGCATTCCACGTAAATTACGTACCGGGTGAATTTGATCGGTATAATCAAACCCTTCCCCCTGAAAACCTATAGTAAAATCAAAATCAAACTCATTACCTGTAGTATTATCATTATCAATGTCCACAGCTAAAGATGCCCAATCAATACGTCCTTCCAACTGACGATTCACATAACTGTTGGAAGGGGAATTCGGATCGTGAATTTTGGGAGAATCAACCAAACGAATAGCCATTTCAGTCCTATTATCATTATCAGGATCATAGAACAGAAAAGGGTTCTCCCAATTAAAACGTAAATCCTTCATATCATATGTAGAAGTGTGTATTTTTAGAAATGATGTCTGCCCACTATAATCTTCATAGAAATCAGACAATCCTCTACGCTCCCAGCACTGAAGAGTAAAATTATTCCAGTTGATATAGTTGAAGATATTGTCACGATCCAAATCAAACATTATCATATAATGCCCATTAGGCCAAACCTCACCTGTACGCTCTTTCGGATACTCTATAACAAACTGCATATCAGCCTTTCCATCATTATTTGTATCCACCCAATCAATAATAAGATCCCCCTGGCCTCCGTAAATACCATCCTTATTGCGGTCAATCAGCAAGCAGTCATTCACCATATCACCTTCCCAATCTCCTTCTTTCAAATTATTATCATCGTCCAGCCACAATATGGGAATATCATTATGAGTAATAGATTTAATGGCATCCGGTCTGCCATTATGATTCAAATCAAGATACTCTGGTTTGTAGCCAACAGGAGGAGGGGGCAAGCGCAAAGGTAACAGTTGGGTATGTACATTCCAATAAGTATCCTTTACTTCCTGTGCCAAAGCTCCTCCAACCACTCCTACAGAATAAAGCAGGATAGCACATGCTATAGCCAATAAACTACTTAGATTTTTCATGAAACTAATTATTACCAATTATCAGTTCTAAAAGAAGACGCCGGAAGACCAGACATATTAAAAAGGCAACCTTCCACATAATCTTTAAAAGCATAACGTACCGCAACCGGATGCTCGACTTCCGGATTAGAAACTACAACAGTCTGCGCACCTTCACCCAAACGCGCATCAGCTGGATGAAATATCCTGTCCTCACCCGCTATTTCAAACCCTGTAAACGGCCTACGGAAAGTTGTTAATCCTTTACCTATTTCATCGAATGATAGAATAATTTTATTCCCTTCCACCTTCATAGATCTATATAACGGCCCGGTTACAGGAAATCCTTTTTTACCATAAGTGCGTCCCAAAGCCAAATAAGCAAATCTATTTCCAACAGTTTCTTTTTCCATAGGATGTATGGTGTGAGCGTCACCTACATCAGTCAATACAATCATTCCCGAAGAAGGTATATATCTTAGACATTTCATTTGTGCTTCACGCAGAAATGCAGAATTCTTCCCTTTTTCCTCACCTTTATTATAATTGAAAGGAGCAATCTGGGCATAATAAAAAGGGAACTCTCCTATTTTCCACTGCCTACGCCAATCATTCACCAATGCAGGAAATAATTGAGTATATAAATCAGGGGCATCTATATTTGCCTCTCCCTGATACCACAAACACCCCCGGATACCATATCCTATCACCGGGCTCAACATTCCATTATAAAGAATAGAGCCGTTACGTACCTCTTGCAAATCTTTATAAGGTTCAATACTTTCTTTACTCATCCAAGCTTCTACTCGCGAGCCGCCATAACTAGCATGAATAATCCCCACAGGCACACCAAGTACCGAATTTAATTTACATGCAAAAAAGTACCCGACAGCAGTGAAATCGGGAACAGTTTCAGAAGAAGCCTCCTGCCATCTTCCTTCACAATCAGCCAAGGGTATAGAGTCCATCTTACCATCCACCGTAAACATACGTATTTGAGAATTTCGAGAAGTAACAATCGCATCCAATGAACCAATCACCGGTTCATCATAACGCCCTCCCATTCGCATGTCCATATTAGACTGACCGGAACAAAGCCATACTTCACCAATCAATATATTACTTAAACGTACCGTTTCACCATCACTCACTTCTATATTATAAGGACCACCATAAACTGGTGTCTCCAACTTCATTTTCCACCTTCCTAAATCATCGGAAACTGTCGTATATTCTTTATTACTCCACGAAGGTTTTACAGTTATCCTCTGTTGTTTTCTATCACTACTGCCCCAAATGGCAACCAAGTTTTGTTGTTGCAACACCATACCGTCCGAAAAGAGAGATGGCATAGTAATACGTGCTTGTATTTTCCCCGTCAATAATAAAAACGACACAAGCAAAGTTATAATAGAACAAAGCCGTTTCATCATTTATTCCTTATAGGCATTTTAAAAGTCAATGGAACCTCTTTTCTGAGCATACGAGCAGCTTCACCTGTCAACCATAGATAATGATCTGAAGGTTGCCCATCCATATCTATAAACTTAGCTACATCACTAACCGGATAATCACCTGTACACTTAAATATAGCAGTGCCTTCATCTACTTCGTCAAACATTGCAACATAAATCATTTCAGCACCTGCCAGCATTGCGGTCGAAAGTTGCTGCCAATAAAAACGACCACCCTGTCGTGGAATACTCCCAACAGGTTTCACGTCATCCGGGAATTCTAATTTACTAAGATTATGCCAGCTAAAACCAGGAGTTACCGCCGGTACATAATCTATCCCATTTTCTTTACACCAACAAAGGTCACCAATTATCAGGTCACGAAAACGATCCATATCATTATGTAAAAGAGGAGAAAAACGCTGAATAGTCCATGGCAAAACTATATCCGCTTTTTTGATCATTACATGCAAGTAAGAATCATTGATACAGTCAGACTCCAAATTACGCCAAAACGTAGGAACGCCCAACATTACTGTGCAACCGCCATACACAGAATCGTTTTGCAAAAAATCAATCAAACGATCCAAACCAATATTTCTAATATTGTAAGGACGATCGGGAAATCCTACTCCCCATATAGCTACCACAGGTTTCCCATTATGATGCAGATAAGTTTTCTTTCCCGCCTGATTAGTTACTTTTTGATTATCTACCAGCCTTTTCCAATCTTCTATAATTGAAGAACAATCTTCACCGGATTTTTTCAATCCAGACAAATCATACATAACAGCAATAGCACGATTATACTTTGAGGCAGCATCTAAAGCATTTGCCAAAATACGATTAGGGACTGAGTTTTGTTGTTCCCCACGGGTATAATCAAAAAAACGTTGTACAAATACTCCATCTACTCCATATTCTTTCATCCATTTAAAGTGTAGGTCAACAGTCGATTTATCCGCAGAACTGAATACATACGCTTTTCTTCCATCAGCATGTTTAAAAGAAGTTTCATAGGTCCTTTCATATTCACTTACATCAGGCCACACATCAATGGTGCAATGGTTTTCATCAAATTGTTTTCCAGTTCCATAATGACCATATCCTTGACCCGTTCCATCTTGCGGTCCACGAAACCAACCTTGATACCCTGCCATTATCAAACCTTTATAACTAGGATAAGATGTTTCTAAAGAATGTTTAGTACCTGCATATGACAATAAGCTCATACCAAGTATCCCTAATGTAACAAACAGTTTATTCTTCATATTCTTCATTATATATATTTTTTATACATTATCTATCATGCTCAAATAAGATTTCCTATCGCAAAAATAAATTCTCAAGATTAAGCTTTTAGCCTTATTACGCTTATTTAGAGATTAATTTTTCAATTAAAATAGACATTCACTCTTTTTTGAGATATAAATATTTTCATTAGACATCTTACCTTTTATCAGAACCGCAAAGGATTCCCTTTCCTTCCTTATCAAACCTAAATCCAGAGATATAATAATTATTGGTTAATTCTATCAAATTTCCATACATTCCCAACCTTGCATATCCATTTAAGGTAACAGTATCTGGTATCTCTTGAGCAAAATAAGAAGTGTATACATGCGCTCTCCCTCCCCTTACATCTACTCCATACGTGCCCGAACGTGAAAAGTTAGCTTGTTGAAATGACACTATGCCACTATTTATGATAGCTCCAAATACAGGACTCCCCCAAAATGCACTATTATACAATATTAGTTTAGCATCAGGATGAACTTTGCTTGTATTCATCTCTTTTCCCATAAGTACATATGATCTAACAGGTTCATTGGGAATTTTCGTATTAACCAGTTCGGAATTGACCGCAATTATTTTTGTGTCTTTGTCAGCATCTTCTACAAATAAAGAATATGTACATCCATCTGATCCATGTCCTATCATAGTCATTTTACCAGGATATTTACCCGTTATCTCATCTTTCAAAAAGTGTATTCCATAAACCGAACCGTAAACAAAATTATTAAAGATCGTTTGATTCTTGACATCCGCAAATTTAAGAGCACTACAATTGGACTGCACAAAGCGCATCATAGCCACTCTCGGATAACCTTGTCCACCTTCTGGCAGTCTTGAGCCATAATGGGGATTAAACTGCATGTTGCGGATAAAGCCTCCTTCCGCTCCACCACCAACCCAAATGCCCGCTCTCAAAGGTACACCACCTAAATAATCAACATAATGCCCACTAGTATCATATGAAGCTAAATCTATCCCTTTATCGCCTATCGCTATAGTTACATTAATAACATATACTTTAGGCCCCTGCCCCTGTATCAAAAACGGGGTTTTTCTTGGGCTTTCAGCACTATATTCTCCGGATATAATGTTGAGCTGCGCTAATGTAATACCTCTAATACCCGCATTAGTCTCAAGTTGTATGAGAGAAGGAGCATTTTCTCCTGCATCCCCACCATCATAATTGGTAAATATAGCAGTACCACCATTTTGTGTATGATGTTGTACGTCCCATGAACCTCTCAATTCCACTCCAGAAGGGATTTTTATAGGTTTGTCCACCAAATATCTGCCAGCTGGCAAATAAAGTGTACCTCCTCCCGAAGCCTTTAAAGCATCAAGTGCAGACTGTAATTCGCTTGATATATCCTTCACAGGCCGCTGATTATTAAATCCTGTTGCCCTTGAAAAGTCTGCTTTCAACACTTGGTTTGATACAGGTCTCGGATGAGCAATAATATTAGTTTTTAGCCCTTTGGGAATCGGTTCAAATGCATATTTTTTATCTGTAATAATCTCTATTTTTGCATCATTGCTATGATTATTAATTTTTAGTCGCTGCTTATGCCCAGAGTTTACAGATTTCAATGTACGCATATTCATGCCAAGATACACATGCTTATCATCATTTTCAAAATGACACTGAGATAATAGTACATTGCCATTATTTATTTTAAGTGCATAGTCACTATATTTACCAAAAAGACAGCTTTCAAACGATATAACTCCATCGCTGCCATCACTAACGATAGGCCCACTAAATTCTACTCCATTAAACTGCGTAGAAGTACTGAAATCTTTATAGAAATATACAGCATTACCACCTTTAGCAGCTCCGAATGAAGAATTGGATATAAGTATTCCATATGGGTTAACATCTTCTACATAAAGTCCATTTTCGCAATTATCTACATGAGCCTCATACAATTGTGCATTAGGCGCATCTGCAAAGCCGGGTTCGCGCCCAATCCAAATTCCTGTTTTATAACCTGAAATGTGTAAATAAGAGATATATTCCCAGTCCGACCGATGCATCTGAAACCCTACACTGTTAGCTTTTGTATATGCTGTTAATTCTGCAAGAGTTGGTGCTCCCGGAAGGCCTGATTTAGCCCAATATTCAGGACTTATGCTGACATTTTCAATACGCCCAATATCAGTACATACATGTACTTCAATGCCTTTATTAAGGGCCGTTATGTAGCTATCCAATACATAATGTAACTCACTTGGCGCAGAATTGAAACCGTTGTAGGAATTTACGAGAGTAACATGCTCTATCGTTGCACAATTTCCCTGAGTTTGAAACAATGTCCATGGATATGGTTTCACATCATTAATGTTCTGTTCAGGATACCAGATAGAAAGGTTAGTCACCCCTGTTCCAGCGTTCATTTCAATAAACCTATCAGCAATACTTGTGTAGGTAGTACGAAGTGCATTCCCAGCTTGGCTATCATTCCACCAGCTTTTCACACTTCCGTCATAGTTTGGTGCATTCTTCCCTACACGTACTTCAAGTATGGTTCCAAGGACCATCCCGTTATTGGATTCTGGAGCTGCCCAATCACCACGAAGCTGTACACCAGGATGAAGACGCAAAACATACTCATAGTTAAAGTCTTTCTTATTCTCCGAAGTCCCTTGACGTACTCTGACACTCTTAATCCCTATTTGTGTGCTATGAAATTCGTAATTTCCGGCAGGTATGTATACTACTCCTCCCCCACTTTCATAAGCAGCATCAATAGCAGCCTGAAAAGCAGCTCTATTATCAAAACCAGGTTCAGCTTTAGCACCGAACATCGGATCTGTTACTACGAAATCGGATATCACCCAATCCTTTGTCGAATAAACTGTTTTAATACTGTGCTGTAATGTCTGTTGCTTTTTTATTTGTGCATCAGCAGTCTCAACAGAAAATAAGGCCATCAGAAATATTACAAATATAATTTCTGATTTAACAAATATATTATCTACATTTCTCTTATTCATTGTGCTGTTTAAATAGTTCTAATTCATAATTAATGATTGTTCAAAGCATATTTGATATAATTACACAATATTTTCCTAGCCATCTCTGCGGGCCCCGATGGATTATCCAAATTATCTACAATGTCTAGTGAGGAAAAAATAATCTTACCTTTCCCGCAAGAAATAATTCCCACAGCAGTACCTAGCTCAAACGGAGTACTTCGATAGGATCCAACCACTAATTCTTCTCCTCGTATACGAAAGCCGAATCGCTGATCACCATTTCTTACTACTGCCTGATAAGGCCAATTCAAAGCATTATTGACCGGCATGCCAGCAAATAATGGATGTTCTTTTACAAAATGAATACCGCCTATCCAGTTTTTACCTACATTATAATAACCGTCATATTCTACATTTGTATATTCAGCTACCGCTTTCATCCAAGTTTCAGTACAATCAAGTAAAATTAAAGTAGTCCCATCATGTTTAACTCGTTCTAATAATTTCCATGGAGTGATAGTAGTTGCACTTGGTCGGGACCATTTTAGTTGTATATAGCCTGATTGGTGAGTCTGACGATATACCACCCGAATTTTTATCGGTTTCCCTGCCTCCATAACAACAGGCCTATCTTGCTTCATAGGAACAGCATTAAAATATTCATCAATCAGCTGTTTATCATCAACGTACATACGCACCCCTCGATCAGTCTCAACTCCAAGCAGGTATTGTCCTGATTCAGGTGGACATATATACCCCTCCCAAATTACTGAGAACGGCTGATTGGCAGGTATGGATTCATCTGGTTGGGCCCCTGCTACAAAGTTATGGTCCAATTTCATATCCGGTTTCACAGAAGCTATAATGTTCATATCCGGTTCATTATACCAAGTCGCCTTTAAAGTAGTAATTCCATCTTTACCCTTAAAATAATCTGAAGGAATAACAACCGGCTCATCCAAAGAGGAACGATTCACAACAAGCCAATCTAATCTTTCCATATCAGGAGTAAAAGCAGGAAGTTCTTTCCCGACAGTTGCCTTGTAGAAAGCTGCAACCTTATCATTATTATTCCCATAATAAGCTCCATTACCAGCTAAATCATTTGTTTCCCAATTCACAGCTATCACCTCATCATACCCATGAGCACGTACTTGTTGGCCATTCGCTTTTATATCTGCCAATATACGATAAGTACCCTCATTATTATTTATCGGAATCTTTACATTCTCCAATAAAAGTTGCCCAAAAGTCTCCCCTCCCTTAAGAGCTACATTTTCACTCCGTTTATAAACAACTTTTCCATTAGGAGCAATCATCTTTATTTCAAGAATGTAATTGCCTTTTAAGTTTATCTCGTTTACAATGTAAAAGTCTACTGTTGCAATACCTGGAAGCTTTACAACCTGATTACGCGATGCAACGGCCACATACAACTGTTGATTGTAATACGCCAATCTTGAAATATCTCCTTTGGGATTACGATAAATATCCACAATACCCGAATGATTGTCATAGGGCATCGCTTCCCAACCATTCACCATATAGGCATCACCCAAGTTCTGCATCCTCATTCCTTCAATTCTCCTTCCCTGATGTTCATATGAAACATTAGCCATCAAACGTGTTAAAGAATCAAGGGTCTCAAAATAAGGTTCTAATTCTTTCTCCTGAAAATAATCGATAAAAGCCTTATACTGTTTTTGCCAAAAAAGACCATCCCATCCTGTTCTATCAGAACTTTTTATATTTTCATTTATCAACTGAATACGAGGAGGAGTCGAAATAGCTCCTTCCTCACCTCTCAAATAAACTTCTGTACGATTATCTGTATACATAAGATTACTCTTTGGTCCTTTATAATAGCTTTCTAACCAAGTCTCCGGACCTCCGGCACGGTGATTGTCAAACCAACCTTTTCGATATACAGCAGTATCAAATGGTAACATATGTGCTTTGGAATCTTCTTCCTCATTTTCACTATTTGCCCACCCAGAAGTAAATGTCATAATCCTACTAGGATCTACTGCATGGGCCTCACGCATATCATTCATGCGTTTTGCAACAAGTTCTTTATCTTTCGATAAACGTCCTCCAAACTCATTAATCAAATTAAAGATTACCAAACTCGGGTGGCTGCGATCGCGATAAACCATGCGCTTTAACTTTTCATTCACAATAGTACGTATAAATGGATCATGATTAGCCGAATGGAATGAGCCCGGCTCCTCATAATAAAGCAGCCCTAGCTCATCCGCCTTTTCAAGTACGACAGGACTACCTATACAACGATGAAAATTCAGCATATTCAGACCCAGTTTCTTGGCTGTAAGCACCTGTTTTTCAGCCATCTCAGGTGTAGCCACTAAACCCGTAACAGGAAAATAGCCCCAGCTAATTGCACTTTTCAACATCATACGACGTCCGTTTAAACGAAACACCGCATTCTTTCCTACTCCATCTACATTAAACCAACGAAAGCCGAAGTTTTTCATATCTTCATCAAGTACGTTTTTACCCTGCTTTATTCGCACACGACAAGTGTATAATTCAGGGGAAGAGAGTTCCCACAACTTAGCATCGGGAACATTTACAGGAATTATCACCTCATGGTTTCCTGAAGATAAAGAAAGCTTTCTCATGGTTTGCTTAAATACTACTTTATCGGGATTCTTTTTCTCACAGACTTGCAATTCAATATCCTGTCGTACGCTAAAAGACATCTTATTAGTTATAGACAATATAGCGTTCACTTTAGTGACTTCAGGAGTGTTCTGCATATAAATATCCGAAATAAAAATAGGATTTAAACTTTCCAGCTTTACTCTCCCAATAATTCCACTAAAACTTCTCCCCGGAGGAACATTATACTTTCCCCATTTCAATATATCAAAATCCTGCCAATGAAAATTACCTCCAGGATTAGTAACACGTACTGCTAATAAATGCTCAACTCCCAGTTTAACCTCATCAGTAATATCTATATGAAAAGGAGTTTCACCTATCAGATCGTACCCCACAAGTTTACCATCAAGATAGACTTCTGCACGCATTCTGACAGATTCAAAGTAAATAATAAAATGTTTGTTTTTCTGGGTAACAGGTAATGTAATCTTGCGATACCACCAACTAACCCCTCGAAAATCTTCAGGGCGAGGAGTATCAGAAACTGTGAGATATTCCTCCACCGTACCAGGTATATTTACAGCAACCGCATCAGGATTATTTTCTAGAACCTGCCATCCACCGGTAGGAGGGTTTACAGGCAATAAAGACAAATCAGTTACCTCATGTGGAAGGTAAAGGCGATCATTCTGCCAACTCGCTTCTTTATCAAGCCACAACGACCAACCACCTCCCGTCAATAAGATTGTGTGTCTTCCTTCCTTTGCATATCCCTGGAGAAAGGTAAACATAGAGAAAAAACAAAATATAGATAAATACTTCAGCATAGATATTAGTATAAAAGGGTGTTTCATCTAGTCTATTTTTTTCCTGAATTCTAGATTTCAGCAAGTCCGTTACCTATTCCAACGGTGACAAGTCTTGGCTTTGTAGATTCATTTTGTACTGTGGTCTTTATAACCACAGTGCAAAATGATACCAGAGACTTCCGAATTATAGTACTTGACTATATCAATCTCTAAAAACAATGTTAACTATCACTTTAATAAATCATTTATCATATTTACCAACAATCTGCCTGCAATAGGATCAGTATCAGCTTTTTCCGTACACATGGTAGAAACAGTGGCTAATCCTTTTCCATCCTTTATTTGCAACAAAGTGAGTCCTCTCATTGAATCAATTTTACGAATACGGTCTTCCGGTTTTCCACCATCAATATAGGCATGTATCTTCATCTGTCCCGCCAATTCTATCAAGTTCTCATTGCGGTTTACTTTTAAGGTCGCATTACAAGCTAATGGAATTTCTCTTTTATTATTGTTAAAATATCTCAACTCCAACACATCAATTTCATCAAATACCGAAGCATCATTACGTTCCATATTCACTATATCTCCTTCTGTCGGAATAATCCAATTCGTTATATACTCTGGATAAATGTTTTTGGCCACTTCTTTACTATTCAGTAAAAGCAACCGACCTCCTTTGAACTGATAAGAGCGAAGCATCTCTTTTTCTTCATCTGTACATTCCTTCAAACCAGAAATAATGCAGAGAGTAGCCTTTTGCTTAGAGTCGACCAATTCCTTCACAGAGGAAACTGTTTTATACTTAATCTGTAAAAAATCAAATTTAGATTTCATTCCATCTTTATCCAATAAAACGATTTCTTTATCTTCTGATATTTGGCTTATATTCCATGTTTTACGGGCTAATACCAAATGATATTCATTTTCTGATACTGGTATACCATCTTCTGTCAACTTCAATACTAATTTAGCATTAACCTTGTTAGCTGGCAGATTAACAGGCAATTGAATATTCGGTTCAATATAGCGACGTCCATAATGCTTTACCTCTGGAACCTTTTCACTACCCCAAGCCATCTTCTCTCCTGTCTCATCCTGAATCTCCCAACGCAGCAAAGAAGGTTTCAAATCTTTACCATCTTCACGATCATTTACAACATAAATGCGAGTAGTTAATTTATCACCTCCATAAAGATTACGTCCCCACAATTCTGCACTAACCAAGACTGGTTGCAAAGCACGTTTTAAAGCGTAATATGTAGGATACGGATCTATATTTTGATAATCATATACCTGACGGAACCAAGTAAGTAATGCAAAATGCAAAATTCCAGATCCCTGGTCATTAGAACGACGAAGTGTCTCAGCCAATTCGCCTGTTATAAAGGATTGTACTGTAAGAAAATATTTAGGATCAGAGAAATCGTAACATTCATATCCAATTAACGATTGTGGATTCTGGTGAATTAATTGATAAGAACGTGTAGGATGTCCTGTCTCGTTATTTGGATACCCTGTTGACATTTCTTGGCTAATGAGCGGACGATCCGGCATCTTATATCTCTTCTGAAACTCACCGTTAAAGAAACGGAATATAGAAAAATCATACCAATTATAGTATCCATGCATATCATCAATATCGCCATCATCTATGCTATTCATAAAGTCAGTACCAAATTTTTCATCTTTACCTTTAGCCTGATAATTGGAATCAAAACAAATAGGACGCGTAGGATCTATACGGCGCATTTCTTTCACTACATCTGAAATTACACGATACTTTTCTTTTGCACGTTCCAAATCATTGTCATTATCATAAAACTTCATTTCATTGTTTACAGTCCAGAAAAGTAATGACGGATGATTGCGATATTTCTTTAACAGACGTAAAAATTCTTCCTTCCACATCTCAATAAGTTTAGCATCAGGTAAAGGAGTGGAATGAATCATCAGCCAAGGCCATGTTCCTTCAAAACTAACACCAATTCCATTTTTATCCGCTGCTCTCATCCAAAGTTTATTCCATGGAGTAGTATGTGTGCGAGTTACATCCATATTACCAGCCTTCATTAATTGCATAAAAGTATTAGCCAAATTCAAGTCATTTGGAGCTAAAGCAAATGGTATATGATTACCACCACGTAACCAATAGCGATTACCATTTAGAAAAAACAGCCCTTCTTTCACTTCAAAAGTACGAAAGCCTGAAGTCTCTGTCATACAATCCAGTTCAACTCCTTTATTAGCAACCAAACGGAAACGGAAATCATACAAATTAGGATGATGAGGAGTCCAAAGGCGTGGTTTTAAACCAGCCACACTATAAGTGAATATCTTTTCCTCATTGGCCTTTAATACTAATTTAGGCAAAGAAAGAGCTGTATAAAATGTTGCACCTGTTTCTTTATCTATAATATCTGTATAAAGATCAAACTGTTTCTTTTTGGTATCATGGTTTTTCACTGTCAAATCAAAAGTAGCTTCCTCCAAGGTTGGCTTAATAAAGACATCCTTTACCTTTACCGGATTAGTAATAGAAAGCTTAACTGGCTGCCATATACCTGCAGGATCAGCACCATAAAACCCATGTGCTATATCTTTCAGAATATTATCATTCTTCATTGTTACTTTTCCACCTTCCTGCTCACTTTCACGTACGGAAGAATAGAAAAAATCAATAGCTGCACTACTTGCCTCAGAAGAATTGCCATCTACACGCCCCGTTACTTTCACTACAAGCAGATTTTTGCCAGGTTTCAATAAACGACTACCGTCTATTTGTATCTCACCGTACATGCCAATATGGGTTCCTGCTAACTCTCCGTTAATATAAATTTCAGCAATTTTTGATACCGCATCAAAAGTCAACGTCATAGTTTTACCTTCGACACTAGCAGGTAATTCTATCCACTGACGATACCAAGCTGCGTTTGTTTTTCTATAGTCAAAAGTATAACCTTCGCAACGTGCTGTTTCCTGCTGATAATATGTGTCAGACACTCCCTTAGGCTGATGTCCTGTTGGTGATGGCATTGTCTCGCCATGTAACCAGATACGAATCGGATTCCAAAAATTTGGCACTGACATAACATGCCAATTTTTATCATCCGTACCTAGTGCCACAGCATTTTCTTTATTATTCAATTCATACTCTGGCATAAAAAGCCAATTACCATCCAAAGAAATATCTGTACGGCTACCTTTGAGCTCGCCAACTTTCACAGCCGTATAAGTAGCCCTTTGTTGCTTACGCAGAGACTCTTTCTCTTGAGGTGTAACGACTTTTCCATACTCTGAGACAGCTACATCATTTAATGCGTTTTCTTCTAATGAAGTTACTACAAGATCATCGAATTCCGTTTCAATCCAACCACCTCCTAAAGTTACAGGACCAGAAGGAGCCAAATTACTATTCTTATCTACTATATCCATATGCGGTTTTTTTTCGTCATTTACAAAAACACGAATACGACTTCCGCATACTTCAACCTTTAATTTATACCACTGACCAGGCACCGGATGGAACCCTAGCGGGCGAATACCCAAAAACTCATCTGTGCCCATATATCCCATACGCATCAAATACAAGTCATCCTGTAATCCACCTTTTATACCAACCACATAACGGTCAAAACGATTATTAGCACGAAATCCAGCCCAAATTTGAACCTGTTCTGCATCTTTTGGAGCACGCGCCTTGAAAGACACCGCATAATTTTTCCATTCCGGATTTCCAAAACAAGCATAAGAACCTTTTGAACGAAACACACCATTCGTGACAGAACACTCTCCCCGCCCCACAATGTTCAGTGTTTCTTTTTGATTAGAAAAGTTATTCTTCCATTCAGACCGTTCATAACCAGATGCTGATGCTAAAAGGCAAGTGGCAGCCCCCAAAAACAGATATAATTTCTTCATGATATTAAAATAAATATTATTTTTTACAAATATGACCTTACTCCATTAATCAGGAGCGAAATAAATAGTTAATTCAAAATTAAAAAGTGATTAATTACCACAGATGACAAATCAACTAATAAAGAAGAAGGAAGGTACTTCCATGGGGATAAACACCTTCCTTCTTTCCTACCTACTTATTTTTTCATTTCAATTCTACATCTATTTTTTTTATATCAGTAAAATTATACTTTTTATAAGTATCATTACAGCAACCGCCAACTCTTACCCAATAAGAACCGGAATATTTAAGAGGAGCCTTCGCTTTCAAGTTGATAACTGTACCTTCTTGATCATTGGTAATCTTAACGGACCCTGGAGTATAATTGCCATCTGATTCCGTGCCACAATATTGCGTATGCGAAATATATAATTGAAGATTATTTACATCAGGCATAGTCATGCCTTCTTTTTCAATTCTCTTAAATTTCACAGAACAACATAAGAAATTGTTTTCATCCACATAAGGTTCATCTACCCACTCCAATTCCAGATAAGGGGTGACAGTAAAGTTACATTCCGTCATCTTACCATTTCTAAGTTCCACCGTTTCTCCCTCTGCATCATAAGGATAAAAAGCTCCTTCCAATGGAAGCATACGATAGGTTCCGGCAAACAGCTTTGAATTAGAGTAAGAACCATCTTGTCGCATGTTCAGATTCTGATTAGTTACCACCACTGATTCATCACCACCGGCATAACTCAATTCTGTAATCTGTATTTTCATACTGCCCTGCCCCATAGCAGTTTGGAAGATCTTTCCATTGTGGTCAACAATCTGTCCATAGACGCCAGCTTCCGGTGCATCATAATTATCCTTTTCACAAGACGAAAAGCTCACTATTAATGCAATAACTACTAACAAATTATATATCTTTCTCATATTATCTTGCTTTTTTATTAATACTGATTATTCTGTTCAAGCAATGGATTCGTCTTACGTTCATTATCAGGAATTTTATCATAATAATTTTTGGTAGCAAACGTTAAAGAATTGTTAGCTCTTTCACAAACTCGAGTGTCAAAAATATACTTACCAACAGGGTTGCCAGCCTCATTCACTGTTGCGTCTTTAGCAAACAAGAATGGTGATAACATTCTACGACGATACTGATAGATTTGCTGATCAAAAGTAAACCACCGACGCAAATCCCAATACAACTTATGCTCAAACGCCAACTCTTTATAACGTTCTACTCGAACAATATGTAAACCTTCATTTGGAGCATAAACAAACGAATTAACCCCCTGTCCACGTTCTATTCCTTCACGCGACACATCAGACAATTCAGCTCGACTACCTAGCAAATCTGCACCTGCTCTTGAACGTATACTGTTAATGCATTCAAAAGCATCTTGCTGCAAGTTTACACCATCAATCTCAGTAACACCATTCTGATAGAGTTCCAAAGCTGCTTCAGCACGATTCAATAAAATTTCTGCATAACGAATATCAATCCAAGATTGCGTAGAGCTATGCAATTGTGTATCAGCAATTGTCCAATTCAAATTCAACCATTTACAACCATGAAAACCAGTCAGTGTACTGTTAGACCCACCATTTGCCGGACCATCCAATCCTGCTTTATTTAGCTTTACACCAGTAGAGGTTTCATAAGGTTTCTGTTCTTTTGTATTTTCTGTTGTTGTCAACACATTATCTTTAAACCAAGCATTTGTCGTATAATTAAGAGTAGTCTGTCCGTCATCTGCTATAAATTTAGCAATGGGGGTTGCAGGATCTATCTCTTCTTTTATGATACCAGAACGGATATCCAATTCAACACCTTTGTACGTATGTCCAGGTAATAATATAGATCCCTTCAAACGCGGTTCAGAACCATCCAATAAACTTTTAATATCATCATATACTATATAATTACCATTATTATCTGTAGTCTTCAGACGACCAGTAGCAGGATCAAGAGGCAAACCATCAAACAATTCGACCCAATCTAACGTTACATTGTAACGATCACCATATGTAGTAGTCATACGAGGCGGACAATATACAGCATCAAAGCTATGTACATAATCATTCTTACTGTACTGACGGATAAATATAGATTCACTGCTATTGTCTGCATTCATGAAAATCTCACGAAAATTTGCTTCTAGATCCGAATTATTCTGATACAATTTATATCCTCCTTCTTCCACTATCAAAGAAGCTTTATAGGCTTGAGTGAAATAATCATTTGCCCTACTTTCCGGTACTCCACAAAGCATTTTGCCCGTCTCTGATCCTGTATAATTATATGTCTTCCCGTAACGTGCAACAGAACCTGCATATAAGGCAACACGTGATTTAAATGCAGCCGCTACATATTTATTATTGCCACGTCCGGCTACTTTATCTTTACCTAGATGTTCAATAGCATAATCCAAATCTTCCAGGATAAAATCAATACATTCTTCGTGGCTACTACGAGCTACCCACAATTCTTCCTCATTACCAGTCATATTCTGAGGCTCTTTCAAAATAGGAACACCACCATAACGCTTAACCATGGCAAAATATACATAGGCACGAACAAACCTTGCTTCTGCAATCCATGATTCAGCACCATCTAGTTTTCCAACATAAGCAGGAAGATTGTTAATCAATTCATTGGCTTGTCTAATGGTTTTATATCCCATACTCCAGTATCCTTTTTGAGGAGTATAAATACCTACATTATTACGATTGACCGTTTCACCGGTACTAATCATATCCCAAATAATGCAATTCCAATTAAAGAAACCATTATACTCACCATCATTTGACATGTTAAAGTCTTCCATTGGAAGCTGGCTGTACAAACCGGACATATAGGCAGTAATGCCACCTTCATTATAAATATCCTCTCCGGAAAGAATGTTTTTAGGAGGAATATCCAAATCCACACAACCGGCAAACATGCCGCTTAAAGCAGCACACATCAATATATTTCTCAATTTTCTCATACGATAATCTCCTTTTACTTAAAATGTAATACTTGCTCCAAAATTATACGTCCTATTCAGCGGATACATATATCCATAGAGTTCCGTCGGTCTTTCCGGATCAACGCCTTTTACGCCAGTCAAAGTGAACAGATTATATCCATTCATATAAACCCTCAGGCTCTTAACGCCTACTGGAGCCAACCAATGTTTTGGCAGTGTATAACCAATTTCAGCTGTCTTCAAGCGCAGATATGTACCTTTCTGAATGGCAAACTCAGAATTCTGATCAGGTGTTGTTCCACCATATGAGTAGTAGCCTGAAATCCATTGACAAGAAGGATCATAAGGATCTTGTTTTGGATCAACAGGACGCCATCTATCCAAAAACATATCCAATGCATTACCATCAAACTGTAAAGGGGCTGACAGCTGCTCACCATAAGAAACATAGGACATAGCAGACCCTTGGAATGTCATACTTACATCAAAACCTTTCCACTGAGCAGACAAAGTCAAGCCAAAGTTCATTAACGGATAGTTCTTCTTATCTTGGAAATCAGCAGCAGAAGCATTTGTTGTTGTAGCAATAGGATACTTATCCATATCATCTATAGTACCATCACCATTCCAGTCTTCGTAGATATAATCACCTGGCAAAGTAGCATTTCCTGCAAAAATAGGAGAATTAATAATCTGGTCCCAAGAAGTGTAACGTCCACCGTCTCCATATCCAAACCAAATATCATTATAACGGTCTGTCAGGTTATTTCTCCAGTTATCGTATGAATTTCCAGATGGGGTACGCTCTTTATAACGCCACATAGAACGGGTGATAGCCATGTTTCCTGTTACGCTATATCCAACTTCTCCAATACGATTATGATGCCTAAGTTCTAATTCAAATCCTCTCGTCCGATCGCTTTCCAAATTTTCTTTGGGCATCGAAGCGCCAAAAGTACCAGGAACAGCAACAATCCGATTAGCCATCAATCCATCACGATCACGTTGAAAAAGATCAAAAGAAACACCCAACAGACCATTCCATAAGTCAGCATCCACACCAACATTCAGTGTCTTAACAGTATACCAAGTTATATCCGGATTGGCAACCGCTCTGAATCCAAGAGAATTAATAAAGGAACCACCAAAGAAATATCCTTTAGGAGGTTTGTTGAACGTAGCACCCTCTGTGTTTGGATAATTATATCCTGAAATAAACTGATAATCAGCTACCGAGTCATCTCCCATCTTACCGTAAGAAGCGCGCAGTTTCAAATTATTGACAAAAGGAAGTGCCTCCTTTACAAAGTCCTCTTCACTCATGCGCCACCCTAAAGAAGCGCTGGGAAAAAATCCCCAACGGCTGTGTGATGGGAATTTAGAAGAACCATCGTAACGAAAAGCAAATTCAGCCAAATAGCGCCCTTTATAATCATAATTAAAACGACCGACCAATGCCTTAGAAGCACTTTCTGTCAATCCATCCGCATTGGATGTGCCAAGCTGATTAGTCGAATTACCGGCAAACAAATAAGGCAAAGGTATAGAGAACTCACGAGAAGCACGAATATTATCACCCACACTGTGTCCCTCTTCATACAACAGTAAACCGGATACATGATGGTCAGTAGCGAAAGTATTATCATAACTTACAGAAGCCTGCCATAGGGTTGACCAAGAATTCCCATAGTAACGTTCCAACTTGGTAGGACTCTGTTTTGGATAAGCAGAATAAGTTTCACTTGCTTCATCGTAAGTATATTCATTATATTCTTTCTGAAAAATAGAATTATCAGCTATAGAAGTATCGTAACTGAACAACCCTTTCACTTTCAATCCTTTTACAAATGGAACCACATATTCCAATTCCATACTGGATTGAAAAATTTTATTGGTATTTTTGTTATAACCAGATACATCAGGATCTGTCGAAGCCAAAAGGTTTAACTGGTCAGTTGACATCTTTTGGTAATACCCCGGAGTGTCATTAGCATAAAGTTTTTCATTAGGACTGGCGCGCCAAAGAGCTTTATAAACCTCCCATGTAGACAAATATTGGCGCTCTTTATTGTCAATAATGCCATTCATTTTAACAGAAGCTTTCAAATTCTTGGCAACCTCAGCATTCAAATTCATACGAAGATTGTAACGATCATAATTCAAAGCTTTCGACTTAAAGAAACCTTCTTGATCGGTATAGCCGAAATTGATATAATAATCCATTTTCTCACTACCACCACTCAATGAAACGTTATGCTGTTGCTGAGGGGCTGTATTACGGATGACAGCTCCATACCAATCTGTAGATTTCAAAGTTCCATTCAAATAAGCTCCTATCTGCTCATCGGAATAAGTCAATTGTGGGTTTGTCAGATTACGCATAGACTTTTCATTAAACAAAGTCATACGTTCGACTGCTCCTACTGGCTCAAGCATTTCGGCAGGAGTCTGAATACCATAATACATGTTGTATTCAATTTTCGGCTTATTTTTCTCTCCTTTTTTGGTTGTAACCAACACTACACCATTAGCAGCACGCACACCATAAATAGCAGCCGAAGCATCTTTCAACACAGATATTGATTCAATTTCATTAGGATCCATACGCTGTAAATCACCACGAGGGATACCATCAACAACAATTAATGGAGAACCAAAACCACGAATATCAAATTGATTTGTAAATTCACCCGGTTCTGATGTCCTCTGAATCACACGTACCCCAGGCACCTTACCAGTCAACATATTTTGAGCATTCTGGCTCTTTGTTGCAGCCAGTTCTTCATTAGTAATAGCAGATACAGCACCTGTCAGGTTCACCTTTTTCTGAGTACCATATCCAACAACCACTACTTCATCTAACTGTTCGGCATCTTCCTTTAAGACAATCCTATAATTGGTATTCTTATCTACATTTACTTTTTTGTTTACATAACCTATATAAGAAACTTCCAAGATTGCTCCTTCAGTAACTGTAAGAGTAAAGTTTCCATCAATATCAGTTATAGTACCTAACGATTTATTGCCAACCACTGTCACATTGGCACCAATAATAGCCTCACCCAATTCATCAACAACTTGTCCAGATATATTTCGGGAAGTTTGTGCATACATCGGAGTGAGCACCATCAAGAACAGTATTAATATATACCCGAAGGAATATTTACTACCTTTCATAAAACTAAACTTGCTTTTTATGCGTTTCATAATCTCACTTTTAAAATTGTTTTTCATAAAATAACGTATCCTCTCAAAAAAATAGGTAGGAAGGATAAGCTTCTGTTAACTTGTATTTTTCATTTTCATTTATATATTAAAAAGGTTAATTCTACAAAAATGTTATCCTAAAACAATCTTAAACCTTATATATCATTACCTCTATTCGCATTTATTTCGATAATGCAAAATTATATATCAAAAATTAAAAATTAAGTCATATCACACTTAGCTAACGCTTAATTTCAAATTAACCAAAGGAATTAAGTTCCTTTATTTCAAAAGATGCAGATATTCCACTAAACCACATATAAATCATGCAGTTAAGCCCTAGTAAAGAATACAGCAATAAGTACATCTGTTTAAAAACCATCTATTCCATCCTTATGAGCATGTCAACTTAAGAATACCAAGAGACTCACTTCAATACAAGCTTTATTTCTTCCCCTGTATACCTCACTCTCGTAGCCACATTCTTGCCATTAAGCTTAACGCAAATATCCCTATCTTCTGTTGTATAAGTACCTAGCTTTTTACCAATTACCAGTTCTTTGGTACAATCATTCCATTTAAAAGGAATAACATTATACTTACCTTCTTTATATTCTATAGTTTCACCATCATCTTCATATAAATTAAAAATAGCATCTTCACCTGTAAACACATGAATTTCAAGTGGAATATCAGTATTGATATTCTTTTCTACAGACATATAATAAGGAATAATAGAGCCCGCCTTTACAAACAAAGGCATTGTGCTCAAAGAAGCCTCTGCCATAACTGTGATACCTCCTTGATATTTCTTTCCGGTCCAAAAATCAAACCAAGTATGTCCTTCCGGCAAATACACAGAACGCGAAGTAGCTCCTGCCTCTAAAATAGGACAAACTAAAAGAGCAGGACCATACATAAATTGATCTTTACAATCCAGCACTTTTTCATCCTGAGGGAAATCAAAAGCAAGTAAACGCATAGGAGTATAATGTTCACGAGTTACTCTATCAGACAAAGTATAAATATAGGGAAGAAGTCTATAGCGTAACTTAATGAAATCGGTACATATACGTTGTACCTCAGGGCCATATGCCCATAACTCATTCGGAGCTTTCGTATCTCCCGGATAACGACGTCCATGAGCACGAAAAATCGGACAGAATGTTCCATATTGGAACCAGCGTATAAACAATTCTTGATAATCCTTTTTAGAGGGATCTCCTCCCGAATAACCACCAATATCCGTAGTCCAATAAGGAATTCCGGTTGCTGTAAAGTTCAGACCTGCTGCAACTTGTTTTTGAAGTTCCTCAAATGTTGTTGGAATATCCCCAGACCATACTGCGGTTCCCCACTTTTGCTGAGAAGCCCACGCACAACGAGTCAACATATAAGGACGAAGATTTGGACGAGCTTTTGTTATTCCATCATAAAAATGAGACGCATGCACCAATGGATATATATTCCGCACTCTACGAGCCTCTCCTGCATACGTACGAAGTGGTAAAAATGAAGCTATATGATCCGGTTCCGGTCCATCCAAAAACCAACCATCAATATTCAAGTCTACTAAAGGAACTACTTTATCCCAATACATTTTGGCTGCTCCCGGATTAAAAGTATCATATATATAGCCATCAATGGCTCTGGCTCCTTCCAAAATATATCCTCTTTCTGACATTTCATTGTAATTAGGAATACCAGGTTTAAAACTAGGCCACATTGTCAAGACAACTTTCAAATCATACATATTATGAAGACTATCTACCATTGCGGGAACATCCGGAAAAATAGTCTCATCAAATTTATGCGAACCGGTTCCATATTTACTCCAATAATGATAGTCTATAAAAATGGTGCTTGCCGGAATGTTTTCTTCCTTCATTCTCTTGGCCACCTCCATCACTTCTTTTTGTGTTGCATAACGATTACGGCTCTGATGATAGCCTAAAGCCCAAGCTGGTAACATTGGAGCAACTCCTGTCAAAGAACGATAGGCTGCTACCAACTTATCCATTCCATCACCAACAAAAAGATAATAATTCACAATCCTACCATAATCTGAAACAAAACTCATACCTGCATTATTATCTGCATATATAGTTCGGGAAGGATTGTCCCAAAACAGTCCCCATTTTCCTGTAGAATAAATAACCGGTACTGCAGCTTGGGTATTAAACTGAACTAATTCTCGTTTAGCATTTCGCAAATTCATCAAATTATCTCTAAACTGTCCTAATCCGTATAACGCTTCTTCATCCTGTAACTGAAATCTACAATATGCATTTACAGAATCTCCATGCACATTCATTCTTGCTTTTTCCGGCCATTCTTTCAACAAAAGTTTTCCGGATTTATCAAGAAGGCTAATATAACCAGCTTTTTTATTCACTGTTACGGAGAGACAAGAAGAACGTAATATAATTTCTCTTCGAGTATCTTCTACATCAAACTCGGCAATATCAGGCTGTTGCGTGACGGCAAAACTCTTATTATTTTCAATCTCCAGTTCCGAACCAAACATCACATGCACACTCCCAATATCATAAGGTTGTAAAAATAAAGTTCCACCTGAAGTCTGAACCCACAAAGCTTGCTTTTCTTTTTTCCAAGACAGTACAGTCTGCGCCTGCCCTTCCTTCTCTACAACTTGCAGCTTATTAGGACGCACCACATCGTGATAATTTGTACCTATGAAAACATCACTAACCATTCCTTTACTTCCCTTTTCTGCCAAAATCCTAATACGATTAAAATCAAAGTCACCAGATAAAACAGATACAGCATTTTCCAAATCAGGCACAGCAGCTGCCGTCGGACTATAAAAGATATATGCCCTATCTGTCTTTTCAGAGTAATCAATACGCACAACTATCAATTGCGGAGTCTGAGATACCCCTGCTTCAACTAATATTTTTTTATCATTATCTTTTTCAAAAGATAAACCCAAATGAGAATTTCCTTTTTCTTTCAATGCTAAAAAACTACACCAAATAGTTTTATTTGCATCATTCAATTGTACATCTTTATATATACTTATATCTTGCAAAGAAGCATCCATATGCCAACACCTCTCCGGCACAGTAATCGTTAGCATATTCAGTCCCCCCTTGCTTTCTTTTGCAACAGTTACATCTCCTTTCCAAGGACTTTTAAAGAAAACATATTTCTGTGCATTTACAACAGAAAACGAATAAAATAAAAGACTGATAATTAAAATAATATTTTTCATAATAGATCATTAATTATATTTACAAACAACTCCATTCTCCATAAGAGAAATATATCCCAATAATGCACCCCAATGATAGAATTTATCACTTCTTACAACATCATCCCCTATACCAGTAAGAGCATTATAATTTTCAAAAACATAACCATGTGATAACCAAGACTTCAATAACAAATTCTTAGATTTTTCAGCAAAAAGGCGTTTCACTTCCCGAAACTCATAGTTATTCAGCCCCATATAAACCAAAAAATTCAATGGAGCCCATATACGTCCCCTCCAATACTCATTATCCTTAAAAGCCGGATCATTTTTCGGAACAGATGGAATCACATACTTTCCCCAAAATTCATTAGTATTCAATAAATGCTCTTTTACCATTCGTTCAGCTTGATTTTGTGTAGGTGCTTTTGCCAACAATGGATAAAAGCAAGTAGGCGAGGTACGATAATTAAAATCCATGGTCCTAGTAGAACGATTGTAATAAAAACCTGTCTTTTCATCCCATAAGCCTTTCAAATTAGCACGATAATAATCCGCACGCTCCCTAAGCTCCATAGCATCTTTCTTATAATTAAGTTCCTCTGCTATCAATGCCAAATAATCACAATCCATTACATACAATGAAGATATACCCACATCCTGTTGCTCCAATAAGTGTTTCTGCTTATTAAAAGATACTCCATCATACATAGGTGAATTGTCCAGGCCCGACTCCAAAACAGCTCCATAATGACAATTCGTATCAAATTCAGATCTAAAATAAGTGACCTTTTCATAAGGGTTACTTCCCAAACATAATAGACCTTTATCCTCCCTATTCTTACTCCACCAACGATTCCAAGTCAACAATTCTTTATAAAGTAACTCCAAAAACCACTTCTCTTTATATTGTTTGTACAACATCCAAACAACCAAAGAACCGACAGGTGGCTGAGAGCGGTCTCTTGATTTAAAGCCATTACTATAAAAGCAATTGGGTATAAAACCACGTTCAGTTATTGCTTTGGTTATCTCCACAGCATTTGCATAAGCCAATTCCTTACTACCAACAGCCAGCATCATCGCTGCAAAATAAGTATCCCAACAAAACAACGTAAAACCACCGAAATCTTCACTGGCAAACCATTCAGAACTCCAAATCCGGCTGACAGGGGTTATCACTTTCCTAATACTGGGATCATATATATTATCCCATGCCAAAACACTTTGCATGGCATTGTAGCAATCGTAATTCTCACCAAACCTTTTTTTATTAGTTGTAACAAATTCTTGCGCCTGTCTCTTTACAAAAGCAGTTGCTTTCTCCAGACTCATAGCCTCTCCGCAACAAAGTGCAATCGGAGAATTCAAAGAAACAATAAACTCCTTGCCTTTTTTCTCCAGAAGTTCACCTTCTATATATGTTTCTATTTCAACAGCCCTATCGCGTGATGCCAAAACAAAACTTCGAGTATTTACAACCAGTGTATTACCACGTTTCCAAAGAATTTCAGGAATTACTGCCAATCTCCCTCCTTTTTTTGTTTCAGCCAATGGTGTAATCAAAATCACATTTTTAAGTCCTATGGCAGCACTTTCCACTTGCAATTTGTAACCACGCCAATTCACTGTTATTTTAGTATAGGTTCCATCAAAAGAATGAGGCCCGGGCTGCAATATAGGCGCCCCTTTACTTCGGTCACCAATTCTAAATCTCTTCACTCGGCTCCCATCAGAATCAATCATGTTGAGATCAACAGCAAAGCCATAAGGAAGAAACACGTGCGTCAATACGCTACGAGTATCCCAAGTATTCCACCCAGAAGCCAATTTTTTCTGTAAATTTTCGTAGAGTTTCTCCGGAGAATTTGCAGACAAAACCTTAAAAGAAGAAATTACCAAGCCTAATATAAGCAAAACAAGCAAAAAAATCCTTTTCATAGTGTTATGATTAAGTTAGTTACACACAATCTCAATACCCCATGTAGAGAACCACAAGAGCTTTTCTACCTGTGCAAAATAAAGAACTTAGTCTTAAAATATAGGATTATCTTCTATTAAAGGAATATTAAAAAAGCGCTTAATCATTACAATTAAACGCTTTATTATTAAAATATTATCACTTACACCTCTTGGCATAAGAAAGCATCTAGTTTTATGTCATTGAAAGCTATTTGTACAAATTACATAAAGGAACTTTATACTCTTCTCCCAAAGAGTCTTTATACTCCTTACAAAAACGGTCATAAACACTTTTCACAATACCTTTTTTACCTTGTGCAAAAAGGACAGAGCATTTGGCAACTAAAGCTTCCTCACTCAAAGGATCATGCAAAAACAATATATCAGCAATGCGTAGTACCGTATCATAATTATTACGCTGCACATTCAACAAATTTCTCAGCAAATCAATGGAAAGACTGGAATAAGAATCTTTGAATTCATCCAACCAATCAACAATTGTATTTGAAAGCAACGGACCATACAATAATATCTCCAGTATTTGATTTAGCAGCTTATCATCTCCATGTTCTTCATTTTTTTCTTTAAATTGACGAATACACTCCAATGCCATCCGATAATCACAAAAAACACCTTCCCCCCATCTGATGCACAAGAATCCCATATCACTGATAATCTCTACATCACCTACTTTTTCTAACAGTACACGCAACTTACGCAAAGTTACATTTCGATTATTACGAGCAGCCTCTTCTTCTTTATCTGACCATAAAATATCTGTAACTTTTTTAGTCAAAATACCTTGTTTGTTCTTTTCTGTATAAAGGACAAGCAATACAAGTAAACTTTTCAACCGAGGTGTAAAAGCACCAGTTATATCATTACCGTCTTTATCACGAACATTAAATGTACCTAATAACGAGATTGCCGAACGGCTGCGATCAAAGAACTTTTCTACCTCCACTGTTTCTTCTACTGATTCACTAAAATGAAAAGTTTCTACTGGAGTATCGCTGCTTTTTATATCTTCAGAGATCGCCCTATTTTTACCACACTTTATTCGGTAGATAAAGAAAAACGCCCCTCCTAGCAACACTATACCACACAACCACCACAACCATACAGGTGTTAAACTTTTATCTGCAACCTGCATAATTTCATTATCATTCAACAAAGGAGTATTGATAGAATAAATAGCTACATCATGTGTGCGATCGCTCAAAATCTTATCCATTACCAAATACAACTTGCGATGAGCAGGTGATGAATAAAAACTAAAATCACAATCTTGATAGACTAAATCATTATGAATAGGCTTAGAAACCTCCACCCAAACAGAGTCATTCATAAAAACTTTCCATAGACTGCCTCCATCTTTCATGCTAACTGCATAAAAAGAGCTATCTGAAGGTTCAAAATACATGGAAGATGCCATCATTAATATATCTGTAGACTGCCTTTTCTTCCACACACAACGCGACTTTCCTGTTTTCAAATTAATAGCACATAATTCATAGTAAAAATGAGCATTAAACTCTTGCTTTCCCTGTCTATTTCCACGACCGCCAAAAAGATACAACTCATCTCCCACTATAGCAGCAGCAGATGAATAACGAGGAGAAATCGCAGGAGAATAAGTAACTCCTTCAATTTGCTTCGTACCAACTTTCAATCTGTACAGATCATTTCTATATTGATAAAAACCATATCCTCCAAAAAAATAGAATGAAGAATCACTTGAATTAAAGGTACGTGCATGATTATAATAACGAGGCTCGTCCAAATGCCTTTCACTCAGGCTCCAAGTTCTTTCATCAACAGATAAGAAAGAAACAAGTTTTTCATGTAAAGAGTAAGAAAACAATTGATTTGTTAAAGTGTCATATACCAAATGGTCCGTATATTCCATCACCGGATATCCCTTCTCTACAGTGATTTTATCCATATTACCCGAAATCCCATTTAATATATCTACTTTATCTTGTCGAACTAAATAAAACAAAGCATCACGAGCATTAAAAGCGACGTCCAAACGTCCTGAAGTCTTCTCTGCATATATTTTCCGCCATTCAATATGGTCATCAATCAACCATGAGGGATAGGAAGCCATCGCCCTGGCTCCTTTAACTTCGTCAAGACAGACTTCACCATTATGCTTCCACAATTTCCAATGTCTGATTAAATCCCCATCACAAGTAATTTTTATATCCCTAATATTCATAGGAGCCACATCTGACGAGAAATAAGGAGATTTTCCAAACAAAACTGTGATATCCTCAGTACCCTGCAAAGGTACTATCATCGTAGTATCTTTATCATCATATTTCAAATCGATTTGATTATTCTTTATATTAAGATGCAAAGAAACCGGAATCCATTTATTTTTTTTTATATTAGTATCAATAGAGAACATTCCTTCATTAAAAACTAAAGCCGGGAAGTTCCGATTATTGTCACCTGCCGCAAAAACAAAATGAAGGAATTGGTTTTCATTCGTACATAAATGAAGAATAGCTCCAAAATCAGGCTCATTACGAACCCACATTTGAAAATCTATAGTAAACTCATTCTTCACACGAAAAGGAGAATTTTCATCAAGAGCCAAAGAAGTGCGTTCATTGCCCGGTGCAGAATGAGACTTAAAATAGAGGCCATAATCTGTAGAGGCCAGCACTTTCAAATCTCCCAAAGCAAAGAAACATAATATCCAAATCAACAAATTATTTCTCATAGCATATTGTTAAAAAACACTTTGCAAAGGTAACAAAAAAATCCCCGCGACAAATAAAGGACATAAGATTTTAAAAACAAGATCCTATTAAACTGATATTATGTGCAAATTAATAACAATTTAACCTGGAAGGTAAGTTCCCCTATCTATTTTTGTCACAAAGAACTAAACATTATCTTATTTATTAAAATGAACATAGTATTATGAAAAAAAGATGTTTAAATTACACAGTGGTTAAGTCCTTAATAACCTTTCTTCTATTAGTACATTTTCTATCAGCCTCTACATTTGTAAAAGCTAAAGTACAATTACCCTCCATACTTAGCAGTAATATGGTATTGCAACAACATACAAATGTAAAACTTTGGGGTAAAGCTCAAAAGAATTCTCCCATCACTATAAAAACATCATGGGATAACAAAACGTATAAAACAACAGCAGACAAACAAGGAAAATGGTTGTTGAATATCTCTACACCAGTAGCTGGAGGTCCTTATGAAATTACTTTCAACGACGGAGAGCTCTTAACTTTAAAAAATATATTAATAGGTGAAGTCTGGTTTTGTTCCGGACAATCGAATATGGAAATGCCAATGAGCGGCTTTGACCGCCAACCGACTCAAGGTACAAACGACGTCATTGCCAAAGCAAAAGCCTCTACTCCAATCCGTATCTACAATACAGATTCTAAGGATGGAAAATGGATACGTCAATTTAGCAAAACACCAGAAGAGGATTGTAAAGGTGAATGGTTAGAAAACACTCCTGTCAACGTTTCCCATACAAGTGCAACTGCTTACTTTTTTGCCCGATATCTACAAGAAGTCTTAGAAGTACCGGTCGGTATCATTATATCTTCACTCGGTGGCTCAAAAGTAGAAGCATGGATGAGCCGGGAAGCTATTACACCATTTAAAAGTATCGATTTATCCATACTCAATAATAATGAACCAATAAAAAACATTACAGCTACTCCATGTGTACTTTACAATAGCAAAATAGCACCATTCACTAATTTTACTATTAAAGGCTTTCTTTGGTATCAAGGCGAAAGTAATCGCGACAATGTTGATTTATATAAAGATCTGATGCCCGTCTTTGTCAAAGACATACGTAACAAATGGAATATAGGGGAATTTCCTTTTTACTTTGTAGAGATTGCTCCTTTCAATTATGAAGGAGCAAATGGTACCTCAGCCGCCCGTATGCGCGAAGTCCAACAACAAAATATGAAAGACATTCCTAATAGCGGGATGGTCACTACTTTGGATATAGGGCATCCCGTCTTTATCCACCCGACAAATAAAGAAACTGTTGGTAGCCGTCTGGCTCTTTGGGCCCTTGCCCAAACCTATGGGCAAAAAGGATTCGGCTATGCCACTCCCATTTACAAATCTATGGAAATATCAGGAAATAAAATATACATTAATATAGATAATGCACAACGTGGACTTTGTCCGATGTGGACCCCGCTCGAAGGATTTGAGATTGCCGGTGAAGATAAAATTTTCTACCCGGCTCATGCCGAAATAGAAACCAAAACAACCCGCCTTGCCGTATCATGCGATAAAGTGCAGCATCCGATAGCAGTTCGATACGCTTACAAAAATTATGCAAAAGCAAGTGTATTCAGTACCTATGGTATTCCTGTAGCTCCATTTAGAACAGATAATTGGTAAACACAGATAAAATAAACATGAAAAAACGAATAAAACTCTTATCAATATACTTACTGTGTACAAAGGTACACAGTAAGTGTCAGCCTCCAATACGGAATTTCTAACTAAGAACACATATCCAGATATGGCACAAGCCCAACAATATCTCGATTATATGTATGAAGAGGTATCCGTAAGCCTCTATGGAACAAATAGCAGTAGTGACAGTGAATTCATCGAAAAACAAATGAATCATTACGAAAACATAACAATCCAGTGTCATTCAATATTGCATACACTGGATTACGTTACCACTCATCGAAAAATCTTTGAAACATTGAAAATAGCTATGATATGAAGGATATTTTCCTCCAAGAGTTGTGATTTACTCCCATTTTAGTATCTTTGAAACATTGGAAACAACAGATGGAAGATTTGTTCGAGGTGAAGTACAGTTGTGATTTGCTCTCATTTTAGTATCTTTGGAACATTGGAAACAACGTGAGTATACTTTCGTTCGTTCACCTTGCGTTGTGATTTGCTCTCATTTTAGTATCTTTGGAACATTGGAAACAACAAGCAGTATAAGGCATCTCGCCACTCAATGTTGTGATTTGCTCTCATTTTAGTATCTTTGGAACATTGGAAACAACAAAATGGAAAGAAATTACCCAATCAGGTAGTTGTGATTTGCTCTCATTTTAGTATCTTTGGAACATTGGAAACAACAAACGTCGGACGTCGGTAACTGTATAATCTGTTGTGATTTGCTCTCATTTTAGTATCTTTGGAACATTGGAAACAACGAGAGAAAATACAGGTGAAGCCCAACCTGGTTGTGATTTGCTCTCATTTTAGTATCTTTGGAACATTGGAAACAACTGATTATCAACAACAATCTAATATACATATAGTTACATAAGATATTAGAAATTAAAAAAGACGTCGTTTCCAAGAAAAAAATCCCGCTATATGGCGGGATTTTCTTTTCAGAACAGTTCTAATTGCTGCCCAGGGGTATTTACATCTACTGTCTTTTTTCCATAGAAAAGTTCTATATTTCCAAATTGTTTATCCGTAATGCACATTATTCCAACATTTCCATGCTCCGGCAAGAAAGATTTAACTCTTTTTATATGTACCTCTGCATTCTCACTACTTGCACAATGACGAACATATATAGAGAATTGGAACATGGTAAATCCATCCCTTTGCAGATTTTTTTTAAAGTCCGCATACGCCTTTTTATCCTTCTTTGTTTCGGTAGGCAAATCAAACAACACCAACACCCACATAATACGATATTCACTAAACCGGTCCATTACATCTCCGGATAAGAAATTTTGCGCAATTCACCACTGAAACATTTATACAGAGAAGCTGTAGTCTGTCCCACAGCCACCATCAAGGGACTACGCTTCCCTGAGATAACAGTTTCTAATGTAGGAATTGTCAATAACCTCGCTTTCAGTTCTTTCGTCAATTCAACACAATCCAATTCTTCTTCCTTGAACACATCATATACCAATCTATCCACATACGGACGATAGGGTTCCATTATATCATCTGCCAAACAATAAGCATTATAACGATTATGGTGATGTATTCCTAAAGTAGGCAAAAGTCCACTCGTAACCAATCCACGGGCAACAACTGCTCGCAAAATGGCATACCCATAATTCAACAGATTATTAGGAGGAATACCTTCTCTATCTCTTGTAAAGCCCTCTATCTTAAACAAATTCTTCCAATAATAAGCAGCCGCACGAGCCTCCAAGTTATCTGGATCCCCACTCTTCACATCGGCAGCCCATACCTTCATACACTTTATTTCTTCCCCAACACACTCACGCAATACCACTGCCTGATTTTCTATTTTGGTTTTTATCGTTTGCTGCCAAAGTTGCTTCATTAATGGCAGAGAAGCACCAAGTTGATGACGAAACCTTTCATTCTGTGTAGTATTCCCATACAAAGGAAGCATTAAACCAACCGGCATACTTTTAGAATCGCAGGTTATGACTGCACAGTTATTTTCAAGTAAAGCCTCCAACACTCCCGAAGTAATGGTTATCTGCTTATTGTCCAACACCACTACTCCAATATCTTCTATAGGTTTAGTTACCTCGGACATTTGCTTGAACCCTTCGGGCAAAGCACTGATTTTCACCACCTCCGGCAATTTTATCACCAACTGAGCATTTTTCAAAGACAGATAAACAGGATTTCCGAAATAAAGTGTTTTCTTAATCATAGCATATAGATTTTATAATTATTCATTCATTATTTTCAAAGAAAGGAAGTTCTAAAGTATCATCCTGCTTATCGGAATCCGATAGAAAATTTTCAGGAGAAACAACACTACCACCCAACTCTTTTTCGGCTTGCTCACGAGCCACCCCAGCAATGTTTCCGCCACGCTGTGCCACTTGTTTATCTCACCAAGCATCGTAAAAATCAGTTCCAAATCAGACATGTGGCCACGAAGATTTTGATTTTTCTTTGTCAGTACTTTATATATCTTATGGTCTGAGGGAGTCAGTCCAAACGTTGCTTTAGAAATTCTGCCGTAAGAATAGCATAATCACTTTTTTCCGTAATTCCCCTTTCCTTCCACTCATCCGTCAGACTCTAACGAATGGCAATACCTCTCAAACGCTTGTCAATCCAATCTTTGGGATAACCTTTCTATTCATAGAGTTCCTTCATACGTTCTTGGGCCAATTCAGGATAGTCTGTAGGATTCACACTATCGGTCAATACACCAACTACATCTACAACAGAAAAACACCATTGCTGTTCTTCCTCGTTCCATACGGAACGGATCTTTTTTTCTTGAAATAACTTTACATTATTCATCTATTCTATACTTAACTTCTATAATATGACCCAATCTATCAACTTTAATAGGGATACAAATATCTTTTATCATTTCATTAGTCCATGCTCTTTGTGCCTTATTATTACTACCCAACTCAATAACAGGTACTATCGGATTAGCCACGTTTGCAGGAATGAAATGCCCTTCATTTCCTGTACAACTTACCATCTTATAAATCCTCCCCCTATCTATCGGCTCATTTATCCTACCAAATTCCCGTTCTTCTTCAGTTGGCAGATATACCAAATCATTAGGAGACAGCCAAAACAACAGTTTATCTCCCTTTTTATTTCTATCCGGAACAGGAACAAGTCCTTGTTTCTCACGCTCTATAACCACATTTAAAGGAATAGTCTCATACGTTCTTTTTCCATCCTCCGTTATATAAATAGCGAAAAACAAATTGGTTCCTTTGGCAGCTTCCACCCATTTAGTCCCTTTATTACCAAGTACACCGACACTAAATTTATTTCCACGTGGTTCATACACCCTCACCTTATATATCGGCTGATGACTTTTACCATTATTCAGCTGCAAAAGATTACGGTTCATTTCCTCTATGCCTTCCGCAGAAAAAGCTAAATCGGGCTTTCCTTCCTTTGTACACAAATGATTTAGAAGTATTTTCTGTATACCGGTGTCTGTTACCGATTCTTTTATTTTCTTCTCATTGAAAGTTGAATCGAGAGGTTTGCGTACTGCGACCAAAGGCTCTGTCGTAGCTTCTGTAAAATAATAAACTGCAACTTTAGCCAAATCCAGTTCTTTCCACAAGAAAGCATTTTCTTTAAAATATTTTTCAATTCTCTTCTTATCATATTTATAAGACAGCAGTTCAAACACTTTGTTCTTCACTCTTTTGTCAACAATCATGGCAGGAGTATCCAAAGCGACCGATAATCGCACAACTTTTACTTTTCTCAGGTTCACCGCTCCAAAGACTGTATCTTTGTGCATCGGTTTACGGATAGCCCAACTATCACCGGTTTTCTGTTTCTGATAAACACGATTCACAGTTGCATCAAAATGCCTATAAACGTTAGTTGTCTTATTTATAATGCGCAAATTCTGCTTCAAGCTAACCACTATTTTGCTCAATACCTCCCTCGCATCTTGCGTAAAAGTATCCCATGGCTTCTTTATAACCCACTTATAATTCCCATTATCATCTGTCCTGTTCTTGTCACACAATAATCTTTGCAAATCATAACGAGAGATTTTCGCATTCCGGCTTGCAGACTCATTGCTTAGGTAGTTCACATGATTCCGCGTAGCACAAGCTATCACTATTGCATCCATAGCGTGATGCCGATGGTCAATGCGTTTCTTGCTGAATCCTTTTTGATATTCAAGAGGCAACTCCGTTTGAAAGACTTTCTTCCCGCTTTTATTCTCCCAATGCCCAAAACTCTGAGTATCAGTCAAGGAGTTTAAACGTTCAAAACGGGGATATACAATACTGTTCCAGACATCATTCATTCCCCAATCCCTTTTCAGCCTGTCCGTCACGCTTCCTGTGCAAACTACTATATTTTTGGAAACAGCCTCCGGTTCATATTCACCGCTATCATTCTTTTCACGAACAATATTTGACAAAAGTCCCTTAATCACCTTACTGATGTACCGGCTATCATTCAACTGCCGTTCTATAAATTGTTCGGGAATATCATCCATCAACAATTTTTTCATTTTCACGGCAGATTTGGCATATTGCTCTTTTACAAATCTTTCGTAACTATCCACAGAAAAGATTTCGACCGATTTTCCAAAACCCACTTCAACTTTCTGCCCATGATGGTTCTTGATAAATTCATATCCCAGCTGATTGTCTTTCAACTTATTCACAGCAGACTCACATATCACCTTATTGGAAAATGAATCATCAAAATAGCGGGATTGAGGAATGACATGCTCTATCTCATAAGCAGCAGTAAACAACTTGCCCAAAGGTATCAGCTCACCGGTATAAGGCGAACGATATTTCTGCTCCAGCCATAATTTATAACGCAGGAACTCTGATTTGGTCGGCACTTTACTGCTATTGAACTTTTTCAATATTGCATCTATCTCTTCAGGCAATTGGTCTTCGGCATGTAAAACCGTATCTTCATAAATCCGCAAGATTTCTTGCTGGCTTGGTGAATAAGGACGAACATTCTCTATCTCATATTCCGGATTCATAAATTCAGCAAGCAATGCCTTTATACGCAGATTGGCATTCTCATTTTCCAAAATCTGCGCAGTCATTCTTTTACGTTTATCCGCAGGATTTTTCATCTCACGTCCTAACTCTATATGGATTTCATCAATTCTCCCCACCTGCTTCCAAATATCCCGTACAACACGCAATGTTTCGGTTATCACTTGTTCCACAATAGGATTGCGTAATGAATGTTGCTTAAAAGAAGCCAAATAAGCATCAATATCCGCAGGACTTTCCCATTTGACCGCCTCTTTATCCTCCGAATGACGATTGTACACAATGTAACAAGCCAGCCATAATGGAAGCCTCCTAAAACAAGAAATATCCGATAAGTTCATCACCTTATCCCTAACCTTGACGGATATTCTCTCGTCATACTCACCTGTAACAATCTTTTTGATTCTTTCTTTGGTTGTATCATCAATCGAAGACACGTCCCAATATTTTCCGCATCTCATCAAAGGCAACATTTTTTTTATCGCCTTGGCAGAATAAGCCCCATATTCAGATTTGAATGGAGGGAACTTCTTAAACGCTTCCACAAAAGATTCATCCAACCCATTCTTTGCCGCAAAAGTGCGTAAAGCTTTCTCTATTTCCTGCTTGTCACTTACAGAATATAGAATATGCCACAAAGCTACCTCTTTCTCATTTGACAAGAAATCAATACAGACATTGGCTTTTTCCAAACGGGAAAGAATAGCATGCCGTGTCTCATTGCACGGATACTGTTTATCTTCTACATAATTCCACCGATAATTACTGATTTCCTTTTTCAATCCAAATTTAGGGTATTTCAGGAAGGTCTTTTGTTCTATTTCCTTCCGAGAATTCAGCCAATCAAACAATGCCACATAATCATCCTCTGTTTTCAGGAACTCTGCTGTCACATCCACATCAAGATGTAAAGTTCCATTTATTTCTTTTTCTTTCTGGTATATCCGAATATTAGAAAGGAAATTCCACAAACGGAACTCTTGAAAAAGAGGATGTGATTTGGCTATACATTTTAAAGGAGCCTTTTTTATTTCGCCCGTTTCCCGATCTACATATTCATTCTCCTCGTAAGGACAATTGGCCATCAACGACTTTTTGGTTTTTAACGGCCTTTGATAAAACAAGATATCATCCATTAATAAATAAACAAAATCCCGATTGGCTATATTCTTCCGTCGCACTTCATTGCTCGGATACAATGCTTCAACACACCTCGCATATAAAGCTCTGTCCTGCAACTCAGCATGAAAAGCACACTGTTTCTGCAATATCAAGCTCAGTTCGTCCCTATAAAGTTTCCGCTCCACCGTCTTCACCAGTTTTCCTATTATTTTTTGTTGCGGTTTCTGCAACAAAGTATCATAAATATAGGCTCCAACAGTTTTATGAGTATTGGCAATGTCAGCTTCAGTCCTTTTCTTTATCAACATCCAGTCATCCTCCTTAGGAGCTCTGAAAGAACGCTTTACCTCTCCATATTTATCTAATTTCGGAGTACCATCCGGATTCAAGTCAGTCGTTACAATAAACTCTTTTACCTGACCTTCCCAATCCAAAGGCACACTGCTGCTTCTACGATATATCCAACCGTTTTCCAAATGTACATTATACCATACGTCCCGGCCTTTCTTTTCATCAGTCGCTTCCACTGTCAGCACTTTCAACGCATAAAATTCAACTGATTTCCCGGCATTGTCTTCCTCCTCTTCTCCTCTAAGTTGATAATAACCACGTTTCTGATTAAAGTTCAAAAGAATCCAAGCCAATTCTTCCTTACTAATCATTTCTGTCAAAGCTTTCTTGCGAAGATAATAAATTGTCCAATCGTAAGGTATCTTTTTATCACCAGAAACCAATGAAGGCTGATGTATTGCAAAATCCGCCAACATTTCATCAAATGCAGCTTGAAATAAAAAAGTATATTTCCCTTGCTCATCTTTTACCCACGCTAATTTAGGCTCGGCATCGGCTAAGAATTTTCCGGGATGCTTCTCAAAATCAATATATTCTAAGTAATGATTGGGCAAAAAACCTAAAATATTCAACACTTTATGTAATCGTTCACGACGTAACAATTGACGTTCGCGCAACCGGCGAGCCCCTCTGAGTCGTGTCCTTTCAGATGTTTGCGATATAGAATTCCCTTTGTCGAAATCTCCCAATACAGCAGCATCCATCGGAATAATCCTGCTTCCGGCCATTTCTATCCAAATTCTTTCGGCCTGCTCTTTAATTACAGAGTTTATTACAGCCCATCCTACACTATTGGTTCCCAAATCCAATCCAAGTATCGTTTTCATAGTATCATATTTTGAGTATTCTCTTCAAAGGTATTTTTTTTATTAATATAAGTATTGTATTTCCATATTTATTTTATACATTTGCCATACTAAAATGAAGCAAGTCACAATAAGGATTATTCCGTTGTGAAAACATTAGGTTCCCTCGTCCTTAACGGGGGATTTTTTTTCTCCCCAAACACTACCTTTCGTATCACAATATTTTATACCTTTGCTCACTAAGAATTAATCGTCCCATACCCGTTTCTGTTTCGTCCGACAGCTGTCGGACGATAATTAAACAACTGTCGAACGATAATGCAACAGTTGTCGGACGATTAGTTTTTAGGAAGAAGAAAATTAATCC
>OGMT01000028.1_pt1 | contig 122853 bp, 124 predicted proteins | sample 1573271 | NCBI WGS metagenome assembly OGMT01 (sample SAMEA2582000, study PRJEB24529) | metagenome | biome: Human gut stool | place: China | collected 2011 | reverse complement strand
GTGTGTGTAAATTGTTTTGTTATCATAAATATGGAACTTGTGAACGCACACAAAAATAACGAAAACAAAAAGAGACCAGCATATAAGCTAGTCTCTCGTACTTATTAATAGATTACTTTTCTACCGCAGTGAGAGCAATATTCTCCATCTCCATCCAATATTTCATCGTATCCACATTTTTCACATTTGTAATAGTATAATGTTCCGTAAGCTGTAGTTATATAATTGCCCGTTTCGATAAGTCTTGTCGTATCGTTATTTGTATTTTTGTTATTCATTTTCGTTTTCTCCTTTCGTGTGTGTAAATTGTTTTGTTATCATAAATATGGAACTTGTGAACGCACACAAAAATAACGAAAATAGATCTATAACGTCTAACTAACTAACTCTGGGTTCTGTAACTTCATGAGATTGATCGTGGCTGCTACTAATATATACTTCGCAAAAAAAACGACCTCACCATTTTCGGCAAGATCGTTTCGGTTCCTTTACATTTACAATAATACGTCTTCTGCTAACAGCGTCAGATTCTTAATATTTGGTTTTACCCAAGTGTAAATTGTCTTTGCATCTTCTTCTGTAAACTTAAGTTCCAGTTCAGATAACAAATCTTTTGTATTCTTAGCTTCCATAATGCTGAATACGTTTGCAATATCGAATACTAAGTCTTCATTGCTACCTTTATACCGTTTCAAATCTGTAACGCGGACCGACATCTGTTTGAAGAATTTTCGAACGATCTCTGACATATTCGATTCTTCATCGTTTAAAGGTTTATTCGATGCCGCGCTTGTCGTATTCTTATCTTTTGTTTGTTTCTCTGCAATGGCTGTTTTTGATTCTTTTTCAGCAGCCGCCCCTTTTGAAACAGCCTTGTCTGTTACTCTGTCCTCAAGAACAACCGGTTCGGAAACAGCCTGTGCCTTTTCTTTTGCAGCTGGCTTTTCTACAGCTTCCGGTTTCGTTTTTGTGGAACGCTTCTTTCTCTGCTGCGGACACACGGCTGCGATTAATTCGGCACTAAATCCGAGGTTTCCAAGTAATTTGATTCCGTTTTCTGTATTCTGCTTTCCAATGTAATAAGCTTTAAGATCGATGCTTTCTGCTTCTACAATCTCAAACTCGTTTACTTTTGCTGTAAGTGAGCCAAACTTAACAGCCTGAGTTACTGGGACCGTTGCACCTTTCTTTGCAAACAATAGCAGCTTATCTGGTGAATCATTTGCGATTGTTTTGTAATCTTTTTCTGATAATGAATCAAGATTTCCGATGTAAATCATATCGTTTCGTCCTTTCTTTGTAATGGTGAATGCTTGTTCTAATATTTATTAGGCTCATACCTGTTCGAATTCGTCAGAAAAATGAAATAAATTTTAATACAGGTTATATGGAGCCAAAATATCAGCGGACGATTTTGAAACGATAATGGTGAATCCAAATTTGTCATACAAGACAGCAGGAAATATATAATTCAAATGCTCGAATACATTATTCCAGATCGGTGTCTTATACAGATTGTTTTGTTTTCTCATAATCGTTCTCCAGATATTTATTCTTATGCAAACAGACACACAGTACAAAACTGCATGTCTGTTATTGAGGTTTTATCACTCTTCTTTATTGATCACGACACATTCAGAAGATAACTCTGCTTGTATCCGACTTAATACATAAGTGCTGCTGACTCGTGTTTCTTTGTCACGATTTATAGTACCAAGAACATCGAATGCCTTTTTCTCCAATCGTTTCAATCGATCCGGTTCTTCATCTAAAACATCGCCCCAGACTTCAAGAGATGTTGCCACAAGCAAATAGAGCAAAATCGCGCAGTAAATAAGAACTATAAGAATTAATAGACCTTCAGTCACGAATAAGAGTGGACTTAACATCAAGCAGACAGGAATCGCAAGGATCCATTCTGCTGCTGTCTCGATTGTTTGTCTTTTATCAAGTCGCTTTTTAAACGCGTCGTCATACCAGCATACATATTTAATTTTCCAACTCTTCTTTTTCGGGTTCTGTTTGATTCCGATTTCAACTGGAATATCCTCTGTTCGTGTCATCTTAACAGATAAAAACCGTGGAAGTTTTATCCAGATGAAAATAAGTACTGCTAAAATCAATACAGGTCCGATAAAGATACCTATTAGCTGGAGTACTAATTTGAGGGTATCGAAATATCCCATTCCTTCTGCGTTACGTAACTGGTCAATTATCTGCTGTAATCTTTCTGTTTGAAACATAGTAATATTCTCCTCTCGTTTTGATACTTATAATAAGGCTCACAATAAACGAAATTCGTCAGGAGTTTACAAAACTTTTTATCCATTCATCATGAGTCAAACAGACATGAAACTATTCTTTTAATGGTTTCCAGATATAACGCGGGTCATTTTTTACAAAATAATCAGATAAATACGCTTTCATGATATCATCCCGAATAACCGTAACTTCAACAGGATAATTATCAATATCTTTGATCTCGTTTGAAAGATTCTTAACTAATTCCTCTACATCAAAATGACTCAAAGCCTGCGTCACAAGGAATCCATAAGTCTCGTCATAGCTCGATTCTTTAATCGGGTATATCATATCGTCTTCAGGAAGCAGTATAAATACAGATTCACGATCCATAAGATTACGTAAAACATAGTTATGATCGCCATCAAATAGTCTTTCTCCATAACCTAACAATGGATCAACTGTATCGTTAACAAAATACATATTCTTATCATCTGTTACCGGCTCGATTGTTCCCGCTTCATAAATGTAAACGAAGCGAAGACTGTTCAACTCATCGTCAAGTTTCACAGTCCAAACGCAAACGATCGCCACGTTTTCGTATTTTTTGTTTGCGCCAGGAAGATATGTATATAATGCCGGTTCTTTATAAGAATTGGTTAAGCAGTTGCAGACATCATAAAAATTCCGATTCGGACAACCATCAACAACTTTACAAGGAATCTTAGTTACATTATTACAATTGCCTGGAACCAGATATACTTCTGCGCTGATTCCCTTATTTTCAAATGGAAAACGAAAACTAAGTCCACGATGCATACAGATAACATGAGAATCTTCAAATGATACGTCCGGATAAACACTCAAAAACTCTTCTTTGTTGTCAACTCTATGCTGATTTCTAATCTTATCATAATCAGGATTATTTTCCGGATTAACATTGGCTGTATAACGTGGATCGATTTTGTGAATATCAAAATCCTCTTTTCGTTTCTCTACTAACTGTACCGGAGCTGTTACTTCATGAGATGAAACCCACTTAACATTTCGTTTAGAACTCCAAATCTTTTTACCGGATATGAGGACTTCAAATCCATATAAATTCAAATAAGTCAGAATACCAGAAACTGTACCACGAGTCGTTTCTGCTTTGATCTGATCGCCAACTTCACATTTCTTTCTCAGATCATACATAATGGAATCCATATAAAATGGTTCTCCATATTTTGGTTCTTTGCCTTTTTCGAATCGTCCGCCATTTACAACAAACTGATTCAGTCTACTGATTACGTCCATAATCATCTCCTCCTACATTACATTCATTTTGTTTTCTTTATTGATAAGCCAGTTTACAAGGTCTGTAATAGTATGTAACTCTGGCATTGTTTTTAATGTTTCGACACTTAACGGATATAAATATTTCTTCCGAATGTCTTCGGCATTGATCATTTTGTCGCCAATCACAAGTGCCGATGTCTTATATTCATTGCATACGGCATGGTAGGCAGCGAGGTATGTACGACAGGTTAAATTGTGCCATTTTTCACGTCGACACCAATTCATCGCATCCTGATGACGTCTAAAAATCTGTCCTGCTTGTTTCTGTGCCGGTGTCTGTCGTCTCATCTTATCGAAGCTGTTTCGAATGGTGCCGATTTTTTCTGGCTTACAACGAAGCGCATCACAGATTACTTTTACTAATTCAGTAGAGCCAATCTCAACAGGCACCGATTTTAACGCTTCCATAAGGTTTTTCATTCGTTTTGCGCCAAATGTTGGAAGATGTTTCAAAAGATTACCAAGATCGATACCAACTGCCTGTTCTGATTCCGACTCACTACTGATGCAACGATCTGCTGCAACCGAAAGAACATCAATCATATGCTGATAAGAATCGGTATCCATCAAATGTGCAACTGTTACAATATGCATATCTGATTTTGTTAACTCATAAGGGCGTAACGGATTCGTTTTTGCTCCAGCAGCTGGTTTCGAAACGGATACCTGTTTATATTCAGGGTTAAATTCGAAACAATCACTCGGAGCCACATAACCAGATACATCTTTGGCTGATACACTTACTTCGTAGTCTCTTAAGTTGCCGCTGTCGATGGCAAGGAAACGGTACAGTTTATCCAGTTCCCATAAACATAAGTCAACACTTGCACTGTTACTGGTTTTGTCTGCGATCATGTCTAAAAGTACATATAAGAGGTTACTCTGTTCGTATTCGTTATTATGTCTGTAAGCATTGGTCTTAGAATAAAAAACGTCCGCAAATCCTTGATACATCTTAAGTGTACGTTCACCTGCTCCGTCCATAATGTATCGAAGAAAACTATTTCCATAAGCTTCGTTACGCACAATTACGTCACCAGCATTTAATTTCTGATGAGCTGTTTTCTCTATTTTGTAACCATTTTCTGCTTCATCAGTATGGAAAACGATAACATTAGAAACAGACTGTTCGTCTTCTGCCAATGGTTTTTCATTTGATTTACATACTTCAAAAGGATTCTCAATATCAGAAACGAATGGAATAGATCCGTCAGTAAGTTCATCAAATGATGCGTCAGTACTGGTCCAGCCATTTGATATTGTATAGTCATATACGGCAGACGAAACAGAAGTTGTTTCGAAGAGTTTGTTCCTATCTACCTGGTTTCCAACAATAGCATCTTCTACTTCGTTTACGGTTGTAACCTCTTGTTTAGGAACAATAACAACACTAGTGCAAGTTTTGACCCTTTTTTGATATGCTTCAAGGCGCTGCTCTTTGTACTCGCTTACTTCGTTCTGATACAGTTCGTCCCAATTGATGTTCACAACATTGTTATCTCGTTTTCTTATGTTATATTTAGCAGCGATTCGTTTTACAGTAGAAACGGATAATCCTGTTGCAGTACTTACCGCATCATATGTTGGGCGGTCATCAGATGTCAAAAGCTCTACGATTTTTCTTTCTGTATCGATTTTTCTGCGCACAACAATAAGATGTGCCTGCTGATTACGATCTTCCCAGCCGCATCCGCCATCGAATTCGTATTTTTTAATCTCTTCGTTGGTCAATCCAAGTTTTCCTGCGATCCATGCATTTGTAAGCTTATAGTATCCAGCGTAAGATCCGTCCCAAGCAATGTTATTGTCTACTGCTTTGATGATACTTTTAATCTGCGTTTCGTTGATCCGGTCACCAAGACCATCGTTAAACTGACATAATGCTTTTATTGCATCCTGGTATTCAAGACATTGTTTCGCTGTGTTGTAATATACAAAACAGAATAATTCACGGTGTCCTAACCAACTGGCACGTTCTTTTGCAAGATTATCCAGTTTCATCAATAACTGTGCATGAAAAAAACTGGACACAAAACGTTTTTCGCCTGCGTTTTTCTGTTTACTTTTTACAGCCTTTGTTTTCTTTTTAGATAGAATCTTTCCGTATTCGTGTAAAGTACAGTATCCTAACTGATTTACTTCTAAAATGGTACACATTGTACCACTCTTGCTGTTTCTGGTACCGGGCAGTCTGCAAATACGCGCATGATCCCCAACGACACTGGTATCAACAACTAACGCATGCTTTCCACACGCAGACAAAACAAACTGCATACGTTCTGCAAGCAAATCATATAATGTATCAAAGTATTTCTGCTGTTTTTCGGTTCTATCTGTATTTGCAATCGAATTTGTCAATACAAAGAACACACCAATTCCGTTTCCGGTTGATGTAATCATGGTATAGCGTGGCAGTTTTCCGTCACTGACTGCTTTATGAATTGCATCCAGGTTTTCCTGAATGATCGTTTCAGAATCTTCGTTTCTTTCATGACCAGGAAGATCCAGATCTATATACATTGCATTGATTGAGTATACATTTGAAGCTTTACGGCTGACAAAAGCAGAACCAGAACTACAAAATGAGTTTACAGAAACATAAACGTCATTTTCGAGACTTTCACAATAGATGTGTTCGTAATTCTTTGTTGCGTCAATGCTTACAACTTCTCCATGTCGAAGCTGATTACAAATAATTGCTCCACCTCTTGAATTTCTGTGCAAGATGCTAAGAAATGTCTGCTGTTCGTCTCTATTCAGTTGTTTCGCATCTCTGTCAGTACGTACCATTTTGCTACCTCTTTTACTTTTGTGTCGTATACTTTACAAGGCTCACACCTTCTGCAATTCGTCACAAAAGAAGATTTTTCTTTGTTTCCTTACGACTTAAATATGTGTGAGTCTGATACAAAGAAAATCTATTCAGGCACGCAAAAAAAAAAGGACGCAGCCACTTATGACTACGTCCTATATAGATACGTTATTTTATTTTATTTCATTGTTAGTCGTTTCACAGCTTCGATACATTCAACGCCGTCTTCTTTTACTGCATACAGCTTGTCGATATCTTCATTTGTTACTGTATTAATGAAACGCTTTCCTGTATAGGCTGTGCTTGACTCTGATTCAATACTTTCGTTTCGATATCACTCAACCTGGGCTCCACAAGCAGATGCATTGATTTTCATAGACAAATCGTTTGTTACAAGAGTAACTGGTGTCTGATATTTATCACTCTTACTCATTTTAAGGACTGTTGCGATGATACGATTATCTGGAACATCAATGCTGTATCCAAGTGCTAATACAGAAGAATCTACCATATCCGGCTCTAACATGATGCGACCGTTATCCCAGGTTTTAACACCCTCGATCAGTGATACCTGTTTTCGAAGCGATTCCAGCAAACGAACGGTTTCTCTTGTGTTATATCCACGTTCTCAGCTGTCTCCTTTGTGTGCATCAAGTTCCTGCAGTGTAGTACCAGTGATTACAACATCATTGTCTGCGAAACCAAATAATGCGTTCGGACTTGTCATCAGGATGTTTGTGTCTAATACATAGGTTTTCTTCATAAGCGTTAGTCTCCTTCTTGTACGTGAACAGAGGATACTTTCGATATATCCTGTTCGCTTCCTATGTACTAAATATGTGTTAGACTTAAACACAGAAATGGTTATATTTCTTTTTCTGTCTGTTTGCTACCTAGTTTTCGTCCACACTCAGGGCAAAACTTGATTGGGATATGAATCGTGCCGACACCTTCACCGTTAAAATACCCGTTACAGGTTAAGATTAATTCTGGTGTTGTCGTCTGATAATCATGAATAACCCCGTCCCATTTGCTGTTATCAAGGACATTTCCATTCAAACATCCATCATCTAGGTTCTTACTGTGGTAAGGTAATTTAGGCTGGGTCCAACCAAATATCACATCTGTTCTTCTTTCGCAGTACATGCACATAATAGTTATTCCTTTCTCATATTAATTTCCATTTGTTATATCTTCTGCAACACGGATTTAGGCACTTCTCTTTCAAAACGAATTTTCCGTCTACAAAGTCAAAATACTGTTTTCGTGTTTTTCTTCCGCATATGTAGCATTCATTCACATCACCCTTTCTCGATATTTATAAGGCTCACTTTGTTTCGGATTCGTCATATTTCGGAGCAGATTATTATATTCTTTATGTTGTTACTACTTTTGCTCTATTACATACGAATCCAATACAAAAGAGCATGACACAATGCCACGCTCTTAAGTTTTTCGTTAATTCTACGCCTCTGCACCGAACTCTTCCTTTGTAATAGGAACGAGACAGTCAAAATATTTGCAAGCCTCTTCGTTTCGTTCAGATGTTTCATCAGTCAGATACTTCACAATTGTTTCGATGTATTTGCATTCATTGTCACGTTCCAAATGAAGTAACGGCGCAATGATATCGATCCGGGCACGATCCTGCCAGTATCTTTCACTTCTTTCTAAGTCACAGAATGTATAACCAACACAGATTTTGTCTGCATTCCCGAAGTATTCTGGATTTGTAATTCTAAAATACAACTTGGTCTGCGTAATAGGCTTATCTGTTTCCGTACAATTTCTCTTTATGGAATAACCAAGAGAATGAATTTTCATTTTACGAGCGCAATCTGCACAGATCCGCATTGGTTTTCCATTGATTATTAAATCAGCTACGTTTGGTTTATTTTCGTTACATTTCTCGCATGTAAGCATAATTTGTTCCTCCTTAAATGTTTCGTATTAATTGATTCGTTTTAAATATGGGTCCTAATGAAACAAAAAAAGAGCATGGTTTAAACCATACTCTTTCCTGTTTCTACTGTTTCGTTTCTGCTTTCAAGAAAAGTAATGCATCTCTTTTGTTCTCGATCTCATATCCTTCCCATTTTTCATCAAAAGCTCTTGAATCAAATCCATGTAACACCACAACCGCGTATCCACTCGGCGTTTATGGACTTCGATATCATCTGAGCTCAACTTTGGTGCTGATTTTAAAATATCAGAAACAAATTCGTTTACCAGTTTTTCATCATCAATATCAAGATCAAACAGCTATAAAAAAAAGAGACCAACCGAAGTCAGTCTCAATTCTTTTTTTTATAATGGTTTATTCGCAGCATCTGCATTCCTTCCGTATCTGTTCTGCAGTACTTCTTCTGCCGTTAATGTGCGACCAGTGTTATATTCGCCAGTGTTGTACTCACCATGATTATTCATCATGTTTTGCACCATTTTCTCATATGCAGCTCTTGCTTCTTTATCACCCATCATTGTTTTGTTCCTCCTTGATTCGATTAATATTGTTATATTAAATATGGTACGAACCTTTGTAAACAAAATAACATACAAAACAAAAGAACGCAACCTAAGCCACGTTCTCTTTTGTTTTCGTTACAACTCGATATCGATTATCTAAGGATCAAGCCTTTAAGATTTCCTTTCCACTGTAAGTCAATTAATTTTTTAGCATCAGCATATATATATGCATTGGAATCATTTACTGCATCAGTAAGCTTTTTGCATCTTTTGTTTGCTTTTGTTCTTTCTATGTTTCTCTGATACTCTAAAATATCATTTTTTATCAATATGTCTTCATTTCCTACGAAATACCAGCAGAAATTATTTTTGCTATCTCGTCCAAGATACATATATAAACTTCTCCACAAAGATCCTGTATAGTATAATTCACCAGGTATCAAATCTTTTGCTGATACAAAACTTACTATTGGTTTCTTGTTTTCCGTAAATTCAATAAGGCGTTGCAATGTTTTTGACTCGTCTTTGTTTCTTTCATGCCATAACTGCAATTTGTTTCCCTTGTCATAAGAAATATAATTAAAATCACAATACAAATCTGGTAAACTAGTAAGTCGTATAACACATTTTTTGTCACATTTGCTTTGTAATAATTCGTCAGATAACTCAATTAAAAATTTAACCTGATTTTCGTAATGCGCAAAAGTTAATATTCCATAGTCATCAGTCTGAACTAAATGAGCTTTAGCAAGTATGTAAAATACGAATTGGTTATCTAAACTTGTACCTAAATACAAACCAAGTCTGCCGTCCTTGAATATATATACGTGTCCGAACTTGATTTCCCTTTTCTTTAAAAATTCCCGTTCGTTAAGTAATAATCGCTTCATCTTTGTTTTCTCCTTTTCGTGTACGTTAATTTGTTATCTTAAATATGGAACAAATCCCTGTACACAAAACAAAAGAACGCAACTTAAGTCACGATCTCTTTTGTTTACTGTAAAGTGGTTTTGCTAATGGCAACTCGCTCACAATATCTCTCATCTTTTTGCCTCCAAAATAATTAATATAACATTTGAAACCAGACCACCGATTCCACATATAAGAGACAAAATGAAAAATCGTTCATAAATGGACGGATAACATAATCCATATGCAGCAAGCAACGATACGAATGTATAAAATACGATACCAAATGCATATATTCTTGCCTGTATCTCGATGTCTTGTTTGTTTTTACTATGATGTTTGTTTTTACTATGACGTTTCTGTTTCATCATAATACCTCCGTTTTGTTATCTGATACATATCTGATAAGGCTCACATTTTGAAAATATCGTCAAAAAAAAATGAATAAAATTCCTGTTTTTTTGTGGGGCAGCATTTCGAAACCTAATAAGCCGGAAGCCCAGCACTTTGCATAAGCTTCCGGTTCTCTCTTATTCTGCTTCCGTTGCTTCTGTTTCTTCTGTGCTTTCTGTATTTTCAACATCCATACCAGATTCTGTCTCATCTTCTGCTGGAGTTGCCTCAGCGTTTACCGGAGTTATATACGAAATCACATATCCATCAAAGGAATCTGTTGGTTTTGTAAACATGACAACGTATTCTTCACCTGTTTTTACTTGGTCATCGCCTGGATGCAAAGTATACTGAAATACAAGGTGTTCCTGGTTTTCTGTATTATAAGCGTCAATCACATAGATGAAATTATTTCCAGATACTGTTGGCCCTCCGACGGCAGTAAACAGATATTGACCACTAAAGTAACCATTCTTGTCAGCGATTAATGCTGTTTTATTTGTAATAGTTGCTTGTGTTTCCTCATCGCCTTCTTCATATCCCATAGAAACGAGGAATCCGTTTTCATCAAAAGTAAGACCAACTGTTGTACCAACCAATTTTCCTTCTTCGTTGTATTGATAGATTGTCTGGTTGTAATCTTCTGTGTCCAAGTCATGATAATCGGTACCTTCTTCTTTTACATAACGGAAGAAACCAATACCATTTAAGTCATAATAGCCAGTTGTAACATAGTCGGGTACGTTTAACTGTGCGATATGTGGTGTAATAAAAGTAAAGGATCCAAATCCGTAAGTCTCCGCACTTGAAAACAGATGGATGTTACAAGTCAATGTGGCATCGATTTTTTCCGTACCCTGACGGATATCACAATTGTATTTTTCCATCAACTTGAGACCTGTCACGGCGCCACTCTCAGACATATTAAGAGGCGTCACTCTCTGGTCTCCAACAGATACAAGATAAATACTCTCAATATCCTCTAAAGCAGAGAATCCAACAGCGTCTGAAGTTGACATTGTAATGCTGTCAAAATCTTCTTTGTCAAATCGATAGTTTCCGGAAGTATCCTGTACCATTTTTGCAACACCAAGTGTGTATCCATTGTCATAGAACTTTTCGAGACTATATTTTGTAGGGATATAAGTATTTGATTTATAGATCAGCTTATCTCCAGGATACATTGTTGGGATATAACCTTCATCAATGTTGTAGTTTACCCAGGCAATCCGATCTGGATCTTCTCCAGTTGGAAACTCTGCATCCATCGTAAAGTTATTCTCAATAGAGTAATAAATTGGATAGTATTTGGTTACATCTTGTTCTGTTTCATTGCCGTCCTTATCTGTTACCTTTTCTTTTTCTTTCCGTACAACGTAAGCCATGTCATTCGGTAACTCTTCTTCGGACGTGTAATAAACGCTTTCGACATCGTCTGGTGTCAAATAAGCGGCTTCATCAACTGTTTCCGATTTTCCGCAACCTGTTATAGAAAGCCCAGCAATCATACACCCGACCATAAATAAGTTTCGTTTCATATGTTTCATAATTCAAACATTCCTTTCTTTTTGTTTGCATAATTTCCTTATCATTAAATATGTTCCACTACGCTGCAAACTAATAACAAAAAGAGCCACCACAGTGGGTGACTCAATTTCGTTTTAGTACACTTATGCTCTGGAATCATTGCATAAGTATTCAGCTGCAGCTGGTAACTGACTAGTCTGACGATAAGTTTCTAAAGCTTCCTGATAAGACAACTCTGCTTTTCCTACCATACTGTTACATGTCACGGCTGTCTTTCCAGATCCGGCAGTGGCATTAACCTCGTAAACACCATAAATGGAATTCAAGATTTTCTGCTGTTCTTCTGATGGCTGGAATTTGCTTGCTGTACTAACCTTTTCCACGATTTCCTGATGTTCTGGAGCCGGTTTGTAATGGCAGTAACTATTTTTCCAACAGCCTTTACAATCCTTTTCTTCATCCATAGAAGATGCATCGCAACCAGCACAGAACTTATCCAGAATGGACTTCAGATTCTCGTCCAGGTCACCAAGTGTTCCGGATCCGACTACATAAGTATACCGGATTGCGCGGACCGGTTCGTCTTTTCCAAAATACAGCGGATCCATTTTAAGCGAGGTATCCTTTGTTTTTGCAGAAAATTGGATAGATGCAACCAGATTAACTCTGGTGTCTTTCTTGTAAGTGTCATCTGCGTATTTCTGAAGTGCTTTCATCATCAAATGAAGTTCGATGTTGTTATGCACATTAGACTCACCTCGAGATGTCGCGGAAATGTTTGGAGTTCCTTTACGGAAAATCACTCCGGTAGTAACACCTGGATCCAAAAGAATGGCATCAAATTTAACACTGATGTCGTCGTCATCCGGAAATCTCGTATTAACGAAATTAGAGAGATCAAGATGAATTCCGTGTTCCGGGATCACTGCTGTTCCGTCAGCAACTCTATGATGCTCTGCCTGACATCTGCGGTAACATTCGTTTGTCAGACGTTCCACTTTTTTCTGATGATATTCATCAATGGAACCGATAACACCATCACTGTAAGATGGAGCTACAAGTTCGTACATGTCCTCTTTGTTACGAAATGTGACATCTCCAGCAATAGTTCCGACAACGGCAGACTTAAAAATAAGAAGTTCGTCCTTCCATCTGCTTTCTGCTTTCTGAATCTGAATTGGATTCACATTGCTGGAACATGACATTGACTTCCTGAAATCTGATAAATGTTTACTCATGTTTTGTTTTCCTCCTTTAATATACATGACTTTTGTTATTCTAAATATGGACTTCAAGAATGCGAAACAAAACGAGTTATAATGAAATCCGGTTCCGAAAGCTGCATAACACACTTCGAGCACTACCTAGAACCGCACATAGGTATTCAATAACAACACTAGTGCATGACCCGTATCCCTAACGGAATCCGGATCTTCGAACAAGTCCGATAGATTTGATCCAACTCCTACGGAGTACAGGTCACTCGAAACAAGTTCTCGTGATACCACACCTTACGGTGTACAGTTCGTTCGAAACAAGTTCTCACGATACGATTTTACCGAATACAGACATCCGGTTCCGAAAGATAGAGACTATACTTTGGTTACCACCCAGGAACCATGCATTGGTATTCAATAACAACACTAGTGCAAGTTTTGATACTAAACTAAAAATATAGTTGTATCGGTTCCGAATGTTGTATGTTGCAGAACACACTTCGATCCTTACTCTGGAACCGCTTAAACAAAGAAAACCACCTACCTAAAACAGGTAAGTGGCATTCCTTTTGTTTTCTAACCAATGATGTCCGCAAGTGACATCTGGGTTGCATTTGCCGTCATACTATTGTATTCCGCTTTTTCTGTATCAGTCATTTCTCTGATCTTGGAAACCTTCTTGTCGTACTCAGAACGTACGTCGCGAAGTTTGGTTGCGTATTTGGATTTACTATAAATACCTTTTCCGCTTCCACGTTTTCCATCAATTGTAACCGTTTTTCCGTCTGCAGCCAGGATCTCAGCAAGACGACTCTTTTTGTCAGCCTCACGTTTTGCTTTTGCTCTTTCGGCGGATGCTTTCTTTCTGGCTTCGGCTCTTTCTTCAATCTTCTGAGCTCTAGCTAAAAGTTCCGCATCCCATCTGTCTGTATTGCCGTCGCGGATTACATACAATTCTTTCAAGAACTGATTATAAACTTCGTCATCCTTTTTGTATGCAACATAAGCTCCTGTAACTAATAATTCTTCACGAGCACGTGTCATGGAGACGAACAAAAGACGTCTTGTTTCTTCTACATCCAAAACATTTTGTGCACGATGAAGTCTTGCATTATCGTAGTCACTGATCGTATTGATAACATACGGCCATTCAAGACCTTTGGATGAATGTGCTGTCGAAAGAACAACACCCTCGTAATCCTGATCCATCTTGAGCTCTGTATCAGCCCCGAATTCCGTAAAATAATCAATCCATGCGATCTCTTCAATCAACGGATGGTTATTGTTTGCAGGATCAAGCTGGAAAGCTTTTTCTGCTTCTGATCCATGCTGATACATCATGTCAAGCCATTTCGTATACAACTCATCGTCGCCAACATTAATAGCTGCTAACATTTCATGCAGCTTCAGGCGACCCTGATTTGGATCTCCATTAATGATACTCATAACTTCTGAACGAACCTCACCAATCAGGCTCTGGATCTTTTCCTGCATTTCTTCTTCAGAAAGTCCCTCTTCATTATCAAGAAGGTGACCATCTGTTAACGGAATGAGGTACTCGAAGTATGGTTTACTCATTGTTGGGTCTTTAAATGCCTGCATAAATTCGATTGCCCCGTGAACACGGCTGTTCTCGATCAGTTTTAGCGGAGCTTTGATTACCCAGGTAACACCTTTTTTAGATAACTTTGCTGCCAGTTTCTGGAGTGTTGCCTTTTTAAATGACAATACCGCAATGTCTCTCGGGGTAATGCCGGAATTGATCATCTCAGCAACTCTGTCTACAATGGCATCTAACTCTTCGTCAACGGAATCATATCCCTGTAAGGTGTATTTACCGCCATTTCCCCTCGCTGCAACACATGGCTTATCAATACGATTTACATTGAGAGCAACAAGTGCATTTGCCGGATCAAGGATTTCCTGTTTTGAACGGAAGTTCTGGGTCATAAACAGTTTTGTTGACGTCATGCCAATCTTGTTATCAAAATCGATCATGTTCTGTGGATTTGCTTTACGGAATCCATAAATAGACTGGTTATCGTCACCAACGATCGTCAGAGAGTGATGTTCCATGTTCGGATCATTCTTTCTCATAACAGCAAGGATACGGTTGATGAATTCCATGTTCTTATCATTCGAATCCTGAGCTTCATCAACAACCATGTGCTGGATTCCAAGTGTATCCAGATATTCCGGATGCATATCAAGAATCTGAAGTGCTAACGTATCCTGGTCCGCAAACGAGATCAGGTTTTCACTTTTTAAGATACTAAGATATTCCTGATAATGATCACACATCTGGGAAATAGCACCAGCGTCATCGATCATCTTTTTAGCAACTCCATCTTTGATTGCAAGATCAAGTACTTTCTGATCGAATCCAGGTTCATTTGGATCAAGTTCGGCTTCTTTTGCAAGATCCCAAACTTTTAATGTAAGATTTAGCGCACCACCGTCTTTTGCAAGCGGAATTCCATAGTTCAGACCTTTGATTGCATTATCTCCGGTGATCAATGCTACCGCTTTCACAGCACGTGCGGTTGGATTTACGTCTACAACTCCTGGAGCTTCTGTGAATCCCAAGTCATTGTAAAACGCCTTGATAATGTTGTTACTGAAGGCATTGAACGTCATTACTGGGAAATCCTCAGCTTCGATGTCATGACCTTCGTTCTTTGCAATTGAAGTCATACGAGATCTGATTTCCATTGCTGCGGCGTCAGTAAACGTCACAAATAAAGTGTGACTGATGACTGCCTTATAGATTGCGTTCTCAATTTCCTTTGTTACTTCGTACATAAATACATTCCTCCTTGTATTGTGTATATTTATTGGTTGTACTAAATATGTGTTGAGTGTTGGACACGAAAAACAAAGGACACAAAAAAAAAGAAAGAGCCGGTCAGTGGCTCCCTCTTCTTGAAATTTTCAGACTCAATTTCTTGTCAGTCCGGATTGTTTGGATTCTTCAGTCCTAGATTTTCCCAATCCGCATCGGTTCCTTCCTGTTGCTGCGATAACTGGAATGTTTTAACTGTTTCAATGCTGTCGACTATAGCATAAGAGTCATCCTCGAATTCCAAGCGCATTGTACCAGCGTAATTACTCCAGATACATAAATACCCCACATATGTATGATCGTTTGTGTACACATTGTAAGAACGACCTTTTTTGTATAGAATATGCCAGCTTCCATCATAGTGGACAAATACTGGTTCGTATCCAGTATCTGTTGATGTCTCTGTTGCTTCTACCGTTTGTGCTGACGTATAAAATTCTAAGCCGCCGCATCCAGTAACATGCAACATTGCGATCAATGCGAAACTAACGATTAATCTTCTTATGTTTGTTATACTCCTTATTTTCATATCAATTTCCTCCTTTGATATATACACCATGAATCGTTATAATCGAAATCGGACATCTATCTCCGCAGGTGAAGCTACGGAATTTTTCCGGTTCTGTTATAAATGTGTTCGATCTGTACAAAAATAGAGCCAGATATTAACCGACTCTATTGTGTTTTTATCATTCTTGTTCCTTAATGTCGACTTTGACATCATCGGTTCCATTTAGTCCGATTTCTAATTCTGTGCGTCTTCCATCGTCCGGAACCTCAAAACGTCTGACCAATTTACAGATGTTAAAAACCGTTTTTGCAACATTATAATCGTGTTTTGTTAACAGATTCTGACCGCATTTCGGACACGGTTTGTTAAGATATGCTGGATAGTCTTCAAATCGAACAGACATATCCTTATAGTCGCAATTTGGGTTGTCACACTTAATCCCATAGCAAATCGCTTCTACTGCCTTTGCCATACTTATTTCCTCCTTTTTTTTTGCATTCTATGTTTTTGTTTACGCACTAAATATGTGCGAAATACGGAACCTATTTCTTTTTGAACACTCCCCTGATCTAAAGCTCAGGGGATTCTGTTGTCTGATTTAATTGAGACAACGTACTCGTCTGCACATACGGTCTCTGCTTAGCCGGTATTTCCTTTCGGAAGATACTTACCACACAGAGACTAAGTTACAGATGAGATGAATCAGCAGATCACGATACCCGGTCTAAAGCATTGATCCTTAACAGGGTACTGTAAGTGCATTGTGTTCTCTTCTGACATTCCGGAACTTTTGCCGTAATGACAGACCAGTTCTTCACAGACTGGTTTTGTTGTATTTCCCGGATGAAGTACCTGGCTCCGATATTGTATGAAGCAGACAGGTCACAGTTATAGGTCTTTCCATTCGGGAACTGGCAGATGGAATAAGATCTGTTCCCTGCCTCTGTTCCCCGGAGCACATACCCCGATCCGTCATATGCCAGTTTCGAAGTCCCCCATGCACAGATGTGTGAGATACGGATACCGTCCTTATGCGCTTTTTGTTCCACAACCTTCTGTATCATATTCTTTTGCCACATCTGTAACTTCTGCTTCTTGGAACCCTTTTTCTTTCCTTTTGTGTCCAGGTGCTCGAAAACGATGACGTCACACTGGTACTCAATTGCGGTTTCTGCGATCTTCGACGCAACTTTCCGGGCTAACTCGTCGTTATGAAATCTTGCGTACCGCCACAGCTTCTTCGTGTTCTGTGATCCTGAATATTTCTGTACCTTTTTGATCTTGTTCAATGTATGATAAATCCGGTCTTTGTCACCTGCGAAATTGATGAACTTTCTCGCATGGATAGTACCGTCTTTTGTCATGACTGAACAGACCGCGTCGGTATTGACACCCAGGTCTACCGCAAGGATGCGTCTTTCCTCAAGTTTTGTGTCGTTTAACTTTGTCTGTCCTTCAAATGCAAAACGAAGGAACCATTTCTTATTCTTCTTTTCCAGCATCGGAGCTGAAATCTTTCCATCTTTCCTGTGGTTACGGATACTCACTACGTCAGTGTGTTTTAAGGATACTGTAACCCAGTTCCAGTCATTATTTACGAACACCTTCAGTCTGATGGTATCCGGATTTTCTCCCGGTCTGTACATGTTATCCTTGTAGAAAACCGGCTGTTTGTTAAGTCTGACTTGGAACGAAGGCTGTTTTTCTTTTGAAGTAGCGTTCTCCCAGTTTGTAAGATTTGAATGGTAAGAACTCAAGTGTCCTAATGCTGTATTGATCACTGCAAATCGAAGATAAGATGGCATTTTATGGAACTTCTGATCGAACTCTTTGAAGACTGCTGTATTTGTTTTCGTTGAGTGGATCAGATGATCTGCATAAGCGAATCTTTCCTTATTGCCAGGATCCAAAGTTTTTAAAACATCCCAGTGGTCTTCAAAAGCTTTCACGCAGAAAGAGACAGCATCATTGTAGATCTTTATGGTGTCTCGGAATAATCTGTTGATGTGTTTTATCTCCACGGCATAGCTGCACATAATCTTCATAACCTGTCTCCTTTCCTGGTCTTTGTTTTCCAATGTTTTAAGCTCAAAGTAATTGACAATACATTTGTATAATATTAATAAGGCTCACTTTCTGGAAAATTCGTCAGAAAATCACAAAGAATTGTAAAAAAAAGAGCTGGACATCCATCTCCGCAGCTAAAGCTACGGAGTTTTGCCAGCTCAGTTATAAACTTACTGCTCCGAAAACGTGTGTCTGCGGTCCAGAAAAGTAGCCATTAACCCATAACGTATAAATACAAAAGGCTACAAAACATCCGACCGCCAAATTACGAATTTTCCACACGATTGGATGTCTGCCGATCTTGCCACGAAGCAGCCAGAGCCCCATCTTTGTTCCCTTTTTTGAATTACAGCACCTGCATGCGCAAACTAAATTTTTGACGTCATTTGCTCCGTCAATCCCATGTCTTTTTGCCCGTTTTTGAACTCTTGGGTCATACATCAGTTTGTTGATCGGATAAAGGTGATCCACTGTGACGTCCTTATATAATAGTTTGCGACCACAGTAAACACAGCGGTATTTTGCAGGCTGTACTGGTTTATTGTGTTTGAAATATTCCTGTCTATAGGTATCACTTCTTGTATATTTCATTTCAACAACATGCATCTCGAGATTGTATTTTCTTGACCAGAGTCCCCATGTATTCACATCTTCCCAAGTTGCATCATTTCTTTCATAAAAGCTGGAATATGCAGCTTTTCTTTCGTTGTATGTAAATCCGTTTGCAGTTAATGTACTGTCATATTTCGTGATCGGATTGTATTTATTCTTTGATGAAATTCGTAAATTATATGTCTTCTCTTGATTCTGTTCGTTCATAATGTTTTTCCTATACTGGTGCTTTATGCATAAGTCGTTTTCTTTTCCGTCCACCAGTCTCTATATTCAATTATCCGTATTCAATTGTATTATTCAGTTGTATTCGTTTTAAATTGTATATAGTTTTCCTTTCTTTCTTTTTACTAACAATAAGGCTCACAAATTCGAAAACTCGTCAGGAAAACACAAGAAAAAAGGAAGAGGAGTCAGATGTTTTTGTTCTCATCCTCATCCTCATCCTTATCCTTAATTATCCTTAACTCATCCACTGCTTAAACGGATCGGTGTTGACGTTACTCATGATGTACCATTTCTTTTTGTCTCCATCCCATCGGGCTCCGAGACTTTTAGCTTTGTCTTTGTCATCAAATGGAACATTCAAATACAGTTTCTTAATGGACTTTACGGCACCACTGCTTGACATCCATTTTGAGAACGCACTTAAATCGGTACCAGCTGGAACATACCAGCATTTCTTCTGTCCATCAAATCTGGCGCCTAATCTTTTAGCTTCGTCTTTGTCGTCAAACGGTACGGATAAATAAGTTGCGACGTCTGATGCTTTTAAAGCCTTTGGTTTCGGCGCCGACCCATCAGAACTACCTGCAACGACACCATCTTTTGCAATCTTACCCTGTAATTCCGGTGTGATTGTTGCGTTTTTCAGCATGTTTACATAGGTTGTAATCATCTGATTCATCGCCACGTTGAAATCATTCGCTTTAACCTGTCCGTTTGCGATATTTTCAAGAGCCTGTTCCCATTTTGCTGTCATTTCCGGAATCAAAAGCTCTGGAATTGTTGATTCTACGATATCGAAAATAGCAAACCCTAATGGTTCCGGAGTCAATACCTGCGTTTTCTTATTTAGAGCAATGTAGTTATTTGTAACAAGCTTTTTGATCGTTGCAGCACGCGTTGCAGAAGTTCCGATACCAGCACCCTTAATCTGTGCACGTAATTCTTCATCCTCTATCAGGTTACCTGCATTTTCCATTGCAAGTACGATAGAACCGGATGTATAGCGTGCAGGTGGTTTTGTTTCCCCTTCCGCAATGTTATAGGTTGCTGGATAATCGTTTCCTTTTACAAGTGAATTTACTCCATTTGGTAAGCTACTGTTGGACTGCGGAATACCGACACATTCAAGGAATCCCGGAGATACCAGAGTCGATCCGCTTGCGTAAAATCTGAATTTTCCATCTGTGGTAACTTCTGTGATTGATAACTTCTTATAAACAGCTGGATCCATAAAGATGCTGACAAATCTGCGGACGATTAAATCGTAAACGATTGCTTCGTTGCCAGATAAGCTTACCTGCTGTCCTGTCGGAATGATTGCATAGTGGTCTGTTACTTTGGAGTCATCTGTGTATTTACTATTAGCGACTCCCTGATATCTGCCACTATGTAAAATATCATTCACAAATGCAGCTGTCGGTTGATAACGCAATAACCCACTAAGGTTTACATCGATTTCGTCCGCAATAGCGCTGGATAACACTCTGGCATCTGTACGAGGATAAGTAGTAACTTTCTTTTCATACAAAGACTGTGCAATCTCAAGCGTTTCATCCGGAGAAATATGTAATACTTTAGAACAAGTTGCCTGTAACTCTGCAAGGTTATACAAAAGTGGTGCAAACTTCTTTTCTTCCTTTGTACTGATGTCTTCCATTTTGAGATTACCAGTCAGGTTTGCGATCAGTGTTTCCGCATCCTGGCGGCGTTTAAATCCCTGATCCGAGTACATCAAAGATTCATTTCGTTTCATAAACTCCGGATCCGCTTTCCAGGTCGCCACAATGTCATCTCCATCACTCATGATATGAGACTGGACCTTGTAGAACTTCTGCGGTACAAAGTTTAATATTTCTCGCTCTCTTCTTACGATCATGCCAAGGACACATGTCACGACACGACCAACGGATACTTTTGTATCACGTGATAACAATGAGCGGTATTTTAATGCATAAGCTCTGGATACATTGATTCCGAGCGCGTAGTCTTCGATTGCTCTCATATAACCACTGTCAATCAGATTCTGATAAGCAGAGATTGGCTTTGCTTCTCTGATACCTCGTAAGATTTCGGATTCTGTCTGAGAATCGATCCACACAACAAATTCTTTCGCATTTGGATTATGACCTGCTTCCTGGCGGATAAGTGCCTGAATGTAAATACCTTCACGAGCAGAGTCACCGGCATAGTAAATAGCGTCGATATCAGGTCTGTTGTATAAAATCTTGATCACACGGAACTGAGCTGCAACATCTTTGATCACTTCGTATTTATACTGATCAGGTAAAAATGGAAGGGTATCCATACTCCATTGTTTTAAAGACGCATCATAAACCTCTGGATAACTCAATGTCACCAGATGTCCGACACACCAAGTTACGATCCATTCGTCGTTCTCTATATATCCGTCTTTTCTTCCGGAAACGCCGAGAACATTGGCGTATGTTCTTGCAACTGAGGGTTTCTCAGCTATAATGATTTTCTTTCCCATGAAAATAGTTTCCTTTCTTTGTAAATATCTATAAATAACAAGGCTCACGGACCCGAAAACTCGTCAGATTTCAGGTCCGAAATCTGTTATTTTGTAAAGTAATCAATTGCATCCTTCCATTCCGCAAGCAATTCTTCCGGAACTTCTGCATTGTCATGGAACGGGATGATAATGTATGCGTAGTCCTTCATTGCAGATTCCAGGACATGCTTCTGATGATCGAGAACATGATTGAACACGAACATCCAATTTTGGATCAGCTTTCCCTGGAGTCCGATAAATTGTGCAATCTTTTGTAAATCCATCTCTTCTGCTGTGCTGACCATGATATTCATGTCTGCGTGCATCATTTCGTTTCTGTCCATGATGCTCAATTCGTTGTACACGCCTTTGTCCTGCACAATAATTCCGCTTTTGAATGCATTAAATCGGTCAACTTCGTCTGTGACTTCATGAACCATATAGTTATCCGGTATCGAACACATACCCTTATGATCAAACCAGACGTCTACGTCATAGATATCTGTAATCGCGGAAGCTAATGATCCGGCTACATAACTAGTGCCGACACTGTGATCAATTCCGCTTACAAATACATTCAGACGGCTAAGATGAGGAATTTCTTTTTCTTTCCGTCTGCCAAACAATGATGGTTTCTTTTGTGGTTCAGGTTTGTTTGACTTTACTTCGGAAACTACTGTTGTCGATTCCTCTACTTTTGGTTCCAGTTTTAGCGGTTCTTCCTGTTTTGGTTCCGGTTTAATAGGTTCCAGTTTTGGCGGTTCCTCATGTTTCGGTTCCGGTTTAATAGGTTCCGGCTTTGGCGGTTCCTCTGTTTTTGGTTCCGGTTTTGGAACTGGCTGCGGAACCGGAACTTGCTCTGGAACCGGAATAGGCTGTGGAACCGGAACTAGCTCTGGAACCGGAACTGGTGCTGGAACCGGATCTATCTTTGTCTTATCCTCATCCTTTTTCTTGAAGAACTCCAGTTTTGGCTTTTCTTTTTTAGGTTTTTCAGGTTTCTCTTTTTTAGGCTTCTCCGGTTTTTCTTTCTTAGGCTTCTCTTTTTTCGGAGCCTTTTCTTTTGGAGGATTTTTCTTGTTTTCTGATGCCTGTTCATGCTTCTCAGGTTCTGTATTCTTCTTATCATTACTATCCTGACAAACAGCTTTCTCCTCATCCTTTTTCTTTTCCTCAATTACATCTTCCTTATTTGTTTCCTTAATTTCAGGAGCCGGAACATCTACCATTTCCCATGTTTCTGCGAACTCATTTGCATCAGAAACGACTTTTTTCTCATGAACTTGTATATCAGAAACAATCGGTTCTTCTTTCTTGTCCTGATCCTCATCCTCAATCTGTTGCTCGGTATCTTTTGTTTTCTTCTTTTTCTTGTTACCAAATCCAAACCGACTGAACAGACTCTGCTTTTCCGGTTCTGGAACGTAGTGATATGTAACTTCTTCATAAACCCAGTCTTTATGGTAAATAGGACGTTTTAATCCCAATTCCGCATAAATACTTGTGACTCTCAAAGAAAGCGGATAAGGGCACACATTGCTGTGATATTCTGATATGTTTGTACTTCTGTAAGTTGTCAAGAATCCGGACAATTCCTCTTTTGATGCTCCAAGAAGGATGACTTCAATCTTGTTCTTTACTGACTGAGGCATCTCAACAAGGAATTGGTCAATGATTGTCTTGTTTTCGAGACGACCTTTGCAGACTAAGTACAGTTTTGTAAAACTGTCATCAAATTCCTGCAGGAATCCAACTTCACCGAATATGGTAATTATCGTATCCTCTGTGATCTCTCCTTCGTAGTCATTTGGATAATACCGGACGCTATTGACTACAAAAGTTCCGTTCTCTTCAAAGTTCGCTTTTGCTGTCTCAAATAAGTTTTCTTTCGTTATAGATTCTTTTAATGCGACGGAGTGGTCACCGTCCGCTATGAAATTTGCAATATGAGTAGCAACTGGTACACAGTCAACATCACTCATTAATGTGAATACGCCAATATTTAGTGCCATCGTTTTTGTACTCCCAATTTGCGTTTACTTCTGTTTTATGAGCGGTTCTGTTTATAAATAATTGACCGCCTACTTGGTTATCCTAAATATGGCTCTCGAGCAAACAAAGGAATACAAAAAAAGAGCCAGTTTAATAGAACTGACCCTTCTTTTCCTACTTATAGAGATCTGAGATATAGGCATCCAGACCATTGTTTTTCGCGATAGCCTGAGCTTTTGCCATCATCTTTGGTATGTAACGGCGCACTGTTGATTCTGAAACTCCGAGATTTTCCGCAATCTTGACGTTTGACAGTTTGTTTACGATCCCTAAGAGGAGTCCCAATTCAAAATCAGACAAACCATCAATGACTGCTTCGAGACCGCTGTGAAGCTCATCTTTCCATACGCTGCCAAACAATTCCGAATCTAACATTTCACATTTTCTGTTATTTTCTTTTTCGACCCGGCTTTCTGCCGATATGGCTTCGGTTCCTTCTTCGACGAATGTTACGCGCTGCATATTGTATGTGTTGTCGGCGACTCGACGTTTTTTCGTTGAGTATGACAACTTAACGCCACACGGAGCATAGCCTTCCCAGATACGCCTTTTACTGCCATATTTATCGAATGCGTGCTCAAACGGAAAGCTTGTAATCCCTTCCTCGATTGCTTTGTTAATTGCTTCGATGAAATTCAACATTTCGATCTGGATGATGTCTTCGAAGTCGAGACCACAGTTCATAAGTTTCTCTTTGCGGGCTCTTTTCGTAAAAAGAGGTTTATTGGCATTGAGAAGGTTAGACATCGCTTCTTTCTTTTCTTCCTCTGTCGCACTCACGATCAATAAGACTGTATACTGCTGCTCATTATACTGCTGCCAGTCTTTGAATTCTGACTCTCTGCCAGGCATTTTGATCGATAACAGACGTTTGACATCCTGCGACGTCATGGTTCCTAATGTTCCAGTATCTTTAGTCACTGGATTTGGTACATCATTCATATTTTTATCCTCCTTGGATGTGTTAATTTGTTAACCTAAATATGGGTTTTGCCCGTGACAAACGGATTGAATATATAGATAAGTACTATAGTTGTAGTACGATATGTAAAAAATACAGAACGTAATTGTTTGTACAAATACATTGTTTTATTATTATTGTTTGTTCATTATTTGGTATTTGTCGTTGAAATACGACATATTTGATTACTTGAATGTTATGAAATCCTGTTTTCTGAATTGAACTAGTTCAAAATATTAGTCTACTTATTGTTTTATTTCTTTGTTTTGATAATTATCACAGATTCGTGATATATTGAACTGGAACAAAAAGTTCCGTTTTCGATAGATTTATTACTCATGTGTTAAGATAATTGTTTACTTGCTCTTTTTGTGTACGGAAAAGAAAACCGACTCTTATTTACTCCCGGAGATTGTTTACGAATGCTGGCAGCATAAGAAATAGAGACGAATGTCTGTAAACATAAATGTCGGAGTCGACTTAAGATGGAGCAAATGATCTGGTGCCGTTTATATGTTTCCTTTTCCATATGATATTAATTTTTTTTAGTACTTCCTATGGTTGTCCGATTTGTGTATCCCGTCAGATGGGAAACGAAGAAAGCGGCACCAAAATGTTGGAGACGATCTGCTGGCAACAGAAACTTTAGAGACGAATGTCTGTGAGGTTTGTCCGAATGGGCTTTAAAACATTTCGGTGTTTGCGAGTTGCTTTCCTTTCGATGTGTCTACAATATCACTTTTCAAAGCACTATGCAATAGCTCTCATTTGCATAAATAATGTATGTTATTGTATGCAATAACTTTAATAACATATGTGGATTTTTAAGTAGAAAAAGAAGACGCAACAGTGGCGTCTCTTTTCAAACATAGCTCCTATTCAACATAATAGATCACAGATATCACGAAATTCTTTTTCTAATTTGTCTGCTAATCGTTCCAATTCTTCTTTCGTCATGTTTGGTTTTCTCTGACGATTATAAGACGGTAGTAACCCTTTCTTGTACTCTCTTTTGCAGTCTCTGAGAATTTCCTCTATTGATATCTCATAGAGACTGCATAAAATAGCAGCTTCGTATAGCTTTAAATTTCCGTTGCCGTTTTCGAGGTCTGAAATATGCTGTGCTGATGTTTTATACTGATATTGTTCCTCCAGTATAGAAACCACATCATGTTGTTTTAGTTTCTTTTTTCTTCTGCTTTCATTTAATTTAACGCCAACACTGTATAAAAAATCTTGTTCTCCTTTATCATGTCTCTCTTTATCAATTGCCATATTTCTATTACCGCCTTATCGCATCGTGTTTCTTTTCTGTTGTATTATTTACAAAATCATACCATTTTTCATAGTGAAAATCTGCATTTTTAAATACCGGAACGTTATAAGCCATAACTTGATATGCTTCTTCTATACGTTTTCTATCCGTTTCATCTCCGTGATATAAAACTGTGTATTTAATTCTACGTATATCTAACGGAAAGGTGTCATCATTCACGACAAAATGTATCATATTCTCGATCACCTCTGTCATGTACTCAAATTTAGCAGAACTGGTATTTTTTATTTCTTTTATGTTCAGGTCGCTTTCATTTATTTTCGACATCAGATAAGATTTAACTGCATCATGAAGATTGATTTCCGGCTCATCAATCATGATATATTGGTTTTCTGAATTCTCTTTATTGTAAAACAAAGCTGAAGTATCCAATATATATAGATCTTTTGTTAATGAGCCAAAACGAGCCAGTAATGGCATTATCGGAAACGGGTTTGTTTCGATCTCGATCGTTCTCTCATCCATTGCAAAAATATCACGAGGACATAACACATAAAACACATCTATGCTGTTATGGTAAATGAAATCTGCAATCAGTTTGTTAAATCTTATGTACTCGTAAGTGCGATGAAAGTTCGGTTCATGGAGCAGATACTGCCAGTAATCTACAAGAGAAAGATACTGGTATTGTTCGTGAAGTAGTTTGCAAAACTCCTTTTTCATGATAGACAAACCGACTGCTTTTATTGGATTCAGATAAGAATCGCCTGTCATTTTTATTGGACTGTAAAACAGGAAACAGTTCGAGTATTCCGTCTGTATCTCATTAATTGTATTTATCCCAAGTGTATTCCATTTGCTTTCTCCCCAAGATTGATAACAAACAGGAATCCCAAGTCTGCTGATTCCTATAATATCCAGTAAAACCGTCAATTTATCAACATCATTCTCCTTCTGTGGTCCTTCTTGAAAGAAACGGCATATTGTTTCTAAACTCAGGCCACCAATCTTTTCGGCTACCGGATGTGTCAGTAACGACAATAGCATGATTCTTCTTTCGATATCCTCCTGTCTACCTGCTCCGTTTGCTACAAGCCACATGGAAACACTTAATTTATCATTCTTATTGAATAATTCAAGTCCGTAATCGGTGATGGTATAACAAAATAACGTATGCGTAAATACTTGTGGTATTCTGGTATCTCTTCTTTCGATTTTATTTGAGAAAATAAGACCTTCTTTTTCAATTGCTTGTAATACATTGGGTAGGTAATTAGTGGACACTGTATCCATTTCAGTAAGATTGCTATCTATATAAGTGTAATCGAAAGTCTCTTCTGAATAAAGTCTGCCAATGTATGTTTCTGGATTATAATATATCTCATCATAAAACCCAAACTGTTCTGCAATCTCGATCATGGAAGTATATTTGTCGTCGTTGTTTTCGAATCCGTTTTTTATCAGACTCAAAACATATCTCACAATGGGATTCGAAAGAAGCGTACGCCGCCACCATTCTGAATTCAAAGAACCTTCGTTTATAACTGCGCTTTCTCCTTGTTCTGTTAAAAATAAGGTATCATTCAATTCGTCATAAGCAATAAGGTTTAAATGGATTGCGAGCGCGAGTATTTCGTCTACTACTCGGACATCCCCATAAGGACGTGGTGCAATGTACTGGACTTCATCAAGCCCGATAAACTGCATGCGGGTTCTTGATTTGACAAGCAATTGCCCGAGTCCGCTACATGGACCAGATACTCTTTGCTGCATTGGACCTCGAAATATTGTGTAATCTATGGTTAGAAATTCAGGTTCCGGATCTTTCGTTCTCATTTTATTGATTGCGGAAAACAGATCCGCCTGCATCATATCATTCTTATGTAATACGTCTACAGTTTCCATATATTCGTTATATTTCTTGGATTTTGGATAAAACATTGCTAAAAGATTCGCAATCTCATCTTTATTCCATGTTCTTGTTGGCCACGAAAATTGTCGTCTCATAACATGATCCTCCATTTCTGTTTCCAATATTTTCCAATTTTAACCATCATGTCATAGAATACCACATCATTGTTGATTTGTATACTTTTCTTATACGACAAAAAGAGACATACATCGTTGCCGACGCATGCCTCTTTTCCTGTTGTATAGGTTACTCTGCTTTTGTTACATTTGTTGCAACCACACGATCGTTCGCATCTCTGCTTTCCTCGTATGTAACCTTTTCACCTGTGTTTAAGACTTTAAAGCCTTCCATGTTGATTGCGCTGTAATGTACGAATACATCACTTCCGTCTTCCGCTACGATGAATCCGTAGCCCTTTTTGCGATTGAACCATTTTACTGTTCCTGTTTTCATGTTCTTATTCTCCTTATTTGTTAATGATTGTATAGTCATCTGAAGCAAAACCATAGTCCTGTTCCAGTGCCTTTCGATATAATGCTAAGTCCTTTGGATTATTTGCGTCGAGTACTTGGATCGTCCCTACTCGCATTCCAGTTGTACAACATCGGTCGATCCCGAACATATAGACGCCGTCTTTCAATGGATCCATAAATCCGATAAACTCATCTGTAGTCCCATCTGGGTACAGTTCCATGAGTTCTATATCATCTGCAATCCCAAACCGCACACGTCTATGAGCGATTCCTGGACAGAAACCATTTGGTAATGTTTTTAAGATATCTTTGTTGTTAATACGTATTCTCAGTTTGCTCATATAAAAGTTCCTCCAATTAGTACTAGTGTGGTCGCAAACAATAAATCAGGACCTAGTGGACGGGATTCCTTTAATTTTAGAGGACCATCCAGATTCTTTTCTATGATCGCTCTTAGATAAAACAGAACTTCCGCTACAAGAAGCATGACACATTCTGCTAACATACAGTCTACGCTTCCGTATTCCGGTCTCATCAGATACCATGTACAACCACATACAACAGCCATCCCTTTATCTCCGTTTCCATACATTCCAAATAATTCTAAGATTACAACAAAGATAATTATGGATAATGTTTGTAATGATAAACGACCTGCTTGTGCCGTTTCTAGTATTACAGATAACGGGGCAAGGGAATAAAATACTGAGTTATACAATAGTTTCGATTTCTTATCTGTATATGCTGAGATCAATAACATTGGAAGTGCGATACTGGCATATAGTTTCGAATATATCGGCAGCTTTATGATGATCAAAACAAATGCTGCCAGATAAATACCAAACCATATCTTATCGGATTTTGTCACTGCAATATCCTTAAAATCAGGATCATTCAGTGACATCTTTCCGAACAGGGTAAACACAATACCCAATATAACGAGACATAATATAGTTCCAAACATAACTCATACCCCCGTTATGTGTCTTACTGCTGAACAACCTTTGTTATGCTGATGTTGTCATGATTCTTTGGATTGTAATATTCCTCATCTGATCTCTCAACATATACCGTAAATGTAACAGCTGCTGATGTTGTGTCATCACGTGAGATTACATTTCCGCTGCTATCCCATGCAGTTAATACATATGCGTCTTTAACAAGCAGTTTTGAGGACTTAACCTCATCCTTTGTGATTGTTTCCATAATGTCAACAATATCGCCTTCACGAATGGAACCGCCGACTGCATATGTAGGTTCTGATACCGTATAGGTCAGCATGACCGGATTTTCGAACTTATCTTTTTCACTGCTTGTGTTTGTAAACCGCTGTGTTGTTACAATTTCGCCTTTTGAAATATTAACGGAAGCTTTTCCGGTAATACCATCAAGGTTTTTCAATGTGCTGTCTGTAACCAATGAACTGTTTACGTCTTTCATTTTGAAATATTCGTTCACGTTTGTATCATCGATCAATGTACCTTCTTTGATATCTGCAGCAGCGATAACCACAGATGTTACATTTTTATCTGATAACAGATAGGATTCATAAGATGTTACTCCGATACCTGCAACAATGGCAACGAATAAGGAAATCACAATTCTTGTAATCGACTTAGAATCGAATTTGCTCTTATTCCGCTGTTCCTGATCCGATCTGCGTTTGCTTTCTCGTCCTTTATTGAATGCCATAATTAATATCTCCAATTCAATGTGTTTATTTGTTAATAAGTTTCTTTACTGGAACCAGCCGTTTCCGTTTAAATCTTTAAACGCATCACTGGTCTTTAAACTTGTTGTCGAGGATGTACTCACTCTCATTTTACCCTCAAGGTAATCTTTTGAATCTGCATCGATTCCTTCCATATTCCCATCACTTAAGTTTGCAATACTGGATGCTTTTACAGGAAATGATACTTTACTGTAAACGGTACAATCAGTTACCAGTGTGTTTTCCGGTGTTTTTGCTGTCGTACTATTGACATCTCCATTCGAATCCCTTGTAACGCTTCCGGCGACTCGTTTCTTAATCTTTGTCTGTATTTCGGAAGCAGTCTTATAGGATTCCACTGCACTGATCTCATAAGAGTAAACCGTATCATCTGGAGCTATGTCGTAGATTACAAACGTATCGATCGCAGCTGTTCCCGACGCCAACATATCTCCAGCCCATCCACAGGTTCCGCCTTTAAAAGTGAACGACTCATCGAGACCAACATTACTTTGAAGTACTTTTTCGTAACTTTCAAAGAGTTTTCCAACTTTTGCTTTCTCTTTTGCGTTCATTTCTGTAACGGAACCATCATCAGACAGGGCTACAATACCCAGGCGTCCATCGTGCAGTAACACATCACTGTTTGCAATTGTTACAGACAGGTTTGCATTATCGATCGAAGTCTTATAGTTTTCATATAAGGTATCTGCAGCACGAATGTATACAGATACGTAGATCAATACCCACACAAGCAAAAAGACGATTGGAATATAGATGTATACGCTGCTTCCGTTTTTCTTCTGTTTGAATAATCGTTTTTTATGTCGTAAACGTTCTTGTTTCACAGTAATCCCTCCCTCTTATTCTTTTGATGTACTGTAATACTTGATCGTAATCGGAACATATTCGCTTTCCTCAAACTTAGGAGAAAACAGATCAAACTCAGGATCTGTAGAAAGCCATGTATTTGTGGTATAAACTACAAATTCCAAACAGATATCACTACCATAACCCTGATGTACTTTTGTCGTATTGTCTGTAATGTTCTGTGTCGTAACCGGAGCTCCCGCTGTATCTCCTGCGTATCCAAGGTCATTTAACTCCTGAACGATCGCATTCTGAATAGATGGTGTTGCATATCCGGTTTGTTCCATTTTCAAGATATAACGTCTTGCTACCTGGTTGACTTCAGTCTTTTTGTTAACAGCTCCATTGAATTCCACAAAGGTAAACAATAAAACCGTTAACAAAAGAATAAAGACCATGATGGGAAGAAAGTCATCGAGCATACCGTGCTTTTTCTTATGAAGTTTGTTCTTAAGTCTTTGTACTGTATGCATATGATATCCCTACTTTCTTACAGACGATTACGGAGTCTGCGTTGTGGTCTGATACATTGCATTGATCTTCTTTTCCAAACCATTATCGCCAGTGAGCAGGTTTTTGATGATGGTCTGTAATGTGTCTCTGAAGATGATTACAAGTGCGACTGCGATAACCATAAGCATGATCTTGATGATCAGTGTCTCGTCTCCGGATACTTTTCTCTTCATATTATCCAGTGTGTGTGTTGCAAATACCTTTGCGTTGATGATTGCTTTGTCGAGTTTTCTTACCATGATTTTATCTCTCCTTCTATGGTGTTTATTAGTTCTTGTCCCAGAAAAAGAAAGCATTATGCTCTTTTCTGGCACGATATATCTACATCAGAAACTGGTTTCTAACTGATCTGTTCTAATAAGAAACTCAGTTCCTGTTGTATACGTTGTAAATATGTGTGGCTCTTATGCAAAGGAATACATTTTTTACATTCCAGCAAGACCCTGCATAAGTTCCATAACAACTAAGTACAAAAGGATCACAGTGATCAAAGTGAAAAATGTTACCTGGATAAAAGCAGACTCTCTTTTGATCCGATCTTTCACTTTCATTCTGTGTACGAAGTTGTTTGTATCAATCTGTTTTGAAATATCTTCCAACATATCTGCAGATCGTCCTGTATGTAACGCCTGTTTGATTACGACAGAGAGGTTATCAATCTGTTCGTTACAAAATCTGGCATTAAATTGATCTACAGCTTCATCGATTGTCACTCTGCTTGCTAAAATGTTGTTATTCATTTCGTTTAAAGCTTGTTTCAGTCGTCCGTTTTCGATATTTCTCTGACATTCGATCAAAGAGTCTGTCACATAAACACCAGCTCTCGCATGAATCTTCAAAGTTGTGTAAATTGTTTGGATATCTGTCATCATTTTGTCATTATCCTGGCGGTTACTGATCCGGATAAAGATATCTGGAGCAATAAAACCAAGGATAAGACCGATCGTGATTCCTATAATTTTCGGGATCCATTCATTCGGTGCCGCTATAAATCCAAGAAGTCCAAATCCTCCTGCGCATGCAAGTTTTGCAGACACAAAAGCTGACGGATCCATATTATAGTCACGGAACATATACATCACACCGTATTTTGACATATCCGCTGTGATCTTATCTGCATTCAGATAGATACTGTTACTCTTTCCGAGCGCAAGATTAATGGTTCCTTTTGCCATAACTGAAATCTTGTTCTTTTTATCAAAAATAACGGAAACCGCTGTGTAGGCTTCGATCATAATGAATACGATCAGAATCCACTTAATGATAGTGATAATAAGTTGTGCGTTATTCATCTTCTAATGCTCCTTTCGCCTACTCTTCATTTCGTACTGCTCTGTAAATTCCAATCAACAAGATAATCGCCATACCGGTAACCGAAGCCAACCCGATATTTGTCTTAAAAACGTAATACCAGACATCAATATCCGGAAGCATTCCTTTCATCATATAGATGATCAAAACTCCGATAACTCCCATTACAATCATCTCGATCAGGTTATTCTGTTTGATCTCTCTTGTTTCTTTTCGGAATGCGATATATTGTTCCACACTGATGTTTGTCTCATTGATAACACTTTCGTAATCTTCGTTATGAGTACTGCAGACACGAAGTGCATCAAAGATTTCTTTCAGTTTCTTGTAGTTGGTTCTGTCTGTCAGATTCTGTAATGCACCAGATACGTTTCCGGTTGTTCTGATTTCATAGAAACAACGTTCTACTGAGATCTTTAATGGACCGGAAATATATGGAATCGTTCGTCCGAGGATTTCTCCAATCGAACCGCCCATATGACTGTTATTCTTAAGAAGGTTTACAAATTTGATTGTTTCCGCTTCTATACGTGCTGTATTTGCAGAAATCAGACTTTCGAGTGCAAACACAATAATAAGAACCAACAAAAATCCGGTTGCAAGTGTTCCGATTGGCGGAAAATTAAGCAGAGCCATCGTGATAACGACAAGTCCGACACCAAGCGTACAGGATAACAAAAATGTTTCCGGCTGTAATTCTGGGAACTTATCTTTAAGTCCACTGTCAATCAACTTCTGATTGAGTTTTAACATCTTATCTTTTGACTCAAACCGTCCGTTCATTTCGAATTGCTTTCTGTATTCTTCTTCACGCAACCGTTCTTGTTCTTTCGCATCCGCACGCACTTTTGCAATGAATTTCTGCATGACGTTGTGATCGCTCCAGTATTTCGTCAGACTGAGAACAAACACAATCAGTGCTACAAATACGAGAACATTTAACAATAAGACGTACGGTTGTTCGGAATGATACAGGTTTATAATCATGTCTTTTATAAGTTCAAACATATTTCTATTCCTTTCTTTATGTTTCTAAAAAGGTGAACAGGATGAAAGGATTAAAGTCAGGAAAGGATCAAGGATCAATTTCTCATCCTTATCCTCTTCCTTGTCCTCAAATACCCTTATCCTTAAATTTCCTCATCCTAATTCTCTCTCGGATCTTTGAAGAACTCTCCACGTTTGTATACTGGTCTGTATACAAGGTCATGTATTTCTTCACTGTATCCAACAACCTCAGAAATCTCTTCAATGCGGTAGTCTTTCATAAAGATAACGAAACGCATGTAATGCAGCATTCTTAAAATATCTTCACGAGCATAATCTGTTTCGTATTTTACATAGTCTGCTAACTTATTCATGGCTTCTGTTGAACTAACGCCGTGCACAGAGGACCAGCATTTGTGTCCGGTATATGCAGCGTTCATAAAGTAAGCAGCTTCTCCACCTTTGATCTCACTGATGATGAAATAATCAAGGTCTGTCAGTAATCCATTAATTGCAAGATCTTTCAATGTATATTTGATCTTGGATTCGCCTCTGTTCTGGATTACATGCTGATACATCATATCAGGGTGATCTGAGAACAGTTCGTCGGACTCCTGAATAACAGCTCCAGAGCAATATTCTGGAATTACATCCAGCATTCCATTCATCAATGTTGTTTTTCCGGATGCACCTTTACCTGTAAACTCAATACCAGAGGATTCTTCTGCCATCCAGATCAGAAAAGGGATCAATTCTTCTGGAAACATAGGGTATGGATTTCCGTCAATATCAACATTATGAGCTAAATCATAGAGCGATTTCTTATGTTTTGGAATCTTACGGATATGTACGACTGGTTTCTTGTTGCAGTTGATAATTGAACTCGTTAAGTTGAAACGAAGTCTGAATTTATCATTGCTGTCAATGTCAGTAAAAATCTGAATCGCATCCAGATCAGATAAGTTAACCTTATTACGGGAACAAACAATGTCTACGAAACGTCTGTAGTCGTTTGCATCACGAAATTTTACGTTCCCGGAGAATCGTTTACCAAACATTTTGATGCGGACATTATCTTCACTATAGATCTTGATATCTGAGATATTATCATCGTTGATTAAGTCCTCGATTACGTAATATCCCCAGATGTATTTCTCCAGCTTCTCAAGTTCGTCTTCGATTGTTTCATTTTCTAACCCAATATCTTCAAAGTAAGCTCTCATTTCTGTAAACAGCTTTTCTTTTGACATCGTTCCTCTTTGGATGTTTGCAAGATAATTTCGTTCCGGAGCTGTCATGTAATCTAATGCGTCAAAGAAAATCTCATCATCTTCTTCGACAACATTGTTTTCCATTTCCTGGTCGAGTTTTTCGTCTGCAAACTGGTCAGATTCTTGCAATTCGGTATCCATAGAACCGTTCACTGTATCATTCAGTTCCATATCGTTTGAAACTGGTTCGTTTGTCTTTTTCTTAAATAAACCCATGTTCGTTTTCCTTTCTATAAGTAATTCGCAGTATTCAAATCCTGCGACAAATTAAATATGTGTGACTGGATTACAAAGGAATACTTTTTAAGGATAAGGAAACTTAAGGAAAATGATGAGGAAAAGGATAAGAGGTGGCTTGTCAGTATAGTTATAGTGAGTATGAGAGTTACCTCAAGTGAACGGTTTTCAAATCTTCGTTTTTAAAGCGAAAAACAGAAGATAACCCTTACCCGAATAAACGAGTAAGGGTTTTGAACTTCACAGTATAGATACTATATACAGTATCAAACTTTATTATAGAGACTGGTTTCCGATGCCCGGTATACGTAACCTTGGAACAACCAGGGTCTATAACCCATTTTCCATGCCACGGTCTCACTCTTTTGGTATACGCAACCCGAAAACAACCATGGTCTATAACAATGCTTTTTTTGTCTGCTGTTTCCTGTTGAGGTATACGCTACCTGGAAACAACCGTGTTTTCCTTTGTTGTTATCCTAAATATGGGTGACCAATTTACAAAGAAATACAAGTTGAGGATAAGGAGAAGGATAAGAAAAAGTAACTTCCAAAGCAAAAGAAAACAGACCCACTCAAACATACGTGAGCGAGACTGTTTTCCAAAAGATTATTTCATGAGTTGTTCGAGGTCCGCCATAATCGCATCCTTTGCCTGGTTTGAATATCTTCGAACCGATGCTTCTGAGATGCCAAGTGCGTCGGCGGTTTTTGGTCCAGACCATTTGTAAACAACATGGCTGATGTAACATTTTTTCTGTCTTTCTGATAACTTTGCGAGACGTTCTTTGACTGCGTTCACAATTGTTTCGTCAACAAAAGCGTTAACTACATCCTGTGAACTGTAATCGACGTCTGCATAAGAGATATCTCCCAGATTTGTGAACCAGGCTCTGAGTATCGAAAGATCTTTTTTCATCTCATTCTGCACTTTACCAAGTGTCGTTGGATTATCTTCGTCTTCAGATGCATATCGTTTATTGATCGCATTCAAATCAATAGAAGCGATAATCTCATCATCCGACTTATCGATGTCAGTTTTGGATACCGAATTGGAAAGGAACCAAGTATAAACGCTCATATTACGCTTAAATGTTGATACACTTTCGCCGATACTTGGATGTGTCTCGTAAGCGTAAGAATAGAAAACTTTCATCCATTCCCCTTTGAATACACCAGATCTTATGTATTTCCGTACATAAGCCTTCACGGATGTATCAGCTGCGTCATTTCCCAAACGTGTACGAACATCGTAACCTTCTGATGGCATACAAACCTGTTTTGCAACCGTAAACGATAACAAAGTCATGATATAATCATAATCCATATTTTCATATACATCAGCAAACATCTTACCTCCATATGTTTTCCAGACGTTATCGAGTTGTTCGGATATGCACATCCGAAACCAATCCATTCTTGATAAAGCTTCTACTGCTGAGTTATCACCTTTCTGACCTGCCTCAACCACATTAAAAATACTATTCATTTTCAATCCTCCTTGTTTTTCGAAGGAAAATCCGAATCCCATGATGAGGAGAGGATTTAGCCTCCTTGTATTTGTATTTGTTGTATGTTTTGATATCTTAAATATGGGTTGTGCAAGTATCGGATACTTTCATAGGCAAACAAAAAGAGCCTACCTTGATGGCAGACTCAATTTGTTTTTCGATTTTAGAGAGAAGCTTTAATACTTGTCTCGAAAGACTGATTACCATTTTTCTCTTTTGTAATTGTAACCAGCTTTCCTTCACTGTTTACTCCTGTAATGCTTTCACAGTTTTCAGTAGCAACCAATACAGAAGCGACCTTATATGACTCTGTAATCGAATCATAAATTCTGGAAGCTAAAAAAGAAGTGATGTTAGCAGCTGTAATATCAGCTTCGGCTTCTTCTTTTTCTACAACGACTGTAACCGGAATCGAGATAAAGCGGTTTGTGTTGACAATTCCGTTTTCGTCGATACTGCTAACTTCTTTTTTGACACCTTCTAAGGCTTTGTCATAAAAGATCTGTGACAGCATTTTCTCTTCCATGTTTGCAACTACACGCTGCACCATGTATGCCATCTCATCTCTTGTTACGATTACAGTTGCTTTCACTTTTTTAGATACGTTACTCATTATTGTTTCCTCCTTGAATGAATCATTTGTTTTGATACCTTAAATATGGGTTCTATTGATTGCAAACAAAAAGGATAACACGATATAGGTTCTGATTGCTGCAAAACATACTTCGTTTACTACCCCTGGAACCTAGCATAGGTATTCAATATTTGATACGATTTTTGAACACAACAGATAGGTTCCGAAAACTGTAGAATACATTTAGGTTACCATCCTGGAACCGTTTATAGGTATTCAATAACAACACTAGTGCATGACCCGTATCCAGAACGGAATCCGGATCTTCGAACAAGTTCGATAGATTTGATACGATTTTCAAATACAGTTGTCTGGTTCCTAGAGATACAGAAATGATTTCGTTTACCATCCTGGAACCGCTCATTAGTATCACGAGAGTTCATCTCGAGTGATACCACACCTTACGGTGTACAGTTCGCTCGAAACAAGTTCTCACGATACGAAACTAAGAATATAGTTGTATTGGCTCCGAAAGCTGCATAATAAACCTCGATTACCACTCTGGAACTGTTCATTTTCCATCCTTCTTCCTCCGCACATATTTATGGTATCAAAATAAAACACAATACAAGGAGAACAAGGAGGATTTAAAATGAAGAAATTATTGAAAGTAGGTTTGGACTGGGACGATACCTTATGTCCATTCGTAACAAATGCAATTACCCTTTGTAACATGGAAAACGGAACTGAGTTTACGTTAGATGATATTACAGAATGGGGGAACAAATCACCGGCAACCAAAATGGTATTCCCTTACTATTCTAATATCCGGACTTATCAGATGCAGAAAGTGCCAGAGATTTCAAAACATTTTGTCTCAAAATTGATGGAGATCGCAGATGTTTATATCGTAACTGCTGTCAGTCCACAGTTCATGGGTGTCCGTGCAGATCAGATTGCAAAAGAGTTCCCAGACTTTCCAGAGGATCACATTTTAATGGGTGCTGCAAAGAATCTCATTAAATTGGATATTCTTTTAGATGATGCACCACACAATATCTTGAAAGCGTCTGCTACTTATCCAGTGTTGATCCGCAGACCATGGAACCGTAATCTTTCCGGTGTCCTTTCTGTTAATACTATTGATGAATTTCTGATTCTTGTTAACCAGATCATGCATCAGATGACAGACACAAAGGAAATCGAAGAACCATGCGTATATGCAGTTGTCGGACCATCTGGAGCTGGCAAACATCTTTTAGCGGAAGATCTTATTGCTGATCAGGTTGATGATTCCAAAAACGGAGTAATCATTCACAAGAACAGAGAGTTTGTGTACTCTGTTGAGCTTGACAAACCTAATATAAAAAGACCTGAGAATTCAATCACAGATACTACCTATGCTGGGCGTCGGTATACTTTGGATGCAGATGAGATTAAAAAGAAATTGGACGCCGGAACATCCGTAGTCGTAATCGTTGATATCAGTGGAGCAATTGCTTTAAAACGTGAGTTTCCGACTGTTATCATTTTCTGTAGACAAAGCCGGGAAGAAATGATTAAGAATGTTCTTTTGGATTTCAGAAAAGGTGATGCTACATACGAACAGGCAACCATGCAGCTGCTATCAATGGAGCAGGAACTGAAGAACGAATCATTGTGCGACTTCTCAGTGCGTTCTGATGACTTGGATTCCATTCTTGAATTAATCAAGAGATTGTAAACAAAATGAAAAAGACAGCCACTATGCAAATAGCAGTTGTCTTTTTCTTTGTTACGGTTGCAAATTGTTTCAAAAATAGAGAGAACACTAGACATCAGAAGTCTAGTGTTCTCTTTTTCTGTTTATTACTGCTGTTCCCATATCATTTTACAAAATGTATGGTAAACATCCAAGGTTGCCAATACGTCGACAATCGCACTGTGTGCACCATCTGCATACTGAGCCTTGATCTTCTCGCTTGCAAGATTTCTGACGGCTGTTTCCAGTTTGTCGTTCTCTGCATTCGGGCACAGAACTTTGTGGATTTTACATGTATCAATCACTTTTGCCGGATCGATCTCAACGCCAATGTTATTCATCATACGGATATCGAAATTTACATTGTGTCCGATAATGTAGTCAGCATGATCAAATAATGACTGCCAGATCGGGGCTAATGTAACTACAGTCGGACTATTGTCTACCATTTCAGGTGTGATGTGATTGACTGCCATAGCCTTGTCCCACGCAAAATGTGTTAACGGTTTTACATACTGATCATATGTATGTCCATGGTTGTCAGCGGCAGACATCTGCAATATCTCGTCTGTGTTATAAAATCCTGTTGTCTCTGTATCAAAAACAACAATCTCTTTTGTCGCCCATTCTTCCGGCGTCACAATATAGCACTGTTTTTTCTTTCGAAGCGTAGAAACAACGTCCATTTCCTGTTTCTTACTTTTTGACTTCTCTTTTGACGGAGTGCTATTATACGACGCCAATTCTTCCGGCGTCATTGGTCTTACATCCTCCGTAATGTAATAACCGTATCCCTGTGTGTGACTCATCTGATACATACGAAGAGTTGTTCCATCCTTCGGACACATTCCTTCGCACATCCACTGGCGAAGCGTCTTTGCGTCTTTTGGTTTCTTAGTAAATTTACCATCGACTGGACGGTTCACCTCTCTCTCGTTCTCAATTCTTTCTTTCAATGTCATAAGAGTGTCTCCTTTCTTTTTGTGTAATTGATTCCATTTTAAATATGTGCGGAGACTACATTGGTAAAACTCCTACTACCTTCTCGTTCTTTGTTACGACATATAATTGGTCACGTTCTAGGTCATAAACAAGAGAGTCCGATTCGATCGTCGGCGCTTCTTCCAGTTTCAATTTCAATTTGCTCGATCTTTGAGGAACTAATTTCGTATTCATACTGGTATTATTGATATATTTTAATAACTGCATAGCCGAGCACATTCCCAGAAAACGACCAGATTGCCGACAAAGCACTGGGACTCGATCTTTTACAGTACACGCAAACACTTCCACCGCTTCGGATGCTCGCATATCATCAAACAAGTGAGGGTATTTCCGAATTGGAATCATACCGTCTTTCGCGGTCCCTTGTGTTAATTTCACGTTATTGATGACCTGTTGTAAAAACTCATACTGATCCCGGCTGATCTTTACAAAATCTGGATCAGATTCGTGTTGAATATAGTTTCGGTTTAGTCTGATGATCTGCAACTTATTACTTACTTGTTGTGACTGCGTACTCTCATATGTATACGGATTCGAATTCATAGTATCTCGTAAAACTGTTTCGTATTCTTTGTACAAATTAATGAATTCTGACGTTGGTATAATCTCTTGTGTTTTCCTTGTCATAATAAATTCTCCTTATCTGTTTTTCGTTGTCTTAAATATGCGTCTCCAGGAAACAAAGAAAGACCAACTGTTTCCAGTCAGTCTTCTTCTTCCTGTTATCAAGCACTCGCGGATCTAAAGATCCGAGTGTGCTTGCTTTGGAGAGTTAGGTTTAAATAGCGAAGCTAAAACTTCGAAGTTTGAACCGAATCTCTCCTTATCTGTTAATGTATTCGTATTCGTATGCGTTTGTTGGTCTGTTTGAAAATCCTGCAAGCATATCATTATACGCCGCTGTGTTTAAAAACCTTGCATAAAATTCAGCAGCGCTCATTTGCGCATACGGAGCAATGTATCCTGTATTTGTTTCAGATGCATTGTTTAACGTATATCGCCACCACGCATGCCCGCCAGCGTGCGAATTGATAACAGCTTCTGAGCATCCGCTATAGAATACGGTATGGATACTATATCCCTGATGAGGACACAAAGAATAAGTTCTCTGCTCTCCAGAGACATCACGGATTACAGCATTTTGTGATACATATACATTAGAAAGTGCACTGTTTCTGGTTGGGTCATTTGTGTTTCCGAGTGCGGATTTATTATGTACAACCATTCCTTCTGTAAGGTCTGTTACATTATCAGGAATCAACAAATTCCTTAATCCGACACAGTTATAGAATGCATATTTTTGTATCTTTCTTACTTTGTTTCCGATGTATACGTTTTCTAATGACAAGCAATTCTCGAAACAACCATCAGGAATGATAGACAGTTCGCCGCCGAAATAACAGGACTTCAAATTTACACAGCCAGCAAAAGCGCCGTTCGATAATGTATAAATTCCAGGTCGTTCCACATCTATACTAGTTCCGATTGTTACCGTTGCCGTCTTTCCTGATACATACATATATTTGAGTACCGTATTAGGGGAGGCTGGATTGTTTGTTCCCCCATAAGTCCAACTTAACCCGGTGACTGCAAACTTTTCACCATTTACCCAGTAATAATCAGGGATTACAAGATACTCCAAAGAACGTCCTTTATTTGTAAGACCTGTGATTGTAATCGTCTTTTCATTATAGTTGATGTTATAAGTAAAGATCTGCAATGGAGTTTCAACTGTTGTGTCGTGATCGTAATATGCATACAGTTTTGTTATATGTCCGGATACGTAGTCTGTTGGCGAAACTTTAGTCTTAATATTATTCCTCTCTGTCGTCCAACACACAAATGTATCCGATTTATTGTACACGTGCACATCTTTCGCTGTTGGTAATCTATTACCATACTGTGTATTCAAAAATGATTCGATCTTCGTAGCGCTTCCGGTACCATATGTATTGTAATCCAATGTAACGGTAACCGCTTGTTTTCCAAACAATTGATATCTCGCATAAGCGGTTTCATGCTCAGAGTCCTCTTTTACGGTTACGAGCAGATCGATTTTAGGGTCACAGGATGCAGCATTCCAGTCTACGGTAATCCGATTCCCATTTATTGTGACGCCAGTACCTTCTGTTTTACTTAGGATCTGCATCTGATAGACGCCAACATTTTCGGAGTCAAGTGCACGCGAAGCCAAAGCTTTGTGGTGTGCTTGATTGACGTCTCTTGATTCTTGTGAAACTAATGTTTCACGATTTGAACCAAGAGACACGATATCAGATATATCGATCACGACTGTCCCGGAATCATTGATCGAGACATTCCCAAGCGATGTTACATATTGATTCAAAATACACTGATTTGTATTCTTAACGTTTGCCTTCCATCCAAGGAAATCCGCCAATTTCTTTGTGTCCGGGATTGCAAACATTGTCGAAGACGAGTTATTTATACCATCTTTGTATGCGATCGTACGCGATGTTATATACTGATTCTTAGACAGTTTCTGACTGATATAATAACTATGAGTACTATTATTCATGGCTCCTTGATCGGCACCATTCCCGTTATAAGAAACATAATAAGTAATCGGAGTCCAATGCGCATACAATGTCATATTTCCTTTATATTGATACTTATACGTGACAATTCCATTCACAACTTCTGTCGTCCAATATTTATTACCAGTGACAATAGCTCCATTTACTGGATTATAAACAAGGTTTCCTCCAGTCACACTATCATACCAGCCTGCAAACGTGAATCCGGTTCTAGCTGGTGTATAAGTAAAGGAGTTCCAGTATTTATTCCATTCACAGTCGATCATATTTCCATAATAGAGACCTGGACTGTTTAATATAACAGGTGTATTTGTTCCGTTATTTAGATCCATAATTGCCTTGTATCCAGTGCTGTTGCTATTTCTTGTCCAATTTGCTTTTAACGACATACTTCCTGGCGCACTTTTTATGAATGTGCATGATGTTCCATTATTCGTATACGAAACGCCAGCGCCCTCAACGGTCCACCCAGAAAAAGAATATCCAGATCTTACAGGATTTGCAATTGTAAATGTTTTGCTATGACAAGTCATCTTTACGTAGGCTTGTTTCGCAATATGTGCAGAATATTCAGCATCAAAACTTAATACATAGTTTTGTCCTGGTGATCCGCTCGCACATGCATTGGATCCGGCTCCTCCGTACGAACCATTTTTGTATCCACCGCCTGCTCCACGACCATATTGGTTCGTCCATAATCCGGATCCACCAGAAAAGGAGCCACCGTACATGGCACACCAATTCTTATCAAAATCAATGCTGTTACACTCCCAAGTATGATCTGTATCATCCATATATGTATTAATTCCGTTCAAAACACCAGAACCCTGATATGTTGTTGGTAATTTTGCATAAGCAAATTGGTAAACGGTCCCAGCTCCACCGCCTGCTGCATAGATTGCATGATTTACAAATGTAACAGAGGAACAATTTCCGCCATCACCAAAAACAGACTGGTACCAATCAATAATACTAGTTCCGTTCCATGTATCGGTTCCTACGCCACCAAATTGATGATCACCTGTCACGCTCGTAAACTGAGCTAGTGCCGGTTTTGTTGTATCATGCGAATCCGCTCCTTTTGTAAAAGTGAGGATAGTTCCGCTATTAATAGTGATCGGTTTTGAAACAATTCTTGTTCCGTTTCCGCCATAAGCAGTACCGACTCCCGTCATTGTAGCATTTCCGCCTTTACCACCCTGTACATCAAATGAATAAGTACCTGTAAAATCTATAGTTTGTGTACTTGTGTCAAATGATTTTGTTTCTCCAATTGCAATCAGACTACCAAGTGATCTTGATACACTTGATGTAATGCTTGATCCGTCAATCTGCGTTGCAACGCCTCCATTTGGATTAATTGTTACTGATTCTGTTGTTGCAGCCTGTGCTGTCGTTGTCGGAAATAAGGCTAATGAAGTAAGTAGCACCGTTTGACATAACAGGGCAGTTATAAAGCGTTTTATGTTCAATTTCGCTACCCCCCCCCCCGAAAATTTACGAAACATATGAATCCTCCGTTCGTTCGATTTCAGAATCACTGAGTTTAATATCTAACATCTTAGAAACCTTTTTGATTAGTTTCTTATCTACTGCTTTTCCGATCGCATCATAATAGTCTAGCCAGTCGTAGAAATCCTTTGAATCTATCTTAAAAAGCCCGTATCGAAACAGGTTTTCTAACTCGTTTGTATGCTTGTTAAGAAACGATGTCATCTTTTGTTTTTCATTTCCACGTAAATGTTCCATTATAAGACTGAGTATTTCATTCTTGGTTCTGTTTCCTGGCGCATGCGGAGATTCGACTGCTTCCCGTATTTCGTTTTCTAATGATAGACTCCTGGAAAGGCGATCATATACGGAGACAATAAACGAAAACTCATCATCCGGAAGCGAAATCAGGAATTCAAAAACATCATTCTTATCCGCCTCTAAAAGATTGAGCACATAATCTGTAAATTCTTTCTGTCGGTCTGTCTTATATTTTAAGATTGATCTAATTGTTGCTACGCCAATAATCGACGCAGTTAAATATGTAATCGCTTTGTTTTTCTTCATAGCCTAAAAGTCCTCCTCTTTTTCGACTCCACTTGCACAGCATTTCATACCAATAACTCCAAACAAAATCAGCACAGATGAAAAAGCAATTGGTATGACGTAAGATTCTATACCAATATTTCGATCTTTAATGTATTGACTTGGCTTTTCTGGATCAACCCATAGCGTAATCGTAGATCCTTCTGGAACTGGATCTGATTTATACTGAAGAAGCGTAGCCTTAACTGAAGTATTACCATATGTGTATTCTACGATCTGGTTATATTCTGTTTTGCTCCCACCCTCGTGGTCTGACACGTATTCCTTTATATTTTCAATAACTACAGCTTCAACTGGTTCTGTACATACCTCTACATCGTGTTCCATTGCCGGAAACCCTGTGGAAATGAAAAATATGAACATAATGATTCCGATAATAGCGAACACGAGACTTAATGCAAATCCTTTTGTATTTCTCATAAAATAATTCTCCTTATTCTCATTCGGTCTTGTTATCCTAAATATGCGCAAGCTTCAGACAAAGAAAAAGAGCCCTGAGATTTTTCTCAAAGCTCTGTTTCCTTTAGTTGATGATCGAAGAATGGAAGTCATCCATTATTGATCCCTCTCCAAGTTTAATATCAAAACTACCCATTGATGTTACAGTTTCCGTTGTAACGGATTCTGCTGATGTCTTAACAAGATATTTGTTTGCGGTAATCTTTGTATTGATCTGATTTACGATTCCAATATCAATGTGGTCTGGATTTTCTGGAAGCCCAATATAAACCGGAATCCAGAAATCGAATACATAACATCTTGCAAACTCTGTATTTTCGCCATCAGCGTCAATCGAAAACGCTTTACTGCTTGGGTTGTTTTCATCGGTATATTCTGTTTTAAGAATTGTTTCTTGCAGTAATCTTGTCGTTCCGTCATCTGATAACTGCATTCCCTGATACATTCCGTTTGTAAGCAATGTTGCGTTATAAATCATACCTGGTTCATCATTAGCAACATCATATTCGCCACTCTTTACAATACAATCCGGCCATTCGAGGTTTAAGGTATCAACCCATCCGGTTGTATAAATGTAAAGGCGACCACGATAACCTGCTTTGAATAATACAGAATCATTCAAATCGTCATCCTGTGTTAATCTCTCTACTTTTGAATAAACTTCCGGTTTCCGTTCAGATGTTGTCTTGATTCCGGACATTTCGTTTCCAGCCATATCGGTTGCGTGTACTTCATAAGTGAGGTTCATAACATTCGGAAACATTTTATTGATATCCAGAACCGTATTATAATTGTACGTATAAGCTCCGTTTAAACCGTCCACAAGATCTATATCCTGTTTATTTTCCGGATTATTGGTGTCATATACAGTCAACCAAACACGATTAAGTCCTGATACATCTCGTTTACCACCAGCAGCATTCTCATTTTCGTCACTGAGATTGATAGATATCTTAGCTCCGTATGCGGCAGAGTTGTAAACGTTCCAACCTTCCCATGTTTTAGTACTATCTTTGTTTAAAGGATTGCTGTAAGTTCCAAGAGAAACAGAAACCGTTGCTGTCGGCGCCTTTGTATCGACCTTTAAATTCATTTTCTTCGTACTTGTTGAACCTGTTAGAGGTCTGCCATTGGACGCCCCTTCTTTATCTGTAACTGTTAAATAGACACTGGTTGTTCCGTCTATACTGTATGGTTTAAATGTTGCATTATCCTGTGTGAGTGCCGGAACTGCAACGGAATATGTTTTTGTATCAAACACATCGTTACGTCCGTTATCGACACGTGTAATAACAGCTTTTCCGATACCATCACCAGAGTCAGTAGCTTCTGCATATAATGTATATGGTGTGTTTACCCATGTTGATACTGTTGTATCAGATGCTGATTTATCAGTAACAACATAAGAATTGGTTCCGTTTACTGCATACAGTTTTACGTTTTCTGGATTTAAGTTTTTCCATTTGGCTGTGATCGTAGAACCGCTTTTTGTGACTTTGATCGTCGTAACGCCATTGGTATGCGATACTACGGAACTACCAGTGGAACATTCCCATCCGATAAATTCATAACCTTCCCTTGTTGGGTCAACCACAGTGAGTGTCTTTTCATTACATTTCAGCTTCACATAAGGACTTCCAGTGTAAGAAGTATCAATCGTTGTAGCTACAACATTATTCGGTGTGAATACGTTATCAGCATCCCGGGCTCCACATCCAGAATAACCAGGATAGATCGGACTGATCTTACTGTCCGATCCTGTCGTGATCCATCCAGCGAACATATCAACCACAAAATTACCAACCATGGAATTAAGTCCCTGTTTTACAGCAAGACCAGCGATTCGGTTTGCGTTAACATGTGGGCTTACAAAGTCATGATATCTCGTTGACATTGAGGTTGCCCCTGGATTGTAGAAAATATATCCAGGCTGTAATGTTGGAGTGATATCAGCATGATTACCATTCTGAACCTGTTTATAATATCCCTGTTGTGCTTGAGCGGCAAATTCAACAGCTCCTGGAGCTCCACCACCGGCTACGATATAGTTATTTCCTGATACCTGAATATAAGATGCAGTACCAACCTGTGAAGTTACGGTATAAGCACAGAAAGAATGATTATGAGAACCATAAAGTCCTGCGTCTAAGGTAGCTCCACCTGCTCTGCTGACAATTGCAGCAATTTCATCTTCGGAATAATAATACCAGGTCTCCTGATTGGAATACGACTTATTCTGTCCATTAGAACCTAACTGGTATTTAATGGATGTTTTTGGAGCATATGAGATTGGTGCACTTGTGATCGCCGAGCCATAACCACCAATGGCATTACCGAATCCAACATTTTTATCGTACGCAGAGATATTGCCGCCCTTACCACCAGCAGCACTGAAGGAATAAGCTCCGGCATATCCGATTGTATCTGTATATTCGACACCAGCAGATGGCGTATACAGATAAATCGTATCGCCAACATTTACATGAAGTTTACCGGCTACCGTATTATTATCAAGTGCAAGTTGTCCGTATACTTTATTTGTGATACCATCAACCGTATTCGATGTGTAAATTCCCTCACTGAATGATGTTTCGGTTGCGTGTGATATTCCACCTTCGGACCACACAACGTTTAACACGTCTGTTGATTTTGTTCCTCCGGTTTCTGTACATATAGCATTTGCTGTTTCTACTACATTCTGCGCTGGCATGTTAAATTCATATTGCTGTGTTGTTGATATATTCGTTCCAGTCCACTTTGACCATACAAATTTAGATGCGACATTAGCATTGATTTTAACTTTTTCTCCATATTTGTATGTTCCACCACCAGTTACTTTTGTGATTCCTTCTCCCTTTTTAAGCGTCAATGTATAGGAGTTTCTCGTGTAATAGTAATCAATCACGGTAAGACCTAATGGGTCGACAGTCATTGTTTGTAATGCCGGTGCTGTAAATCCATCATAGTTTTTCGTTGCAGGTGTCACACTTGAACCAAGTGCTGCCGTTAATGTATCCGCTTCTTTAAATTTATAGGATCCATCCAATTGTTCCAAATAATGGTTTACTGTATAAGTCGTCGTATTTGGGATTGCGATTGTTGCGGTTCCGGAAATATTTCCAACCTTGTCGATTGTCGCAATATGCAGGTACCGAAGTGCGGAACCATCCTGTGTAATCGTAATCTTAGTATCTGTTGTTCCTTTTCCGTTTGCCGTTGTTACTTTTGTATTCTTGTTTGTATCAAGAACATACAAATATTTTGCAACTCCTGATGTGACATTGATATTATATCCTTTTGATGTCTTGAGCAAAGCACCAGTTTTTTGACTGTAACTGTTTGCTCTCACATAGTAATCCGTACCATTATCACCCGTATCTTCAAAACTGATTACAAACTGATTATTAGTCCTGTCAATGATCTGCAGATTACTTGGTGTATCCGGAGCTGCTTTGTCAGTCGCCTTGATCGTGTGTGAAACATTCGGATTCAAAGTCTGGGTTGCAAATGTTACAGACGCAAAACCATTTGCATCATCTTTTGATCCATCTGCATTATTGTATTTATTATACGTAGAAGCTCCGCCATTAACGGTAGATCTTGGCATACTTGATAATGTTCCACCAATATATCCGGAGCCGCCAGCACCGCCACCATTTACTGATGGTCCAGTAATTCCGGCTCCACCGCCGATCCAGCCACCGCCGCCACCGGCACCGATTGAGTAAACACCAGCCTGATTACGGTATGGTGCATTTGCTCCGTTTGCTCCTCGTCCGAAGGTTCCACCATTAACTCTTCCGCCACCGGTAGAACTATTTTCACCAGTACCACCACCAGCACCTGCTGCACTGTTACCAGAAACACCGCCTGATCCACCGGCAACCATAATTACTTCACTTTGATATGAGGCGAAATTTGATAAAACACCTCGATTTGTTTTTGTTATGGATGTTGCTCCGCCACCGCCAGGAGCTGTACTTCCTGGAGATCCATATCCGTCATACACTTTTCCGCCACCACCGGAACCGCCGCCGTTATATCCGCCGGCACCAGGCTGACCTCCTGTTGTTTTGTTATCGATCCATTCACCAGGCTGTCCGTGACCACCAACACAGATATAAATTGTTTCTCCGGCATTCAGGTAAATATAACCAGTTGATGTACCACCAGCTCTACCTTCGTTCGTCGGCTGTCCATTGAACCAGTTACCTGGATAAGCACCACTCGTAACCAGATAGTACTTCCATAATTTTGTTCCACCTTCTGCTCCGACCGCTTTCAAATAATAAAAACCAGACACTGGAGCTGTATAAGACTGAACTCCACCGGAATAATAGAAATTCGTTGTAGTCCCGCCTTCTGTCTGCGTGATACTATCAGATGAGATATTCGAGTAATTCACACCATCATAGGATAACTGTAACGAAAATGTTTTCTCAATACTATCATTCTGACTGATGTTTACGAGAATTCCGCCTTCTCCATTATATAATAATGAATTATATTTCGCTTCGACGGCAAGGTCGGCACTGTAAACGGCTTTGATGGTATCATCACCAAATCCAAATGTGTATTTCATGCCACTTAGTGTACCAATCAGTGTTTCATTGCTCTTTTCATACTCGATGAAAGTATACCCACTATAGCAGTTTGGAATTGGTAACGAAATCGTTGTTCCATAAGTGCCGTAGTATGTTGTTTTTGCTAAGGTTCCTCCATCTTTGACATCAATTGTAAGTGTATAAGAAGGATTTCCTTCATATGTGATCTTACAACTACCGTTTCCAATGTGGTTTGATATCTCTGTTGAGGCGCCACTTAATTTCGACGCAATATATCCGGAACCGCCACCGCCGCCAATATACCCTGCATTTCCATAGGTTCCGCCATAATAGCCGCCACCACCAGCGCCGCCATATCCAAGTTTTCCATAAACCTGAACATTTGTATGTTGACTGACGGTTGCCGTTTTATTACTATCCTGCCCCTGTCCGAATGCGTATCCGGCTGTTTGTGTACCACCATTAGAATGCTCATTTTTAACTCCGGCAGCTCCGGTTCCGTTCAATCCGCCACCATTACCTGTTTGCGAACCACTAAAATCGAGCGTACCAGTACCGCCACCGCCGCCAGCAACTAAAAGAACAGAATCTTTCTTGTTTTTAAATGCAGATAGGGTACCTAAGTTATCAAACGTAATTGATGTCGCCCCACCACCGGAACCAGTACCATAATAACCTGTACCACCGCCATTATAACCACCTGCTGCTGATGCAGAACTAGATGACATTGATCCTTGACCTCCGACAGCGATATAGATCGTTTGTCCCTTTACTAAGGTTACAGATCCTGCAGCATGACCACCATATCCACCTTTTGTTCCAATCCAATAGCCGCCCTTATCTGAACACCCACCACCGGATGCACCATAGGCATCAATTGTGTAAGTTCCAGTTTCTGGCGCTGTAAATTGCTGGATTCCTCCTGTATATGAAAATGACCATGTATTAACTGCGGCTTGTGCCGTCATCGAAGTATTTGTAATAACAGTCATGATTACAAAACACATTGCCAAGATCATAGATAATATTCTCTTCAACTCATGTTGTGTCTTAAACTTAGTCATTCGCATTTTTGTCTCCTTCTATTGTTTTGTATTCTGAATTCTTGTATTTGTCTCTATATTTTTATATGTAGAGATTGAGTAAAAACTCCGAAGCTTAAGCTTCGTAATACTCAACTCTCCAAATCACGAGAACTTGTTTCGAGCGATCTGTACTCCGCAAGGAGTTGAATCAAGCACACCGCGAAGCTTTATACTATTGAACGTTAGTAGTTCAATAGTCTTGGCTTCGTGTGTTCTTGATAAGGCTCAAAATCTAGGAAACTCGTCAAGGAATTTCCAAGCTCGATTATAAATATGGACAGCCAAATAACAAAGAAAAAGGGCTCTGAGATAATTCTCAAAGCTCTTTTTTGCTAATTGATGATCGAAGTATGGAAATCATCCATAATGGATCCTTCTCCAAGTCTCATATCAAATGTTCCCATTGAAGTTACCGTTTCTGTTGTGACAGATTCTGCAGAACTACGAATTAAGTACTTATTTGCTATGATTTTCGTTGTAATCTGATTTATGATTCCCATGTCAATATGATCTGGATTTTCTGGAAGTCCAATATAAACCGGAACCCAGAAATCGAACACATAACATCTTGTGAACCCAGTGTTCTCTCCATCTGCTTCTACTGTGATCGTTTTACTGCTAGGATTGTTATCGTCTGTGTACTCTGACGTTAATACTGCCTCTTGCAGCATTCTCTCGAATGGATCACTGGAAGGCGTCATGTCCTGAGTCATACCATTGGTGATCAAAGTCGCATTATAGATCATACCTGGTTCATCATGAGCGACGTCATATTCTCCACTCTTTACAATACAATCCGGCCATTCGAGACTCAAAGTGTCAACCCATCCGGTTGTATAAATGTAAAGACGTCCGCGGAATCCAGCTTTAAACAATAATGGATCTCCAAGGTCGTCGCTTGTTAGTTTTTCAACCTTCGAATACAGTTCTGGTTTTCGCTCTGTTGTTTTTGTAATCACAGGCGTTTCGTTTCCAGCAACATCAACAACATGAAGTTCATAAGTCAGATTCATAACATTCGGAAACATAATGTTAGTTTTCAAAATGTCATCATAACTATAGGTATATACATTATTGGATCCGTCAGCAACGAGTTCAATATCTGTTTTGTTATCTGGATTATCAGTATCAAATACGGTTAACCAAGCATGACTGATTCCGGAAACATCTTGTTTACCACCAGCGGCATACTCATTTTCGTCACTGATTGTAATGGTGACTTTTGCTCCATATGCAACAGAATCGTAAACAGCCCAATCCTGCCAGCTTTTGGTGCTTACTGTGTTTAGTGGGTTCTCATGTGTTCCAAGTGTGACAGACATTGTCGCTTTTGGTGCTGTGGTATCGACTTTTAAGTTCATCTTTTTCGTACTTACAGACCCATCCAAAATTCGGTCTGTTTTTGTTCCTTCTGTATCCGATACGGTCAAAAAGATACTTGTTGTTCCCTCTACACCGTAAGACTTAAAGGTTGCGTTTTCTTTTGTAAGTCTTGTTACTTTACTGAAGGTTGTTCTGTCGAATACAGCATTACTATAGGCATCTGCTCTGGTCACAGTTGCATTTGCAATCCCATCTCCGATGTCTTCCGCCTGAGCCCACAAGGTATATGCCGTATCAGACCATTCAGACACACTAACGTCATTTGCCAGATCAGCAGACGTTACATAAATTCCGTTATCATTTTTCGCATACATCTTCACATTTGCCGGAATAAAGTTTTTCCAGTGTGCGTATAATGTCATATCACTTCCGTCTGTCTGGTTATCATTTAAGCGTGTGAAACGATCCGTACTATTGATCTTATTTCCACCGACTGGTTTATCATACCAACCTAAAAACTCATATCCATCCAACGCAATCTCTGGAAGTTCTCCATATAGGTCATCAAAGAATATCTTCTTATCTGATGTATCCCCAGTTGGAACTCCGATCGCATACCTTCCGGTCTCTGTGTGATCTAAGTTTGTATCAAAATGCAGCGTGTATTCAATGGCAGTCCATTTCGCATACAACGTTTCGTTTGCTTTTGCGGGAATATAAGTATCGTTTGCTTTTCCAATGTATTTTGTACATTCTGGATCCTGATACCAGGCAATAAATTTGTATCCAGGCTTTTTACCTTCCGGAAGTGTAACTGATACCTGACTCCATTGTGCAATCATATCTACTTTGTTTCCCTGTATTGATGTTAAATTTGTTACCGTTTCTTCGTCATTATAATGTCTTGTTTCCGCATGTACTTCCGGCGGACCTTTCATTGTCACTAAAGCGATTAAAATGATCGACGTCAAAACAATCAGAAACGATTTCTGTTTTCTATAAATTGTATCCATCTTAATACCCTTTCTATACGTATTTCGTTATCTTTAAATATGGGTGCTTAGTGTACAGAGAAATATTTCGGAACAAGAAAAAGAGGAAACAACAATCTGATTTTCAAAATGTTGTTTCCTTTTCACCTGTTCCCTATACTCCGGTTCTCATTATTGTACGATCACATAATATGTAACCTTTGTGATTTCATATGTGTCATCCATTCCAGTTTGTAACGTAATTGTTGTCACTCCTGTTTTCTTTCCAGTAATTGTGATCAGGTCTCCATCGATCCTAACATCTGCAATCGATTCATCATCAACTGTATAAGTAATCGGAAGCCCGGCATCATTTCTTTCGATTTCAAATGTGGTGCTGCCAAGGTTTGTATTAGGTATCAAACAGCTTACGTACTGACTGAACCGTAAATCATTCGGAATTCTGATATTCGAATTCCATCCCTGGAACTCAAGATCACATTCATCAGAAGCGATTGGAATCATAACTGTAGATGACTTTTTATCACTATCTTCATATGCTAAAACTTGATGTCTTTCATATTGATTCTTTGATAACTGTTTTTCTGTATCATAAATATGAGTATCGTCTTTCATTGTTCCGGATGTTGCATCATTACCATCATAAGACACTAGATACGTATTCTGTACCCAATGCGCATACAATATCATTGTATCATAATACTGGTAATTACCATTACGATCCCAATAGATCGAACCTGTTAATTTGGCACCGGTGTTTGGATTATATACGAGGTTTCCGCCGGATGCGCTGTCATACCAGCCAGCAAAAGTATACCCTGGTTTCGTTGGAATGTATGCAAACTCATTAAAACCTACATTTGCTTTTCCGCCATAAGGAATATTCACATTGTCTACTGTAATGCGTCTATCTCGACCATTATTAAACTCAAGTTGGACGCCGTAATTTCCATTACCCCATTTTGCATACAAAGTCTGGTCGGCGTCAAAATAGGTTGTGTTTACGAGGATGTTACCAGATTCGTCAATCAACATTGTACCCGTTCCATTCGTACCCGTATAATAGCCTTCAAAATTCTTTCCTCTCACTTTCGGGTACTCAATGGTTGTGGTCATAATGCCTTTGCTGTCTTCGAAATATCTGTCATAATATTCCATCATATAAGGGTCTGCTGTGTCTTTGTTAACAAGACCAGTCATGCAGTAATCAAGGGTGATCTTATATTTCTTAAACGTCCATTCTGCATATAAGGTTGCGTCTGATGTATATTCACTGGCATCTATTGCAAACGTTCCATCCGCATTGATTACCGTTCGATTTCCAAGTTTGTAACCCTGGAATTCGTATCCATATTTTGTTGGTACCGCAATTTTTGTGATCGTTGTTCCGCGTGCTGTTTTTGTGTACCGACCTCCGGATACATAAGCGACGGTATCTCCATCGGTACATGCAGGCTGCAGGTCATCCTTTCCGTCACGGACTAAAGTCAAAGTGTATACATTGTCAGACCACTGAGCTACAAACGTTACATCTTTCTTAAACGAAGCCATGTCAACTGTTTCGCCTGCTGCGTACGTTCTGCTTGTATAAGAATCATCAAGTTCTGGGTCGTATACCAGTTTCCAGTACAGGAATGTCGCATTTGGTTTGGAAGCAGTTGGTAGTGTGATCAGTGTGGATCCGGAAAGATTTGGAGACATTACATCGGTTGCACCTTCTACGGATCCGTATTTGTACGCAAACCCATATTTGGTATACGCAGGGAAAATACCGAATGGACCTGAGTCAGTATAATATTTATCAACGTAATAATAATCGCCATTTTTATACAAATTTGAATAATAACTAGCTGCGCGCAAACTCATATACAATGTTGTGGCTGTTGATGTATCATAGGTATAATTAAGCGTTTGCCAACCTTTACCTATGTTACTTCTTGGAGTTCCTCCAGAAAAGCCACCCATAAAATACTTCTTACCGGTTGGTACATTATTCAAAACTCCTGTCCACCAATAATCGATTCCATTGCCACGATCTGTAGGTGTGGTTGAATTTGAAAACCAGCTAGTTCCACTCCATGATCCGTAGTCCATATAGTTTACAGAAGTATCAAAAGCATCTCCACTTTGGTCGAGTTTAGTTCCATTCGGAGACCCAGCGATTGCGTTTCCTTGTTCGTCTGCCTTCTGCAGCGTCCACGTGTGATCCCAGCTTAGTGTTGTCTTCTTTGACGTCTCACTTGCAGTTCCACCATTGCCATCAAAAGAAGCTACATAGTTGATCGTATTAATATCCGGGTTTGGAATACCAATTTGTGTTCCAACCTGTTTTGTAATGATCGCTGGGTTATCTTCTGTATAGGTTGCTCCATTATAGGTCCATTTACCAAGAGTAGGTCTCACGTATAAAGTTGAAAGACCCGCAGCATCATACAGAGTTTCTATTGTAACCGTTGCTCCATTCATTCCTGGCTCTGCCAGTACTTCGCTTACTAATTGTGTTATATTTGTTGCGCTGTCATAAATCTGTGAACTGCCATCTGGTTTCACAACTGTAATACGTTTGTCTGAAGTAGCCTTGAAATTTGTGATTGCCGGAGCATAAACGCCGCCATCTGTATAAGTCTGACCATACATTACCTGTTCACTTTTACCGGTAATTGATTTTGATGCATTCGTCCAGTTGTTAACGATATCCTGGTCATCATACCATTTATCTGCAAGTGCTACCGTATGATATACATTAATGCTGTTAACGGTTGTCTGAATGCGGATTTCTGGAATATCTGTCTCTCCAACAATGTCTTCACCAACAGACCACTTTGCATAAGTTGTCAATCCAAACGTTTCACCACTGACGGTTAGCGTTTTCTTCTTATCATCATAGGAAGATTCATTCGTAAACAATGCAGGCGTTCCATATTGTGCTGTGTTTCCGTAACTATCTCCGCTTCCGCCATTTGTGCCCTGTCCATTTACGGATCTATATGCCCAGGTTCCAAGTTTATAGAGCTCAAATGACTGGATCAATGATCTATGGGCACCATAATAATCGGAAGCGCTGAATCGCGGCAGATATTTTGCATTATTTCCGGAAACAAAGGTATTGAATCCACTTCCATTTCCGTTTGCATCAATTCGTGTAAAATATTGTGCAATCTGAGCTTCTGAAGGTGAATTAATACCAACAACCTCTTTCATGAACTTCTTTACAGTACTATAACTTTCACCATCGTATTTTGCAATGACGCCGAGTCCGTTTGCAACCGTATAATTGCATCCGCCCGGGAAATACCAGATATCCATACTATCCGAGGATGCTATATTTCTGGTTGTAAGAGAGCTGCGTCGGATTGTAGCCGGATAAGGTGTAGAACCACTTGATTTATCAGGTTCCAGCCTGATATAAGTCTGTAATACATTTCGTTCTGTTAATGTTTCCGTTGTATTTCCGTTATTGTTGTAATCAGAACCATCAACAAAGGTAAGTTCATTGTAGTTTTGTAATACTTTATCACTCTGGAAGAAATCAACCCAGCTGTATTTAAACCCATCACCCTGCCACATTTTCACATACTGATTCTTTGTATTGTTGACAGCTTGCGGGATTTGACTTGCAGTGTACTTTTTACCAACTGGAACACTGTTTGTATGTGAATTCCAATATTCGTTTGCTTTTGATACATTCCAATTTGCAATTGTTCCGTTTTTATCAATACCTGCGAAATAGCCATATGGTCTCACATTAAAGTCATATGCCTCTGCGGTTCCGGCTGCTCCGAAAAAGTTTGTATACCAGGAATGACCTTCTTCCAATGCTTCTCCCATGTCATAGTTTGAAAATGTAAATTGTAACATGAATGCAGAACTTCCGTCAGCAGAGTTCTTTGCAGCAGACGCCGTACTTTTGGATACGTTTGTTTCGCCGCCCTTTTTAATGATACTGATAAAACTAGCAGCACCAGCAGAGACCGCTCTTGCTCCTGTTACACTTGGGCTATTGCTTGACTGAGCTGATGTCTTTCCAATTCGTATCACTTTCTTATTGGCGTCTCCTTTTACAACACTATCTGTCGTAAATCCTGACACAACAGAAGAAGAATTGAAATGATTTACTTCATCAAAATTAGACATATAAGGCGCTGATATCGTAAACTTCGTAACACCATGCATGTCGTTCAGGTATAGGTAACCAACAGAGTTATCATACCACCACCAGGTATTTGCATTGGAGATAACCAGATCGTCTTTGTGTTCCTCATATTGTTTCAGACAGTAATCAATAAATGGTGTTTTTATCTCTGCCATTTCTGTTAGGTTATCACCTAGTAATACATCTTCATCTGTGATTTCGAAAGAAGTTTCTTCTACATCACTGTTTAATATCTGACTGCGTTCTCTGATCTCTTTCATATCATCTTCTGATAATGATGAGAGAAATTCTCCTACGAACGCATAATGAGTATCCCTTAAATAAAGGTCGAGATTATCATCACTTATATTCTTCCAATCGAGATCCATAATCCCAGGACCAAGATCTGTTTCCGTTTTTCCTTTCCACGTAATACCTTCTGTATGTGTGTGATCGAACATTCCAGATGCAAAAGCATAATCTGCTCTTTTATAGACATCATATGGGTTTACAATACCATTTCCATAATGTTCATCCCATTCTGTATCATTTGGATTTTTGGCAGCAGAATCGATCAGTTCATCTGCATCTGCACCATCAATTCCCATAATATAAGCATACATTGCAGACATTCTGATTGCTGCGTTTGAGGTTCCATCAACGCCATCGTAGTTGCCATACGTTGCATAGTCAATCGTATCTCCGTAATTGCTATATTCGGCAAATTCCCCATTAATATCTACGGATGAAACAACGATCGCTTCCGGAATATTGGATGGAGTTATTTTGGCTACGTCCATACTCCTGTTTCCGGCGGATACAATTACCTTGATACCAGCATCTGTAGCCTGCTTAATCGCATCTGTAAGCAAGAAGGAACTCTCAGATACTCTAGCATTCATACTGATATTAATGATATCAACATCCTTCTCGATCGCATACAAAATACCTGCATAAGTACTTGTGATCGTAGCGAATCCGTCTTTGTTTGCTACTTTGATTGGCATTATGTTTACGTTATCGTTTGTCATTGATGTAACGATTTCTGCCATTCTGGTACCATGTCCGTTATCATCTTCTGTATTTCCTTGTGCGTCATCTACTGTGTTGATTCCTTTTAGAATCCTGTCATTATCTCCCGTATATCCGGTATCGAGGATTGCAATCGTAACCGGTTTTGTTGAAGCCATTTCAGTATCAGTGTCCATAACAATTGTATTATCGTCTTGAGCTTCTGTGTATTCGGTTACAATATCTCCGGAGATATCAAAAACAGCTTCATAGGAAACTGTCATATTACTGGAAATACATTCCGTATGCGCGTAGTAGGCTGCTTTCTCACTGGAAAACATAACAGCCTGCATATTCTCTGACAAGGAGATAACGGAAAAAGTTATGTCTTCTTTGTCCGTATCGTTTTGGTCACTAATGACCTGGCTCACTGTTGCATTTCCAATTGAGGTTGCTGTTTCTTTATTTCCTTTTATAAGAATCGTTTTAAAATGAGCCTGTTTATCCTGTGACCAGCCATCTTCGTCATAAATAAGACTATGTAACTCATCAGCATCTAATTCTCCATGGGTGCCATCATTTAAGAATGCGAACTGTTCGGCATCAAAGTTTTCGTACGCATCACGATCGTATCCGTTTAAAATATCCGAAGACAGGCGTGCAGACTCAGATGCCATACGTTTGATATTACTTAAATTACTGCTCGAATAAAAACACATTCCAGTGAGCAAAACAACAAACGTTCCGAGTATTACTGCCTGTATCCTTTTTAATCCGTTTTTCATAATCTATCCTCCAAATTGTTAATTGAAATAACATTTTCGTTTGTTTTTGTATACTAAATATGCGTTTCCAAATTGCAGACAAAAAACAGTCCTTTCATATTAAAAAGAACTGTTTCGCATATAACGATTATGCATATATAATTTCGTGAATATTTTCTATCCTGTTGATGTCAAATCCTTTGTTTTCGAACTCTTTTTGTCTTTCGTATCCTAAAATTTGTCTAATATGCTGATAACCAACAGCTGCGTTATATACCGGAACCATACTTTTGTTACTAAATTGTCGAATCCAAGTATTCGAATCGACTTCCTTTGAACTAGTTCGTCCTAAATACTCTTTCAATTCAGACGTTGTTAAATCTAATGGCAGTAACAGAAAACATGCAATTACGTCTTCTGTTGTTGTATCTATATCTTGAGGAATCATGGTTGTATCATATATGCCTTCAAACATTGATTCTTCTCCTCTCAACAAATACTTTGCAATTCCGCGAGCTATTGCGTATCTTTGTGTTTTTGCATCCAATGATTTGTTAACAACGATTGCCATTTTGCCTTGTTTTTCTTCAATTAACCGACTAAGGATGCCAGTTGTAGTGCATGATTCCTGGTTCTCAAAGTCCAAGTAATGCACTTCGAATCCAATATGAGACGCAATTGCTTCTATATCTATTGGAAATACAACTGATCGGTCACCATAAACTTTGCGAATTAAATTCATACAGTACTCTGAAAACTCGGAATATAATTCTGTTGTTGATTGCATTATTACACTTATTTGATCTGCTTTTGCTTGCATGTTGTTCTCCTATAATTTTCTTTCCTATTCTTAGTTTAGTATTCAATACGTTTTAGTCGCCGGTCCATCAGGATGCATGAGCAGGAACCTATATATGTTCGAAATTGATCGATATCCGCACTTCCGGTTCCATATGTGTATCCGGTCTCTGGCGCCGAATTCTTTTGCACCGATCCGTTTTTTAGCGCATTTACAAGACATTTTCCGTATATCTTTCCTTTTGACACCATACGATTACGCCCCCTTTTTCAATCTCAAGTCAAGTATTGTCCTGATATCGTATTTTGAATGTGTTTTCTTCTTAGTTTCCGGGATTCGGATGCCCATCTTTCTGGAATCATTAAGATTTACACTCTTTTTGCCACAGGTATCCATAAATTCCAAGAATGTTTTAGCATCAATATAATACGTTTCCTCAAAGTCTCTGAAATTGATCACGATTCCAGCAATCGCACCAGCATTAGATGCTTTTACCAGGTTTTCAATCTGTCTTCGTTTGATTGGAGCATCCTTTGTACCGAACCCAAGTGTTTTTTCTTTATGACTTTTTAATTCGAGTGCATACATCTGACCGTTTTCGCAAAGGATTATATCATAAGGGCTTTTAAGCGAAAATCGTTGTGTACTGTGATTCACATCAAATCCAAGTGCAGCGTCATGTAGTCTGCAAAAATACACACCTTCTGGAACGGATGCTTTAAAATCGTCTTCGAATACTTTTCCTACGTTCTTTGCCATAACTATAATTCCTCGCTTTTCCGTTTCAAAATAAGCTGAACATGAGTTGGGTTCTGCATCTGGATACCAAAATCGTTTTCTACCTGGTTGCTGATAAACTGATTCGTATATAGATTCTTGAAAACAATCTCATAATTTCCGTTCGAGATAATATCCATAAGATCATCAAGTGTCAATGGCAGATAGTTTTCGTGTAATTCTCGGTCCCAGTTCTCAACATACCTGTACTTCAATAGGAAATGATAGAGATGATAACTGGTTGTGATCTTACCGTATACGCGTTCGTAATCATCTTTTTGTGCTCTATAAGTTTCGTTATTGTTGAGTTTTACAAGATCAAAGATATTTGCAGCTGTGTTTTTCCCATCGACTGTAATCATATCCCGAACAACAATATACTGAAATCCAGAATCAAATACTGCTTTCCAGAATAATTCCACTTGTTTTGGATCCATATAACTGTATACTTCATGAATGACGCTGCTTAAGTTTAGTATACAATGTTTCGGATCCGCTATATTATGTAATGCCGGATACTGGGATCTAATCCAGGTGGCGGTTGGATTGCGACGTAAAAATAACTCTTTGAATGCCACCTCATTATCAATTCCAATCTGCTGCCAGTCGATTCCTAGTTGACGCATGGCTTGAAACAGACATCCGTCAGCGCAGCCAAAGTCAACGATTGTATTGACTGCATCTGTCGGGATCTGATTTAAGAAAAACAACTTTTCTGCCATTGATCCTTCCATACGTAACGCATAGTTTTCTGTATTTTTGATTGCTGGTACTGTACTCATAGGTTAATAATCCTTTCTATTCCGTTTTTAAGAATCGATCTTGAAGTTTCTTTCGATTTCGTTTAAGTCTCACTGTATTACTTTTTACTTTGACTGGATTCCTATACATCTTACAATAATTCGCATAACAATTTAGAAAGCGTTTTAATTGGTCAGAGTTACTTGTATTTACTAACTCAAGCATTTTCTTATTGAACCATTTACCAGGTTTAATGTAATCCAGGATAAGTTTGTTGTATGCTTGGGCGAAATCCATGAATTTACCCAACCGTTCCTGTTGCTGCTCTTTCGTTTCTCTATCTATAATTGACACACAATGGATTTGCATCTTTTTTCCGACTTCGCAAATGTAGAATCGAGATCTGAGATATTCGGTCTGTTCTGGTGTAAATCTACATGTTTTCGCCCATTCATCAAAGCTTTCCGTACTTGTAACAACAATCATATCTCCAACAAAATACTGATTGTTCTTTTCTCGGTGCGTAATCTTAACTGGTTTATCTCCACAGAGTTCTAAGAATCGCGACATATATTTTCCATCAGTCCAATTATCTAGTAAAATTGCTTGAACTGATGTACTTATATTACGAAACTTTGCAGGACCATAACCTCTAATATCATAAAAATGGTTGTATCCCATTTGTTTTAAGGCTTCGACACTTGTATATGTCTTTCCTGTATTCGTTTTTCCATGAATGAAAACACAGAGTCGGTTCACGTATACAGTTTCTTTTGCTTTAGACTCTGCCCCTTGGTTATATATTTCTTCTAACATTTCGAGATCAAGTTCACATCGCAATGGAAATCTCTTGCTAAAATACCAATCACCAAAATCTCCAAACTCTCTTCCAAGCTCGTATGCCTGAGCTCCTGTCTCTGCAATCTCTTTATTCGTAACTTTCTCTGTTCTTACTGTTTGTTTACTCATTTTGTATCCCTCTTCGTATTGTTGTTTTTACGATCTCAATCTAAGTGAATAACTTACTTGCCTGTTATTAATAAGGCTCACAATCTGAAAAACTCGTCTTTCGTTCACACAGAATAACCGAAAGTCCTATACTTATCCTTAAATATGTGTAAACTATTTGCAAACAAAAAGAAGGCAGCCATAATAGCCACCCTCTTTCGTTTGCATTTGTTCTGTTTCAGTCGCCTTCCATAGCCTAGTACCGTTCCTTTCTCTGGATCCGATCCAGTTTCTGACGTCTGTTATCAGTACGTGCCGGTTTTCCACCTGGTTTCTTCTTATACGTTTTGCAGATCTGGCACTGATGACGAAACGTTCCCTCTTTTCCTGAGTCACAGTTTCCTTCACAAATGTAATGAATACACTGAATTTCTCTAGTTTTTGCCATAAGCGTTTCCTCCTTGCGTGTGTTTATTGGTATTTTGATACATTAAATATGGTTTCAATCACTGCAAACAAATTAACAAAATCGGTTATTTTTCGAATATGCCCATAAAGGTAAACAGACGAATAGAATACACTCGTTCATCCCATATTTATCGTATACAAATAAACAATCATAAAAGGAGACAAATCAGGTTACTGGTGTGCCTCCTTTTTATTGTTTACAGGAACAATCACAAAAACATTTTAAGGAGGATTAACACCAATGATTAAGTTATTTAATGCAAAAACCACTTTTGAGGAGGCTGTAGAGATTAGCCGTACTGTTTCCGACCTGACCGAGCTCGATATGATTCAGATTTCAGCTCTTTTTGTTGCAGCAAGAAGCACAGGAAACGAAATCCTGGAAATGAAATGTCGTAACCGGTTAAACGAATACAGCCAGACAAAGTCAAATCTGAAGTACATCGTAAATCGTATGTACGGCAAATACGGAGTTGACGAATTGATGTATCTGTATCAGCAGTATTCGTACGACGAAATCTACGACATGATCAGCCCAATGGTTTCCGATCTTTGGAATGAACTGACATGGAAATTCGTTTCCGGTTATCTTGGTGATACAAGAGCAAACCGAAACAATTTCTTTTACGGTCGTTTCTTAAAGATCAGAATCAAAGGTCTGTACTGCAGATTGATTGGCGAACTTGCAAAAGAACGCTATCCAAAGTTAACATTCAGCATGTTGAGACAGTATGTGAAACTTCGGAAGCTGACAAGCTACCGGTTCATTATTTCTCGTCATACAAACAACGAGTTGAATCAGATCTTATTGGACGCTGAGACAGAAACCCTGTCAATGAAGCGTCTCAACCAGATGCGAGTTGCTTTTGGATACGAACCAGAGGTCGAAGAAATTCCGTTAAGAGAACAGCCTGCATGGAAAGCAGCTCACAGGAATGAAAGAGAATTCTGGAAGAAGACAAAGGCAGACAAGATCAATCAGAAAGAACAGGACGGTTTTATTCTGTACCTGAAACGTGATTTCGATTTTACGGATGATGAACTTGCAAACCTTGTAAATTGGCTCATGATTGCCAGATATGAAGGTCGTGTTGGAGATGACATTCCTGTATGCGAATCACTCAAGAACAGATACAAAGGAAAGAAAGGTGGAAGAATAACTGAACCAAACTATATGAAAGAGATGCGTATCGAAATCCTTATGAACTGTGATACCGATTTCGTTTCCCCAGTGTTTATTCATACATTGGAATCCGGAATTAGTGGAAAAATCAGAGGACAGATCAACGCACATCTCGCAGCCTAAATTTTAGAAAACACTCATGGGAATTCTCTTTGGAGATCCTGTGGGTGTTTTTCTTTATTCGGGCTGCCTTTACCGATTGTAAACTGAAATAAAAGAATGCACCTACTAGAATCCCATATGAGATATCTATAGATGCATTCTTTAATTACGTTTACAAAAGCTGTTCTGCATACTTTCCGAGATCTTTTTCTGCCTCGGTTTTCAGTGTGTAAAATCCGCTCATGTAATCCATTTTTGATGCCGATAACGCTTTGAATATGCATTCTGCCAAAATCTGGTTTGCGTTTGCTTCGTACATATTCTGAATTTCATCAATGCCGTCATCGAAATACATCATCGCGACATTATTAAGGTAATTCAAACTATAGTTTGCGAGATCGATATTCGATGCACAAGCTACATACTGGACTTCAAAGGTTTTCATATCAAGCTGAGACCGAACTTCGCCGAATACGAATTTAGTATCTGAGTACTTCTTTCCTATAAATCCGGTTTTCTTTTCCTCTTTCTCCTGACAATTTACCTCTTCCTTATCCTTTTCTTCAATCATTCGTTCCATGACTTCGTCCATCTTGACTCGCAACTGTTCTGCCTTTGCGAATGCTTTTGTGATGTTTTCCAATGTATCTGCATTTGAAGAAAATCCTGCATAAGTATATGTTGCAATACCGTATGCGTCATAGAAAAATGTCAGATTAAGTTCGCTGCATTCGAATTTCACTCGTTTTGCATACATACCTTTGTACCAGGCAGTTTTCGCAATCTCATCGCTGCTTGAGATCACTTCAAATTCATCGATTTCCTCTGTTAACCCGCACTCTTTGCACGCAAGACGCAAAGCTTTTTCCTGTAAGTTAACGACGTCATCATGAACCTGTTCTCTTTGTTCTAAATAATAATCTTCTGGTGTCATAATACTTCTCCTTTTCTGTGTTTTGTTTTGGATACTATAAATATGTGCCGGGAAAGATATCTGCAAAACAAAAATAATACCTGTGGGCACCCATTATGAGTATCCGCAGGTATTGTTCAATAATCATTAGCAATCGAGATCTTCGTCAGCGCATTCCAGGTCGTCAACAGAACTTTGTGTGGAAGTCTGCATCTGCGCCGGATTTGGTTCCTGTAAATCAGAATCGATATCATCCGGATTGAACTCCATACTTTCGGTATTCTTGAAGTGCTGACTATGTTCTAATTATTCATTTGAATACAAAGCTGTCTCCAATCGATTTAATAATTCGGCTGATGTTATTTTTGGTATCTTAATCATTGTAATTATTCAACCTCCCAATTTGTTACCCTAAATATGTGTCGGAAAACAAAAACTTATTTCTAACTTTTCACTACGCCACAATTAGTAATCGCTCTCATCATAAATGATGGACACTGCCTGTGCTTCTCAAATTCTGGTTGCTCTCCATTCAATTCCGTTTTGATATATTCCTGCATCGCTCTCAACACTTCGTCTTCGGATGTGTATTCTTCTTCGGTTTCGTATGGATTAAGAGGAACTATATATGGAATCCATGAATCGGCGATCACATAATTAGCTTCTGAACCAAAAGTCTCTTTGACTTCCTCGATTCCACCAGGATAATACTGTTTCAAGATGTTATCAGTACGGTCTATCGGAGCTCCACTGATATTGATATCATAATCAAAAATCCCATAAAGTTTCTGTACAGGATCCCCACCAAATCGATACCGAATCCCACAAACTCGAAACCTGGTTTCATCGATCTTTTTAAATATTACTTGCAGATTTGTGGGAGTCCAGGATGGGTCAAGTGCTATATTCACTTCTCGTACGCTAAATTCATTTCGTTCCATAAAACTGATCCTTTCTGTTTGCAATATGTTTTTTGTTTCCGGCTATTCTGATTTCTAACATCCAGAGCCTCTGTAATTTAAAATTCTTTTCGTTTGCTTATGATAAGGCTCAAAATATAGAAATCTCGTCACCGGAAACGAAACAGTTCTGATTCAATTTTGGCATACATGCAAAACAATTAACCGAGAATTCCAGCCATACTTCTTAAAACCTGATCTTTCTTGCAATAATTGGATCTTTATCCAAAGTCGGACACAAAATAAGTTCATCTTCATGTGGCATAACACGTAGATCAATCATATAATTTCGTGTTGTTCCGGCATCGTCTGTTGTAATTCCGGCTGCTTCTGTCAAAAATTCGATCGTTTGCTTATCATTGGTTCCCAAACATACGATTGCAATTGCATTACAAAGGACTGTATTATAGTCATCGGGATGCTGCATTTCCAAATTTGTGATGGACTGATAAATAAAATCAACACTCAATCTGAATCGACGTGCTTCAACACAAAACAATCTGGTATCATAAAAACAAAGACTCGCTTCATCCATAATCACTCTCGTCATCGGGGCTTTTTCGTCATACATCATTGTATACCGGTACACGAGTTCATCCAAAAAGATTGATTCGTAAACGCTTTTTTCAAACCAGTCCGTTTCAACAAATAAAACAGTATTTGTTTTATGCATAAAGTCATGAACAAGAGTTGAGAGATCGATTGTGTCTCCTGGTAACAATTCGTTAAGTCTGACAATCAAGCCCATAACCACACTTTCTCTGACAGTCGAAGATAGAGATCTGATTGTTTCTGACCAATAAGCAGCATCTCCGCTGGTATCCCCAGATAGCTTTTCAACAATATTCTTGTGATTGCATTTTTCAGGACGGTCAAGAAGTACCAAAATGATATCTAAAAGAGCTTTCTTTTCGGCTTTCAGAAAGAATTCATCTGTCTTTTCGTCATTAAAAAGAAATTTGTGAGCATCAAACATTTTGTTTACGAATCGTTCCGCATCCACACGATCAGTAATCAAAGAGAAGTAATCGATTGGTCGTTTACTTAAGTCAATCTCAAATGTTTTTCTTTCTGTCATACGTTCGATAATATCTTCGGCTTCTGATTTTCCCATATAAACAATACAATTACTATGATGATCTGCGGTCATAATATTGGGCTCGATATAACTGTATTTCTTACCGGAGCCCGCTGATCCGAGTACTAAGACATTCGTATTTGTTTCAGGGCTCAATGGAATCAATACATCTTTTCCGAGCCTTTTCGTTGGACCGCAATATCCACTCGGTAACTGATAGGTTTTAAACTCATAATTCGGTTTCTTAGGTGCACGTAATATATTTTGCTTTCCCTGATTTTTCTTTCTGCTAAATAAAAACATAATCTATATTCCTTTCTTCTTTGTTATTCATTGTTTTTGTTATCCTAAATATGGACAACGAAAAAGCAAAGGAAACAGAAATATTTCGAATCATACCCTTAGAACCGAGCATAGGTATCACGGGAGTTTATCTCACGTAACCTGTACTCCAAAGGAGTGGAATTCAATAACAACACTAGTGCAAGTTTTGATACGTTTTTAAGAATACGAAGTATAGGTTCAGAAAGCTGCAGAATACTCTTCGATTACTACCCTGGAACCGTTCATAGGTATTCTATAACAACACTAGTGCAAGTTTTGATCCTAAACTAAGAATATAGTTGTATAGATTCCGAAAGCTATAGAATACTCTTTGATTGCTACCATGTAGCACATATTTAAGATAACAAATCATTTAAACTCAAGGAGGAAAACAATATGAGTACATTCAAACCAACGTGGGAACTGAAAGTTGCTGATACTGAAAAGCCAGAATTAATCGGACAGCTCATCGATATTTTTGAGGACTTCCTGGACGACAAAGGAATCACGACTGATGATATTCCAAATCCAGAACGAGAAGAGGAAGACGACTGTTCTGCTATCATCTATGGTACAGATTATGATGTTCTGGCAGACAAAATCGCTTCTGTCTTAGGCTTCGAACGATGATAAACAAAAATTGAGACTGGTCAATGCCAGTCTCTTTTTGTTGTCTCTTGTTTGTGTTCTCATATTTTGGGCGCTATATATATAAACGAAACCTATAACTAATGATGTTCAATACATATTTCCTATAGCCGGAACGTTTCGTCGGACATCTAAATGACGGTTTCGAAATGTTTGCGCCTGACAAAACACATATTTAATACAATAAACAATTAAGAAAAGGAGAATAAAAACATGGCAAAGAATAATTTAATCGATATCGAACTTATTAAACAGTATGTTGATATCACAGAAGAGGAACTGATGATGCGTCTTGTAAAGGATGCAGTCGGTTTACAGAAAGAAGCCGAAAGGAACAAACGCCGTAAAGAAACGGAAGATAAACTTGCGGATCCAGACTTTCGGAAATATGTGCTTATGTTCTGGTGCGACTATAAGTACATGTCCCAGTATTTCACAGACGATGAGATTGTTGCAGCGGCGGCTCGTTATATGAGTAAATCTAGTCTGTCAACAGAAATCGCTGTTCCGGGAGCAAGACCAGAAGGAGAACCTATTGGCTATTGTACTGCTATTTACAAAAGTCAGGGATATTCTGAATTTACAGAATATAAAGGTTCCTGGGCGCGTAAAGTCCGGAAGCCTGCGACTTTTTATATTATAGCAAATAGCTATCAGTGTGAATCTGGGGATGTTTCGAAGTACTTATTGATGAGACGCTTACCATACCTGAAAGATTGTTTTAAGATTGACGTGTACAAAGATTTCAGTTTCAATGACTGGATCTATATTGGCTTTCCAGAGGAAACAAAAGATGGAAAAGTGATAGCACATTCCCTGTACACTCCTATCTCGGCTTTGGTGGGAAAAGATGCACAGGCAATTATTGACTGTCATCTGAAATACTGGCACGATTACGGTTTCGGTAAATACGACGCCAGAGAAAAGGAATTCATTGAGCGTGATGATGTTCAGACATTCCTCAAGAAAGTTGCCGAATAAGTTCCTAAACATGGAGAAAGACATGCAGCGATTGCTGTGTGTCTTTTCTTTTATGCTTCCTTCTGGCACATATTTAGGATACCAAACAAAACAGAGCAAACGAAAGGAGATCAAACAATGAGTAATATTAATGAAACAGGACTTGGTAACTCTAATGACGGAAATGATGATTTCAATCCAGCACCACTTAACATTGAAGATATCATGCAACTTCGAATCACTAAAGTAACGCTTCGAAAACTGTATTTTGATTATGGGGATCGGCATTTTGCAATTCTCGATCTCAGTGATGCAAACACTTCTTTACTGTATTTCTGTGAGCGAACTTTCACAAACGATTATGGGTTTGTGAATATGAGATTTATAAAATTCACCTACAGACCAATTGGTATTCCATGGTTTATTAAAGATGTATCCAAACGTCACCCACGTACTGTGACTTATAGTAATATCGATCGTGAATATTTTGTAAAAGCGCTTATAGAGCTTGGTTTTGCGACAGGTTTATACGCAGACGAATGGGCAGAAAAGAAACAGAAAATCGATGATATCAAAGCAGAAATTGCAAGGCTTAATGACCAGATTAAGGATATCAATGATGAATGGTTCACAACATCTGGTCACGGTTCAAAATCCTATACAGATGAGACAATTGGAGCTATGAGACTTCCGCAGATTTTAGGAAGAGATTTTCCATACATGAAAGATTATGATCATGTTTGGGAAGAAAAACCGATATCTAATCCTAATTTGCGCTGGAATGATCCAGAAAGGTATACCGACATGATTTCTGTTGGATTCCCAGAAAAATCTGAAAACGGAGAAACCACGTACCATCGTCTATATGTGCCAATCAATGCACTTATAAACAAAGATGCATTATCAGTTTTATACTTTCATCGGAAATACTGGAAAAAGTACAATCCTGTTACGACAGAAGCCGAGACCCCAGTTTCCAGACGCGGGGCAACGACAGCTTTGGATATTACTTCTCATTCTTACAGAGAGATCTTGGCTTCAAAATTTGATATGAAAGATACCTTATCTACGGACGAAAGAGAAGAAGAATTCTTAAAACGTGAAGATGTACAAGAGTTCCTCAAGAAAGTTGCTGAGTCCAAATAAGTTGTAAACTCAAAAAGAGACATGCAGTTATTACTGTGTGTCTTTTCTTTTGTCTTTGTATTCCAATATTGTGTATCCCGATTCGGACACTCTTTTCAACACACGCTCTTCAATCCCATATTTAATACAACAAATAAACGTATACATTCAAGGAGGAAGAAGAAATGCACATTTTAGAAAATGATACTGCAGACTTCAGTATCGAAATAAAAGATCTTAAAAACCTTTACATTGTAAAGGTGACCGAAAGTAAGATCGGATTTGTCTATGATGGAAAGCGTTATATTCTGTCAAAAGATGATCCGGATGACGATTTTATAACTCTTTATAAGGTCGTTTCAAAAGACACCCTGCGTGAAATTAGTACACAGGTTACATCTCTTGAGATCTGTCTTCTGGTCAGAGATTCATCAAACTCTGATGCAAACAAAGAGTATTTCGCAAGAATGCTTACAAAGTTGGAGTTTGCAACAGGTTTGTACGAATCTGAGTATGCTTCTAAAAAAGCAGAACTCGAACAGATTCATGAGGATATGATGAAGGACATCGATTCTGATTTCGATCCCAGAATAGCAAAATTTCTGGGAGTCTGCTGTTAAACAAAAGAAATTGAGCCTGCTTTTTAGTGGGCTCCTTTTTGTGTCCGGATTATGGAACTCGATAATTTACAACCGAATACGCGGACACGAAATAATGCCCACGACGTATGGGCTCAAAAGAATTGTAGCCGGTTATTCGTTGCCGTTTTTTGTACACAGATAGACTAGCAACTTGAACACGAAATAGTGGCAACAAAAACGTCTGGCTACGAAAAGAAAAGAGCCCACCATGAAGGCAAGCTCTTTCCTTTTATGCACCGATCATTGGATTGACGTATGTTACGCCAATGTATACGCCGCCAGCGATAAACACAAGCAGCATACCAGCCGTCAGCAAACTCTTACCAAGAGCCTCTGCATCGTAACTATATTTGATACGACAGACTGCTAACAAAGCGACACCGATGATTGATAAAATAGCTCCAACGGTTAATAAAAATAATAACATTTTAATTCCTCCTTATATGTGTACGTTTTGTTTGTTGTCCTAAATATGTGCTTCGTTCGAACACAATTACAACAGATACCGTAATTTTGTAGCCGATCATTCGTTGCCCTCTCTTTTTGTGTCCGATTTATTGGACACTATATATAAAATCAACTTCAGCGGACACGAAATAACGACAACGAAAACATCAGGCTACGAAAAGAAAAGAGCCCGCCATAAGGCAGACTCTCTTTTTCTTGTTAATCGTTGTCTGTGTTCCATGGTAACTTGATAACCTTTTCTGCATCGACAACTTTCTCGTTATGATACCAGGATGTCCATGGATTGTACGTCCAGTATTTATCTTCTTTGACTTTCTGATTCCATTCAGAAACATCTTTGATTGCTAATATTTTTGCAGCATCATCGTTTCCTGCATCCGCAATCTTTACTTCGTTAAGCAAAGCGTTGTATCTGATCTCGTTTTTCATAATCTTTGAGTCTGTTCCAATATGAGCTGAAACAAAGATGATAAAGGAAACGAAAACAACCCAAAACGCAATGGATGATAACCTTTCTGATATTTCACCAATACTGGTAAACATCGTTTCTGTGTATACGATATAGAAAACAATCATAGCAATAAGTGCGACTAAAAAGATAAGCATAATAATATTCTCCATTTCTTTGTGTGTAATTGTTGGTTATCTTAAATATGTATTTCGTTCGGGTATAATAACAATAGGTACACTGACTGTGTAACGGATCATTCATTACCCTCTCTTTTTTGTATCCGATTAATTGGAGATGAAATAACTGCTACAAAAACATCTTGCTACGAAAACATCTTACTACCAACCAAAGTATATACATCCGCTGACAATGATAATTATCTCCAATATAGCGATACCACGATCTTCAAAATCAGATAGAATACCAAACAAAATAGTTCCAACAAGCAATACACCAAATACAACATCCAACATAATATTTTTTCTCCTTGTATATGTACGTTTATTAACAATCTCTTGCCTACCATTAATAAGGCTCACTTTTTGGAAACATCGTCAGATTTCTTAAGATTTCGTATCCGCTTCTTTTGTAACCAAAAGAAAAAGAACCCACATATTTGTATGCAGGTTCTTTTCTCTTTCGTTTTTGGTTAGATTTTGACGGATCCTATTCGTTCGGATTCTCTAAACCGAGCGCAGACCAGTCGTCGTCAGTTCCTTCGTTTTCTAATGATAAACGATATGAATCGACGTCAAGAATTGCATCGACCATAACATAGGAATATTTCTGATCTCCATTTTCGTCCTCAAAGGATAATCTCATGGTATTGTATTCGCCATGGGCGGAATTGTAATACGATCTAACACGGCCAACATCTACTCCATTCTTATCGTACAGACGATTAATTTCGTTGTCATCTGGATTTAGATAATAGATATGCCAAGTGTCATCGTACTTTACAAAAACCGGTTCTAAGGAATCAGATACTGATTTTGAATCCGCTCTCTGCTCTGTTATTTGAGTGCTTTCATTTGAATTCTCGTTAAGATCAGAATAACATCCGGTAAGATACAAAGACATGATCAGAACCGCTAAAACCAATAACCCTCTTTTGTTTGTTACATTGTGTTTCATTTTGTTTCCTCCTTTTTGTGTGTGTTGTATTTTGTTATACTAAATATGGGACTGAACTGCTGCACACAAATACTTTGGAAACGAAAAGAGACCAACCAATCGGTTAGTCTCTAATGTAAGTTTAGTCTACTTTGATATCGGTGCATCTGTAGAAGATCTCTGGATCAAAGTTTGGGAGTTCTTTGATGACATTTTTGTCTTCTTCTGACAGGTTATTCCACCAGTTCTGTCTATCCACGACTGACTCATAGTAATCATAGTGATTACCTCTCACGTCCCACGCCGTGAGTGAAATGTCGAATAATAAAGCTTTGGCTCTTGATGTAGCCCAATCGAGATGAGTCCAGTCTGATGGTTTATTAAAGAACATCATCTTTGATTCTTCATCCGTATTGAAACAACCAAAATTGAACGAAGAATAATTCCAGTCACCAACATTTCGATCTCCTTTGTTGTTATCACCTACGTTATTGTCTCCGATGTTATTGTTTCCTGTGTTTCGATTTCCATAGTTTTCGCAACCTGTATTTTTGTACCCCAGATTTCTGTCACCAGAGTTTCTGTGTCCAGAATTCTGATCGCCAGTATTGCAATTCCCATTATTGCAATCTCCAGCATTACCAATTCCAGAATTACCAAGACCTGTATTAACAGTCTGTAATACCTCTTCCCAGGAAAGTTCGCGTACGATCTCAAGCTTATTAGTACACGATTTTTCACCATTTGTTTTGATATCTCCATAAGCAACCACTTCAGCAACTTTGTTTTCTGGGTTAAACGAATAATAATTAAAGCAATCTAATAACCGGGTACAAAAATGCATTCCGTGACCACAAATTTCAATTTCTCCTTCTTCTTCGAATTTACCAGGACAGGTATATTGCTTTGGTTTAACTCCTGCTGGTCTACATGTCCAATTCGAATAAAAAACCTTATATCCATATACTGGTCCACTTATTTTTGTTACTTCACTCATTTTGTTTCCTCCTTTTTTTTGTGTGTAATTGTTTGTTATCCTAAATATGGAACGAACTGCTGCACACAAATACTTTGGAAACAAAAAAGAGACCAACCAATCGGTCAGTCTCTAGTGTGAGTTTAATACACTTTGATTCCCGTACATCTATAAAAGATATCTTCATCGAAATTTGGAATCGCAAAGATACATCTCTTTTCAGAATCATCTAATTCATTCCACCACTTTTGAGCCATATTGCGGTTTTCGTCTTGTGAGAAAACTTTAAAGTATCCACCTGCTGTTTCATAACTTTGGTTTACTTCTTTTTCTTCGTCAGTCATGTCCTCTTTATCTATCCATTGAATCGTTTCCTTTGGCATACTCATCAATAGCAATCTTGCATCGGATTCTAACCAATCGTAATAAGTCCAATCTGATGGTTTGTTAAACAGCGTCATTGTTGGTACTTCTGTGTTAAAACAACCGGTGTTGTAAGAAGATGCATTCCAGTCACCGGTATTAAAATTACCAATGTTGCAGTCTCCTACGTTATTACTTCCATAATTCCAGTTGCCTGTATTCATGTCTCCGTTGTTATTATCTCCAACATTTCCAAATCCTGGATTATAATCTCCGGTATTTCTATTGCCTGCATTTTGATCTCCGGTGTTTCTATGACCAGCGTTATAATCACCAGCATTGTTGTATCCGAGGTTGCGATCTCCTGTGTTAAAACCTCCAATATTAAAAGCTCCTGTGTTGTGACTTCCAGCATTACCAGATCCAGTATTACTATGACCAGTATTCTGATGTCCTGTGTTGTAACTTCCGGCATTATCGTCACCAGTGTTAGAAAATCCAGTGCAATTATTTCCAAGATTGGTAATAGCTATTACTTCACTCCATGGAACCTCACGTACGATTTCTAACTTATTGGTACATAATTTGTTACCATATTTCTCACTTTCACTTATAAGAACCTTCCCATAAGCGATCACCTCTGCTACTTTGTTTTCTGGGTTGAACTCATAATATTCAAAACAATCTGCTAATTTTTGACAGAAATGCATTCCATTATGGCAAATTTCAAGTTCCCCTTTTATTTCAAACTTACCAGGGCACGCATATTGCTTTGGTTTGAATCCTAACGGATTACAGGCCCAATCTAACCGATCACAGGTCCAATCTGAATTGAATACCTTGTATCCGTGTATTGGTCCATTTGTCTCTGTCACTTTACTCATTTTGTTTCCTCCTTTTTTTGTGTGTGATGTTTTTGTTATCCTAAATATGTGTCTGATTTCTGCACACTAATACTCTGGAAACGAAAAGAAAGAGACCTCGATTGAAGTCTCTTCCTTGTGTTTTAACTAGTTTGTTTTTGTACACTCATGATATCTTTCTCTTAACATGTCTGTTGCAATCTGTCTTGCAGTTTCGAATCCCTCACAGAATCGTTCATCTACAGCGTCGATATCTTCCTCATCATACTTAAGGTCACGCATAATCTTTTTGATATCATCAATTCCTCGCTGTTTTCTATGACGACTGTTATATACAGGCATTTTGTCTATAAGCATAAGGTAATCAGGAATACGCTTCAGTGTTTCACCTCTATCGATGTTTTCACTGTCGGGTTTTTCGACTACGGGTTCGTTATTGTCGGATACATCTGTTTTTAATACCCCTACTCTGATTCCGGTACATTCGTAAAAGATATCAGGATCAAAGTTCGGAATCGCTTTAATGGTATCCTTCTCCGTATCCGAAAGATTATCCCACCAATATTGAACACGACTACAATCATCCTGTATTTTTAAGAATCCACCTGCTGTTTTATAACTTGGATGCCTGTCTTTTTCTTTTTGAGACATATCTACTTCGAACACCCAGTCAACATTGAACCCAGGCATCTGGTTTAACAAATATCTTGCGTCCGAACAGAGCCAGTCTTCATAAGTGATGTTTGACGGCTTATCGAACATCATGATCTTGTGCTCTTTTACATTGAAACAGCCAGAATTATTAGATGACTGATTCCAGTCACCTGCGTTTCTGTCTCCAAAATTATGATCACCACTGTTTTTACTGCCGGTGTTATTATTTCCGGAATTGTATTTTCCTGCATTTTTCGATCCTGAATTATAACTTCCTGTGTTTTTGCGACCAGAATTATAATTTCCAGAATTTTCATAACCTGTATTTCCTGTACCTACGTTATAGGAACCTACATTACCGCTTCCAATATTTTGACCACCTGTGTTGTTACTACCGAAATTGTTATTTCCGGTATTAAAGTCTCCAGAATTTCTGTGTCCGCAATTATATGATCCAGAATTTCCGCTACCTGCATTTCGATTTCCTGAATTAAGACCGCCTGTATTCTCAAAACCGGTACAAAGATCACCAATATTAACAAGGTGCAACACTTCATCCCATGAAAGTTCGCGAATTATTTTGAGCTTATTGGTACACGACTTATTGCCATCTGTTATAACTTTTCCATAAGCAACCACCTCGGCTACTTTATTTTCAGGATTAAAGCTATAATAAGAAAAACAGTCCGATAAACGTGTACAAAAATGCATTCCATGTTCGCTGAGATCGAGATGACCCATTTCTACAAACTTTCCAGGACATGAATATTGTTTTGATATCGCCCTATCATTTGGTCTACAGGTCCAATCCGGATAAAATACCTTGTATCCGTGTATTGGTCCGTTTGTTTCTGTCACTTTACTCATTTTGTTTCCTCCTTTTTGTGTGTAACATTTTTATTATCCTAAATATGTGTTTGGCTGCGGCACACAAAAAAAAATCGGAAACAAAAAGAGACCAACCGATTGGTCAGTCTCTAGTTTGTGATTAATTTACCTTGATTCCTGTACATTCGAAGAAAATATTAGGATCAAAGTTTGGAATTGCTTTAATGACAGCTTTGTCGGAATCCGAAAGATCATTCCACCATTTTTGTCTACCATCTATGTTGTTAATAACCTTCAGGTATCCACCTGTTGTTTTGTAAGTTGGGTAAGAAGTCTTCTCGTCATCGGTCATACAAGCTTCTTTTTCCCATTTTGTTGATACGTCTGGCATACTGTCTAACAAAGCGCATGCATCGCTATCCTGCCAGTCAGTATAAGTCATGTTAGAAGGCTTATTGAACATTATGATTTTGTGTTCTTCGGTGTTGAAACAACCAGAATTGTGAGATGATTTATTCCAGTCTCCAGAATTAGAATCACCAAGATTCCGATTGCCTGTATTTTCAGCTCCCAGGTTAAAATGTCCACTATTAAGATCACCTGTGTTATTATCCCCCGTATTACAGTTACCAATATTTTCGTCACCGGTATTATAATATCCAGCATTTTTACATCCAGTGTTATTACTGCCTGAATTTTCATAACCTATATTAAAATCACCTGAATTACAATCACCAGAATTCCAACCACCGCTATTATAAGAGCCAGTGTTTTTGTTTCCTGAATTTTGAGATCCTGTATTATAATGTCCAGAATTTTGGTTTCCAGAATTCCAATATCCTCTGTTATCATCGCCAGTGTTGAAATCTCCAGTATTATAATCTCCAGAATTCAAATTCCCAGCATTTTCATTTCCAGTGTTTTTTAACCCAGTACAGTCATTGCCAGTATTAACAAGATCTAATACTTCTTTCCAGGAGAGCTCCCGCACGATTTCGAGCTTATTTGTACATGACTTATCACCATCTGTTACGACATCACCGTAAGCGATTACTTCGGCAACTTTGTTTTTACTGTCAAAGCCATAATAATTGAAACAGTTTGCTGCTTTTTGACAGAAATGCATTCCGTTGCCACAAACTTCGATTTCTCCTTCTTCCTCGAACTTGCCTGGACATGTATACTGTTTTGTATTCCCGCATGGACTGCAAGTCCAGCCCGGTCTAAATACCTTATATCCGTGTACAGATTCATTCTTTTTGGTCTCATCACTCATTTTGTTTCCTCCTTTATGTGTCCTTAATTATTTGTCTTAAATATGGGACTGGACTGCTACACACAAAACATCCGGAAACAAAAAGAAAAGAGACCTCATATGAGATCCCTTATTCTGTTTAGAGCTGTTTTTCGATTGCTCTTAACGCACTATACAAAATCTTACCTGCATCTGTGACTGTAAGCACGTTCATATACAGAATTGTTGGTTTTTCTAAGTACTTCTCCAACTCTGTTCCTGCAACCTTATCAGACATCTTGTAATACTTGTTTGACAACTCGTCATAATTCGGAAATGGTCGTGATTCGATCTTGAAGATATCACTCCAGGATTCTTTTACATAAGGCTTCACTTCGTCATAACCGCTTCTCGTCTCCAAAAAGATATGTTCGTTTTCTTTGATTGCGTTCGCACAGTCTAAAACTACAAGAACATCAGCTGCTTTCCAGATTTCATCAAAGCATTCGATTGCTGTTCTCGGCTGTGTCTTGAAAAATTCATCAATCTGGTCAAACATTGGAAATTCCCAATCGAAAAGACTTATCATGCAAAGCATTTTCCACATCTTTTCCTGATCGTTTGCTCTTAAACCATATCTCTTTTCAATCATTTCTTTGCTCATTCTTATCATTTTTGTTTCCTCCTTGTTTGTGTGTGTAATTGTCGTTACTTTAAATATGGTATAAAGCGCTGCACACAAAAATACCGGAAACGAAACATGTCCGAAAACGAAAGAAAGAGCCCGAAGTGTCTGAATTTATCAAACATTTTAGGCTCTATACTTTAGTTAATCTTCTCCGTACATGCAGATTTCGCACATGTACTTACAATTAGCACAATGTTCGTTGTACCATCGCATCCAGTCTTCCTGTGTGAGTTCGTGCGTTACGTTCGCTTTTGTCCAATAATCTTGATACATGAAATCGCAACTGTTGGACATATCTTTTTTCTCTGGCATACTTGTTTCCTCCTTGAATTGTGTGCTTTATTGGTTAACCTAAATATGGTACTAACTACTGCACACAAAAATACCGGAAACGAAAGAGAGACCAACCAAAAGGTCAGTCTCTGATTTTTGTTAGGACTCAAGCTGTACATTTACACCAGTACATTTATAGAAAATATCTGCGTCAAAATTCGGAATTGAAAGAATTGTCTTCTTTTCAGAATCATCTAATTCATCCCACCACTCTTGAACCATATTACGGTTTTCATCTTGTGAGAAAACTTTAAGGTATCCGCCTACTGTTTCATAACCTGGATTTAATTCTTTTTCTTCATCAGTCATGTTGTCTGACCAAATCCATTCAACTGTACGATTTGGAATATCGTTCAGCAGATGACACGCTCTACTTTTTAACCACTGACTATAAGTCCAGTTTGATGGTTTGTTGAACAGCATAATTATTGTTTCCTCTGTGTTAAAGCAACCATTGTTATAGGCAGATAGATTCCAGTCGCCAGTATTTCGGTTTCCAATGTTTCGATTTCCGGTATTATAATTTCCAGAGTTATAATTTCCAGTATTACTCTTTCCTCTGTTATTGTTTCCGGTATTATTATTTCCTGTATTTTCATAACCTGTATTGCTATCTCCTACATTCTTGCGTCCAGTATTATGATGTCCAGTATTTTGATCGCCAGTGTTGTAATCACCGTCATTGTAATTACCTATATTATAATCTCCTGTATTTGACTTCCCGGTATTATAACATCCTGCGTTATAATCTCCTGAATTTCTGTACCCAGAATTGTAATGTCCAGTATTATCATAGCTGCTGTTATGGTTTCCTGTATTATGGTCTCCAGTGTTATGATCTCCTACATTTCCGCGTCCTGAGTTGTAATAACCTACATTCCGGTCACCCTTGTTGTCAGAACCAGAGTTATAATTTCCAGTATTACATTCGCCTGTGTTACCAATTCCAGTACAATCCTTGCCGATATTAACAAGACTTAAAACTTCTTCCCAGGAAAGTTCCCGAACAATTTCAAGCTTGTTTGTCCAACATAGCGTACCATGTTCACTTTTCCCAATATCGCCGTAAGCTATTACTTCGACTACATGAGTATTGCTATCAAACTTGTAAAATCCAGATTTGAAATAACTAATTGGGTTCGTACGAAATGTCATTCCCCGTTTTTGGACATCCATTTCGTCGTCTTCAAATCTAGCTGGACAAGTATATTGTCCCTGTGCATCATGTTCTCGCGGATTACAGGACCAGTCAGGATTAAATACCTTGTATCCATACGCTCTGTCGCTTAATCTTGTAACATTAATCATTTTTCGTTTCCTCCTTGTATTGTGTGCTTTTTATTTGTTGTCCTAAATATGGGACTAAACCGCCGCACACAAATACTACGGAAACAAAAAGAGACCTCATCTATGAAGTCTCTCTTGAAAATTATTCTACTCTTATTCCGGTACATTCGAAGAAAACATCAGGATCAAAGTTCGGAAGATCTTTAATGATTTCCTTGTCTTTATCTGAAAGTTCATTCCACCATTCTTGATTATCCGAGAGCGCTTTTGTAAGATATCCACCTGCTGCTTCAGCTGCTTCACTTTCAGCGCATTCATTCTTTTCCTCATCTGTCATTTCCCATAAATAGGACCATCTAATAATTGAGATTTGATTCAATAAAGATCTAGCTCTTGATTCAAACCACATTCTGTATGTCCAATCTGATGGTTTGTTAAAAAATGTAATCTTTTGTTCCTCTGTGTTAAAGCAGCCAACATTCAGTGAAGATTTGTTCCAGTCTCCAACATTGTTATTCCCAATATTGTTACTTCCTGTGTTTCCATCCCCAATATTATTGTTACCAACATTCCAATTACCAGAATTTTCGTTTCCTGTATTACAATCCCCTGTATTCCGATTTCCAGAATTATACTGTCCAAAATTTGTATCTCCTGTATTACATTTTCCTGTATTAGAGTTACCGACATTGCATGTTCCACTATTGCTATCACCAACATTATAATCTCCACTATTGTGATGACCAACATTTCCAACTCCAGTACAATTATTTCCAATGTTGACAAGTCTCAAAACTTCTTCCCAGGAGAGTTCCCGAACGATTTCAAGCTTATTTGTACAGCATAAGTCGTTAAGATCCTCAATGATTACATCTCCAAAGGCAATCACCTCAGCCACCTTGTTATTCGGATTAAATTTGTAATAACTAAAACAATTTACAAGCTTTTGGCAAAAATGCATTCCATGTTTGCATAACGAAAGTGGACCTTTTTCTTCAAACTTACCAGGGCAGGAATACTGTTTTGTGTTATCTTCTGGACTGCAGTCCCAATCTTCTGGGCTACAGGTCCAATCTGGATTAAACACCTTGTATCCATGTACCGGCTTATTTCTTACTTCTTTTCTCATTTTGTTTCCTCCTTTAATATGTGCTTTTTATTTGTTATCTTAAATATGGAACTAAACAATCGCACACAAAAGAAACGGAAACAAAAAGAAAGAGACCTCACATTTGAAGTCTCTTCTTTGCATTTTTAGTCCGCTCTGATACCTGTACATTCGTAGAAAATATCAGGATCAAAGTTTGGAATCGCTTTGATGGCCTCTTTTTCTATCAGAGAAAGATTATTCCACCAAGACTGAATAAGATCCAAGTTTTTCTGTTTTTTCAGGTAACCGCCTGCCATTTCATAAGTCGGGTGCAACTCTTTTTCTTCATCAGTCATATCATCTTTATCTACCCATTCGACTGTTCTTTTTGGCATCTGAATTAACAAAAACCTTGCTTCAGATTCTAACCAACGACGAAAAGTCCAATTCGATGGTTTATTAAACAGCATAATTGTTGTTTCTTCTGTATTGAAACAGCCAGTATTAAAAAATGACTTATTCCAATCCCCGGTATTCCAGTTGCCAATGTTACAGTTACCAGAATTATGTTTTCCAATATTCCAGGTTCCGGTATTGCTGTTTCCACTGTTGTAGTCACCTGTGTTGCAATCTCCTTCATTACAATTTCCAGTATTGCAGTCCCCATCGTTTCTGCCTCCAGTATTACCTTTTCCAGCATTAGCACATCCCGTGTTACAGTTTCCGGAATTACAGCGTCCAGCATTATAATCACCTGTGTTCCAGTTTCCAGTATTACTATCACCAATGTTGTGATCGCCGGTATTCCAGTCTCCTTCGTTACAAGATCCAGCATTCCAGTTCCCAGCATTTTCGTTTCCCGTATTACGTAAACCAGTACAATTTTTTCCAACATTTACGATTCTCAGCACTTCATCCCACGGGATTTCACGCACGATTTCCAACTTGTTGGTACACAATTTGTTACCGTCTGTTATAACATCTCCATAGGCGATCACCTCGGCAACCTTGTTTTTGCTGTCAAATCCATAATAATTAAAACATGCGGCAGCTGTTTGACAAAAATGCATTCCATGTTCGCAAATTTCAAGTTCTCCTTCTTCTTCGAATTTGCCTGGACAGGTATACTGTTTGCTTGAACCACCGATTGGTTTACATGTCCAGTCTGGATTAAACACTTTGTATCCATGTACAGGTTCACTCATTTTTGTTGCTTCACTCATTTTGTTTCCTCCTTTATTGTGTGTGTGTTTGTTATCCTAAATATGGGTTAAAACCACTGCACACAAAAACACTGGAAATAAAAAGAGACCAACCCCAATATAAGGTCGATCTCTAATTTGCTTAGTCTTCCATAGTACTATTTGGAATATCGAGGCTGGCTTTCAATGCATTCATCAGATTTCCAGCAATCGCTTCTGCCATATTAACTGGCACTGCGTTTCCGATCATTTTGTATCCATTGTTCGCATTTTCATACATGAATTCAAAATCATCCGGAAACCCTTGTAGTCTTGCTACTTCTCGGACGCTCATTCTTCGATACCGATCTTTCGCACCCGGGACAAAACAGTACGAATCTTTTGATATCTGCTGCATTTTAGGTGCGTTTGGATGTATCTGACATTGGCGTCCGGATGCCTGCACTGTAAAACCAGGCTCATCCCAGCTGCGGACACGGTTTCTGGACATGAATACCGGAGAGTAACTATCAACATAATATTCATGGTTATTAACCGCTACAGGATTACGCTTGTTTCTTGCAAGTGTTGGAACAGCATTGTCTCGTAAATCCCAAATAGCATCCTTTAACGTTACAATATGTTCTGGATCTCCGCCTGGAAATACAAATGAAATATCAAGATCAGTTCGGATGCCAATATAGAAGATCCGTTCTCTCGTTTGCGCTAATCCATAGTTACAAGCATTTGTTTTGTATACGGAAACGTTGTAACCAGACTCGGCAAACAAAGAAAGGATCCGATCAACCGCATCCGCATGTTTCTTTGATATCATCCCGGGAACATTCTCAGCTACAAAGAATTGTGGTCGAAATTCCCGGAGCACACGAATGTATTCAAAGAAAAGCTGTCCTCGCTTATCTTCAATTCCTTTTCCGGCTCCGGCTACTGACCACGACTGACATGGCGGTCCGCCTATAATTCCTGCCAATTGTTCTCCTGGTTGCAGCTTAAGATAGGGTTCAAGATCTGATTTAGTTACATTTCTGATGTCGCCTTCAATTAGATGCGTATTTTTATGATTTCGTTTGTACGTTTCCCAGATTGTGGCATCAAATTCATTGGCGACCGGAATTTCGAAACCAGCTCGTTCGAACCCGAGATCCATTCCGCCACATCCGGAAAACAGACTGATTATTTTATAACTCATATTTAGGTCTCACTTTCTAATTTGATGACCTAAATATGGGTTGAGTGCTCGTTTGCTGACTTAATTTCGTTTTAGTTTAAGTTCTCTAAAAAATGCATCTATGGAAGTACAGCATTTAATTGGCGGTACAGACGATTTTTTCTTATTCTATTGTCGCTTTCTTTGCAACGATCCATTTGTTACTGATTGTTGGATCGTATATTAGTTCTTGCTCTAATGACATCGTTTGAATATTGAATCCTTTTGGAAGTTCCGCAATTTCGTTAATAAAACGTATCGTTTCAAAATTTCTTGTACCTAAACAGATAACAGTCTGTACCGTTTTAATTAGCGTTTCAATTAGCTCATACCAAGATTGGGGATACATTTCTTTTAATTGCGAAATACATTGAATCAAGTAATCGATACTCATTCCACATGTTCTTGCAAGGACACACAAGCCTGTATCTATATAACACATACTCGCTTCGTCAAGTATAACCTTTACTATACGTGTGTCACTCTCATTTGCGAAATACTGTTTGCGGTACTGTTTGATAAAGAAATTCATAAACAAGATTGAATACAAGTCACATTCTAATGATCGTGTCACAACCACTGCAATGTTATCCTGAGTTCTAAGTTTATCGATGATTTCTGTAATATTTGTTTCGTTATCTGACATCAAATCTTCCAATAACATCTTACAGGTAATCAACGTATTCATTAACATTTTTGGTGCATTTATATATAAACGCTCTTTGTTTTGATAAAAGAATTCCAGTGCAAGTGCTTCGTCTCTGTTTTTGAGTTCAAGGTGTGCGTCACAGATTTCCTGTAATTCACGAAGATTATCCGTTACTTCATCATAAGAACACGACTCTTTTTTAACTGCTCTCATAACCTCATTTATCATGACTTTCATTTCAAGCTGTTCGAAAAATTCGTCTCTTTGTCCTTCTCTTCTGTTTCTAGTCTGGTTTACTTTGCATAATACCTTAACGAATTCTGCTGCTTCCTCTTCATTTGTAATCAATTTAAAGTAGTCTATCGGATGTTTGTCTAAATTTAATTCGATTACATCATATCCCGGAAGCAACTCTTTCACATGATCAACATCGATCTTGATACCATGAATCAGGAAATTACTATCTTTGTTTGCATATTTCAGATTCGGATCGATATAGCAATAATTTTTTCCTGATCCCGGTGCTCCGATTACTAATGTATTACTGTTATGATTTAAGTTTGTAACTACTTCGACATCTTTTCCAAGAATCTTAAACGCACCGTCGTAGTCTTTTGGTAACTTATGCTGCATATTGTGTTCTCTGTTTATTTTACTATTTTTAATTCTGTTATCTGTCTTTTTGTTTCGTCTTGTAAATAATACCATACAATTCGCTCCTTCTTGAATGTTTCATTTGTTTGCTACCTCTTAAATATGGATAAGAATGAAACAAAGAAATCGGAGCGGAACGCGTGTGACTTTGAACACTCACACGTTTGAAATGGACACAAAATGTTCGGTTGCAAATGTTTGTATTAATTCTTGTCTCAATGTCGTTTCACTTAGTTTGTGTTTGTTCGTCCCATATTTAATACGAAACAAATTCATATGTACAATTCAAGGAGGAATAAATAATGAGCAAATCTAATTTAATTGACATCGAACTTATCAAAAAGTACGTAGACATCACAGAGGAAGAACTGATGATGCGTCTCGTAAAAGATGCAGTTGGTCTTCAGAAAGAAGCCGAGGAAAACAAACATCGTTCTGAAGTACAGGAACGTCTTGCTGATCCGGAATACCGTAAGTATGTGATCATGTTCTGGAAAGAATACGACTATTTGAAACAGTATTTTACAGATGACGAAATTATCGAGGCTGCTGCAGAATTCATGCCAAAATCCTTTTTAGTTACAGAACTTGCCGTTCCTGGACACAGACAAAAAGATGAACCGCTTAGTTACATACCATCCATTTTTAAACGTTATGGATATACCGAGTTTACAGAAATGCGTGGTAGCTGGGAAAGAAAAGTTCAAAAAGCAGCGACTTTTTATACCGTGGCTTATGATTACCAGATTCATAGTTCTGATTCCGTAAAATACTTACTTATGAATCGTTTCCCATATCTGAACGAATGTGACCAAGTAGATGTATACGATATTGACGATCGTAACGACTGGATCTATATCGGGTTACCATTCACATGGGCAGATGAAAATGGTGTTGAAAAAGAAAGTATTCATCCTTTGTACACTCCGGTTTCAGCGCTGATGAATTGTGACCCGGATGCAATTGTAGAGACACATCTCAAATATTGGAACGGTTATAACGGAGTTAAGTATAACGAACGCGAAAAAGCTTTTGTTGACTCCGCACCGATACAGGCGTTCTTAAAACGTGTTAAAGCTGGAAAGTAAACAAAGGCTAGAGTCCACATTATGTGGGCTCTTTTCTTTATCTTCGTTTCCGTCTGTTTTGTGTGTAATCATTTCGTCACATATATTGAGTTGTATTCGTCAATTATATACAAAAAGAAAAGAGCCTAATTTCTCAGGCTCAGTTTCTTATTATATTGAAGATACGATATCAATGCTTTGTTCTTTTTGACTCGGATCCTCGTCTGTTTGTTTTAATGATATACTTCCCTGTGTACACGAGAATTAACATTTGAATAATTTTGTTTGCAACACTTAACATAATCATTTCCTCCTTTGATTACATATATTTGTTTGTTATCTTAAATATGTAATACATGTACAAACAATAATAAGTCCATTCGCTGTGGTAGTTGAAACGTTTCGATGATTTCGACACTATCAATTATAACGTACGAATTATTGAAGATATTTTTATCAACGACTTCAAGAAGTATTTTGTTGTAAGAATCATCTATAAGCCAACATATGTCTGTTTTCTTATTGTCTCTTCTATTGTTGGAAATACAACTTCTTTTTCGTTTGGTTTAGAAACTCATAATATTTCTAAATCAATTCCATAGTAATTGTTTTTGATAACAGCTTCTATTTTTGTTATAGGGTTATAAAGTTTGTTTATTAACACATCCATAATGTTTTCGTCTTTACTCCATGAAACATAAAAATCAGAATACTCAGGTTGTATAAGATCGTGATATTCACATGGTTCATAATACCCTAATACTCTATATACTTTTCCTTGATACAAAGCTTTTGCTTCTTCATACTCTTTATCTGATTGTTTTAATACAAGGAGAAGTTTTAATAAGCTATTAAAGAAGTTCGTAAACTCTTTATTAATCAAATCATCTTTTCTTTCTCCAACATAGGTATTACCAACCCAATAATTTAGAACTTCGTATATATTCTGTTTAAATATACTACCGTCTCGCATAAAACATTCACATTCATTTAATCTTTTTATTGCTATACGAATCTGATTGCTAATGTTATTTATATTGTTGCTTATTGTTTTGTTATCACCTTTTGGATTTATTTTAATTTCTCTCATATTCATTCTCGCTACCAATCGCTGCCCCAGTCTGTACCGGAGCTCCAGGAACTACCACTATCCCAACCAGAATCCCAGTCGCTATTCCAGCTACTATTATCACTACTGGACCATGAATCGCCACTGGACCACGAACTCGAATCGTCATAATCGTAATCGTAGTCATAGTCGTAACTGCTGCTGTTGTCGTTATATGTTGATTCATTATCCCAAATACTATTATCTAGTGTTGTTCTCCGGGAATTATTATAATAGTTGTTTCTAATATCATCGTTATGATATATTTTACTCTGACTTGTAGTGTTCTCAAAATAAGTGTCTGCTGGTGTTTTCGTTATTATAATGGATCCTATCAAAAGTGCAGTCATAATAACAAAAAGAAGAATTGTAAGTTCAATCTGTGTCTTTGCAAAATCGCTCAATTTGTGTTTCTTTGGTTTGCGATCTTCCTTGGAAATTGGATTTGGTGTTACAGTTTGTTTCGGTGTCGCCTTTAATGCCTCTTCTTTGATCTTCATGTAAATTTCGTTTACGGCATAAGCTTCGTCATCGCCTTCGTAACGAACTGCTCTGGTTCCGTCTGCTTTGTTTTTATATACAACGAATCGACCAGATTCATCATCTTTGTAGATACCAAAAGCTTTCGGTTCTTTATAATCGATTCCGATAAAGAAACGTAAATCTTCAAGTGGACAATTCTTTTCCCGTGCCCATGCTTTTAGCTCCTCAATCGTTATCGGGACTCCGTTTGCGACTCGTTTGAATTTATCATTCGGAGCTCCACAAAACGGGCACATTCTATCGTTGTCACTGATCTCGTTTCCGCAATATTTACATTTTACCTGCATATTTCGTATCCTCCTTCATAACAACAATAAGGCTCATTATTGTTTCGATTCGTCAATAATGTCAAAGTATTCGCATTTTCTACACAGCCAAACAAATATATCCAACATAATGGTTTCGTAAACGAAATGAACAGGTGGATTCGGAATGATAATAGCAACTTTTGTTTCGGTTTTTAGTTTTGTTATGCAGTCAGTAAGAATATTATTACATTCTGAATGAATGGTATGTTCTAATACCAACGGATTGTACACCTGACCTATCAGCAACAAACATGTCGTTAGTAATGTTCGAAATCGAATTTCATTCATTTCCGGTTTCGATATTATATCATTATACGATCGAAGCATCGACGACGGTATTGATTCGTTGTTTTCAGATCGTTCATAACTCTTTTTAAGTTCAGAATTTAATAATTCAAAGACATTTTTAAATGAACAATTCTTTCTTGCTAATGTTTCTTCTATTGCGTTAACTAAAAGCTGTTTCTCTATTTCGTCATAAATGGTTTCTTTGTATGAGTCGGATACAACTCTGTCGTTTTGAATCAAAAGATCTACAAACCATTTCGCTTCCTGTTTGTTTGTAATCAATAAGAAATAATCAATAGCATGTTTCATCGGGTTTAATTCGATTACGTCATAATCCGGAAGCAGTTCTTTTACTTGGTCCGCATTTGCTTTTGGGTCATGAATCAGAAAATGGTGATTCTCTGCTGCTATCTTTGTAATTGCGTTACGATACTCATTCGAGATTATGAATATTTTTGTTTCCTGCATAGTACGTATACCTTCCTTTATTTTCACTTTAAATATGTATAACTCAGAAACAAAGAAATGAAATCATTATTCGCAACAAAAAGAAAAGAGCCCATTGTAGGCTCAATTCTTTACTGTTTACAATTCCAGCTTGTCGTCTTCGATCTCTTCATACAATTCTAAGTCCTTTGTGATATTTGTTATTCTGTGTATAGTATTCATAACTGATAATTTCCTTCCTGTTTCGTTGCCTGTGGGTGTTAACCACTAACGCTATTTCACTTTCTATTGAACAAAGAAAGCCTGTATCCATAATTTGAATACAAGCTTTCCATTTCTAGTTATCTGTCTTCGAAATCATCAAAATCTTCATCGTATTCTTCTATTTCGATTCCATCTGTTTCTGGTGTTTCGATTCCGCTACCAGCATCGTTAAGAATACGTACCTGAATCAATTCATCTACATAGTTAGCAAGTTCGATAGCATCGCCTAAACCCATTTCCTGTCCACGTGGAGAACCAGCAATTCCGGCATGTCCTCCTGCTAACGGTCCCCATGCTGCCTGAACGATTTCGCACGCATTTAATCCGATTGCGTTTTCATCGTAAAATGAGAGTGTAATATCTTTTCTTGTACTGTTATAAGAAACGATTGCGGGACTTACTCTATTAAATACCGATGATTCATAATTCACGTTGCAGAACAGATTTTTTGTTGAAAATACTCTTACGTTTGGGCTGTCCAGATATATGCATTTTTCTACTTTATCGTATATATCCTGCTTCCATTTGATACCAGCTTCAATCATTTCGTTATGACGTGGTCTGTCTTCGTTTACGATATCCGAAATCGCATCAGCTATATCGAGAACCAGATTCGTAATATCTACAGCACCGCTGCTTCTTCTTAAATCCGGTACTGCCTTGTCCGTGTAATTGTAAAACGCATTTAATTTATTCTGAATATCCTGTGACAACTGGTTCATATTTTTTGGTTTCGGTCCGTTTAAATCGATAAATTCTGCTGCTTTCCAAAATTCCGGATCATCCGGTTTCGTTCCCATTAATGCCATGATGCCGCCCATGGAATCGAGGTCGAGATGGGATACTAAAATTTCGCCATCGGTTAAAACGGGAACGTCTGACCAGTTACAAGGTGCTGGATTCGCGCTTCTCGCTCCGTGATGTGCCATAGTAATTACACTACCAGGTACGCACTCTGCGCCGTACTCTGCTTCGACTGTTGCTTTTACGTCGTGTTCTTTTGCATAGTTTACTGCATCTTCATAGGATGCACATAAGATAACTTTCAAGTTGTTACTCATAATCGTTTCCTCCGTAGTTGGTTGAATTGTGTTATAGACTAAATATGGGATGAAAATAACGAAACAAATACATTTAATGTTACGAAACTTTTCTAACGATATAAACGTCTTGCTGTACTTCTTCCGCATATCGAAGTTTTTTAGAAAGTCTTTTTATATTGCAATTTAATGCCTTTGCTGTATCTGTTATGCTTTCATATTCTTTTGTTTCTCCTGTTTTTGTGTTCGTTACAGTTGTTCTTATTCGTTTGTTACATGGTCTATATGTTATGTAATTTTCTGGAAAGTCTTCTGTTTCTTTCGCAAATATCCATGTTTTGTTATATGCATATTGAATACCTGTCTTGTGTGTGTGGTTAATGCGTTTAGTCACAACAGAATGGTGTTTTTCTCCTAAAAAATTTGTACATTGTTGTGCTGTGTCAAAATGATATACTTCACCAGTTTTGATGTTTTTGCATTTAACTTTGTAAGAATGTGGATTGTTAACTCCTAGTTTTGTATTTCTGATTTTGTTCTTGATTTCCTTCATTTCGTCTTCTGTTTTGCGACAATATGTGTTGTTTCCGTCTCCACCGTCTGTCATATTGTATCCGGTTTTATTAGAGTTATAGTATTTAATCCAGTAACGTTCTTTCTTTTGCAATTCTTTTGCATCTAACGCTTGATCAATCGTTTCTACAATAAATGCGTCTTCTCCATGTTTTCTGATTGCTCGTGCAAACAAAGTATCTAGTTTGTTATTCATAGCTTCATTTACATGACGTTTCCATCTTTCGTTAGTTGTTTTGTGTGTTTTTCCAATATAAATCTTTCCATTATCTTTGCATGTTATTTTGTAAATATACATAGTGCCCTCCATCTATTTCGTCTTAAATATGCATAGCAACAAAACAAAGAAAAACCACACAAAAAGAGCCACCACATAATGTGATGACTCTTTTGTTTACTTACAGATGTAAAACTCTGTCACGAATTTCTTCGGTTCTACCCTGATTCCAGAACTGTGTACCTATATATCCACAGGTACGTCTTGCTACAGACATTTTGTTCTGATCACGGTTTCCACAATTCGGACACTCCCAGATAAGTTTCTTTTTGTGAGTAACTTCATCTTCGCCTTCTACAATCTGAATCTCTCCATCATATCCACATTCCATGCAGTAATCACTCTTTGTGTTGAGTTCTGCATACATAATGTTGTCATAAATGAACTGAATAACAGCAATTACGGCTGGAATGTTTCCTTTCATATCCGGAACTTCCACATATGAGATAGCTCCGCCTGGAGATAACTTCTGAAATGGTGCCTCGAATGTTAACTTTTCGAATGCATTGATCTTTTCTCTAACAGATACATGGTACGAATTGGTAATATAATCGTGATCAGTTACATTTGGGATCACTCCAAATCTCTTCTTTAAGCATTTTGCAAACTTATAAGTTGTTGACTCCAATGGAGTTCCATATACTGAATAATCGATATTTTCAGCTGCTTTCCATTTTTCGCATGCGTCATTTAAAGCCTGCATAACTTTCATCGCAAATGGCTGACCTTTTGTAGGCTCCGTATGCGATACACCGAGCATTCTCTCTGTCATCTCATAGAGACCGGCATATCCGAGAGAAATTGTTGAGTATCCGTTATACAGTAACTTATCAATCGTTTCGCCTTTTTTCAGACGAGCTAAAACTCCGTGCTGCCATAACATTGGAGCTACATCTGAAGGAGTTCCGAGCAGTCTCTCATGTCTGCATCGTAATGCTTTGTGGCACAGCTCGAGACGTTCATCGAGAATTTCCCAGAATTTATCCATATCCCCATTTGATGAACATGCTACGTCAACCAGGTTTAATGTAACAACACCTTGATTGAATCTTCCGTAGTAGACATGACCTTTGTGCTTGTCAAAGTTGCCGGCATTTGAAATGTTGCCAACCTTCTCACTATAACGATCTACGGTAAGGAAACTTCTGCAGCCCATGCATGGAAATGCATCTCCTTCTTTAATTTCTTTGATCTTTTTTTCGGAAATGTAGTCAGGAACCATTCTTTTTGCAGTACATTCTGCCGCTAACTTGGTTAACCAGAAATATCTGTCGCCCTCTTTAATGTTATCCTCTTCAAGCACGTATAAAAGTTTTGGAAACGCTGGTGTAATGTACACACCTTTTTCGTTTTTTACACCTAAAATACGCTGATGAAGCATTTCTTCGATAATCATTGCAAGGTCATCTTTCTGTTCTTCCGGGACTTCATTCAGATACATAAAGATACTGACAAATGGAGCCTGTCCGTTTGTTGTCATAAGTGTGATAATCTGGTACTGAATCATCTGTACACCACGAGCGATTTCCTCTTTCAAACGCATTTCTGAAATCTTGTTGATTGCTTCATCGTTTAATTCGATTCCTGCGGTCTTGAATTCATCCAAAACCTGTTTTCTGATTTTCTTTCGACTTACGTCTACAAAAGGAACTAAGTGTGAAAGCGTGATTGTCTGACCACCGTACTGACTACTTGCCACCTGAGCGATCATTTGTGTTGCAATATTACATGCAGTTGAAAAACTCTTTGGTCTGTCAATCATAGTCTCGCTTATAACAGTTGTGTTCTCGAATGCGTCCTCAAGGTTGTCCAAGCAACAGTTTGTCATATGCTGACTGTAGTAATCAGCATCATGAAAATGAATCTCTCCATTCTCATGAGCTTCAACAATATCTTCTGGCAGCAGGATTCGTTTTGCTAAGTCCTTTGATACTTCTCCTGCCATGTAGTCACGCTGTACAGATACAACTGTTGGATTCTTGTTGCTGTTTTCCTGTTTGACCTCCTCATTTGCACACTCGATCAGACTTAAAATTGCGTCATCAGTTGTGTTTGCTTTTCTTGCAAGCGCTCTTTTTGATCTGAAGTTGATGTAATGACGAGCTAGATTGCATTTTCCCGCTAACATGAGTTCGTCTTCCACTAAGTTCTGGATCTCTTCAACATTCATGTTATAAGTTGCTCCCATAGCTGTTTTTGTTACATCTTCTACGATCGTATCAATCTGCTCTTTTGTAAGTTTGTCTCTTGTTGCAACCTCAGCATTTGCTTTCTCGATTGCTTTTCTTACTTTTTCAGGTTCAAAATCTACAACCTGTCCGTTACGTTTTACTATCTTGTTCATAATTCATCTCTCCTTTTCTTTGATAGTTATTATTGTTACGTAACTAAATATGTGTTCTATGTCTATTCGTTTTCGCTTACATTGGCTCAAATGTCGGCATCCCTTGTATGTACCCCAGAGCTTGTAACCGATCCATCCCGGCGACTTCCTGGTATTCACACCATTTCTTTTCATGTTCACACATTCGTCGCCACTCCTCTTTGGTTACACTCTGATCTGGGTACGATTGAACCGATGCTACACTCTTTCTCTCCACTTCTTTTTGGTCCCGTACATTTCGTTTGCTCATATCTTTTCACCTCTCTTTCTATGCATACCTAAATATGTGTCCACAAGAGTGCAAACAAAAAGAAAGAGACCGACCTAAATGATCAATCCCTTTTCTTTTTTTTTATTTCACTGCGCGCAAAATAACTTTTTTAACATCGATATAAGAACAACCATCGCACCAAATTTCATCGCCGTTTTGACCACCAGCTAAAAGTTTTAAACACACTCCTGGTTTCCCATCTTTGCTTCCTTCATAAATGTATCCAATGTTTGAAACGTTTATCATGGTTTTTATGCCTTCTTCTGGATACACAATTTCGATAAATCCTTTAAGAGCTGTAATCATTTTAAAATCCTCCTTTTATTTGCTTATATGTGTTTTGTTATCCTAAATATGTGATGAATACGCATACAAAAACGGCTATATTTCAAGCCGTTTTCTTTCATTTTACAACCATTTGTTTTCGTTAACAGAACTTATATCCAATGATTTCCCATTCATTGTTGTCGATCTGTTTGTAAACCGGTCGGACACAAAGTCCATCTTCTTTTATGCCAAATCCAGTTTCTGAAATGATCTCTTCTACTTCCCAGCACTGTAAATACTGTTCTCCATTCCAACCACTGAGAGCGATCGGTCTTCCTTCGACCTCAACAATTTCGATCTCTCTCCTTCCTGTCCAAGTTCCAAGTGTGCTCATATTGTTTCCTCCTCTTAATCTTTCCAAAAACAATACAGACAGTTATGAGGACATTTCTTTCTTGGTGTTAAAAGTTCCGTTTTACAGGCAAGACAATGACATCCGTTTCTTCCTTGTGGGTTCTCAGGAAATGTACCGTCATATTTAATTCCCATAATCTGCAGATCCTCTGTACTGATACATCCTTTAATCCGAAATGTCGCTGGAAACTTATATGCAAGGACGTCCTCTGCGCATGTATCAAACTGATAAGGGTACTCACTTAATGCGTTTCCGACAAGATTACGTTGTTCATCAGACGGATAGAAACTTCCACCATACATCGGCGTGAATCCAAGTTTTTGATAACGTTCCCGTACATGCGGATACTCATCCACGATTGAAATACGATATCGGATCTCATTTTCAGGCAAACCCAATGAATGGTAGTAATTTAACATCTCGGAAACTCGCTTGACACCCTTCTCAGTTGGGAAAATAGGATCAATCCGCAATACCATTCTGCTTGCTGGAAATCCAGACTCAATCAATTTCTTCATCTGTGAAAGCTGCTGTTTGTAGTCCGGGACATTTGGTTCCATTCTTGTGTGTCCCCATCCGGTACATGTACAATGCACTACGATAGGAACCTCATTCATATGGCTTAAAACCTTTTTGATGAATGTGTCGTTTAAGTTCTTTGTTATAAGGATGACTCCATCGATTTCCTTTAATTTGTTTTCCCATCTGAAGTCGACGCCAGCATCCCCGTACTCTGTGATTCCAAGTCTCATGTTATCCTCCTTGTTCTCCTTGTTTTGAATATGTTTTTTATCACTATAAATATGGTTTTCTGGGAGCCAAACTAATTTGAAAACAAAAAAAAGAAACCAACATTCCTGTTGATTTCTTTTTCCGTATCTCATTCACATGTGATTAAGATTTTGCCATACCAAGCCTCTCCAGACACTTCGAATTCATATCCTTTATAATCGATGCTATGTGTCCAATCACACTGCCATCCATTGAATTCAATTTCCGTCCCATAATGTAACTCAAAATCATTTTCAAAGTCACCGGATACGACATGTATGATCTGTATTTCCATTTTCTCTTTTTTAACAGACGCAATCCAGCTATCTAAAAGCTTTTCGACTTCCTCTTTTGCACCGATCTTTCTGTAGTCTATTTCATATCTCATGATTGTCTCCCTCTCTTACTCCATATCGATTGACTCCATCATTCTGCCTTCTCGTCCTTGTTCGAATACAGAACACATATAATCACCGATAAATTCCGCAATCTCATCTCGATTTATACATTTGTTTCCATTTTGTTTATCGTATTCCACGTCCGGACACAGATGTTGCAGCCCATATTGGTCACACATTTTGTTTATCTGATCACAGGCTGCGATTGCCGTGTCCAAACAATCTGCTGTTTTAGATTCGAGCTCCTCAATGTATTCTACATATCGTTCAGAAGTAATATGTTCATCATTTGCCAATGTCCGAGCTACAGAATGTCCGTATGATTCCTTATAAACCGCGTCAAAATAGGTTTGTAACATATGAAACCGCGCATTTACGAATGCAATATCTGATTCAATTTCATCGCGGTCAAAATCTCGGTTCATAATTGCCGTAATCAAGTCATTTACACTACTCATTTCGTTTCCACCTTTCTCGAGTCTCATTTACGCCCTTCCACAATATTATATACCATAATAAGGCTCAAAATTGCGGAAACTCGTCATAATTCTCCAAAATCATCGTCATCATATTCGACGTCTTCCATAGAATCCCCACCAGCATCGTCATTGGCAACCCCACTTTTGTATTCGAACTCTCCGTATGCATTTTGATCCATGTCGCCTGGATTGTATGCATGCTCTGGATTTCTGCCTGCATCTTTCGCAATCTCATACGAAACATCAAGTGCCGGACGGTCACCATATTTCATCTCATTGTCAATGATAAGCTGATCCATAGTTCTGCCTTCACGTCCTTGTTGGAATACAGAATACACATATCGACCAACAAAATCTGCAATCTCTCCTCTGTTTACGCATTTTTCTTTGTTGATTGGATCGACTTCGACTTCTGGACACAGATGTTCGAGACCGTACATATCACATTGACGATTGATCTGTTCACAGGCTGCGATTGCCATATCATGTGCGTGTTTTCTTTTTCCATCAAGATTAACGACCATATCCTGATAGGCTTCTGGTGTCATCATCCCTCCGTGAACTAATGTTAACGCAGTAGAGCTACCGTAAACATGTTCGTAAACTGCATTAAAGTATTTCCGAAACTTATCAAATCGTTCGTTTACAAAACTTATGTCTTCGTTAATATATTCCTGGGAATAATCTCTGTTTGCAATTGCCTTCAACAAGTCATTTACACTACTCATAATGGTTTCCTCCATATCTTCATTTTCCATAAATATGTGCGGAGACCGAACTCTGTATGGCAAAAAAAAGACACCACCTCAATAGGCAGTGTCTTTCCTGTTTGTTAGAGTTCCTCAAAGTGATCCATAATGTATTCTGCTGCTTCTTTCGCAAATACAGAATCATTGATAAACTTGCCAAAATACGACTGAGTGATGACGGACCCAATCGGGTTTGGTTCAAATGTAAGAATCTTTTTGTCATCGAGTATATCAATCACCGGCAACAAACCAGTGCTTAATACAGGAGTGAATTTTGGAAAGATAATATCCATTTCTGGTCTTCTGTATATAGAATACACGAATTGAATATTACCATCATTGTCTCTAACCAGGTACTCCTTTATCTTTTCTTTCGAATGCTTTTCGTCAAGTTCGATATTCTTCTCATCAAACATAGCATTTCTCCCTTCCTCTTCTCTCTTATTTGTATTCTAAATATGTGTTGTGACAAGGCAGTCTAAAAATTCTGTATCCCATGGTTAGTATACCGTTATTGTTACCAAAAGAAAAGAGACCACATGAATGCGATCTCTATAAATCCTCTCCGACATCAAAATCGTCTGTATTATCCTCTAGGTTGTTTGTTTCTGGAATATTTTCTGATTCTTTTTGTCTTTCATGGTACATTGATATCGTTGCTCCGTTTTCGAATTCGTAAGCCATATCAACCTTTAATGCATAGTTATTTGCAATTGTTATGGCTCTTTCTTCTGGAAATCCATATGATGTATATAAAGCAATTGTCTCTTCAACCGTTGGAAGTAAATCTATATTTACTAACTGTCTGTTTTTTATGTTCTTAACCATTTTTTCTTCAGAATCGTAAAAACTTGTAATTGGTTGCTGCAATAAGCTTAATCTTGTATGAACCGTTGATGATTCTTTGAAAAACATACTATTACCAGAGTCATATATTGGTGCTGGACCTAGATATTGCATTGTGTTTGAATCTCTTAGAATACCAAAATTTCCAAGATGTTCGTCTGTATTACTGATAATGAAATCTGTTAACGTCTGATAATCCATAAAATTACTAATTTCTTGAGCTTCAATTCCTAATTTTGCACATATCCGAATATAGTTATCATATAATGATTTGTCATTTTGCAATTTCGATCCTTCGATAACTTCATATGCGGATACTAATTCAACAGAATCGTTTGTAAATGCATCGCATCTACAATAAAGACCATTATCCTCTGTATGTCCAGCAAGATAAGGAACATAAGGGATTGTCGTTTCTTGTAAATCATGCAAATAAGTTGCAAAAGCCTCATTTATCGCCTGCTGTCCAAAATACTTATAACTTTCTTTCACAAGCGTTGGAAATTGTGTTTCGATATCCCAATATTTTTCCATTTGTCCACCTAATGCGGCATTCGAATCATAAGAAGTTGCATTGTGATATGGAACTTTATTGTCAGAAAATGGATTCATACTTGATAACTTCACATCTTCATATTTTACATCCATATCCAGTGGTCGAATCCAATAAGAATCTGTCATTGATAGAGCAAGATTTTTTGCCAGATACATTTTTGTATTCGTACATCCAGCTTGTTTTAATACTTCCTGCATCATTTTTCGAGAAGCAGGAACAGCTCTCCCTTCCCACCAATGTTTCATTCTTCTCGTATCTGCATTTCCCAAAAACGGTGATAACCCACTTCCGTTGTCTTTATATATTTTTAGAGTCCCTGTTTCGTCATCGATAATTAGACTTCCACAAACATCATTTTTATGCATTAATGCGTATTGACTCATAGCAATGCCTCCCATTCTCGTTTTTCATTATCATAATCTTCAATCATCATTTCAGGTACTTGTTTCCGATAACAATCATATAAATCTTGACACATATTTTTTAGAGTGAGCAACATTAAATCTTCATTATTATCTAGTATATGCAACTCTATTCCACTATTCGTTACTTTCCAATAATATCGATATCCAAGATAAGTTCCTTTTCCGTTTTCGAGAAAAGCAATGTTGTTCAGAATCTCATCTATATTGCAATTCAAATATAAACTAAGCTTATATACTGTTTCTGCTGCTTTGTTGTTAATATTTTTCTTATCATTGATCAATTCATTCAATGTTGTATATGGAATTCCACTCTCTTGACTGATTTTATATATGCTTTTCCCAGTTTCTTTTATTTTTTTCTTTAAACGGTCATTCATTGATTATCACTCCTTTGTGTTCATTATAACGCAATTACGTTATATGTCAAGTAAAGTCTAAAAGAAAAGAGACCACATGAATGCGATCTCTCTTCTGTTTTTTAGTTATGATTCCTTATCTCCCAAAGTTTGATACCTCTCATATTGCAAATGAATCCCAAAAGATCCGATTTCTCAGAAAGGAACTTCTCATACTGGCGACGTTCTTTGATATCTACAGGATCCCAGCCTTGTTCCTCCATAATTTCTGCCTGGCTTCCGAGACAAGCATCTACAGAATCATAATACGCTTCTTTCAGTTTCTCATCTGACATTAATGCAGCTTCCTGAAAGATCATGTTTTTCTCTGATTTCTTCATATTGTTTCCTCCTGCTAATATCCGATATATACCGGAAATCCATCAAAATCGTAGTTTCCATACTCTGTTTCGTTATCCATGTCTTCGATTACCTCAGATACATTCCGAATCAGATTATCATAATCGTAATCTAATTCTTCAGCAGCATCCAATGAAATAAAACCAATAGCACAACTACTGTTTGCCTGCACTTCGATTGGAATTACCTGTTCGCATTCGAGCCTGCCGACGAGTTCTGTGATCTCTTCTATTGTAATCCCTTCGTCTAACGGCTTTTGAATGAATGCGGCTTTTGGAATGACACGATTTTCTTCGACCTTCGTTTTGTCTGTAACGATTCCACCATGATCGAATCCATCGAATTTAGCAATCCAGAACCGATCGCATCCGTTTGCGTCTTTTTCAAAGTTAAAATCATTTGCGTCAAGTGGTGTTCTCTGTTTTACTTCTTCACAAACAGGAGAAAATATATTTACCATATATCTTCCGCATTTTGGACACATGAGGTAATTTCTTCCCAAAATCATCCGAAATTTAAGCTCGCATCCGCAACCACAATTTCCAACTATATCACCAAACGGACTCATTGGTAACTTCCAGTTAAGATGATCGCAAGCTTCTTTAAAACTCATTACTTTGTAATCAGTAACATCTTGTAATCTTTTCTTTTCCATACTTCACTTTTCCTCCTTTATTTCGTATGCTTTGTTTTTGTACTCTAAATATGGGTTCAACTCTTCGCATACAAAACAACCGGAGGTACACAAAAGCCTACTCCACTAAATTGGAATAGGCTCTTTCGTTTGTTTCTTATTTGTTTTTCAATTCCTTTCTATATTTTTTGCTGTATCTGTCTAAGATTTTGCAAACAATATAGGTATTTGTCTGTTGTTCGTTTTCAGGTATGGTGTCTTCCGGAATATCCAAATACTCAGCCAGAAAACACAATGCTTTCTGAGCGTCCATTGGTGGGTTGCAGAGACCGTAATCTTCCTGCTTTGCAAGCCAGTCTGTTATCGTTTCTGTCTGATCTTTCTTGTCTTTAATGATCCAGAACCGCTCATTTATTGAACGACAAGCCGGATTCAAAGAAATCAGACTTGACATTTGTTTTCCGCAATTACCACATCTTATTTTTTGTATGCCAGTAGCGCCTTCATTGTATTCAATTTCACTGTTTCCGCAGTCACAGGATATGATGTAAAGTTCATCTTGGTAAGAGTCATCGTTTATGGCTATAAGATTCCAATTCAGGGATTTTGTAGCTTCTTTAAAACTCATAACTCTACAACCTATTACGTCTCTCAATCTTTTCTTTTCCTCCTTTGTTTTCGTATGCATTTGTTTTGTTATCCTAAATATGGACTCAATACTTCGCATACAAAACAATCGGAAACAAAAAGAGAGACCAACCAATTGGTCAGTCTCTGTTTCTTGTTAGTCGACTCTGATTCCAGTACATTCGTAAAAAATATCTGGATCAAAGTTTGGAATCGCCTTGATGATTTCTTTATCGTCTATATCAAGACTATCCCACCACATCTGACAACATTCAGACTCATCAAGCTCCTTAAGATATCCATCTGTTGTCTTATATGTTGAGTGTGCTACTTTTTCTTCATCCGTCATGTTGTCTGTACTCACCCATTCAGCAGCACTCTTTGGTATCTGTATCAGTAATTCCCTGGCATTTGAGTCTAACCAGTCCTGATAGGTCATATCTGACGGTTTGTCGAACAACATGATTTTGTGTTCTTTTACATTGAAACAACCTGCGTTGAAAGATGAATTGTTAAAATCCCCAGTATTGAAGCTTCCGCTGTTCATATTCCCGGTGTTCCTGTCCCCGGTGTTTCCACTCCCGGTGTTGCATTTCCCGGTGTTGCAGTTTCCGGTGTTCCAGTCCCCGATGTTCCCGCTTCCGGTGTTGCAGTCCCCGGTGTTGCAGTTTCCGTTGTTCCAATCCCCAGTATTCCAATCCCCGGTGTTGAAGTCCCCAGTGTTACAGTGCCCGGTGTTCCTGCTTCCGGTGTTCCTGTTCCCGGTGTTCCTGTTTCCGGGGTTGCTGTTTCCGGTGTTGCAGTTTCCGGTGTTCATGTCTCCAGTATTTCCTAATCCTGTATTATCTTTTCCAGTATTTACGATTGTTAAGAGTTCCATCCAAGGAATCTCTCTTACAATATGGATTTTATTTGTGCAGGACTTGTCGCCGTCTGTTCTTACCTTACCATAAGCAATGACTTCGGCAACTTTGTTGTTGCTGTCAAATTTGTAATAATTGAAGCAGTCGGCAGCCTTTTCGCAAAAATGAAATCCTCGGTCACAGCAACTTGGTTTAACATCTTCCTCAAATGTTTTTCCTACCTCATACTGAAAATTTCGGCAAGTCCAGTCTGGATTAAATACTTTAAATCCATGTACTGGTTCGTGATTTGTTACATTATTACTCATTTTTCGTTTCCTCCTTTTTGTGTGCTAAATTTATTTGTTATCCTAAATATGGTATTAAATACTTGCACACAAATACTTTGAAAACGAAAAGAGAGACCAACCAATTGGTCAGTCTCTGTTTCTTGTTAGTCGACTTTAATTCCAGTACATTCGTAAAAAATATCTGGATCAAAGTTTGGGATCGACCTGATGATGTCTTTGTCTTTTGTTTCAAGATTATTCCACCACAACTGACCACATTCAGACTCGTCAAGCACTTTCAGGTAACCGCCTGTTGTCTTGTATTTCGGATACTGTTCCTTTTCTTCATCAGTCATGTCGTCTGACCAAATCCATTCAACAACATCCTTTGGTATCTGATTCAATAACCATCTTGCATCAGATTCATACCAATCACGATAGGTTAGGTCTGACGGTTTATTGAACAGCAATATCTTCTGTTCTTCTGTATTGAAACAACCAGTATTAAAAGATGACTTATTCCAGTCCCCGGTGTTCCTATTCCCAATGTTCCTGTCCCCAGTGTTCTTATCTCCAGTATTCTTGTACCCGGTGTTATTGTCTCCGGTGTTCCCATACCCAGTATTCCAATTCCCGGTATTAAAATTCCCGGTGTTGTAGCTTCCGGTGTTTCTGTCTCCGGAGTTCTTGTCTCCGGTGTTACAATCCCCGGTATTCTTGTCCCCGGTATTAAAATTCCCGGTGTTACAGTCCCCGGTGTTCCTTCTCCCGGTGTTGCAGTCCCCGGCGTTCTTGTTCCCAGTGTTGCAGCGACCCGTGCAATTCTTTCCAAGGTTGACGATCCGCAAGACTTCATCCCACGGGATTTCACGCACAATTTCCAGTTTGTCAGTGCAAGACTTATCACCTACTGTTCTCACCTCACCGTAAGCAATGACTTCTGCAACCTTGTTTTCACTGTTGAACCTGTAATAATTGAAACAGTCGGCAGCAGTCTGGCAGAAGTGCATGCCATGACCACAAACATCAAGTTCTCCTTCTTCCTCAAACTTTCCGGGACACGTGTACTGTTTAGGATTGTTTCTTGTTGGATCACAAGTCCAATCAGGTCTGAATACTTTAAATCCGCGTACAGGTGTGTTCGTTTTATTACTCATTTTTTTTCTTTTCCTCCTTTATCTGCATACATTTGTTTTGTTATCCTAAATATGGAATGAATGGATTTGTGTTGTAAGTTTTCATACACATACAAAAAGAACCCGCATAATGCGAGTCCTTCTGTTTGTTTCTGCTTTAGATTCCAAGATCGAATTTCATCTGTGGATTCTTCTTTGCAATTTCTTCTCTTGGATATCCGATCAGTTTAAAATCATCAATCGTGAAATCGAAAAAGTTTGTTTTCTCTGTATCCAGAACAAATCTTGGATCACAATCAATTGTATTTCGATTAAAAACGATTTCTTTTGCCTGACTCAAATGTCTGTCATAAATCTGCACGTTTTCACTTACATGCGTGAAAACACCAGGTTCGCATCCACAATGTTTTGCGACCATTAACTGAAGCGCCACATACTGCATCTCATTGATTGATGCGGATACGATAAAGTCACTGGACCGCTGATTCATGAGCATATCCAGATACAATTTACCGTCGATTCCTCTTCTTACATTCCAGATCGTTTCATAACAACATGGATTCAATCCTTTGGTTGTTCCGCCTGTTTCGTCTGAAAAATCGTCTTCCTGCCACATGCACATGATATGACGGCGACCAAATGGATCGGCTGTTAATCCATTCAGTAACTTATTGATCAGGTTATGTCTTTTTACAGTTGCTCCATATCTGCAGCCAATTGTTCCGTCGCCAATATCCCACTGGTCCCAATATTTGATACCAAGATCATGGAGATCTGACAGCTTATTGCTCTGCATCTGGTAGATCCATAAGATTTCTTTGACTGCTGATTTCCATGCGATCGGTCTCAATGTCAAAATCGGGCACTCACCTTTTGCTAAGTCGTATCTTGTAACAACATGGTTAATGGATAACGTATGAGCCGGGACATAAACGGTTACATCTGAGCCGTTTGTAAATGCAGTTCCTTCTTCAATTTCGATCTTGTTTCCGTCTTCTGTGATCACATATTTGCAATCATCAGAAAGATGCGCATTATGATACATATCTTCATAATGTGGTCTCGGATTTTCGTCTCTGAATCCATTTTGCAGGATTTGGTAAAGAATCGCTTTCTGGTTCTGATCTCCTACTGTTCCGAATGGACATGTTTTCTTTGTTTCTGACATTTTGTTTCCTCCTCTATTATGTGCTTTATTGTTTGTTATCCTAAATATGTGATAAGATGATTGCATGCAAAATAACCGGAAACAACCATTCGAATCCATAACAAAAAGAGCCTGCACATTTGCAAACTCTAATTGTTTCGGGTTATTCGTCTTCGTCAATAGCTTCGACTACTTCACCATTGATACAGCGATAATAAGTATCTGCTTTAATATTAACACCATCTACGATCACCATTTTCGCTCCAACCAACTGCCATGCGTCTTCTTCGTTTAGTGTATATCTGACACATTTCCAATCAGCCAAAACAAGACGAGAGCCAATACAGCCTTTTGCTTTTGATTTATATCCCCATGCAACAGCAATTCCTGTATCACTTTCAACAGAAGCAAAACTATCTCTCCCTGTTGTCGTTGATACACATCCATATCCATTCGCTGATGATACTGATTCCTCTTCTGTTGTTACTGAAACACTATGATTTCCAGTAGCAGACGAAACGCTATAACATCCGGTTGTCCCGGATATGCTGTGCATTCCCTCTGTTGACGATACGCTGTTTTTGCCAGTTACTGCCGAAATACTATCGTATCCAGTTGCAGATGCAATGCTATTATAACTAGTTGCTGTTGACGTTGCTGACGATCCATCTGCTATTGATGTGCTAAAACTCTCAGTAACGGATGCAGATGATTCTGGTCCATATACAGCAGCAGCTCCATAGGGTCTAGTATTTGATGCAACACAACCGTATCCTCCTTTAGATACAACATTATGATTACTTATAACCGATTCGACTCTACTTGCTCCTTTATAAACAGAGACTTCTTTAGCTTTTTTATAAATGAAATCATACGCGCTCAACGCAAGTTCTGTAAATGATAACTTAGGTCCAATTTTGATATCAGTAGCACTCATATTTGTATCAAGAGTGCTTTTATCGATATCTCCTGATAACTCTACTTCATGGTATTCGCTTTCTGTTGGTCCGTAATGTGTGAAGCAATTCAATGGGTATTCACATGCATGAAAACCAGTTTTACGACATTTTGCTTTTTCTTCATGATACGATTTTCCTTCCTCGTATCGAAATCCTCTGCATGTCATGTCTTTTCTAAATCCTTTCGTTGCTTTCATTTCGTTTCCTCCTTTTATTATGTGCAAATTGTTTGTTATCCTAAATATGTGCTAAGATAAACGCACACAAAATAAACGGAAACAAACAAAAAGAGCCTGCATATTCGCAAGCTCTAATTGTTTCTGATTATTTTTGTTTCTCTCTAAGTTCGTTATACAGATCCCGCATTGTCATATGACGAGAACAAAGAATACGAACCATTAAATGCATACAGGATATTGCCTGTTTCGCTGCTGTTTGTAATTCGTCTGTGGTTGGGTCTTCCATAGTTTCATCATTGAGCAGACTCAAATTCCAGATTGCATCATTAATCTCTTCAACCTGTTCCATAACAACATAATCCGTATTACTTATCGGTGGTTTTACATCGTCTTCTTTCTTATCTTGACACATTTCAATCGCCATCATCAGGTTCGCGTAAAGTGTCTGAGAATCAAAACTGTCGACTACTTCGTATCGCTGTTCGCCAAGACAATGACAAAGCAATGTAAGTTCCTCTTGGCTGAACTCAATGATACGTTTCTCTTTTGCTGTGTTAAGTATCTCCATATTTTGTTTCCTCCTTTTTTTTGTGTGCAAATGTATTTGTTATCCTAAATATGTGACGAAACAAACGCACACAAAAGAAATGGAAACGAAAAGAGACAACCACGATGGTCATCTCTTTACTTTGTTTTTAAAATTCATATTCAACTGCATCTTGCCGATCCACGAAGAAATGAAGTCCAGGAGCGCATTCATTCCATCGATTATCATCAAAGTCAGGTACTTCTGCGATTTCTCCAACTCGATAAATAAAACAATGATTATATATCGATTTTATTTCCTGTAATCCGCTATCAGATCCGTCTATATTCTCTATCGCCAAGACCAATGCTTTACTACACCTGCATTTCTTTGTTGTTGCAGATGATCGTTTTGCGTCTTTACAAATCTGAAGCTTTACAATCTTTTCAGAGACTGCTTTTTTATAACCAATGAATGAACCAGTTTCTGGACATGCGATCGGATAATCGATTTTTGTATCTTCACTGATCACTGCACAGACTATATCTGTATTTTGAAGTTTTACACCTCTAAGATTCGCACCTCTAAGATTCGCTTTGCACAAATTTGCATCTCTAAGATCTGCTCCGGACAGATTCGCATATCTAAGATCTGCTCCGAATAAACTTGCCTCTCTAAAATCCGCATTTCTAAGATCAGCTCTTCTAAGATTGGCTTCGTATAGAATTTTATTGCTAAGATCCGCTCTCATGTTTTCCCATCCGTCAATATCCTTATTAAGATAATGCTGATGATTTTCGACGATCTTGTTTAATTGTTCCTGTTTCATACTTTGTTTTCTCCTTTTTAATATCATAATTTTTGTTATCCTAAATATGGGTTCTAGTAGTTGTATATTGAATTAAGTATATAGGAATACTTGAAATACAAAATTCATATCTGTCTCAGAAAACCTCGTCATAGGAAACATACAGAAAAAAAGAGCCAGATTGTTCTGACTCTCTTTGTTTCCTGTTATTCGTTTTCGCTGCTATCTGGAGCCGCTATCGGGTGACTAAATGTACTGCAATTGGTTTATAATATCTTTATCATAGAACCAATTTGTTCATAAGCTTGTAGCATAATATTTTTCGTTTTCTACATACTTATTCCATTCTGTTATACGATTGACGGCTACATTTTTCATTTCTCATCTTCTGATTCATTTGCAAACTCTACAGCTTTACTTGCTGATATATTGTATCAAAATCAAAATTAATCCAGCAAGCAAAAACATTGTACTCCAATATTTAATAGTATAATTGTTTTTCGTATAACGATTTATAGTACGAATAATAAAACTTATAACAACAACCAAACACAAAAATAACATATTAATACCCTCCTTTTATTTATATATATATTGTTTTCTTAAATATGGTTTCTTTTGTTTATAATAAAGCTCACTTTTCGAAAACCTCATCATCGGAAACACACAAAAAGAGCCCACCAATATGGCAGACTCTCTTCGTTTTTTTCACTATTCGTTTTCTCCACCATCTGGACTTTCAATATCCAATTCCGAAATTTCAATATATTCCATAGCGTTTACAACCTTCTGATTATAGCACCAGTTTGTCCATGGACTTGATGCCCAGTATTTACTACTATGAACATCCTGATTCCATTCTTTCACATCTTTAATGACCTGCACTTTGGATACATCTTCGTTGTCTGAGTCAACAGCATGAACTTCAGCAATTATTGATTCATACTCAATTTGATTTTTAACAATAATCTCCTCTGCACTAATATGAGAATACAAAATAACCGTTCCCATACAGATCAATCCAACAACACCAACTAGTATAAAACTAACCTGAGCGAAAAAAGTACAATCATCATTTTTATACTCAACCAAAATAAGTCTGAGTAAAATTCCAATAGCCAAACATGCAGTAAATATTAATACTAATAACATATCTTTTGTCCTCCTTGAATATATGTTTATAATATATAAGGCTCATATTTCAGAAACCTCGTCAGAAAACACACAAAAAGAGCCCACCAATATGGCAGACTCTCTCTGTTTTTCTTATTTGTTGCTGTCTGGAGTCGGAACGTTCCATTCCGGAACTTCGATGTACTCCATTTTGCCCACTACCTTCTGGCTATAACACCATGAAGTCCATGGACTAGATGCCAAGTATTTCTGACGATGAACTTCTTTGTTCCATTCGTTCACGTCTTTGATAACTAAGACTTTTGATACGTCCTCGTTATCTGAGTTAACAGCCTGAACCTCGGCAATAATTGCCTCGTATTCAAACTGATTCTTTGAGATCTGTTTGGTCGCCTCAACGTGGGAACACAGGATTATACATCCTGTGATGAGAAACCCCAAAGATCCGACAAAGAGCGACAATATTTCGAAAACAGCGACAGCTGTGATCTCATTATTTCCGAATTTATATAGCAAAATTCCAGAAACTAAAAGTGCAACAAAAATTAAAAAAATTAACATAATAACATCCTCCTTTGAATGTGTGTGTGATTTTATTGGTTATTCTAAATATGGTATGCGTCATTCTCATATAAAAAGAAAAAGAACCCACACATGTCTGTGCATGTATGGATTCTGTTCTTTTCGTACGTTTGAATCAGTTATAAATAAATCAAGTTTCTAGCTCTTTCAAAACGAAGTATGCTATCGTAATGATTCATTTTAACGTATCCCGGATCGAGATCATAAACTTTGTTATCAACAATGGCAATAACCTTTTTGATATCTGTATCTTCTTTCAGTTTGAAGATCACGTCATATGGTGTTGGATTTTTGCTTATGCCACATCCTGAATTCATTACTGGGAATTCCTTACTATCGGCAACCAAGCATAATGAATTCGGATATTTCTTTGATAATGTTAGATAAGCGATCGTTCTGCTATCACCGTCCGGCAGTACAACCTGCATATCGTACCCAATTTGTGAGTCGCTCCAATCCATGTTTAAGAATTCGTCTCTTGTCATAATATTTTCCTCCTTTTTCGTATGCGTTTGTTTTGTTATCCTAAATATGTGATGCATGATTCACATACAAAACAAAAGAGCCTACCAATAGGCAGACTCAATTTGCTTTTAGTACAATATTAGATATACAAGGCAACATATTACTGTTAGAACCCCAAACATAAGACTATAAACTGCAGAAATTGATGATATTCGTGATATTATTTCGTCTTCCACAATTCCGTCTTTCCTTTCTATTGCAACTGTTAAAAGATATACAATTCCCGAAACCGAAAAAATCATATCTGATATTTTGATGATTGTTAATAACATTGTATTTCCTCCTTTTCGTGTATTATTTGTTATCCTAAAATTTGTTATCCTAAATATGGGATTCATAGTTCGCATACAAAACAAAAGAGCTACCACGTCGGTAACTCCATTTGTTTCTCTTTTTAGCCTGTAAATCCGCCCGTATTAACTCTCAGACAATACTTGAAATTATCTTTGATCAGTCTGTTAATCGTCTGACGGATCTCGGTAAGGTCGTCTTCTGGATACAGTATCAGCATCTGATATAGCTTTTTGACTGGGATTCCCTCTTTAATATTCACGTCATAGTCATCACAGAATGAATACGCTCCCTGATTTCCAATCATTTTTAGAATATCTTTTCGTTCTTCTTTTGGCATGTCCGGATAACATAATTTTGGAATTACAGGAATTAACAACTCTCCAGTTACTTGAATAGCCTCTTTGAGCGCATCAAGATACTCTTCGTCTGTATTCTCACTATCCAGTTCTGTATAATATCTGGCACAATAAGTACAGAATTCAGATAATCCCCACATATAGTTATATCGAAGCTTGTTGAGTATGATTTTACTTGGATTCACTGTAAAAATATCCACAATGTACTCTGGCGGAATGACACCATCGTAATTGTATTCATCAGATACATTTCCCTGGTCGACTAATTCCATTTTGTCTTCGTCTGGAACCGCAATTTTGATCACAGTATTTGTCCCAAGCATGATTGACCAGGCATCAATACTACTTTCGGAACACAAACAAAGTCTTTCTTCTTTGTCTCCGATTGATTTTGACCGTTTCCCAAGCATTGGTTTTAATCCTTCTTTCTGGATCGCGGTAATAAATTCTGGCTGTGTCAAATGATAATAGTAATTCATTTCGTTTCCTCCTTTTTCGTATGCAGTATGTTTTGTTATTCTAAATATGGAACTAAGATGTGCATACGAATGAACGGAAACAAAACAAATCAAAACAAAAAGAGCTACCGTATTGGTGACTCACTTTGTTTTTAGTTAGTTAAGATCCACTGTATATGCAATTGGATACCAGTTCCATCCAGGTCTAACTTTTGAACAATAATAGTTCATAAGTGTTTCTGGTGTACGTCCTAACTTTCCATAGTCTTCCGATTCACACAAAACAGAATGAGTTTCCATGATTTCGTTCATAACCTGACAGATATGAACATAAACGTCATCTGTAGCAACAATAATAATCGGTGTTGTTTCATCCCCTTCATCAAATTGGAAATTAAGATTAATTGGTATAATATTCATTTCGTTTCCTCCTTTTTCGTATGTAATATGTTTTGTTATCCTAAATATGGAACTAAGATGTGCATACGAATGAACGGAAACAAAACGAATCAAAACAAAAAGAGCTACCGTATTGGTAACTCTCTTCGTTTTCGATTATTCCATTACACTTTCCGGAATCTCAATGTGTTCCATCGCTTCAATAACTCTCTTGTTGTACAACCAGTTTGTCCACGGATTTTTGAGTCCCTTTTGTGCGTTTTCTACTTTTTCGTTCCATTCATTCACACACTCAATGATTATTTCTTTCTCTTCATAATTTGGATTCTCTTCCAGCAAACAAACACTTGCAAACAGCAATACGTATTCCTTATTATTGTTTGCAATATCCGAATCCGCACTATTATGCTGATTCCAGATCGACTCAAACATTAATGTAAGCCAAATGAAACCCAATACTAAAAACAGACTACCGAAGAAAACACCTGCATTCTTCTTCTTTGTTTTCCTCTTTTGGATAACGCTGATTGCAATGATAGCGATTCCGATAACAATAAATACGATTCCCATTAATACCATTAACATAATTTGTTTCCTCCTTTTTCGTATGCGGGTTGTTTTGTTATCCTAAATATGGAACTAAGACGTGCATACAAATGAACGGAAACAAAGCAAAACAAAAAGAGCTACCATATTGGCAACTCTCCTCGTTTTTCGATTATTTAATCATGTTTTCCGGAATCTCAATGTATTCCATCGCATCAATAACTCTCTTGCTGTACAACCAGTTTGTCCACGGACTTTTAAGATATCGTCTCCCGTTATCTACTTTTTCGTTCCATTTGTTGATGCTTTCAATGATTGCATCTTTTTCTTCATAGTTCGGATTCGTTTCTAACAAACAGACACTTGCAGATAATAATACGTATTCATTGTTATTGTTTGCAATATCAGAATCCGCACAGCTATGTGCTTCTAATATTATCAAAGCCATCGTCATTACCCATGTGATTCCAACTACCAAAACAAAGCTACCTATACACAAAGAACCCATTTTGTTTTTCTTCGCTGTCTTATTTTGGGTAACTCCGATCCAGATGACAACAAATCCTACAACAACAAACATAATTCCTAATAATGTAAATAACATTTTCGTTTCCTCCTTTTCGTATGTAATATGTTTTGTTATCCTAAATATGGAACTAAGATGTGCATACGAATGAACGAAAACAAAACAAAAAGAGCTACCGTGTCAGTAACTCTTCTCGTTTTCGGTTATTTAATCAGGTCTTCCGGAATCTCAATGTATTCCATTGAGTCGACTATATTCTTGTTCCATAACCAGCTGGTCCACGGATCTTTGAGATACTTTCTTCCGTTGTCTACGTTTTCGTTCCAGTCGTTGACATTTTCGATGATTGTATCCTTTGCTTCATCATCCGGATTCGCTTCCAGCAAACGAATATTTGCACACAGCATTACGTATTCTTTCTGATTGTTTGCTATCTCCGAATCCTCTTTCATACGCTGCAATCCAATGACCTCGAATACAAATGCCATCCATGTAAATCCAACCGACAGAAATACAATTCCAAGGTATTTGCCTACTTTCTTGAATTTTGGAACCTTAATACAGAGCCAGATGATAATAATTCCAATAACTATTAATACAATTCCAGTCAATGTAATCAACATAATTTGTTTCCTCCTTTTTTTGTATGCGGGTTGTTTTGTTATCCTAAATATGGACGAAATAAGGGCATACTAAAGATGGGAAACAAAATGATATAAAGAAAAGCCACACTTTGTTCTCTGTTGTGTGACTTTTCTTGGTATGAGGTGTATCGGACTAATCGGTTAAGGCTGTGTTACTAAACGGATTAGTTCCCAATGTTACGTTGTTACCAAATGCTGTTGTTAGTGTTGATTTGCTTGTATATGTCTGTCCTTTATAGGTTACAGATGCTAAACTTATACAATCATTAAATGCCCCATTTCCAATGCTTGTTGCTCTATCTGGTATTGTGATTGAGGTTAAACTAATACAACCACTAAATGCACCTGATTCAATACTTGTTACGCTGGTTGAGACTGTAATTGATTTTAAACTAGTACAGCGTGAAAATGCACTGTCTTTAATGTTTGTTACACTGTTTGGAATTGTGATTGCTGTTAGACCAGAACAACGAGAAAATGCATGGTCTCCAAGACTTATTACACCGTCTGGTACGGCAATTGAGGTTAAATTGGAACAACCGTAAAATGCATAACTTCCAATACTTGTTACACTGTTTGGTACTGCAACGTCTGTAAGCGAAGAACAATTATAAAATGTATTATCGCCAATACTTGTTATACTATCCGGTATCGTAATGTTTGTTAATGACGAACAACCATAAAATGCGTAATTTCCAATACTTGTTACGCTGTCTGGCATTACAATTGATTTTACTTCTGGTTTTGCCTGTAGTACGGAATACGCAGACGCTGGATCAGTTTTATAATTATTAAATGCATAGTCTTTACTTACATCGATTCCGCTCTCTTCCCAAGTACAAACCATCTTTCCATCTGCGTCATATAATCCAGCAGCTAATTCTTTATTGAGTCCGATTGCAAACTCAAAATTGCCTGACCAGTCTCCAGACGTAAGTTCGTTTGCTACAATGTTACCTGTCGTACTGCCCCCATCCGGCAGATTCACCTGATCGGCTGCAAACTCTGTAACATCCTGAGTGATAGTCCCGGTGACCGCAGCCTTTCCATTCGAATCCGTCAATTGCATGGTCGCATCAGGAGTAACAGTAACCGTCTCATTCCCGGAAATGTCACCCTTTACTTTGACGTCATAAGTTGCACTCTTATTCTGTCCTAATGTGATCGTCTTTGGAATGGTGACGGTAAAAGCGGAATCCTGTTGATATATAACAGTAGCTCCCTGAGTTCCTGTCGTTGTTGCTTCCTGTGTTGTGTTGTCCTGGTTTTCGGCTGCCAATGTTGGAATGGTAGGTGTCATCGTCATGATCGCAGCCAGAACAAGCAGACAACTCACTGCTTTTCGTTTCATAATATTTCGTTTCCTTTCTTTGTGTTCAAAACTAAATTGTTTACGAGTAACAGCCTAAATATGGTCGAAACACAAACAGAGGAAACGAAAAAGAACCGGAAACAAAACAATACCAGTTCAAAACAAAACAATCTGTCTTCAAAATAGACAAAACCATAAGTATATCTTATAATGATGGATGTCAGAGATAATAAATGCGAATACAACGGAGGAATTTGAAGTATGGCAACCTATTATGATACGAAATGTTTAGACTGTGAGTATGAGTTTCATTCAGTATACGGTCGATCTGGCAGCAGTCAGAAAGAAAATAAAGTTGTGAAGTCAATAGAAGACGGTAATAGAACCGATGAACTCGCACTTGTGTACAAAACAATGGAACGCCCACGAATTGAAGTAAATTCGGTCCCGTTCTTTTGCAAACACTGTCGGAAACTCTTTAATTATGACGTGACTTTTATTTGCGGAAAATATGGGACCTACGAGGAAAAGGTCGCACATTGTCCGGACTGTAATGAGATTTCCTATCTGCCGATTCCACAAACAGTATTCATGAAACAAGAAAAGGAATCCTGCTGCCCTTGTCCGAAATGCAATGGATCCGAATTTGTGGTCACAAAGTCTGGGATCTATGATTAACGGACACAAAAAGAGCATTTTCCGTAAAGAAAAAGAACCCGTACACAAATCTGTGTATAGGTTCCTTTTCTGTCTGTTACTCTACTTTAATTCCGGTGCAATCGTAGAAAATCTCAGGATCGAAGTTCGGAATCGCCTTAATAGTATCCTTATTTGCATCCGAAAGATTATCCCACCACTTCTGCGCGGTTTCGGAATTATCAAGCACTTTAAGATAACCACCTGTTGTTTCGTAGGTTGGATGTTCACGTTTCTCTTCATCCGTCATAGCACTCTTATATACCCATTCAACAATATCCTTTGGCATCTGATTTAACAAACAATTTGCCCCTGATCCTAGCCAACGACGAAATGTCCAATCCGATGGTTTGTTAAACAACATAATTGTTTGTTCTTTTGTGTTGAAACAGCCGGTATTAAAAGATGATTTGTTCCAATCCCCGGTATTACTGTCTCCGATATTCCTTTTTCCGGTGTTCTCGTTTCCGATATTACTATCTCCAGTATTCTCGTCTCCGATATTACTATCTCCTGTGTTCTTGTATCCAGTGTTACCGTTTCCGGTGTTCCAATTTCCTGTATTGAAATCTCCAGTGTTGCCGTCCCCAGCATTACCTGTTCCAGAATTCCAGTATCCAGAACTCCAATCTCCAGTGTTTTCGTTTCCTGCATTACAGTTTCCGGTATTGCCTATCCCTGTGTTTTCTTTTCCAATGTTTACGATTGTCAAGACTTCTATCCAAGGGACCTCTCGTACAATCTGGATTTTGTTTGTGCAAGATTTATCCCCATCTGTGTCTAATTCTCCAAGTGCAATTACTTCTGCAACTTTGTTTTTTGGATTAAAAGCGTAATAGTTAAAACAGTCAATAGCTTCTTTGCAAAAATGAAACCCTCTACCACAGCAACTCGGTTTAACATTTTCTTCAAATGTTTTTCCAACCTCATACTGAAAATCTCTACAGGTCCAGTCTGGATTAAACACCTTGTATCCGTGTACAGGTTCATTATTTATTACATTATTACTCATGTTCAGTTCCTCCTTTTTCGTATGCGTTTGTTTTTGTTATCCTAAATATGGATTCCATTCTTCACATGCAAACAAATGGAAACAAACAAAGCCTGAGAAACGCAAAAAGAGCCAGATAATTCCGACTCTTCTTGTTTTGTTTTTTTTTGTGGTTGTAGCTCTGGGCTTGTGAGACCCAGAGATTTTGTTATCACAGATGGAAGAGATAGCATATCGCTATCAAAATCCAGCAACACACACCGATGACACTGAACATCAGTCCTCCGAGTGTGCCGACGATGCTGGATCCCCAACCTCCGTCTAACAGATCCATACCCAGCAATACTGGGCCAAAAAACGTACAACCTACAGCATAAATTAATAACAATTCCATGTTTTTATTCTCCTTTTCTTTTCTTCTTTATTTTTGTTATCTTAAATATGGTATGTATGCCTTGCAAGTAACAGAGGAAAAAAGCTAGATATACGTCTGACTCTCTTTGTTTTGTTACATTTCTTGTTCGTTTCCACTATTCAACCTTAATTCCTGTACACTCATAGAAGATTTCAGCATCAAAGTTCGGGATCGCTCTGATAACGTCTTTCTTGTTCTCTTCTAAGTTATCCAACCATGCCTGACAACCTTCCGATTTGTCAAGCTCTTTCAGACATCCGCGCGTTGTCTTCCAAGCTGTACTCTCTTTCCTATCATCAACCGTCATCTCTTCTTCGGATACCCATTTGATACGCTTTCTTGGAATCTGATCCAGTAACTTTCTTGCTTCCTTGTAAACAAATAAACGGAAACCAAATAAAAGAAAGCAGACAGACGGAAATACAAAAAGAGCCAGCCATCAAAGGTTGACTCTTTCTTGTTTTTGTTAACACTCTTTTGTTGCAATTATTTCGAGTTGTTTTGCTACGACCATACATCCATGTGAGCATCCAATGAAGTCTGAGATGTAATCCTCCATCTTTGTCTCGTCATACATTTCGAAGCTAAATTTGAAACTACGGATCTCGTCATCAGAATAGATGTCAGTACCATCATACATATCTTCGAAAATAACACTTAATAGAGTAGTTTCAGCAAATGTACGCTCGATACTGTCTTTGTCTGTTCCGTATCCGTATTTCTTCCAGACATCCTCGAAAACACGTCCGCAACTCACTTTTACCTTGACAACCAATTCGTATTCGCTCTTTTTATTTCGTTTCATATACAGATTAAAAAATTCGATATCTTCCTGTAACGCAAACAATTTCTTATAATACTCATCCATTGTCATGCCTGACTTCTTAATAAGCTGTCTCAGTTCGTTAGTTGATAATTTGTTCATTTCGGTTTCTCCTTTTCGTATGCGTTTGTTTTTGTTATCCTAAATATGGAATCTAACATTCGCATACAAAAAGAGCCAACCCGAAGGTTGACTCTCATTGTTTTTGTTTACAGACTTAATCCAGACTAGATCTCAGTTACCAGTTTGATAACAGGACCTCTGTCTGTTTCTCTGTATGAGAATCCGACTACGTTCTGCTTCTCATCACCGAAGTAATAAGTTGCAGTTTTTGTCTCTTCGTCATACTCCTTACCGCAGTAAACGGTGTGACCTTCCAGAGCCTCTACGATCTTCGGATCTTTTAAGATCTTCATACCGTATTTGTCTGCTCTTACAAAGATCTGGTCTTTGTCGAATACAGTTACAGAAGGAGCACTCTTTGTAGATCCACCAAGGTATACTTTCGCATCCATGGAGTTTACAAGGAAGGTTCCAACTTTTCTGCCGTCCATTGTGAACAGGCGAATTGTTGGCTGTTCCTCATCTGTAAGGTATCCGTCATCGTCGATTGTGTCTTTGGTTACAACAACTAAATCTTTACGACCTGCCTGCTCTACCATGCGGACACTTTCGATCGGAACCGCAAATCCGGAACCAGAGCCACCGAACTCTTTGAGGTATGCATCGTATGCTTCATCAGCATCATAAGTATCCTCCTCGAGATCGTTCTCCTCGCAGAAATCCTCATAGTCCATAGCCTCGCCGTTATCTCCGAAGAATGATACTCCTCTTACGGTTGAATCTTCTCCAGTACCGGTTGCCATAATCTGGATGAGATCGCTGGAGCAGATCTCTTTGACATCTGTTACCTTGCCATCCTTATCTTTGATCTCAACTGGTGTGATCACCGTTTCAATAAAGTAAGTGCGGTCATCGATAACAACCGCCTTTGTGTTGGCTGGGACTGTGAATCCTGCGTCCTTGAATGTTCCAACGAAGTCCGGATCGGCAGAAAACTGAGCATTGAAAGTATAAACCTCAAGTTCCTCATCTTCTGGCTCTCCAACTCCAAGGATTACCAATCCAGGAACCGCACCAAGTACCTTCTGAGCTTTGATGCTGCCAAGGGATACTGTTGGTCCGTTATCGATCACTAAATCCCCGTCTACGATTGCTGCATCTGCTGTCGGTTTCGGGTTCGGATTGTATTTGAAGTGTGCAAACATTGTGTTAATGCCGCTTAATACAATCTCGTTGGAATCTGTAGTACCGTCCTCAAGGATCTTTGCGACCTTGATAGCACCTGACTCCGCATCGTACTCAGTAATACGATATAACGCGTCATCATTACTCATAGTAACTTCAATACCAACGACCTCTCTACCTGCTGTTGCTGCCTGTTTTACGATTTCCATAAGTTTCATAATGTTTTCCTCCGTTTTGGGTAAGATATTTTATGATTGTAACAACGCATGTTTCATATTCTACACAGACCGTCCACCCAGATGTTCACGCCTCATTAGGTCGCTAGTGACTCGGTGTCCTTTCATTGTCGTCTTCTTTTCCTGTGCTCCATGAATCATTGCATTTGTTTACATTCCTAAATATGGTATGGACGGATGCAAACTAAAACGAAAAAGGATTTACCGTTTGAACAATCATAAAGAACTGAATCTCATGGAATTCTATTATCTGGACAAAAAAAAAGAGACAACCATAACGGTTATCTCTTTAATGTGTTTTAAAGTTCATATTCAACTGCATCCTGTCTGTCCATAAAGAAATGAATACCAGGTGCACATTCATCCCATCGATTATCATCAAAATCAAATACTTCTGCAATTTCTCCAACGCGGTAAACAAAACGAGAATCAAAATCCGATTCTATTTCTTGTAATCCGCTATCAGACCCGTCTATATTCTCTATGGATAATACCAATGCTTTACTACACCTGCATTTCTTTGCTGTTGCAGATGACCTCTTCGCATCTCCACAAATCTGAAGCTTTACGATATATTCGTAGCCTGCTTTCTTATAACCAATAAATGAGCCTGTTTCTGGACATGCGATCGGATAATCGATTTTTGTGTTTGCGTTGATCTTTGCATAGCTTATATTTGCATTTTTAAGATTTACTCCGAATAGATTCGCATCTTTAAGATTCGCTCTGAATAGATTCGCCTCTCTAAGGTTCGCATTTCTAAGATCCGCATTGCTAAGATTTGCCTCTCTAAAATCCGCATCTCTAAGATTCGCACTGCTAAGCTTTGCTTCGTGCAGATTCGCATTTCTAAGATTCAAGCCACTCAGATTCTTATATGATAAATCTGCTCTCATGGATTCCCATCCATCGATATCCTCATTAAGATAATGCTGATGGTTCTCGATAATCTTGTTTAATTGTTCCTGTGTCATATTTCGTTTCCTCCTTTTTCGTATGCTTATGTTCTGTTACCCTAAATATGGACTGAAACAATCGCATACAAAACAAACCGGAAACAAAAAGAGACAGCCATAACGGTTATCTCCTTTCCTCTTGTTTTAAAATTCATATTCAACTGCATCCTGTCGATCCATGAAGAAATGAATACCAGGTGCACATTCGTACCATCGATTGTCATCAAAGTTAGGTACTTCTGCAATTTCTCCAACTCGATATACAAACGACGTATTATATATCGATTCTATTTCCTGTAATCCGCTATAAGATCCGTTTCTATTCTCGATGGATAACACTAAAGCTTTACTACACCGGCATTTCTTTGTTGTTGCAGATGATCGTCTTGCATTTTTACAAATCTGAAGCTTTACGATATATCCGTAGCTTGCTTTCTTATAACCAATAAATGAGCCAGTTTCTGGGCATGCAATCGGATAATCGATTTTTGTGTCTTCACTGATATAGGCTCCTGACAAATCCGCATTGCTAAGATTTGCTTCTCTAAGATCCGCCTCTCTAAGATCCGCTTTGTTAAGATCCACGCTGCTAAGATCCGCCTTGTTAAGATTTGCTCCATACAGATTTGCATTTCTAAGATCAGCTTCTCTAAGATCTGCATTTCTAAGATCTACCTCTCTAAGATTCGCCTTGTTAAAATTTACTCTGTACAGATTCGCATTTCTAAGATCTACTTCGTTAAGATTTGCATAACAACAATACGCTCCGTACATATCCGCTTCTCTAAGATTCACATTTCTAAGATCCGCTCCACTAAGATCCGCCTTTCTAAGATCCGCTTCACTAAGATCCGCTTCGCACAGATCTGCCTTTCTAAGATCCGCACTACTAAGATCTGCATTGTTAAGATTTGCTTTGTACAGCTTCGCATTTCTAAGATCTAAGCCACTCAGATTCTTATATGATAAATCGGCTCTCATGAATTCCCATCCATCGATATCCTTATTGAGATAATGCTGATGGTACTCAATGATCTTGTTTAATTCATTTTGTGTCATATTTCGTTTCCTCCTTTTTTTTTGTATGATTTTAATTTGTTATCCTAAATATGGGTTTTGCGAATATGCCAGAGATCTCGAAACCTATACGAAATTACAAAGAAAGACCAAGCATTAAAGCCTGGTCTCTTTGTTTTCTAATCTGCTAGAATCTTATCATATGGAATATGATATCGATTCGTATAATCCTCTGTTTCCGGATTAGCAAACACATACAGATCGATATCCTTATTATCCGGTTCCTGGTTTGCAATCTCTGCTAGTTCTCCAGACTTAACTTCCGCCAGTGCGAGGTCAATCAGATCACCGTCTTTTTCGTACATAAGTCCGATCTGCTTTGTTCCGTAATCAGATTCGCCGTTTGCAAGAACAAGTTTTCCACCGTTTACTGGCACTCTCACCACGACACTCAGATCGTCACCAAGTAACAGTTCCGGAGCCTGTAATGTATCCTCTTCGTCTTCACTACAAGCGGTAAAAGCACATGCGTCGTCCAGTCTTTCCATAGCCTCATCCAGGTCCGTCAATTCGTATGCCTGAATCTCATTGAGTACATCGAAAAGGACATCTCCTGATGTTTCCGCTAGTTCGCTTTCTAGCTTTTCGCATACTTGTCTGGTCAATTCTGCCAGATTCATAGCCAGTTTTAAATGCTCTCTGATTGCTTCCTTTGTCATAAAGTTTCCTCCTTTTTTCGTATGTTTTTATCTTGTTACTCTAAATATGGACTGAAACAATTGCATACAAAACAAACCGGAAATAAAAAGAAAGAGACAACCACAACGGTTATCTCTTTGATGTGTTTTTAAAATTCATAATCGACTGCATCCTGTCGATCCATAAAGAAATGAATACCAGGTGCACATTCGTACCATCGATTGTCATCAAAATCAGGTTCTTCTGCGATTTCTCCAACTCGATACACAAACGATGGATCATATATCGATTCTATTTCCTGTAATCCACTATCAGATTCATCAATGTTTTCGATTGCTAAGACCAAAGCTTTACTACACCTGCATTTCTTTGTTGTTGCAGATGATCGTTTTGCGTCTTCGCAGATCTGAAGTTTTACGATGTATCCATAATATGCTTTCTTATATCCGATAAACGAACCTGTTTCCGGGCAAGCAATCGGATAATCGATTTTTGTTCCCAAAAGATTCGCTTCTCTAAAAAATGCACCATTCAGATTTGCATGACGTAGATCTGCATAACTAAGATCCGTTTTATATAGATATGTATAATTAAGATCTGCATTTCTAAGATTCGCGTTTCTAAGATTCGTTTTGTATAGATTCACCGATTTAAGATTCACATTTTTAAGATCCAAGCCGCTTAGGTTCTTACATGATAAATCGGCTCTCATGTTTTCCCATCCATCGATGTCCTTATTGAGATAATGCTGATGACTCTCGATAATCTCGTTTAATTGTTCCTGTGTCATACTTCGTTTCCTCCTTTTTTTTTGTATGTTTTTAATTTGTTACCCTAAATATGGTCTGATGTAATCGCATACAAAACAAACCAGAAATAAAAAGAGACAACCATAACGGTTATCTCTTTGATGTGTTTTTTTTAATATTCAACGGCATCCTGTCGATCCATGAAGAAATGAATACCAGGTGCGCATTCATTCCATCGATCGTTATCAAAATCAGGGACTTCTGCAATTTCTCCAACGCGATAAATAAAGCAAGGATCATAACGCGATTCTATTTCCTGTAATCTGCTATCAAATCCGTCCATATTTTCGATCGCCAAGACCAATGCTTTACTACACCTGCATTTCTTTGTTGTTGCAGATGATCGCTTCGCATCTTCACAAATCTGAAGCTTTACGATCTTTTTACAGATTGCTTTCTTATAACCAATGAATGAACCAGTTTCCGGACATGCGATCGGGCAATCGATTTTTGTGTCTTCACTGAGATCGGTTCCAGACAGGTATGCATTTCTAAGATTTGCCTCTCTAAGATCCGCCTTTCTGAGATCTGCTCCTGATAAATTCGCATCTCTAAGATCCGCGCTTCTAAGATCCACTCCGTACAGATTTGTATAACAACAAAACGCACTGTACAAATCCGCATCTCTAAGGTACGCATTGCTAAGATCTACTCTGCCCAGATTTGTATAAAGACAACACGCTCTGTACAAATTCGCTTCTCTAAGATCCGCCTTTCTAAGATCCGCCTTTCTAAGATCAGAATCTCTAAGATCCGCCTTTCTAAGATCCGCCTTTCTAAGATCCGCATATGCAAGATCCGCATTGTTAAGATTCGCATCTCCAAGATTCGCATTGCTAAGATTCGCATTTCTAAAATTCGCCTCTCTAAGATTCGCATTTTTAAGATTCAAGCCGCTCAAATTCTTATCTGATAAATCGGCTCTCATGGATTCCCATCCATCGATATCCTTATTGAGATAATGCTGATGGTTCTCGATGATCTTGTTTAATTCATTTTGTGTCATATTTCGTTTCCTCCTTTTTCGTATGTTTATGTTTTGTTATCCTAAATATGGACTGAAGCAATTGCATACAAAACAAACTGGAAACAAAAAGAGACAACCATAACGGTCATCTCTTTGATTTGCTTTTAATATTTAACTGCATCCTGTCTATCCATAAAGAAATGAATGCCAGGTGCACACTCATTCCATCGATTATCATCAAAGTCAGGGACTTCGACGATTTCTCCAATGCGATAAACAAAACAAGAATCAAAATACGATTCTATTTCTTGTAATCCACTATCAAACCCGTCCATATTTTCGATCGCCAATACCAAAGCTTTACTACACCTGCATTTCTTTCCTATTGCAGATGATCTTTTCGCATCTTCGCAAATCTGAAGCTTTACGATTTTTTCATAGGCTGCTTTTTTATAACCAATGAATGAACCGGTGTCTGGACATGTAATCGGGTAATCGATTTTTGTGTCTTTACTGATCTTTGCATTGATTATATTTACATTTTTAAGATTCGCTCCGAATAGATTCGCATCTTTAAGATTCGCTCCGTAAAGATTCGCCTCACTAAGGTCCGCATCTTTAAGATTTGCTTTGTACAGATTTGCATAACAACAAAATGCTCTGCACAAATCCGTTTCTCTAAGATACGCATTGCTAAGATCCGCATCTGCAAGATCCGTCTTTCTAAGGTTCGCATTGCTAAGATTCGCATTTCTAAGATTCGCATCTTTAAAATCCGCATTTCTAAGGTCCGCATATGCAAGATCCGCATATGCAAGATCCGCATTGCTAAGATTTGCATTTCTAAGATTTGCTTCGCTAAGCTCCGCATTTCTAAGATCTGCTCTGCTAAGATCAGCCTTTCCAAGATCCGCATTTCTAAGATCAGCCTTTCTAAGATCCGCCTCTCTAAGATCCGCATTTCTAAGATCAGCTTTTCTAAGATCCGCATATGTAAGATCCGCCTTGTTAAGATCCGCACTACTAAGGTCCGCCTTTCTAAGATTCGCA